>Ga0164243_10005487_pt1 | contig 19351 bp, 20 predicted proteins | sample OricompcompostOP_FD_108781 | JGI IMG/M metagenome (GOLD analysis project Ga0164243, IMG submission 108781) | Organic Plus compost microbial communities from Emeryville, California, USA - Original compost - Organic plus compost (OP) | ecosystem: Engineered > Solid waste > Mixed feedstock >... | reverse complement strand
GGCCTTCCAGTTTGCAAATCGTCACAAGCGTCCGGGTCAGTGCTTGATGCTGGCCCAGATGCGCTTCTTGCCCAGATAGAGCAAAGCGGTGGTGACGATGAGGTACAGAATGACTTGCCAGCCAATCTGCTTGCGCGTGTCGAGCGATGGGTCCGCCGCCCATGACAGAAATGCGACAACGTCGCGAGCATAGTTATCGACCGTTTGCGGAGTTCCGTCCTGATAGGCGACCGCCCCATCGCTAAGCGGCGGCGGCATGCTGATCTGATGGCCGGGGAATACCTTATTGTAGTACTTACCCTCTACCAGCTTGAAATCGGCAGGGGCCTCCGAGAATCCGGTGAGCAGAGCGTAGATGTAGTCCGCGCCCCCTTCCTGATAACCGTTCGCGATATCGCCGAGCATCAGGAACGGATGAATCCACCAGCTCGGGTTCCGCTCGACATCGCGCGCCCGCGCTATCAACGAAAGATCGGGCGGCAAGGCTCCGTTCTGAGCAGCACGTGCCTCCTGATCGTTTTTATATGGCCCGAGGATCGGGTCGGAGAGCAGCGGAGGCCGTTCGAACATCTTGCCTTCGTCGTTGGGTCCGTCCGTGATCTGGTTCGGCCAACCCTTCGCGAGCACCTTCACGGCCGCTTCGGGAAATTCGGGGCCGCCCGGCTGCACGAGGTTTCGGAAGTCGAGATGCTTCAAGGCATGACAGTTCGAGCAGATCTCCTTGTAGACCTGGAAGCCTCGCTGTAACTGCGCCCTGTCGAATTGGCCCGTGAAGCCAGAAAACGACCAGGGCTGCCGTTCGATCGCGGGATGCCCTGCTTCCTCGGCCGAAACACTGGTAATCACAAGCACGGCCGCGAGTGCGAACAGAAGCGTGACGGGAACACGTTTTTTCATCGCTCTTCCCCCTCAGCGCACTTCCGGCGCGGCAGTCGCGCCCGCCGGAAGCCCGGCCCCGCCTTTGCCCAGAACCGCTTCGGTGATCGAACGCGGCATTGCCCGCGGCGTTTCGATCAGCCCGACGATCGGCATGATGACGAGGAAGAACAGGAAGTAGCAGACCGTGAAAATCTGGGCTGCCGTCACATAGACGCCTTCCGCGGGCTTCGAGCCGAGATAGCCCAGCGACACGCACGTGATGACGAAGAACCAGAAGAACCACTTGAAGATTGGCCGGTACTTCGACGACCGGATCCGGGAAGTATCGAGCCACGGCGCAAATGCGATGATGATCACCGCCGAGAACATCGCGACGACGCCGCACAGCTTGGCGTATTGGCCGAGCGGAATGCCGAGAAACGAGCTCGTGAAGGCCCTGAGGATGGCGTAGAACGGCAGGAAATACCATTCCGGCACGATGTGCGGAGGCGTCACGAGTGGATTCGCCTCGATGTAGTTGTCGGCGTGCCCCAGATAGTCGGGTAGGAAGAAAACGAACCACGCATAAAGCAGCAGGAACGCGAAGATCCCGACCGCATCTTTCGAGGTCGCGTAAGGATGCATCGGTACGCAATCGCTTGGCTCCTTGAGATCGAGCCCGGTCGGATTGTTCTGGCCGGAGATGTGCAGCGCCCAGATATGCAGACCGACGACGCCTGTCAGCACGAACGGCAAAAGGTAATGGAGCGAGAAGAAGCGATTGAGCGTCACTCCCGACACGGAATAGCCGCCCCAGAGCCATTCGACGATCGCCGTCCCGAGGCCGTTATAGATCGTATCGAGAGCGGAGAAGAGGTTCGTGATCACCGTCACGCCCCAGAAGCTCATCTGGCCCCAGGGAAGCGTGTAGCCCATGAACGCCGTCGCCATCATCAACAGCATGATGAGAACGCCGAGAATCCAGAGAACCTCGCGCGGCGCCTTGTACGAACCATAATAGAAGCCGCGGAAAATATGGATGTAGACGGCGAGGAAGAACATCGACGCGCCGACGGAATGGAAGTCGCGGATCATCCAGCCGTAGTTCACGTCGCGCCGGATCTTCTCGATCGAATCGAAAGCACCCGTGGCGCTCGGCTGGTAGTGCATCGCGAGGATCACGCCGGTCACGATCTGGCCGACGAGGATCAACGTCAGAATGCCGCCGAAGGTCCAGAGATAGTTCAGGTTTCGCGGGGTCGGATAATCGATGAATTGGTTCCTGACGACGCGTGCGATCGGCAGGCGCTCGTCGAACCATTTTCCCCAGCGCGTCGTTGGCACATAGGTCGAGGTGTGCGCTCCCATCTGCTCTTCCCCTCCTAGCCGATTTTAATCTTGGTCGCGGTCGTGAACGCGTAGGGCGGTACTTCCATGTTCCGCGGTGCCGGGCCCTTCCGGATACGTCCGGCAGTGTCGTACTGCGAGCCGTGGCAAGGGCAGAACCAGCCGCCGTACTCACCGCGATCATCCCCAAGGGCTTGTCCCTTCGGGATGCAGCCGAGATGGGTGCAGATTCCGATGATGATGATCCAGTTCTCGTGTCCGGCCTTCGTGCGGTTGGCATCCGTGGCCGGATCGTCGGTCGGCAGATCCTCGTTACGCGCAAGGGGATCGGGTAACGTCTTGACGTCCACATCCTTGGCCGACTCGATTTCCGCTTTCGTGCGATTGCGGATGAAAATCGGCTTGCCCCGCCACATCGCAGTGATCGCCTGGCCTTCCTTGACGGGGGCGAGATCGACCTCGACGGACGATAGCGCCTTCGTGCTGGCGTCGGGGTTCATTTGCTGAATGAAAGGCCAAAGAAGCGAAGCAGCGCCGACAGCGGCGAATGCGTTGCCTGCAACCACCAAGAAATCCCGGCGGTCTGGCTCTGAGGCATCTGTGCTCAACGGGTGTCTCCCGCATTGGGGAACCAGAGCCGTGAGGCTTATCGGTTGCCTAGGAGGTTTCCCTCCACCGATTGCCCACTTTTTAGACTCTCGTTCGTTCGTTTCTTCCCTGTTTGATCGTTTTGACAGCGTTTCGCGTCTCTCGCAATCTGCAGCGCGGCAAAAAGCGAGAGGCAATTTAACGCATCAGTGATGCTGGACACGAAACTCTGCCATGCCTCAGACCCCCACGCATGCGCCTCGCCCTCTATCAACCTGACATTGCACAAAACACCGGAACGATTCTCCGACTCTGCGCCTGCTTGGGCGTGCCCGTCGACGTCATCGGTCCGACCGGTTTCGATATGAGCGATAGGGCCTTGAAGCGATCTGCGCTCGACTACCTGCCACTCGTCGATCTCACGCGTCACCTGAGTTTCGAGATTTTCCTGCAGCAGCGCTCGGCGATGGCGCAACCGCCGGGCCGCCTTATCCTACTAACGACCAAGGCGACCATTGCGCATTGCGATTTCACATTTGCCCCGGACGACACGCTGATGGTCGGCCGCGAAAGCGCAGGCGTCCCGGACGCCGTGCACGAGAAGGTCGACGCGCGGATTACGATTCCCATGCGACCCAGCCTCAGATCGCTGAACGTTGCCATCGCCGCCGCGATGGTCCTCGGCGAAGCGTTACGCCAGACGGATGGGTTTCCGCGCACCTGACGGCATCGCGGCTCTGTCGCACACATGACACGCGAATGCTGCATTCCTGTCGGGTCGCTTCGCAAATCCGCACGATGGCATGCCGATCGATACGCTTCTGACAATTGCCGGCGCCGCATCGGCGTTTCTTCTGATAGCGGGTATGACGGCCGGACGGGTGAGAAGCGATTGGCGCATGTGGCCTGCGCCCCCGGTCGGATCACTGAAAAGCTTCACCTTCTGGACGCTTTTCCGGATCTTGAATATCGTGGTCTTGATCCTCGCGAGCGAGCGCTTCCTGGCGACCCCCTCAGGTCCGATTCTCCCCCTCAGGATCACGCTCGCAGCCGTCTCATCTGTTGCAGGCGTCGCATATCTTTACACGCTCTGGTCCCTTGGCCGGAACGCCACCTATTGCCAGGCGAGCGGTCTCGAAACCAGTGGCATCTACCGCTGGACGCGGAACCCGCAATACGCGACGGCTATTCTCGCTTTCGCGACACTCGGGCTCGCCGCCTGGTCGTGGGACGCGACGCTTCTCGCCTGCGCCCTGATCATCGTCTATGCGATGATGGCGACGACGGAGGAGCCATGGCTCGAAGCGCGCTACGGCCGCGCCTACCTCGAATATAAGTCGCAAGTGCCGCGCTTCTTCAACATTCGCCACGCCATTGGCGAAATGCGCGCGCTGCTCGCCCACCGCATTCCGGCATTTGCAAATAGCCACCGCGGCAAGCGCTAGTTCGCGTCGATTACATTCTGCGTCGTCCTCGGGGCTCATCCTGAGCGATCCATCAGGTAGCAGACGTGCAAGGAAAGCCCTCATCCGGCCTCCGGCCACCATCTCCCACGGGGAGAAGGAAGTGTGGTGCGCTTTTCCTCTCCCGGAACGGGAGAGGATGCCCGCAGGGCATGTGAGGGACTTCGACGAATTACTCCGCCGCCTCACGCGCGAGGAAGCCACCCGACTGCCGGAGCCAGAGCTGCGCATAAAGCCCGCCGCGGTTCAAAAGCTCCGCATGCGAGCCTTCTTCGACGATCTGGCCATCTTCCATCACAACGAGACGGTCCATCGCCGCGATCGTCGACAGCCGATGCGCAATCGCGATCACAGTCTTGCCGCGCATGAGCCGTTCGAAACTCGACTGAATGGCCGATTCAACTTCGGAATCGAGCGCACTGGTCGCTTCGTCGAGCACAAGGATTGGTGCATTCTTCAAGAGCACGCGCGCGATGGCGATACGCTGCCGCTGGCCGCCGGACAGCTTCACGCCGCGCTCACCGACGTGCGCGTCATACCCCTTGCGGCCCTTCATATCCTCAAGGTTCAGGATGAAGTCGTGCGCTTCAGCCTGCTTCGCCGCCGCGATGACCTCCGCCTCCGTGGCATCGAGGCGGCCGTAGAGGATGTTGTCACGGACTGAGCGGTGCAGCAGCGAGGTATCCTGCGTCACCATTCCGATCTCGGCCCTGAGACTGTCCTGAGTCACGTGCGCGATGTCCTGGCCATCGATCAGGATGCGCCCGCCTTCGAGATCGTAGAACCGGAGCAGAAGATTGACGAGCGTCGACTTGCCGGCACCGGACCGCCCGACGAGCCCGACCTTTTCGCCGGGCCGCACGGCGAGCGACAAGGACTCGATCACCCGCGGCGGCACGTCGTCGAAAGATGCTCGTCCCGCGCCGTAATGGAAATGAATGTGGTCGAAACGAATTTCTCCGCGCGGAACGCGAAGCGGCTTTGCATCCGGCGCATTGACAAGCAGGTTCGGCCGCGAGATCGTCTCCATGCCTTCGTGCACGACGCCGATGTTCTCGAACACGTCTGCAATCGTCCACATCACCCAGCCGGACATTGTCACGATCCTGATGACAAGTCCGCCGACGACGGCGATATCGCCGACCGAAACATGATGCAGCGTCCACAGCCAGATCGCCGTACCCGTCGTCACGACAAGCAATATGCCGTTCAACATGTAAAGCGTGATTTCCATGCCCGTAATGAGCCTGAGCGACGCCTGCCACTTCTGCATCTGCTCGGTGAGGGCTTCGCGGGCATAAACATCTTCGCGCTCGGCATGCGCGAAGAGTTTCACGGTCATGATGTTCGTATAGCTGTCGACGATCCGCCCGACGAGCATCGAGCGGGCCTCCGACGCTTCCGTCGAGCGCTCTTTGATGCGCGGCACGAAATAGCGCAGCGCCACCGTATAGGCGATGAGCCAAAACATCAGCGGAATGGTCAGTCGCCAGTCTGAGGCTGCAAATAGCAACGCCGATCCGACGAACTGCACGCTCGCATACCAGAGCGCGTCGATCAGCTGGACGACGCTCTCGCGCAGAGAGCTGCCCGTCTGCATGATCTTGTTGGCGACACGGCCCGCGAAATCGTTCTGGAAGAAGCCGAGGCTCTGTCGCAGCACGTAGCGGTGCGTTTGCCAGCGAATGCGCGACGTGCAACCCGCCGAGATCATCTGGTTCTTGATGAAGTCATGCGCCACCGAAACCGCCGGACGAAGCACCAGCGCCACGAACGCCATGCCGGCCAGCATCCAGCCATACGTTGAAACGAACGTCGACGGATCGCCGTGCGTGCGCATTTTGTCGACGATGGCCCCGACGAAGCCCATCAGCGCGACCTCGATCGTCGATCCGAGGCAGCCTGCCACCAGAAGCAGCAGGAAAAACGGCCAGAGCGGCTTGATGAAGAACCAATAGAAAGCCCACAGCGTATCCGGTGGCCGTACGATCGCTCGCGCGTCGAACGGCTTGATGCGGGTCTCTCCCCAGTTCATGAGACGGCGAAGCATGCTATTGATCTATCGCAAACGAAATATCGGCACGGCGTCGCAAAATCGGCTTGCTCCGACTAGCGACGGCGACCGGATGTGTTGATCGTGGATACCGGTTGGAGCTAAGGGTCTTTTCGGTCAAAAACAAGACATGGCGCAGAATATTCGATGAACGCTCCCGATTCGCCACTAGGTCAGAAGAAAGCCACCGCTCGTGCCTGGTTTGAAAAGTTGCGCGATGACATTTGCGCAGCGTTCGAAACGCTCGAGACGAATCTCCCGGAAACGGCTCCGCATGGAAAGGACGCACCGGGCAAGTTTGTCCGAACGCCTTGGAATCGCGCCCCGGAGGGCGGAGATGAGGCTGGCGGTGGTGTGATGAGCCTGATGCATGGTCGCGTCTTCGAGAAAGTTGGCGTTCACACATCCACGGTTTACGGCGAATTCGCACCGGAGTTCCGCAAGCAGATCCCCGGAGCCGAGGAAAATCCCGAATTCTGGGCATCCGGCATTTCCCTTATTGGGCATCCCATCAATCCGAACGTGCCTGCCGTTCACATGAACACGCGCATGATCGTGACGGACAAATGGTGGTTCGGCGGCGGCGCTGACCTGACCCCCGTGCTCGACAAGCGACGGACACAGACGGATGCCGATACGCTCGCGTTTCATGCTGCGATGTATGGCGCTTGCGCCAATCACCCGATCGTCGATTACACGAAGCTCAAGAAGTGGTGCGATGAATATTTCTTCCTGCCGCACCGAAATGAACCGCGCGGCGTCGGCGGCATTTTTTATGACTATCTGACACCATCGGATGCCGAAGGCGGATGGGATGCAGCCTTCGCTTTCACGCAGAATGTTGGGCGGGCCTTCCTCAGCGTCTACCCGATGCTGGTGCGCGGAAACTACACGATGGCTTACACCGACGCCCAGCGCGAGGAGCAATTGATCCGTCGCGGTCGCTATGTCGAATACAATTTGCTCTACGACCGCGGGACGACCTTCGGGCTGAAAACCGGCGGCAATGTCGAGTCGATCCTGTCGTCCATGCCGCCTGTGGTGAAGTGGCCCTGACAGTCAGTGTCATTCTCGGGCTCGTCCCGAGGATCCATCACATATCCGGCCCGCTGCAAAATGGATCCTCGGCCCTAATGCCGAGGATGATAAATTCCGTATATTGTGGCCGTTTCGCCATGCACCACGGTGCCGTCACTTTCTTCTGGACGGAGCCGGTTTACGCTGCCGCACCCTCACGTATATCCTCGCTTTGACGTGATAATCCGCTGGCTGGTGCTCCTGGCACGGCAACGGGGCCCTTTGGGAGCAAGGCGGCATGAAACGGCTTGTCTGCTTGCTCGACGGCACTTGGAACGACGATGACGGCGCGGCGCCGCTGACGAACGTCGCGAAACTCAGTCGCGCCATATCATTCACCGACAGTCGCGGCGTTCGCCAACTCGTCCGTTACGTCATTGGCATCGCCGCATCTCAAGACAAGGGGCTGGCGTTCCTCAAAGGCGCGATCGGGTTTGAGATCAGCGACCGCATCAAGGCCGCATATCGGTTCCTTAGCAGCACCTATGAACCTGGCGATGAAATCTATCTCTTCGGATTTTCGCGAGGCGCTTATGAAGCCCGCAGCTTGACAAGCTTCATATCGCTCTTCGGTGTTGCACGAAAAGACGCCGACTTCCCGATCGACGAAGCATGGGCTCTCTATCGCAAGGCGGAGCACAAACGCGATTTCAACGCCGTCGCGCGGGTCGGCGCGGATTGCCATTATCCCGTGCGCATCCGGTGTCTCGGCGTCTGGGACACGGTCGGCAACATCGGCAATCCCTACTGGTCTTGGGCGTGGCTCAGCCGCAAATTCGACTATCACGACACACGATTGCACGACACGATCGACGTCGCGCTTCACGCACTCGCGATCGATGAGGCCCGCAGCCCCTTCCGACCGTCGCTTTTCACCTATCCCGACGATGCGACGCTTCCTCGCCATCAACACGTGGAGCAGGTATGGTTCGCAGGGACGCACGCCGATATCGGCGGCGGCTGGCGCGAAACGGACCTTTCCGACATCGCGCTTCTCTGGATGGTCGAACGCGTCCAGGCGAGGACGGATCTCGCAATCGACATCGACAAGCTGAAGCGCGAATGCAGGCCAGACCATCTGGGTCTTCAGCACGATTCCTCGACCGGCCGGCTCTATGCCTTCAGTCGGATCAAACCCTACGTTCGCCTCATCCAGCAGAGCCTGAATGATGCAGAGCCTGCCCGGAAATGGCGAACCAGCAGATTGGCGCGCGGCCTCGTCTCTCTGAACGAGACCATCCACGAGAGCGTGCTTCAGCGCTTTGGACAGGCCGTCAAGGAAATGCGTGGCAATGTCGTTCGGGACATCATCTACGAGCCGCGGACGCTCGTCACCATTGTAACCCCGACATCAGCGCCGGATAGCTCACCATCCCGAGATGCGCCCACAAGTGAGGCGGCGTGAGTCCCCGCTCACTGACCGCCATCGCTTGGGAGCGGTCGAAAGCCGCAGTTGTCTGGCCTACGTCCCGTGCCACATGTTTCGCTAGTTCGGCGGTTCCGGACTTTGTGTACCGGGCCGCTCTGGTGTCTCCCATCGGCAAATCCGGATAACTCAAATGAAATCGCTGTTCGATCCGCTCAAGGCCGGCGCCTTCACGCTTAAAAACCGCGTCGTTCTCGCCCCATTGACCCGCTGCCGCGCCAGCGCCGGACGCGTCCCCAACGACATGATGCGCGAATATTACGTGCAGCGCGCATCTGCCGGCTTGATGCTGACCGAGGCGACGGCCGTGACCCCAAAAGGCGTCGGCTATCCCGATACGCCCGGCATTTGGTCTGAAGAGCAGGTCGCCGGCTGGAAAAAAATTACGGACGCGGTCCATGCCGCAGGCGGCACGATCCTGTTGCAGCTTTGGCATGTCGGCCGCATTTCGGATCCGATCTATCTGGATGGCGAATTGCCCGTCGCGCCAAGCGCCATCGCCGCCAAGGGCCACGTCAGCCTTGTACGCCCGCTGAAACCCTTCGTCGTCCCGCGCGCCCTCGACTTGAGCGAAATTCCCGGCGTGATCGCCGACTACCGTCGCGGCGCCGAGAACGCCAAGCGCGCCGGATTTGACGGTGTCGAAGTTCACGGCGCCAACGGCTATCTCCTCGACCAGTTCCTCCAGGATTCCACGAACAAGCGGACGGACGAATACGGCGGTCCGATCGAAAATCGGGCGCGCCTCATGCTTGAGGTTGTCGATGTCTGCATCGACGTCTGGGGTGCCGACAGAGTAGGCCTCCACCTCGCGCCGCGCGGTGACGCTCAGGACATGGGCGACAGCAACCCTCTGGCGACGTTCGGCTATGTCGCGACGGAAGTCGGGAAGCGCAAGATCGCCTTCATCTGCACGCGCGAGTATCAGGGCCCGGATTCGATTGCCCCTGAGCTTAAGAAGCTGTTCGGCGGCGTCTTGATCGGAAACGAGAAGTTCACGAAAGAAACGGCCGAGGCAGCAATCAACGCCGGCACTGTCGACGCCGTCGCTTTCGGTAAGACATTCATTGCCAATCCCGATTTGCCGAAGCGATTCAAGCTCGATGCGCCGCTCAACACGCCCGATCCCGCCTCATTCTACGGTGGCGACGAGAGGGGCTATATCGATTATCCCGCGCTTGAGCCGGAAAAAGCTTCGGCCTGAAGGCGCGCCGCCGCGGTTGAACAGCCGAGCGCTCAGCGCTCGGCGTCTCTTCGAACCGACACCGTGTCGAAGGCGGCTGCAAACTCCTGCGATCCGGGCGCCGTGATCGCTTGTGTCATCCGACGGTCAAGCTCGGCCTGAAGCTGCGTGGCCGTCAGCCCCGTCACCATGCGATTGACGTAATACGCCCGCCGCGAAAAGAAATTCGAGGTCGGAGCATCCACACCCGGTCGCTGCATCATCTCAAGGCCCGTCATCGGTCCGGCCAGATTCATCAGCTCGAGTTGGGAGCCCGACAGCGAAGGACGTCCGTTCTTTTCCGCGAGATCCAAAAGCGTCTTGAGCTTCATCGCCTGTAGCATCGGCCCGATATCGCCGTCGATGTTGAGCGTGTGAATCCCCATTCCGGCCGGCGTTTTCGCATACGCTTGCTGCACGTCCCATTCAAAGGGCTGACGCTTGACGTTCGCGTACATCCGCCGCAGCACCGCGATCTTATGTTTCAGTCGCGCCCTGCGCGTCGGAGAATTCGCCGGGTCGTGATATTTCGCCGTAAGCCGGCGGATGAAAATCGCACCGCTTCGGGCAAGCTCGTTCACCGAGTTGGCATCGAGCAGCTGGCCATATCCCAGCGCGCTCGAGATCGGACGGCCGGTCTTCTTGACTGGATGAATCCCCGCTTGCGTATCGTAGGTCCCCATCCCGCCTGTTTCGAGCGCGTAAACGCGCACGACCTGCTCTTTGGAAAGTCCGAGAACCGCGGCTTCCGCCGCGTACCGCAATTTGAATTCTTTTTCAGAGACGCGCTCGGGCACAAAGTTGTAAACACGCTTCGCTGCCGCCAGATAATCCGGGATTGTCGCGAGTTCTCTCGGCGGTGATGGGTTGCTCTGTCTCTGCGCGTCGAGAAACCGATCGTATTTGAGAGCGAGGTCACCAGCTAACGATGGCCCTTTGTACTTTGGCGGAAAGCTCATCACGTAGTCGCGCGGCTCGAACGAAATATTTTTCGCCCGTTTCCGCCGACGCACCTGGCGCTTGCGTTCGACCTCACTCCAGTACGCGTCGAGCCGGTCCTCGAAATTCTGACGTGCCGTCTTCCAGATCTGAAACGCTTCGATCTCGCTGTCCGAGAGCGATGTCAAAAAATCGATCGTCGACATCGCCTGTGCACGCGGGCTCGCCGTCGGGCAAAGCAGAGCGGCAGCCGCCAGCATGATGGCGACGCCTCGAATTCGAAACAGCGATGTCATACGAAAGTAAGCCACCCGCGGTCCCATTTGCCTGTAGATAGGGGCAGTATCCGATACAGAATCAAAGGTAACGTGATTCAGCGGCGCCCGGCCACCCGGTCATTCTACACTTCGAATTGAGCCATGTTGCGAAATGAACCCGATTTCCGCCCCCAATATGGCAGCCGCTGATCTCGACGCTGTTGCATTCGAGAGGCTGGCCCGCGCGCGCCTGTCGGCAAGTCCGCCCCCGCTGAATGAGCCGCAATCGCCAGGCGATGATGACCTTAATCCCGGAACCGGGGGATTCGCTGCTGGCCTGCGGCACGCCGCAGTGCTCGTGCCCGTCGTTGCCCGCAATCCGCTGACCGTCCTTCTGACGGCGCGGACGGAGCACTTGCCGTCTCACGCCGGACAAATCGCATTTCCCGGAGGAAAGGTCGAAACGTACGATTCGGGTCCGCTTGCCGCCGCACTGCGGGAGGCGCGAGAAGAAATCGCGCTCGATGATACGTTCGTCGAGCCTGTCGGCTACCTTTCACCCTATCGCACGGGCACCGGCTTCATCATCACGCCCTCTGTCGCGCTCGTTCGGCCTGGATTCACTCTGACGGCCAATCCGGAAGAGGTCGCCGATGTCTTCGAGGTCCCCTTTGCCTTTTTGATGGATGAGGCCAACCACCAGATCCACAGCCGGGCCTGGAGAGGCGCCGAGCGCCGCTTCTATGCGATGCCGTACGGAGAGCGCTATATTTGGGGCGCGACAGCGGGAATAATCCGCACACTCTACCGGAGACTGTTCAGCGCATGATCCGCATCGTCATCGAGAATATATTTTTCTTCCTGCTGCCGACAATCATCTACATCATCTGGATCGCGTTTTCCGACAACGAGTGGAGAGGGTTAGTCGCAACCCTCAACCGCGCACCTCTTATGCGTCTTTTCTTCGCCGGCGCTGCGCTGATGATCGGAACGCTCCTTGTATTTTCTTCTCACACGTATAACAGCCCGAATGACGTCTACGTGCCAGCCTCAGACGAAAACGGAAAGCTCGAACCCGCTCATAGCATACACGAGCCTACACCCGCCGAACCTCAAACCACAAAGCCCTGAACGATGTCGGAAGGCGCAATCAAATGGCCGCGGGTAAGCGGCGCTTGGCTCCGGTCGCCCGCGCTGACCAAAGTGTTCGCGGCACTCGCGCAAGAAGGCGCCGAGGCTCGCGTCGTTGGCGGCGCGGTCCGCAATGCATTGTTGGATCGGCCAGTCAGAGACATCGACCTCGCGACGACAGCAACACCGGATGACGTGATGCGGCTTGCCCAGACTGCAGGATTGGCGGCCCACCCGACCGGCATTGATCACGGCACCGTCACGGTTGTCGCCGACAAACAGCCATTCGAAGTAACGACGCTTCGCCGCGACGTGGAAACGGATGGACGTCACGCAATCGTCAGGTTCACGACATCATGGGCAGCTGATGCGGCACGGCGTGACTTCACAATGAACGCGCTCTACTGCGGACCGGACGGCACCATCTACGACACGGTCGGTGGCGTGGACGACCTGCGTCGGCGGCACGTGCGTTTCATAGGCGACGCGGAGGCGCGCATCCGCGAGGATTATCTGCGTATTCTTCGCTTTTTCCGGTTCACGGCCGAGTATGGCAACGGCCAGTTGGACTCGTCAGGCTTGGCAGCAGCGAACAAATTGAAAGAAGGCCTCACGCTGCTATCCGCCGAGCGCTTGCGTGCGGAAATTTTAAAGTTGTTGGTCGCACCCGCAGCCGTTGACGTGATCAACGCCATGCACAAAAGCGGCGTCCTGCAACTCGTCATCAGAACCCGGCTCGAGCCTGATCGGTTTGCGCGCTTGGCCGCGATCGAAGCCGGTCTTGGCGAACCACCCGATCCGCTGACCCGCCTTGCCGCCTTGGCAGTCACGCAACCGGACGACGCAGCGTTCCTTGCCATGCAGCTCCGCCTGTCGAACGCCGAGGCGTCGCGCATCGCCGTCGCCACATCTGCCGACGGCGCCGTCGATCCCGACGCCGCTGAAACGGCGGCGCGTGCGGCGCTCTATAAGCTCGGCCCGGAAACCTTCTCGCGCGCTGCCCGTCTCGCGTGGGCACGCTCGGCCAAGCCAGAAAATGATCCGCGCTGGCGCGCACTCGCACTGCTTCCGGATCGCTGGAAAGCGCCGACAATGCCTTTCTCCGGAAGCGACGTGCTCGCTCTCGGAATTCCGCCCGGCCCGAACGTCGGCAAAATTCTTGATGCTTTCGAGCGTTGGTGGATCGCGAATGATTTTCCGATCGATGCCGAGACGCAGAGCAACGCGCTCAAAGAGCTGGCTCACTCGGCACTTAGTTAACAAAGCATTAATTTTCACTTCACCTTGGCTTATGCTCCGACTAAGGTCCCACTCCGCGGGGTTGGTCCATTGTATCGCGTTGAGGAAATGACCTGATGAACAGCATCAGCCGCGAGCGTGAGCGTTCGCTCAAGTTCGTTCAAATCGTCTTCGCCGTCCTTGCTCTTCTCAGCCTTGTCGCAGCTCTTGCCGTCTCGATCCGAGGAACGGATTTGGGCCTGCCAGAAGCGTCCACGTTCCCCATCGCCCTCGCGTTCCTGCTGGTCGGTGCCGTGGACACGGCCCTCCTCTACGCCTGGGAGCACATTTTTGAGCGCAGTGATTTCTGACGCGCGCCGTCTTGCGGCTAGCCGCCGGTAAATACGCGATACGCGCCTTTGCCTTGCCGACGCGCTCCGCCGCAGGCGTTCGTCATACGCCTGTTACATGAATCCGGTCCTACGTTTTCCCATGAAATGCATAGACGCCTTTATGGGAAGCGTACTGACTGGGGGCCGACTTTGAGCGCACCGAACCCGGAACTGAACTACCGAACTGTCTTCATTTCCGACGTCCACCTGGGGATGCGCAATTGCCAGTCGACCGCACTCCTCGACTTCCTGAAATATGTCGAGTGCCAGAGCCTCTATCTGGTCGGTGACATCGTCGATTTCTGGAAAGTCCGGCGCGGACCGTATTGGCCCCAGAGCCACAACGACGTTCTGCAGAAGCTGCTGCGGAAATCCCGCAAGGGCACCCGCGTTACGTTCATTCCCGGCAATCACGACGATGGATTGCGGGAATACGCCGGCATGAGCTTCGGCGACATCGAGATCCGGCGGGATGCCATCCACGAAGCCGCCGATGGCAAGAGATATCTCGTTCTGCACGGCGACGAATTCGACGTCGTCGTCCGATACGCGCGCTGGCTCGCCTTCCTCGGCGACCGCTCCTACGACGCGGCTCTCGCGCTCAACGTCCCGCTGAACTTTGCGCGACGGATGCTCGGCCTCGGTCACTGGTCGCTGTCGGCATTCCTCAAGCACAAAGTCAAAAGCGCCGTGAACTACATCGGCGAATTTGAGGAAGCACTCGCGGGCGAAGCGGTGCGCCGCGACGCGCAGGGCCTCATCTGCGGGCATATCCACCACGCCAATGAACGCATGATCGGCGACGTCCACTACCTGAACTGCGGCGACTGGGTCGAAAGCTGCACCGCAATCGGTGAACGCTTCGATGGCCGGTTCGAGATCATTCGTTGGAAAGAGCATTTGGCCGCGCGCGCTTCGCAGGCGCCATCCGGCCGCTGGTTTATCGAAGCCGCTTGAAACGGCGCCAAGCCGGACGACAAGCGCGCCGGCGAACGGAGACTCCCACGTGAACGCGACCGCCAAAGCCCTTGAGCCGACCAGCGTTGATCTGTTGCGCGAAGCCGTGCACCAGAATCGCGCACTGAGCCCCGCCGGCATTCTTGAGCGCACCTTTACATTCGCCTTCCGGTCGATGGTTTATCCCCAGATCTGGGAAGACCCACGAGCCGATATGGACGCGCTCGAAATCACGCCTGAAACCCGCATCATGACGATCGCCTCAGGCGGCTGCAACGTCATGAGCTATCTGACCGCGAACCCCGCCCGCATCATCGCCATCGACTTGAATGAGACGCATATCGCGCTGTTGAAGCTGAAGATCGCGGCGGCCCAGCATCTCCCCAATCACGGTACGTTCTATCGCTTCTTCGGCGCCGCCAATGACCGCCGCAACATCGCCCTCTATAACGACCTCGTCGCCCCGCATCTCGACGCCGAGACGCGCGCCTACTGGGAAGGGCGAGAATTGACAGGGCGCCGCCGCATCTCGCGGTTCGCACGGAACTTCTATCACTTCGGCCTGCTCGGACGGTTCATCGCGACAGGCCATCTCGCGGCCCGTGTCTTCGGCGCCAATCCGAAGCGGCTCGTCGAGGCCCGTTCGATCGAGGAGCAGCGCGAGATCTTCGCCCGCGACATCGCCCCAGCGTTCAATCACCCGCTCTTGCGCTGGATCACGTCGAAACGTGCATCGCTGTTTGGTTTGGGCATCCCGCCCGTCCAGTACGATGCGCTATCCGGCGGCGGCGCGCGCCCAATGTCCGAAGTCTTGAAAGAGCGCGCCGAGCGTCTCGCCACGGGCTTCGATCTCAAGGACAATTATTTCGCCTGGCAGGCGTTCGGACGCTCCTATCCGGCACAGGGTGAGGGTCCCTGCCCGCCTTATCTGGAAAAGGCGAATTTCATGGCGGTCAAAGCCCGCGCCAATCGGATCGACGTCGTCCACGATAATATGATCCGCTTCCTCTCGGGCGAGCCAGCCGAAAGCCTCGACCGCTATGTCCTTCTCGACGCACAGGACTGGATGGACGACGCCGCATTGAATGCGCTTTGGCAGCAGATAACCCGCACCGCGCGTCCGGGCGCGCGCGTGATTTTCCGGACCGCAGGCGAAGAAAGCATCCTGCCGGGCCGCGTCGCCGACGTCATCCTGAACCAATGGCGCTACGACGCCGAGAAATCGGCGGAGATCCACGCCAAGGATCGCTCGGCGATCTACGGCGGCTTCCACCTCTACATGAAGACAGCTTGACCGGCTCCATGGCTGAAACTGCAGCGAGCGCGATGGATAGCATGTATCGCTATCAGCGCTACATCTACGACCTGAGCCGCCGCTACTATCTTATCGGCCGCGACGAGATGATCGCCGGCCTCAAACCGCCGATCGGCGGCACGGTGCTCGAGATCGGCTGTGGCACCGCCCGCAATCTGCTCCACGCCGCGCGCCGCTATCCGAACGCCAAATTCTTCGGTCTCGACGTGTCGGAAGAAATGCTGAAAACGGCGCGCGCTGCGATCGACCGCAACGGCCTCGCCCACAGGATTTCAATTGCGCAGGCAGACGCCACGACTTTTTCGCCGGATGCCCTCTTCGGTCTTGAAAACATCGACCGCATCTTCATTTCGTATGCGCTCTCGATGATCCCGCCCTGGCAATCCGTCATCGACCGCGCCGTTTCGCAGCTCGCTCCCGACGGCGAATTGCATATCGTCGATTTCGGCACGATGGCTGCGATGCCTGCTCCGGCACGACGCGGCATGTGCGCGTGGCTGACGAAATTCAGCGTCACGCCGCGGTTCGATCTGGATGATGTCATCCAGGAAACCGCCCGCCGCCATGATCGCAGCGCGGCTTTCCACCAAGGCCGCTTCGATTACGCGGCCCATGCCTGCATCGGCCCCAAACAACGATAAGCTTGGCACCTTTCAAAGGTGCAATCAGATCGCGCATGAAAGCTCTCGATTCCAAGCAAATGCTGAAAGGCTCTAAACGACAGACTTAGCTGACGTGCGGCCCGTGCAATTGCCGTAACGCCTGTTCGATGCGCCGCCAGTCTTCCGCGAGGCGCTCATCGGTTTTTTCGTACTTCCGGACCATTTGCGCCGCCTCCGCGAGCGCCTTCGCTCCCTGTGAGCTGTAAAGCTTGCGGGCGTGATCATGGATTTCAACGGCATTCATGACTGAACCTCCCTGGGCTTCTTTTCTGGCCACTTTCATTTAGGGCAGATGCCCCGTGCTCCCAAACCCTCAAATCCGGAACAAGCACCGGCGTTCCCCTTGGCGCTATGCTCAAAAGCCCCGGTTCGCGACCGGGGCTTCCGTCGTCACGACATTCACCTGCTCTTGGAGGATCTTAACCTGCAGCTGGAGGTGTCGCGGCCGATTCTGACGGATGTGCCGAGCCGTTCGTCATGACGGCGGCTGCGACGGACGTCTCCCCGCCCGCCCCGTCAGGGGATTCGCCAACGGATGCCGAGCTTTCGGCGGCAGCCGGTTCCGCGGCGGCCTCGGGAGCAGCAGCGGGCGCCTCGTTCGCGGCGCAAGGGGGGGTCGCTTCCGCAGCACCATCGGAAGCGACGGCCGCTTCCCCCGGAGCCGCTTCCGCAGCCGGGGCCTCCGCGTCCGGAGCAGGAGCTGCTGCATCCGCCGCGATCTCCTCCGACGCGACATCGGCAGCAGTTTCAGGCTCGGCGGGTTGCGCCTCCTCGGCTGGCTCAGCGGAAGCTTCTGCCTCCGCTGGAGCAGACTCAGGAGCCTCCGCATCGGCCTCGATGACCGCCGCCTCGACGATCTCCGCTGCAGCTTCCTCCACGGCGGCCTCTGCGGCAGGCTCCTCGGGTGGAGCTTCCTCCGCCGCCTCAGGAGCCGCTTCGGCGGCAATCTCCACAGCGGGCTCTGATGCTGCCTCCGCCGCAGATTCGGCCTCTGCGGCGTCGGTATTGGCCGCGACGGGCACGGTAAGAATTTCATCGAGTTCACTGATCGCGCGCTCGACGGCTTTCATAGCCTTGAAGTCCGGCGTCGCTTCGATGCGCGCTCGAACGTCATCGTGTAAGGTCTTGAGCTTGGACAGGATATCGGCCGACATCTATTCTTTCCTTTTTCTTGGAATTTTGAGAATAAGTTTCCGCTTCGCCTGCGCATGACTGAACATGCGGACGCTCGTCTTCGAATTTTCCAGTAATGCGCAAGAATAAATGTACAGGATTTATTCGCCCGGCCGAACCCCTGCGACAGACTGTACACAGCTATAAATTGTGGGAGCGTCTAGCCTCTGGCAGCCCGAAGGGGATGCAGAGGTCATAGCTCTGGGGTCCGTTGGCAGCGTCGCGGGCTAATCACGCGGCCTTGGAAGACAGAAGCGCGTTGGCGCGATTGGCAAGCCAGCCCGCTCTCGGATAGTGGAGCCCGTTGATCCCGCTGAACGTCGAGCGCCAAAGGTGGACGCAGACCGTCTCTTGCCCGATGCGCGATTCGAGATAGCCGGGCTCATAGACACGCGCGATCGCCCGATTCTTGATGGGCAGCGGATAGAGAACGCTTTCCGGCAGAGCGAGACGGTCGACGCCGGTGACCTTGGCAAAGTGCGTCAGCGCAGGCGGCCCGTATTTCGGAGCTGGCGGGCGCACACCGATTGCCGTCGCGAACAAACCCTTGATCGCGCGCGTGCACTTTGTCGGCCACGGCATCCAAGGCATCACGTAGCGCCGCAACGGCCGTTCGCGGCAAAAGGCGAGATAGCGCTTCAACAGTTCGCTTTCGGACGGAATTCTGAGGACGGAATTCCCGATCCGGCCGCCGTTCTGCCAACCGAAAATATAGTCGGACGGAGGCAACGGCCGCACGAAGACCACGTCCAGATCGGTCCAGGTTCCAAGCCCTTGCGCTAATCCCTCAAGGCGAAAATGATCGGAGAAATGTGGGGCCGATTTCTCCGTCAATCGATCGGGGGGAAAGACGTTCGCCGCATCGGCGACACGACATCCGAGTTGCCGCGAAAGCGCATCGCAGTTTTCATAGGTGAAAACGGTGATCTCTTCGCCGATCGCATTCGCAGATGCCACGCTCAGGCGCTCGAGCCAAGTGACGGGCCCTGACCAGAATGAAAACAGCATGAAGAAACGCCCCCGGCGGCGATCTCTGAAAATCAGCCAGCGAGAAAACGTTACCCGAGGAACGCGCCCAGTCTCAAGCGCGCGATAGCCTTATCTGCACGGAATGCTCTGCCTGGCAGCCTCACGGTGATCTTTATCCGCAACAAAAAAGCCCCGCAGCGATGCGAGGCTTTTTGAATTCGCGTCACACGACGTTCGAGGAACGACTGCGCCTTCCGGCCGGCTCGACGAAGGAGAGTCGGAAGGCGCCGACAAAGACTTCCGC
>Ga0164243_10005486_pt1 | contig 19358 bp, 11 predicted proteins | sample OricompcompostOP_FD_108781 | JGI IMG/M metagenome (GOLD analysis project Ga0164243, IMG submission 108781) | Organic Plus compost microbial communities from Emeryville, California, USA - Original compost - Organic plus compost (OP) | ecosystem: Engineered > Solid waste > Mixed feedstock >... | reverse complement strand
GTTGCGGCAGGAGCAGCGCTTCCTTCAAATTGCGCCAGTACAACGGTGATATTGTCGTTCCCACCCATTTTGTTGGCAAGCGCAATCAGTTCTTCTGTCAACTGCTGTAATGGTTGCCGGCGCAACAGTACCGAACGCATTTGTTTTTGCGTGATCATATCGGTCAACCCGTCGCTGCACAGGAGCAGCAGGTCGCCGGGTAAGAAGTCTTCCATACCGTGATCAATGAACCCTTCATCATCGAGCCGGTGGAAGGAAGAGCCTGCTTCGCGCAGGATCTGGTTGCGTTGCGGATGCATCATGGCTTCCCATTCGGAAATTTCGCCGGTATCTTCTTTCACGCCCACCACGGAATGGTCCCTGGTAAGCTTTTGCAATTGCCCCTGTCTGAACCGGTATAACCGCGTATCGCCTATGTGCACATAGTATAGCTGTTGTGCATGGGCATCCGCCACTACCGCTGTCAGCACGCAACACATTTCACTGAGTTGCGGTTCCTGTTTGCGTTCTTCAACAATCCGGTTATTGGCAAACACAACGGCTTCCCGCAACATGGTGAGCGTGTCGCCGCGTGGTATCTGCATGTATTGCTGAATGGATTCCCTGGCAATGGCTGCTGCTTTTTCACCTCCTGCATATCCGCCCACTCCGTCAATCACAGCCAGCAACGCTTTGTCTTCGTCCCAGAGCGACTGAACAATGCAGGCGTCCTGGTTTTCCTGCCGGCGCCGGCCCGGGTCTGTATTTCCGCTGAAATGCAAGCGTTTCATGCTATCTGGGTAAGTTTTTGAAATGACGGATCAGTAACCAGCAAACAAATGCAAACAATGCTGCCGCGATGAGCAAATCTGTCATGGTTATATAGTCTGTTTAAAATACAATGTAACGATGCCGTTCAGCAGTATCTGGCATTGTGGTTCCAGGTCGAACCAGCGCGGTTGCAGGGCGCTGCTCCGTTCAATCACCACTTCATTCACGCGGGTTTCCTGTGCGCTGAAGGACGCGATCTGGAATCTGCCGGTGGATTCATTCAGCCGGATGCGTGCGTGCGGATTGGAAACAAACTGCGAATCGAGCAATAAATAATTGCCATAATGCAGGTTCTCCGGCTCTCGCCGTGCAATCACCATTTCAGTATCTTTCATCAGGTAGGTATCGCTCCTGTTTTGGTCGCCGAGAAAATATTCAATACGCGCGAGGCCATGTATCGTGTGGCGGGAGGTGCGATGCGCTTCTGCACCCAGCGTAAGCCGGCGATTGAATTTCACCGTAAAACTGCCGCTGTCTGCAAAATGAATGTGCCGCAGTACTTCGAGATTGATATCCATTTTGTCAAACACATTCGTGGCTTTTGACTTCATGGTCACTTTGGCCGTGTGGCGCCTGTCGCTGTCAGCCGTGAAAGTGCGCGCGCCTGTCAGCATGCCTACTACGCGTATATCGCGTTCCCCAATCTTATATCCATTGAAACCGGTGGCCGGTCCAAACCTGAACTGCCATTGGGAAGAAACCGGCGCAAGGTCTTCGTACCGGTTTTGGTAAGTTGCTAGTTTTTTATAGAACAGTTTTACGGCTTCTTTTACCACTACGGGTAAACCCGGCAATCGTTGTTCGTATACATCCGGGTGAAGGATCACCAGGAAATACATGTTAAACACAAGGCTTGATCCTACAGATTCGGTTTTGCAGGAATGCTCAAAACAGTCCACCAGTTCCTGCAACAGGTCATTATTGGTGACAGGTCCCGGTGCTGCTGCACCTTCGGGAACCAGCCATTGCTTCAGGGTTCCCAGGAAACCGCCCGATCTTTTCATCATAGTTTGCCGGTTGTATTAAAAAATCGGAGGAAGGGTTATCATTTTAAATGTAAACGAATTTGATACCGGCTATTGATAAAGAAAATGTAAAAATTGGTTGCAAACAGTTCTGGTGAGACGATTCCCGGGTATGATTATAACTATAGTGTGTATGCGCTATTGTAATTTTTGTGAGTTGTTTGCTATGGAACAGGCTTGCGCTTTAAGAATCCCTTAAGAATTTGTCACAGGCATTTTAGGAAACGTTAAAGTTCAAAAAGCAGCACAATGCGAATCATTAAAAAAGGCTGGCTTCGTTCAGAAGCCAGCCTCTGTTGTGTGCACCTGTGCCGACGGATGGTTGGCTATTGCTTCACCATACGCGTGCTGAACGTTTTACCCTGGTAATACAATACCACCTGGTAAGTGCCGGCAGCCAGGTGTTGTACGGATACCTGTCTGGTTTGTACACCGGCTTCAATATTCAATTGCGTTTTCACCAATATCCTGCCGTTCATGTCATATACAGAAAGTGGTATGGTTGCCTTTTCCGGAGCCAGAATAGAAAATGAAGCTACATTTCCTGCAACAGGATTGGGCGTCAATTGCACACGGAAAGGCACCGTTTGCCTGGTAAGCAATACTACCGGTGAGTAAGAAGTGCTGCCGTCCGATTCTTCCATGCGTAACCGGTAATACGTTTTACCGGGTAATGGTTGCTCATCTTTGAACAGCTGCGGTTGCGCACATTGTTCCGGTGTTGCTTTTACTTCGCCTATCTCTGTATAGTTTACGCCATCTGCACTGCGTTCTATAATGAACCGGGTGTCTTGCGTGCAGGAAGCTTTCCACGTGAGTTCATTCCATGCATCTGCTACTGCACCTTTGAAGTATTCCAGTTTCACAGGCAAAGCGGAGTAGGCATTGTTGGCGATATAAAAGGAAGAGAAGCCCGTTACCTGGAAGGATAGCACATAATCCTCTCCCCACGGTTCCACTGTAGTGGCAAGAGGTGTGGCCTTGGCATGTACACTGATGCCACAGGGATCGTCGTTTTTGAAAACGGCCAGGTCGTTGATGGATGCAATGCCGGAGCCGGGCGTATTTTTCAATGCTTCAAATTCTGCCTTGCTGATGTAGAGCCGCACACTTACCGGTGCAATGGGTGGATTGCTTACTGTGATGGTAACATTTCTGTTGAGATAATAACGGTTTTGTGCATCCTTTCTTGTGGTGCCGTTATGGGTATAGAAACTGATGGACACGTTGCCAAGCAAATTGCCATGCGGCTGGATCTCCGCTACTGCATTGCCTTCTTCATCGGTGAAGGGCACCCACACATTGTTGTTATTAATGTTGATTGTTTTAGGCGCTACAGCCTCACAGGAACCGGGATTGCCCGGCGCAGCAAATGCAGGCAGCACCAGCAGGCGGTTGTAGCGCGGAAGACGACCATTGTTGCCATCAAAATGTGATTTGTTGGTGAATACATTGTTGTTGGCGTCGTATTCGAACAGCGTTCCGCCAAACCGTTCATTGCCTCCTCCATTGGCCATGCCATACAATTTATTGTTGTGTACAATGAGGTCGGTGCGGCATTGTTGTGCATCCGGCAGTTGCACATCATATTTCTTTACGAACATTTTATTGACCGGGCTAAACACATAAATGGTGCCGCTGGCAGATTCTGCGCCGCCCTGGCTGGTGGTGCCCCAGAGTAGATTGTTGTACAGCACCAGTGCGCTCTCCGGATCGGAGCCTTCTGCCAGGCTGAAGTGATGGTGTACGGCAAAGCCGTTTATGCCGGGGGTAAATTCAAACAAGGTACCGCCTTCGTGATTGCCGCCGCCCCTTGTCACGCCATACAATTTGCCGCTGTACTCGATGAGCGCTGCGTGCGGTAGCCGGCCGAATGATCCGCCAAAGTTCACTTTTGCCGAGTAGCTGTTGGTGAGCAGATCGTATTCATACAACACGCCACCATTGCTGCTTCCCCCCTGTGAAGTAACGCCGTAGAGTTTGTTGTTGTATACGATAGGCAATGCCCTTGGCATACTTCCGGTTGCCGGAATAAAATGATGCAATACCGTATACTGATTGTTTTGCGGATCGAAACGGAACAGTACGCCCACTCCATTGTCGCCACCCAGTGCACCAACACCGTACAGCATGTTGTTGTGCAAAAGCAATCCTCCCTGGTCTGACTGGTAACCCGTAGCGCTGCTCATATGATGCAGGATAGAGTATTGGCGGGCAACAGGATCGTATGTGTAAATAACGCCTTTGTCGTTGTTGCCGCCCTGCCAGGTAGTGCCAAAGATTTTTCCATTATAATAGACAAGCGCACCGGAAGGGCTATGGCCGTCGCTGTGACCCAGTTCAATTTTTTTGGTGTAGCCGTTGATGGACGGGTTGTATTCAAACAATACACCCTGGTTATAAGCGCCGCCTTTGTTGGTCCATCCGTATAAACGGTTGTTGTATACCGTTAGTCCTCCCTGTGGGTTGGTGCCGAAGGTGCTGCCGAAATTGAGTTTTTTTGTGTACGTATTGGTGGCAATATCAAATTCAAACAGGGCGCCATCCCCGGTGCCACCCTGGCTGGTAAGCCCATAGAGTTTGTTGTTAAAGATCATCAGCCGTCCAAAGATCTCACTGCCACCGGCAATGGTTAAGTCGTATTTTTTCAACAGTGTGTTGGTGGCCGGATTGTATTCATATAACACACCGGCATCATTGGCGCCGCCTTTCACGGTTCCTCCATATAATTTATTGTCGTGCAGCAATAAGGCGCCGCGTGGCTGACTGGCACCGATAGCATCAAAATGTACTTTGAGGGCCAGCGAATTGGTAGCGGGATTGAATTCATAGAGCGCACCGGCATTGTTATTACCGGTGGAAACAGTAGTAAAATAAAACCGGTTGTTATATACTTCAAAATTGCGGAAGACCGTATTACCCAGGTCGGCGCTGAAATCATACAGTTTGGTGTATGTGTTGGTAGCAAGGTCAAAGGAATAGATCACGCCAAAGTTGTTTGCGCCGCCATGGGCTGCTACGCCATACAGTTTGTTGTTGTATAGGGTGAGTCCTCCCTGCGGATGGCGTCCGCCCGCATCTTTAAAGAGATGCTTTGCCACCAGTGTTTTGGTAGCCAGGTCCAGTTCGAACAGGTACCCTTCGGTATCGAATCCTGACAGGGTGGTAACGCCGTACAGGCGGTTGTTATAAGCCACCAGTCTGCCCCTGTTGATTTGCATATCCGAACCATCCAGCGTGTGAAGGTCGGCCAGCTTCGTATAGGTATTGGCGGAAGGGTCGTACTCATAAATAATCCCTTGCGAAAAAAGACCGCTCCAGGGCATCACGCCGTACATTTTGTTATTGTATACGATCATATCCTGCCCCGGGTTTTCGTTGCCCGGCGTATGGGGAACAAATGCGTGCCTTACAGACGCGCCGGAGCCGTCATATTTTGCTGAGAACAAAACGCCATCATCATTAGGGCCGCCATAGTTGGTTACGCCCCAGAACTGGTAGATGCCTTGCGCAGTTGCAGCGATTGAAAACGTTGCAATGCTAATGACAAGAAAAATGCGGAGGTAAATTTTTTTCATAACCCTGTTTTATTACAGGTGCAATAATAATTGCAGACAGCAGGTTATGAAGTGGTGTTTTAACGGAAGTGGCATTTCACTTAACGGATGAATCCCCGCTTACTTCACCGTTCGTTGCGAAAGCAGCTGCAACAGTTCATCTTTCTTTTTAGGAGAAATTGCTACCTGCGAATCATCGGTCATCACGGCATATCCGCCATCTGTTTTGATCATGCGACGAACTTCAAGCAGGTTGATGATATGTGAATTATGAACACGGAAGAAGTTGTGATCGGTCAGCAGCAATTCATATTCTTTCAGGTTCTTGCTCACCATGATGCGGCGCGCATCTTTCAGAAAGAAAGTGGTATAAGGACCGCTTGCTTCGAGGCGAATGATCTGTAATAGAGGAACAAACTCCATGCCTTCGGCGGTGGAAAGGCAGATGGTAAGATCATTGGTGCCGGACCGTTGTATATTCTGCAGCAGGTGTTCCAGCGATTGACGGGGCAATTCCTGTTGTATCTGCCGGATGGCTTTTTGCACAGCCTGTTGCAATTCCTGTACATCAATTGGTTTCAGCAGATAGTCAAGGGCACTGAACTTGATGGCCTTGATGGCATAGTGATCGTAGGCAGTGGTGAAGATGACGTGGAATTTCAGGTGACTCACCTGCTGCAGGATGTCGAAGCCCGTACCACTGTGCATTTCGATATCAAGAAAGAGAATATCCGGTTTCAGTCCGGTGATCATCGGCACTGCTTCTTCAATAGAGCCTGCTGCACCGGTGATGGTGATCTCCGGGCAAAATTCGGTAATCAGGCTTTTCAGAAATTCCCTGCTGCGCAATTCATCTTCAGCGATCACTGCGGTGTATTTCATGTTCGGTGTTTTGGGTGAGCGTTGTTCGGTTCATGGCATCTGTTTGCGGAATCACGAGTCGTTTGCCCTGCTTCCAGGCTGTTTCGCCGGTGGCTGTTATGTCGAGCAAAGATATTTTCCGGCCAGCAGATTCATTCAGAATGTCAAGCCGGTTTTGCAACACGTTGTTCTCTGTTGCCGAACCGTTTGACCGGTGGTTGGCCGGTTGTCCGTATACATCAATCAGCAGCTGGTCCTTCTCCAGGTTAAATGCCACGGAAATTTTTCCTTTCTCCGAAGGAGACTGGTCCAGGATGCCTTTGTACAATGCCTCTTCCACCAGGCTGAGCGTCATCAGCGGCGGCACCATCACGTCTTCGCGTGTTACGCCCGGCGATATGGTTACGGAATATTCAAAGCGATCGGGAAACCGGCTTTGCTCCAGCCAGAGATATTGCGTGCAGATGGCAGCTTCCTCTTCCGCGCTGATCCGGCTCTCATCGGCCAGGCGAATTACTTTTCGCAGAAAGCCGGAGAACTGGTGGATGTATTGTAAGGTCTGCCGCCGGTCGCCGGTCATCACAAAGTACTGGATGGCATTGAGCGAATTGAACAGGAAATGCGGGTTCAACCGGGTCTGTAAAATTTTCAACCGCAATTGCCGGTTCATGCTTTCAATAGAGCGGCTCTGTTCTGATATCAGTTTGTTGCGCTGCTCTAATTTTTTTGTCAGCCGTTGTTTGATAAGAAAGCGGTTGTACAAAATGCCGGCAATGATCGCAAGCATCAACAGCGCCAGCAGCACCATATTGCGCAACCATTTTTGCCGCTGCAGTTCCACCGTTTCATTCATCAGCTTGCGGGTGACAATTTCTTTTTCCAGTGACAGCAACTCAATGGAGGCAACGGACTGCAAACTGTCTTCTTCTGCTATTTCAACGGCCAGCCGCGTGATCTCCGGTCCGAAGTACTGGTGGAGGAGACGGTTGATCGTTTCGTGGAATGTTGCACTGGCAAAGAATTCCTGCACCAGTTCCTGCCAGTCGCTGTTCTTAGGCAATATACCTGCAAATCCCGGGCGCCGGCTCGGCAGAATATGCTGACGTTTTACCTTGAAGCCTTTTTGTATGCCCAGGATATACACCGATAAAGGGATATACCCGATAGCCGATGCATTGGTCGCCACGGTTTGCATAATGGCATAATCGTCGTACGATTCCTGCAAGGGTAAAGCAGGATATAAGTTTTTGCGCAGGCGCAGCAGGTCTTCTTCCATGGTGCTGCCTGTGACTGTATAACCGCGTAGCGATGGCAGTTGCTGCGCCAATTCTTTTGCCGATTGATACAACGGCGCTGAATGATGCGTAATCAGCACATTCAGATCAGGCATGTAAGACGGCGTGAACTGCACGGCCTGTTTCCTTGCATCGGTTATGGAGAAATACGACCAGCCGAAAAGTCCCGGCGCATCGGCATTGCGGATGCGGTCGTACACCTGCACAAAGGAAGCAGCCTTTTCCCAGTTCACTGAAATCTTCACGCCGTATTTTTTCTCTGCAAATCGTACCAGCGCTTCCATGAGGTCGTGTTCCAGTCCGGTGAGCCTGCCCTGCCGGTCGGTATACACCAGCGGTTCTATCGGATACCACAGCACCGTAATGGCGCCCGTGCGCCTTTGTTTGATGCGTTCCCAGCTGTCGGCGGCATCATTGCCCGGCGAACCATACACCCCGGCCGACCAGACCATGAGCAGGATACACAACGATAAGATCCGGTTCTGACACAACATCATGCAGCAAAACTTGGTGTTTTGCAGGCAAAATCCAAAACGACTTAATAAAAACGGCATTTCACTTAACGGATTTGCTGCCTCCCTCTTTGCCGGTGCCCTGCGAACCTTTATTTTTAGGGCATGCAAGCGCCCCCGTTTGGTATCTCCTTACTATTGTTAATGCTGGTTCACTGTATTGCCCCGGCGGGTATGGCGCAATCATATCCATTTCGTCATCTTACCACGGCAGACGGACTGCTCAGCGATCAGCGCATCAGGATGGCGGAAGATCATATGGGCCGGTTATGGATCGCTTCAGACGAAGGCATCAATGTGTTTGACGGACAGTCGCTCACCAGCTACAGTTATCCCGATCACTCCGGTTTGCTACACAATAACATTACACAGATATACTGCGATAAGAATGGCGTCATCTGGGTGGCGCACAACAAGGGCATACAGTACCTGTTGCCGGCTGCACAACAGTTCCTAACCCTGTCATTGCCGGCGCCCCTCAATCCCGAAGACCTGCTGATGGGCGAAACAGACACCGCATTGATCGTGCTTAGCCGCACCGGCTGCTATACTGTTGATGGTGAATACCGGGTACGCACAACCGAATGGATGAATGATATCATCATTCAACACGGGTTTCCATTATCCATAGAAAAATTAAGTAACGACGAATGGTTGTGGGGATGTGACAAGGGGCTGCTGCGGGTAAGCCTTGCACAGCAACAGGTCGTGCGCCTGTATCCATATCTACAGGCCTGGGCCATTCAGAAAATGAACGACAGCCTCGTACTGTGCGGCAGTTTTTCAAGGGCGCAAACCGCCATCGTGCATCTGCATTCCGGCGCTGTTACTGATATCAACGCCTGGCCCTCCGATGATGGCCGTGTCATGGGCGGTTATGTGGGCGCCATCTTTCCGGCGGGTGAAGACAGCTATATGTTGTCCAGTCGCTATGATGGCGTATATAAAGTGGACGTACGCATGAAATTTATTCAGCACCTGGTAAATGATCCCGCTGATGCAACTTCGCTCAATACCAACTATTGCCGCACCTTATATGTAACCCGCAACGGTACCTTGTTTGTGCATGGCAAAGGTCTTTCCTATACCAGTTTACACCAGCCGGTGTTTCAGGCAGTAAGGAACCTGGTGGATCAATCCGGTTCGCCTTATCATTCGGTGGTGAATTGTTTTGCAGAAGATGCCGACGGTTCCATTTGGATCGGCACCAACAAAGGTTTGCTGTTATGGCGCGAAGGAAAGGCCAGGGGTCATTTCATTTTGCATCGCCACCTGGACAATACAGCAGAAAGATGGAGCACCATCCGGCACCTGGCCAAAGATCACCGCAACCGCGTATGGGCCGGCACCTTCGGAGGCGGAATAGCCGTGCTGGAAAACGGACAATTAAGAGCGGCCAATAAATTCCGGAGAGGAGAACAGGTATCGGGACGAATACCGAATGTATTTGCACTGATTCCCGATGGCGGGCAACAATTTCTGGTATGCGCCTATGCAGGACTGTACCTCTATGATGCAGCGCAGGAGCATATACAACTGCTGGACAATCATCCGGTACTGGGAAGCATCGCCCGCAACCGGACTTTTTATGCTTTGGTTGACCGTCAGGGTAACTGGTGGCTGGCGCAAAGCAAAGGTTTGTTTTATTATGAAAAAGCAGCCAATCAATTGTCCAGGGTTACACTGCCGGATGAACACAGTGAAGAAAGCATTCAATGCGTGGCGGAAGACAGCAGCGGAAATATCTATGCAGGTGGTTTCAACGGAGTGTATATGATTGATCGGTTACGGATGAGGGTGGGTAAATGCATCAACAGGCAGGACGGCCTGTCGAGCGATCATATCACCGGTTTGTTGTGCGATCAAAAAGGGGATCTGTGGATTATCGGCAACAAGGGATTGTCCCGGTACGAGCCCACCAAAAACCGGCTGACCAGTTTTGATGTGAATGATGGGGTGCTATCCGGCAACCACCAGTTCTCTTCTTATTATTCAGCCAATGATGGCAGGATATATATCGGCAACGTAGACGGCTTTTATTACTTTCATCCCGATTCCATCCACCAACAGACAACTGCCATACCTGTTTATATTACGCAACTGGTGCCGGGCGATTCGGTGATCAACACCATGGCGGCGTCCGTGCACAGGTTGTCGTGGCGGCAGAACCATGTTACTTTCTCCTACCTGGCCGTGGATTATAAATCCGGGCCCCAACTGCAATACCGGTACCGGTTACAGGGGTTTGATACCGGTTATGTATATGCGGGAAGGGAGCGGCGCGCACGATATACCAATCTGCCTGCCGGACAATACCAGTTTACGGCAGAAGTATCGGCCAATGGCAAGGATTGGTTTGCGGCAAAGCAGCCTGTAACCATCATTATAGGCAAAGCATTCTGGAAGACCTGGTGGTTCCAGTGCGGCATTGTCTTGCTGCTGGCGCTGGCTGGCTGGTATTTTTACCGCAGGCGTGTACAGCAGATCAGTCGCGAGGCGCAGATCAGGGCCGATTATGAAATCCGGCTCAATGAGCTGGAGAACAGCGCGCTGCGAACCCAGATGAATCCGCATTTTATTTTCAATTGCCTGAATACCATCAATGCGTTTATCAACAGCAATGACCGTATCCTGGCCAATCAATACATCAGTAAGTTCTCGCGACTTATCCGGCTCATTCTTGATCATTCACGGCAAAAGAAGATTACGCTGGCAGAAGAACTGGAAGCGCTGGAACTGTACATACAGATAGAGCGGTTCCGCTTCGATAATAAGTTTGAATATGCGCTTACCATTGATGAGCAACTGGACCCGTCTACCACGGAAATTCCCTCGCTCATGATCCAGCCATTTGTGGAAAATGCCATCCTGCATGGCTTGTTGCCCTTAAAACAACCGGGCAGGCTGTCGGTGCAGCTGCAATTGCTCAATGACCGGTTGCTATGCGTTATTGAAGACAATGGTGTAGGTCGTGCATTTGCCGCCAAAAATCCCATGCACAAGGTGGCCGGCAAAAAATCACATGGGATGGAGATTACCATGAAGCGTATTGAACTATTCAATAAGGAAAATGGCCTGGAAGCGAGACCGGTCATTACGGACGGACAGGATGAAAATGGTCAGCCCCGGGGCACCCGCGTGGAAATTATGCTGGCCTGGTTGCCGAGTTATTAATGGAAGGGGCGGGTGAGCGCTTCTCAGAGCGCCGGCATTGAATTGCCGGCAACAGCTCGTGCAACAGGAGGTCCGGTAAACGTCACCGGCTTACGGCTCAAAAAGAGAATTTGTCCCCGGAATGCGCATTGTATAAAAACAACCGTAGCTTTAATGCAGATAAAATTACTCTTGCATGAACATTTTGCATGTACTGGACGCCGCCCATTTTTCCCGTGAACAGATGGCGTTTCCGCAATACGTTGCCGGATTGGGCAATGGCGCGCTGACGGGGCTGTTTCTTGAAAATGTCACTTCGCTGAAAAAAGACTTGAGTGAAACAAAAGGAGACGTGCCGGAAGCAGCCATGGAAAATAATATCCGGGAATATGAGCGCATTTGCAGGGAGATGGGGTTGCCTGTGCATATCATCCGGAGTGCTGATATTCCGGAAGAGATAACGTCAACCATTAGCCGCTTTCATGATTTGCTGTTGCTGTCGCCTTTCATTTCGTTCCGGTCGGTAGACAAGGTGCTGCCTACTACATTCACAGAAGAAGTGCTGGCCCGGGCCCAATGTCCAGTGCTGGTGATGCCGGCGCATATGCAGGCGATCCATGAAGTAATCCATACCTACGATGGAAGTTTTGCTTCTGTGTATGCCATCCGGCAACTGGCGCGGTTGTTTCCGGCGCTGCACGATAAACCGGTAACTGTTCTTTGTGCGCCTGAAGGCACCACAGAAGGCATTCCACACCGGCAGGAGCTGGAGCATTACCTGTCTCATTACTACCAGCACATCAACTTCGAAATTATCCATGGCAGAGCCACGGAGGTGATTCCCGAATATCTTGCGCAGCACCGCAACTGCATCGTTACCTTCGGCGCTTATGGCCGCAGCAATTTTTCGCGTTTGTTCCGCAAGAGCAGGGTAGATGATGTGCTGGCCGGTATGGATATACCGGTGTTTGTAACACACCCGGGATGATGCGCTGCATAACTAATTATCTATCGGCAATATCTTCTTCAGCTTCTTCACATTTCCCACAATAAACAGCGTATCCGCTGGTTGCAGCACAAAGTTGGAATCAGGATTCAGTATCCTTTCATTGTTCCGCTCTACACCCACTACCAGCGCTTTGGCTGTTTCCCGCAATTGCGTGGCGCGGATTGTTTTACCTGCCAGGTAGGAAGTGGCGGGCAACTGGTACTCGTACAATTCCACTTCAAAAGGTTCGGCCAGTTCCATGCGGGGATGCGGACGGATCAATGCTTTCAGTCGCTGTATCTGCTGATCAGTGCCCAGCACCAGCAACTCATCGGCCGGAAAGATCATTTCTTCCTTACCCGGCGCCGGAATATGCACATCGCCGCGCTTGATCAATACTACATTTATGCCTGCCCGTTCTCTCCATTGCAGTTCCAGCAGCGTTTTGCCGATGGCCGGTGAATCGGGCAGCACGGTCACCGGTACGATATGCGCATCCCAGGGTGCCAGTTCTGTACGGTTGGTGCGTGCCAGATCAATTTCACGTTGATGCAGGTTGCGGAAGAAACGGTTTTCAAGCTTCGTGTAAAAGTGTTGTATCCGCGATGAATAGATGGCCAGCAAACAAATGATCACTGCCGTGAACACAATACCGGTGCCCACATTGAAAAACCGGTGTATCAGGAAACCGATAAACAGCGCAGCAATCCCCAGTTTGATAAAACGCACAATGGTGATCACACTCCGGTACCGGCTGTCGGTAAGCAACGCTTTGTATACTTCCGCCGGACTGCGGATGGCAAACGCCCAGATGAACGGCGCCAGCACCAGCAAGGTAAGTGCACAGGCCGCGGCCCGTATCGCAATAGAATTACCATTGTCTGTTACCAGCGGATACAGATATTGCGATGAGAGAATGATAATGGAAACGATGATCACGCCGAGCAGTATGGAAGTAACCAGCTGCGATCTTACAAATTTTTTCCATTCACTTGTATGCGACACTTTTGCGGTCTCCGTGCTGTATGCATCCAGTCGCTGCGTGATCTTTTCGGGCAGCCTCCCCTTCAACCAGAAATAAAACGGCCCTGACCACTTGATCAGGTATGGCGTAGTGAGCGTGGTAACGGCCGATACCGCCACCGCAATCGGGTACAGGAAATGGCTGGTCACGCCCAGCGAAAGACCGAGTGTGGCAATAATAAAGGAGAACTCACCGATCTGCGATAAGCTGAAGCCAGCCTGGATGGAAGTCTGCAGCGATTGCCCGGCCAGCAACGCGCCAAAGGTGTTGCTCACCAGTTTACCCACAATGGTTACGCCGCAGAGTATAACGATCGGCACCCAGTATTCCGCCAGCACTTTGGGATCAATCAGCATGCCTACCGATACAAAGAAGATAGAAGCAAAAAGATCTTTTACCGGCTTTATCAGGTGTTCAATCTTTTCTGCCTTGGTGGTTTCCGCCAGTATAGAGCCCATCACAAAAGCGCCCAATGCAGGCGAGAAACCCACCGCTTCTGCAAACACCACCATTGCGAGGCAAAGCGTGATGGAAATGATCAGCAGCATTTCATCAGACATCAGCTTTTTCGCCTTACGCAGCAGGGTCGGCAGAAAAAAGATGCCCATGAGAAACCAGATCAGGATAAAGAAGATCAGTTTGAGAATGGACAGCAGCATATCCGTACCCCCAAATTGCTGACTTACCGCCAGTGTACTCAGCATGACGAGCAACACAATCGCCACCAGGTCTTCTACGATCAGTACACCAAACACCAGCGAAGCAAACCGTTTTGTTTTCAGTCCGAGTTCATCCAATGCACGGAATATAATAGTGGTGGAAGAAACCGAAAGCATACCACCCAAAAAGATGCTGTCCATATCTGACCAGCCCATTGCTTTACCTACGCCATAACCAGCCGCCACCAGGCATACCACTTCCACCAATGCGGTAACAGAGGCGGCGCCACCCACTTTGAGCAGTTTCTTAAAACTGAATTCAAGGCCCAGGCTGAACAACAGGAAGATCACACCTATTTCGGCCCAGATATTAATATTCTCCACTTCATGCACCGTGGGTAGCCATTGAATATAGGGTCCCACCAGGAAGCCGGCAATGATATAGCCGAGCACTACGGGTTGCCGCAGCCACTTGAACAATAGGGTAAAGATTGCGGCCGCGCCAAGGATCAGCGCAAGGTCAGTAATAAGATGAGGTAAATGTGCCATAGATCAGTTGTGTTTACAGGCCTTGTTGTGCCGGTAGTTGTTGTGTACAATTCCACTATAGTATAGTCCTGGTGATTGGCTGAAAAACTTCAGGACAATATCAGGTCTGCTGACAGGGTATACCTGGCTTTTCTGTTACGGGGGTCTGGTGGCAGGCCACCGGGCACGGCCATTTACCAGAAGTAATGATTGGGAAACAGCAGGTGCAGGCTGTTATTCTTTTGCGGCTGCACGCCGGGCAGGCTGAGCGAATGGAGGCAACGAAAGGGAAGTCTGCCCGGTTCGGTCAGGTAATGATCGTTGCTGCCCGCTGTACGCGTATCTCTTTGCTGCGTTGCAGGCGTACTATTATGGTGTGATTGTAGTTCGCAGGGAATGGTGCGCGATACCGGGCGGCCCGGATATTCAGCCGGCCACTTCCAGTGAGCGCTTACCTGTATTACGATTTTGCCGGGCCCTTTTTGCGGTGCTGCCCATACAAAACCGGGTAATGCATATAGTATGAATAGGGTGATGAAAAAATTTCGCACGCGCAAAGATACACAAAAATCAGCCGGCGCGAATGATGGTTCCCGCTGTCCATACTATTCCTCAACCACCACCCCAGTCAACAACTCATCTGCTAATGGCCGTAGTGGTAACGCGTGTAGCGCTCCGTATTGATAAGTACAGCAGACACACACGTTATGGTTATACCTGTATTACTTTAATTGTCACCATTTGTCCCGTAACATACAAAAATGCTTTTGTAGAAATACCGGTGGAATACCGTTTGCTATAGAAAGAGTGTGTTGAATCCCTGGTTAAAATCCGGCGTGTGAACATAAATACGCAGAAAGTTTACAACACGGCGACAGTTATTTTGATGATTGCAGTGACAGTTGTTGGTATTTATGTTTTGGTAAGTACGCGCTTCATTTAATCAGCAACAGGCAATACAAGATTGCCTGCGGATACAGCAAAACCATTTCAAACATGCCAAGGAAGCCAACTGCAATTAATGAGCAAGCATTAGAGGCGCTGAAGACACAATTGCGCATCCGGCTGAAACTGGATTGCAGCTCTTTCGCTGATATGCAACAATTGCAAAGTGAGATAAAGAATACGATGGGTGAATACCTTTCGCTGCAGACGTTGAACCGCTTATTTGGCATCATTAAAACCCATTTCAACCCTTCCTATAATACACTGAACGTTTTGTCGAAGTTCCTGGGGTACCGGTCCATTGCAGAGTTTGAGCGGCTGAACGACGGCAACACCATTGAAATGCGGCCTGCTTCCTTCGAATCGAAATTTTTGCTTTCCATATTTTCTACTGTACAGCCGGGACCAGACAGCCTGGAAGCATTGCAACAGGTGGTGCGCAATATCCTGGTCATGATGCGCAACAACCCGGAACTGGCAGGAGAGATCTATCCGGCCATGGCATCCATACCGTTTGGACGAAAATACTTTTTTGAACAGTTCATTAATATGGATGCGCTGGCCAGGCAATACGGCGATGGATTGAAATACTATCTGCTGCATGCCTCCAACAGGGAGCAACAGTTCTTTGCCTATAACATGTATTGTTTGCGTTATTTCCTCACAGCCGAAGCAGAACTGTTTCGTAAGTATTACGACCAGGTAAGCGCTTTCGGCAGCCATGAGATAGCCGGTTTTGACGCAAGGGCGATCGGTGGTTACCTGGCCACGCGCATACTGCACAAATACCTGAATGGCAACGCCGGCTCACAGGAAGCGCATGTGGCAGACAGCATACCATTGCCCGGTAACAACCCGGCAGCCTATCAGGCGCGGTACAGGGTAGCAGAAGCACTTGTGCTTTGCGGTGAGTTTGAAAAGGCCTGGGACTGGCTGAATACACACCTGCATTCCTTCTCTTTTATATCGAGAGGGGAAGATGACTTTATCACGCAGGTATGCATACTCCGGCTGATCAGTGGTTTTTATTCCGGCAGTATGACCGTATTAAAAGCAAGGCAGTGTTTTTCGGAACTGCAGGGCAGACCAACCTGTGTGAGCACCCAGGACTATCATGCCATTATGCTGCTGTTGATCAAGAAGAATCTTTTTCCGAAGGCCGTTGTGCAAAAGGAAGTGGACTTAAAGATCAACAGACTGATACAAAAAACTGGTTTTAATTTCTTTCATAGATATGAACAGGTATTGGAAAAGTCGCAAGAAAATTTTTTAATGGATATTAATGGAAGAAAAAAGTCGTAGGAAAGAATGCAAATTGCGGAAGAAATTAAAATAGCATACGTATAATTCTACATCCAACCCTTGAATAGTGTTGAATTCATAATTCCTCTGAAACAGCCTCCTGCTGCAATCCTCATATAGTAGCATTTCCATTACGTACACCCCACGTGTCTGTGGCTCTGACACGCTGCAGAAGAGTATTGCCCGTGGTTTTACAGGGCGTTGATGCATTGCAAAACAATGCTGATGAAAATTTTTTTGTTGTCCCGGTTCCATGTGACAGGGAATAGCGAAGCTTTACTGTTACCAGGAAACAACGGAACCATGTAACAATGCTGCAATGCAACCTGTACCCTGCAACCCCAAAAGTAACACCATGTCTGCATCCAACACCGTAAAATGGCACGCCGTATATACGAAGCCGTGCTGGGAGAAAAAAGTGGCGCGCCTGCTGGAACTGAAAAAGATTGAGCATTACTGTCCGTTGCAGAAAGTATACAGGCAATGGAGCGACCGGAAGAAAGTGATCCATGACCCGTTGTTCAAATCATATGTTTTTGTGCATGTGTCTGCCAAAGATCACGTGCCGGTACTCGAAACAGACGGGGTGCTTGGCTTCGTCACCTTCCAGGGAAAACCCGCTGTAGTGCGCGATGAAGAGATACTTATTATCCGGCAGTTTCTCCGGGAATATAAGAACATCACCGTCAACAAACTTGATCTGCATGTAAACGATGCCGTACGCATTACCGGCGGACCATTGATGATGAAGGAAGGCACCGTAGTGGAAGTGAAAAGCAAAACGGTGAAGGTGCTGCTGCCCTCGCTCGGCTTCGCGCTAACCGCAGAAATTGAAAAGGATTACCTGGAGACGATTAAAGGAACATGAAGCATAATCCGCTCACCACATAACCAATCACCACCAGAACAATAAAAGCAATAAAACCTTCTTATGTACGAATTCAAACTCGCAATCATCGGACTGGGCTATGTTGGGCTGCCACTGGCTATAGAGTTTGCCAAAAAGTACTCCGTTATCGGATTCGATATTAATCGCAACCGTGTAGAGGAGTTACGAAGTGGTCACGACGCCACGCTGGAAGTAAATGATGAGGAACTGCAGGCCGTGCTCACAAAGCACGAAGATGCCTGGGCAGGACTTTTCGTTACCGATCAGCCCTATGCACTGAAGCACGCCAATTTTTATATTGTTACGGTGCCCACGCCGGTAGACAGGTACAACAAACCCGACCTGCGCCCGCTGCTGAAGGCCAGCGAAACCGTAGGCAGCGTATTGAAGAAGAATGATATTGTCGTGTACGAATCAACGGTATACCCCGGCGTTACCGAAGAAGAATGTGTGCCCGTGCTGGAAAAAGAATCGGGGCTTACATTTAATACAGATTTCTACGTGGGCTATTCGCCGGAAAGGATCAATCCAGGTGATAAAGAGCATACGGTAACCAAAATCCGCAAGATCACTTCGGGCTCTACTCCTGAAGCGGCCCGCATCATCAATGATCTTTATGCAAGCATTATCACGGCAGGTACGCACCTGGCGCCTTCTATCCGCGTAGCGGAAGCTGCAAAAGTGATCGAGAACACGCAGCGCGACATCAACATTGCATTCATCAACGAGCTTTCTAAAATTTTCAATCACCTCAACATTGATACCGCAGACGTGCTGGCGGCTGCCGGCACCAAGTGGAATTTCCTTCCTTTCAAACCGGGACTGGTGGGCGGCCACTGCATAGGCGTGGACCCGTATTACCTGGCGCAGAAAGCATTGGAGGTAGGCTACCATCCCGAAATTATCCTGGCCGGAAGAAGATTGAATGATGGTATGGGATCATATGTAGCCAATGAAGTGATCAAACTCATGATCAAAAAAGGGATACAGGTTACCGGCAACAAAGCCCTGATCCTCGGCATCACGTTCAAGGAAAACTGTCCGGACGTGCGCAACACGCGCGTGATTGACATTGTAAAACGCCTGCGCGAATACCAGATGGAAATTGACATCTACGATCCCTGGGCTGATCCCGAAGAGGTATGCAAAGAATATGGTGTGAAAACACTGCGTGAAATGCCGCACAGAAACGGCTATGGCGCCGTGGTGATGACCGTTGCGCATCGCGAGTTCAACAACGATCTCATCCGGCAGCTCTGTCACGACAAGTGTGTGATCTATGATGTGAAATCAGTATTGGACAAAGAATTGGTTGATGCACGTTTGTAACCTTATACTTATGAAGAGGCAAAAATTTCACAGGCAATATCTGCGTAAGTTCGGATTTCTGGTAACCGGCGGCGCAGGCTTTATCGGTTCTAACATAGTTGACTACCTGCTGCATCATGGCGCCGGCAAAGTACGTGTGCTGGACAATTTCAGCACCGGCTCCATTGATAATGTGGCAGACTACCTGCACCTGCCGGAATTTGAATTGATAGAAGGAGATATCCGCGATATCAAAAGTTGCCGTCTGGCCATGCGCGGCATTGATTATGTATTGCACCAGGCGGCGCTCGGATCAGTGCCCCGCTCTATAGAAGATCCTATTACCAGCAATGAAGTGAATGTAAGTGGTTTCCTCAACGTGCTGGAAGCTGCCAAAGAAGCGCGCGTGAAAAAGATGGTGTACGCTGCAAGCTCCAGCACTTATGGCGATCATCCGGGATTGCCGAAAGTGGAACATAAGATCGGGCAGCCGCTCTCGCCC
>Ga0164243_10005485_pt1 | contig 19360 bp, 18 predicted proteins | sample OricompcompostOP_FD_108781 | JGI IMG/M metagenome (GOLD analysis project Ga0164243, IMG submission 108781) | Organic Plus compost microbial communities from Emeryville, California, USA - Original compost - Organic plus compost (OP) | ecosystem: Engineered > Solid waste > Mixed feedstock >... | reverse complement strand
GCAATGACCGACCCGCCGCTGACCACCGTTGCCGGGCCGAGCGCCGAGCTCGGCCGGCTCGGTGTCGAGGCGCTGCTGCGCCGCCTGGAGGACCCGAACGACCTGACCGCGCTGCTCCGCGCGGGCGAACTGGTGATCGGCGAATCGACCGGGCCGGCGCCGCACCGCTGACCGGGCCAGCCCGCCGCGCACCAGTTCCTCGTTCGCGCACCAGTTCCTCGTTCGCGCACCAGTAGGTCGTCGGCGCACCGGCTGCAACCGGTGCGCCGACGACGAACTGGTGCGGCGCGGAGCAAGTGGTGCGCGAACGCTCGCTCACGGCGGGCACCGCACCCTGCCGGTACGGGACCGGGCTGAGTCGCCTACTCGGCGATCTTGCCCGGGTTGAAGTTCCGGCCCGGATCGACGGCGGTGAACAGACCCTGCATGATCTTGGCCCCGGCCGGTGAGATGTCCTGGGAGAGCCACGGCGAATGCTCGGTGCCGACCGCGTGGTGGTGGGAAAGCGTCGCCCCGTTGTCGATGAACGACTGCTGGATCGCGTTCTTCACCACCTGGTACATCGGCAGCGGATCCCTGTCCCCGTAGACGAAGGCGAAGGTGAAGTACAGGCAGGCACCCGAGTGGTAGGAGTGCGACAGGTGACACATGATCCAGCCCGGATCGATGCCCAGCTGCCGGTACGCCTGACGGGCCGCCTCGAGCGTGTTGTAGTACACGTCCTTCAGCCGGCTCCATGGAGCAGCGGTCTCCGAGACGTCGGCTGCGCCGCCCCAGTCCAGCAGGAAGTCCCGGATGTACGGGGTGTCGAACTTCTTCTGGTCGTACAACACGCCCGGACCCTTGCCGACGCCGATCCCGCCGTGCTTCTTGACGATCTCCTTGACCTCGCCCTGCTGGCGGGAGACGTGGGCCTTGGTTCCCTCGTAGCCGACGAAGGACAGGCACATCTTCTCCGGGTCCCAGCCGCGACGCTCCAGCACCTTGAAAAGCACCGTCTGACCCAGTGACGTCTTCTTCGCCGTGGCCAGAGTGAAGCCGGTCTCGCCGGCGTCGGAGACCCGGGTGATCGATGGTCGCGAGTCGAGCAGCGAGATGTCGTGCATGGCGTCCAGCCCGGCGTCGAAGGTCGGGAAGAAGTACGCCATGATCACCCGCTCGTCGGGCAACCGGTGGACGTTGGCGGTGACTTCGGTGATCACGCCGAGCCTGCCCTCACTGCCGAGGATCATCTCCCGGACGCTCGGACCGGTCGAGGTGCTCGGCAGCGGCCGCAACACCAGCGGCCCGCTCGGCGTCGCCACCCGTACCCCGCGGGTGATATCGGAGATGTCGCCGTACTTGTCCGACTGCATGCCGGAGGACCGGGTCGCCACCCAGCCGCCGATGGTGGAGTGGTTGAAGCTGTCGGGGTAGTGCCCGACGGTCCAGCCGCGCTGGTTCAGCTGCTCCTCCAGGTCGGGACCTTGGGCACCGGCCTGGATCCGGGCGAGCCCGGCCTCCTCGTCGATGTCCAGCACCTTGCTCAGCCGGCCGAGGTCGAGCGAGATGACCGTCCGGGACTCCTCGGGCGGCGGCTGCAGGCTGCCGGAGATGTTGCTGCCCCCGCCGTACGGGATCAGCACGGCATCAGCGGCCACGGTCAGTTCGACGAGGGTCTGCACCTCGTCCTCGTCACCCGGGTAGACCACGACGTCGGGCACCCGGGGCAGGTCACCGGCCCTGATCCGCAGCAGGTCACGGAGCGACTTGCCGTAGGTGTGCACCACCCGCGACTCGTCGTCGGTGACCACGTTCTCAGGGCCGACCGCACCCTTGAGCTCGGTGAGCAGGTCGTCGGAGATCTTCGGCGCCGCGACGCTCAGCTTGCTGAAGTCCGGGTGCTCCGGCGGCTTGTCGCCGCTCAGATCCAGGCCGACGGCCTTCTTGACGAACGGCGCGAACTTGGGTTTGTCGTCGAAGTGGAACGCAACACCCTCGACGCCCCAGCCCCACCACTTCATGTGCTTGACGTCCGGCCGGCCGTTCTGCGCGGTCGCCGCCCCGCCGACCTGGTCGGCGTCGGTGGTGCTGGGCGGAGTGGTCATGCGTCCCCCTCTTGCTCGGAATGATTCGCCCCCGGGAAACGGTCCGCGCACCGGCGTGCCGGAATCCGTACTGTCGTCGCAGTCCTAGGAGTCACACTGCTCAATTGATCTTGCCACGCGCGCGGTTTTCGCGCTCGCGGCGTTCAAGAGCTTCGTCACCGAGGGCCCGGACCTCCTTGGCCAGTCGGCCGGAGAAGGCCACCGCGTCCTCGTCCTCCTCGGCCCACATCGGGCGGCCGATGTTCACGGTGATCGGCGGCCTGCCGCCCTTGACCCAACCCGCGCCCTTCGGCATCGCGTCGTACGCACCCGCCAGGGCCACCGGCAGACAGGGCACACCCTGGCTGATCGACAGGGCGGCGGCGCCGGGCTTGAACTGGCCCATCTCACCGCTCATCGAGCGGGTGCCCTCAGGGAAGAGGAGCAGCGGTACGCCCGACTCCAGCAGCTGCTTGGCCACGCCGTTGCGGCCGCGCAGCCCGGTGCGGTCCACCGGGAAGGCGTTGAAGAACAGCTGGGTCAGGCTGCGCCGCCAGCGGATGTCGAAGAAGTAGTCCGCGGCAGCGTTGGTGGCCAGATAACGCGTGTGGTTGCGGGGCAGTGCGCCCATCACCAGCGGCGCATCCAGATGGCTGGAGTGGTTGGCGACCACGATGTAGGGCGCCTTGAGGCGATCGAGATTCTCCCGGCCGTAGACCCGCACCGAGGTCAGCGACCAGACGACCGGCTTCAACAGCCCGCGTTGGGCGATGAAGCGCAGTCCCGCATGCCCCCGGGAGGTGTAACGGCTACCGCTCATTGGCTCACCATAGCGTCGAGGCCCTCGTGACCGAGTATTTGTGCCGTCCAGACTAGCCCTCGCGTCGCGTTCGGGCATCGCGGCGCGGTTCGGGCGGCCAATGTTCCCACTCACTTAGCGGGAGTGCCGGCTGGACGACATCATTTTCGAGGCCGAGCGGATCAGCGTGCGCGGGGCGACACGGGCCAGCCCGATCAGGGTCTTGTACCGCTTGCTCGGGATCGAGATCACCTTGCCGCGCGCGAAATCGGCCAGCGCGTCCTTGACCAGTCGGTCGGCGTCCAGCCACAGCGGCGCGGGGATCGCCGAGGCGTTGATCCCGGCCCGTTGGTGGAATTCGGTGTGCACCCAGCCGGGGCAGAGTGCGGTGACCACCACCCCCGTGCCGGCGAGCTCGCCGGCCAGGCCCTCGGTGTAGGCGGTGACCCAGGCCTTGATCGCCGAGTAGGCGCCCATGGTGACGTACCCCGCGGTGCTCGAGACGTTGATGATGCCGACCTTGTCCGCAGGTTGCGGGTGTCGCTCACGCATCGCCCGGCCGGCGGCGTTGGACAGCACCATGACGGCCCGGATCATGACGTCGATCGCCGTTTCCTGGGCGGCCAGATCGGGGTCGAGCAGCCGGGAGTGGACGCCGAAGCCGGCGTTGTTCACCAGCAGGTCGATCGGCCGGTCCGGATCGGCGATCCGCTGGGCCACCTGCTCGACCTGGTCGCGGTCCGACAGATCCGCCGGCAGCACCTCGACGTCGACGCCGTGGGCGGTACGCAACTGATCGGCCACGGCATCCAGCCGCTCCTTGTCACGGGCGACCAGGACCAGGTCGTAGGACTGCTGCGCCAGTTGCCTGGCGAACTCGTGACCGATGCCTGAGGTACCACCGGTGATCAACGCGCGGGACATGGCCGGAATCGTACGGGCCGGATCGGCCCAACGACTATTCGAGCGCTACTCGACCGGTCCGCCCCAGGTCCACTTGGGCAGCCGGAGATCGTCGGTGATCTCGTCGGTGTGGAAGCCGTGATTGACCAGCGCGCTGGACCAGCGGAACCAGTCGATCAGATTGGTCCGCAGCGGCTCCTCGTCGGGGATCCGGGCGTCGTCCAAGGCCTTGACGAAACAACATTCGGTCGCCGTGTCCAGTTCCGGGTGCGGCCCGTTGCAGGAATGCATCCGGACGATCTCGGCCTCCGACCCCAAACCCTGGGTGAAGGCCGGCGGACCACCGAGCATCTCGCCCCAGTACGCGGCCAGCCGTTCGGTGTGTTGCGGATGGGTGCCGTGGCTGAACGGGTGTGCGGCGATCGGATCGGCGAGACAGCGGGCGTGCCAGGCCTCGGCCAACCGCCGGATGGCGGCGGCGCCGCCGGCCGCTTCGTACACGGTCGGTGCCTGGGTGATTTCACTCATGAAGTGAAGCTACGCCCGGCGACGGCTGATCACCACCCCAGCGAGGCAGATCAGTCCGCCGATGATCGCCAGCACCGGCGGCAGTTCCCGGAGGGCGACCGCGGAGATGATCATCGCCACCACCGGGATGATCAACGAGGCTGCCGCCAGCCGCCCGGTGGGCAGATGGCTCTGGGCGTACGCCCAGGTGGAGAAGCCGATCGCCGTCGGGCCGATGCCGAGCAGGATCGCTGCCACGGTCGCACTGGCGGGTGCGTCGACGACCTCACCGAACGCCTGCCCGGCGAACGGGAGTGTGGCCAGCATCCCGGCGACACAACCCGTCCAGGTGGCGACCAGCGGGTCGACCGTGCGCAGCACGACCTTCTGGGTGAGCAGGCTGACGGTGTAGAGCAGGGCGGCGAGCAGCCCCAGTCCCAGCCCGAGCAGATCCGAATGCCCCGAACCGGTGGTCAGGCCGATCAGCACCACGCCGACCAGCGCGATGCCCATGCCGAGGAACAGCGGCTTGGGAATTCCCTCGCCGAAGAACAGCCCGGCGCCCAGCGCGATCAGGATCGGAGCGACGTTGACCAGCATCGCTGCTGTGCCGGCATCCAGGTGGTGTTCGGCCCAGTTCAGCGCGACCGTGTAACCGGCGAACCAGGCGACGCCGTAACCGGCGGTCAGCGCCAGCGGTCGGCCGGTCGGCAACCGCAGACCGGTGCGTCGGGCCCTGAGCAGGACGAACACCGTCATCGCGACCGCCGCGGGCAACAGGCGGAGCAACGCCAGCGGACCCGGCGACAGATAGGGCGCCGCCCAGCGGATCACCACGAAGGCGGAGGCCCAGAGCAGGATGGTGACGGTCATCGCCACGGTCGCCGAGGTGCGGGTGGCGGGGGCTGCGGGGGCGCTGACTGAGGTGGTCACAGGTCGATCCTGCAGCCTGGACTGTTTGACGACAAGCGAAGAATCAGACATGACGTTTCAGCACGGCTTACGATTTGTTCCATGCTCGATGTCAACAGGTTGCGTGTGTTCCGGCGGTCGTCGCCGAGGGATCGGTGGTCCGCGCCGCGGGAAATCTCGGCTACACCCCCTCGGCGGTCAGTCAACAGGTCAGCGCCCTGCAGCGGGAGACCGGCCTGACCCTGGTCGAGCGCCGGGGCCGCGGCATCGTTCCCACCGGAGTCGGTCGGCTGCTGGCCGCGGAGTCGGATGCCGTCCTGGAACGGCTTGCCCGGCTCGAGGCACTCACCAGTGATCTGCGGGCCGGTCGCGTCGGCTCGCTGATGGTGTCGCATTTCGCGTCGGCCGGCTCGACCTGGATCCCGCCGATCGTGGCCGCGTTGACCCGGGAGTTTCCCACCCTGCGACTGGATCTGCGGCTGACCGAGCTGTTGCCGGAGACCGGCGACCGGCCCGACGTGGAGATCTTCGTCGAGGGAGCGGAGTCATCGTCGCTGGACGGCTACGACGTCGAACCGCTGCTGACCGAACCGTACGTTGCAGTGGTTCCGGCCGACCATCCGCTGGCCGCCGCCGGCACCGTCCCGCTGGCCGCCCTGGCGGAGGAGCCCTGGGTGGATAACGACGTGGCCCGCGGCGCCTGTCGGCGACAATTGCTGACCGCGTGTGCGGCGGCCGGCTTCGCCCCCGGTTTCCACATCGAGACCCAGGACTACCCGACCGCGATCGCCTTCGTCGCAGCCGGCGCCGGGATCACGGTGGTGCCGCGGCTCGGCCTGGGTACGCCCCCGCCGGGGATCGCTGTGGTGCAACTGGTCGACCCGACACCGACCCGGTCGATCATGGTCCGCAGCCGCCAATCGCTGCGGCAGAATCCGGCCGTATGCCGCCTGCTGGCGTTGCTCCGGGATCGCGCCTCCGGAGAGGTTCATCCGCACGATTAGACCGGCCCTGCCGACGCCGTTCGTCGGAAGCCCGCCTGACAGAATGCTGATCATGACGGTCGACCCGCAGCAGCTCCTCGACGAACTCCGCGAAACCCATCAGGTGCCCGGTGCCGCGCTCGGCATTCTCACCCTGGGCAGCTCCGAGAGCGACGACCGGATCAGCGCGTACGCCTCCGGTTCGCTCAACCTGGACACCGGTGCGCCGGTGCAACCCGATTCGATCTTCCAGATCGGGTCGATCACCAAGACCGTCACCGCGACGATGATCATGCAACTGGTCGAGCAGCAGAAGGTTGATCTCGACCGGCCGGTGATCGAGGTCCTGCCCGGGCTGGAGCTGGGCGATCCGGAGGCCGCCAGGATGATCACCCTGCGTCATCTGCTCAGCCACACCTCCGGGATCGACGGTGACGTGTTCACCGATTACGGTCGTGGCGACGATGCAGTGACCAGGTACGTAGGGGGCCTGGCCGGTATCGGACAGCTGTTCCGGCCGGGCACCATGTTCTCCTACTGCAACGCGGGATTCGTCCTGGTCGGCAAGGTGATTGAGGAGGTCACCGGCAAGACCTGGGATGACGCACTCCATGATCAGATCTTCCGGCCGCTCGGCATGGAACGGTCCGGGACGCTGCCTGAGGAGGCGATCCTCGGATCGGCCGCGGTCGGGCACGCCGGTGACCCGGGTGAGCCCCGCACCGTGATCAGACGCTGGCAGCTGCCTCGGGCGATCGGGCCGGCCGGCTTGATCAACTCCACCGTGGCTGACGTGTTGACCTACACCCGGATGCATCTGCGGGGCGGTTCACTCGGCGGCACGACGATCATCAGCACAACCTCCGCCGCCGCCATGCGTGCCGAGCAGATCCGGCCGCCGGTGGGCCATCGGGTCGACGGCTGGCAGGGGCTCGGCTGGGCGGTCGATCACTTCGGTGGCCATCAGGTCTTCGGTCACAACGGCGCCACAGTGGGACAACTGGCGTACCTGCAGGCGTTCCCGGACCGGGGCCTCGCCCTGTGCCTGCTGACCAACGGTCCCGGCGGGAACCTGTTCTGGGGTGAGCTGCGCAGGGCGCTGCTGGAGCCGTACGGCATCGATGCGCCGGTCCAGCTGGACGTGCCGCCGGACGAGCCGTACGTGATCACCGGCGAGTCGCCGGTCGTCGGCCGCTTCGGTCGATTCTCCGAGTGGTACGAGGTCGCCCGGCAGGACGGGCGGCTGCGCATCCGCATCGTGCCGACCGAGGACTCACCCGATCCCGAGGAGGAGTCCGAGCTGCTCGACCTGGTGCCGATCAGTGATGATCATTTCGTAGCCAGGTCGGATGAGCGGCTGTCCTGGACCACCTTCAGCCACGGTCGGTTCACCCCGGAGCAGAACCCCGACGGCGGCGACTACCTCTACACCGGAACCCGGCTCACCCCGCGGATTCCGGCGCAGGACTGAGCGTTCGGACGACGGCTGCCAGCCGGGTGATCGCCGGCTCGATGCGGTCGGCCGGGATCCGGCCGAAACCGAGGGCCAACCCGGGCCAGCCGGGATGATCGACGAACCGTCGACTGACCGGCTCCAGAGCGATCCCGGCAACGGCGGCACGCTGCGCCACCAGATGATCGTCAACCGTCGGGTCGGTGAAGCGGAGGCAGATGTGCAGCCCGGCCGCGGACGGCAGCACCGACAGCCCGGGCAACGGATCGACACCCGCCAGCAGCAGGTCCCGTCGCTGTCGATAGATCCGCAGTGAGCGCCGCAGATGTTGAGCCAGCAGACCCTCGTCGAGGAAGCGGGCCAGCGCGGTCTGGGTCACCCGGTCACCCTGCCAGTCGGCCAGCCCCTTGGCCCTGCGCAAGGCCGGCTGGAGCGCCGCCGGGGCGATCAGATAGCCGACTCGCAACAGCGGCAACATGATCTTGGAGAACGAGCCGACGTAGATCACCCGACCGTCACGGTCGAGGCTCTGCAGCGGCTCCAACGGACGGTCGGCGTAACGGAACTCGCTGTCGTAGTCGTCCTCGATGATCACGGAATTGTGCGTCGCGGCCCAATCCAGCAGCGCCAACCTGCGAGCCAGCGACATCACAGCACCGGTCGGGAACTGATGCGACGGGGTGACATAGATGATCTTGGCGGCATCGGGCAGTTCGTCGACGATCAACCCTTCCTGATCAACACCGACTCCCACCAGCTCCGCCCGGTGCGACGCGAACAACCACGCCGCGGCCGAATAGCCGGGATCCTCGACCGCCACCACATCACCGGGCTCCACCAGCACCCGGGAACACAGGTCGAGGGCCTGCTGGGCGCCGTTGGTGAGCAGTACGTCCGCTGCCGACGCCTGCACCGATCGGGACAGCCCGAGGTAACGGGCGATCCCGGCCTGCAGATCCGGATGGCCGCCCGAGTCGTAGATCGAATGCCTGATCAGTGCCGGCCGCAAGGCTTGCGACACCATCCGACGCCACACCGGCAGCGGGAAGAGTTCCGGATCGGGTCCACCGACCGACAGGTCGTACGGCACCGGTGGCCCGTCGTCGATCGGGTCCGGCAGTCGGTCCCAGATCGGCTTCGGACGGACGGCTCCGGCACGGGCGGCCCGGCCCGGACGGTCGGCACCGGCGACCGCATCGGAGACGAAGGTGCCCGACCCGCGCCGACTCACCAGGTAACCTTCGGCGATCAACCGGTCGTAGACGCTGGTCACCGTGCCGCGGGCAACCCGCAGGTCGGCCGCCAGTTCCCGCGTCGAGGGCAGCCGCTCGCCGGCCGTCAACCGGCCGTCCCGGATGGCGTCACACAGTTGCCGGTAGATGCTCCCGGCGTGCCCCGACCGTTCGTCGAGGGTGATCTGCAGTTGCACGCTGCCATCCTAGAAGTGGACCAATCAACTAGGCCAGATGTGGATCTGGATACAGGTCCAATTTGGGTGAGGATTGGTTGTGTGACCGCAACTTCGACTGACTCGCTGACCGTCCGGTCCGCAACCCACGGGCTTTCCGTCGTCCAGGGGACGGCGTTGTCGGTGGGTGCCGTGCTGGGCACCGGAGTGATCACCCTGCCCGCCGTGGCGGCCGCCATCGCCGGGCCGGCCTCGCTGGTCGCCTGGCTGATCATGGTCGTCCTGTCCATCCCGCTGGCCTCGACGTTCGCCGCCCTCGGCGCCCGGTACCCGGACTCCGGCGGCGTCTCCACCTATGCCCGACGGGCCTTCGGCGGCCGGGCCGCCACCGTTGTCGGCTGGGTCTTCTACTTCGCGGTCCCGGTGGGCGCTCCCGCGGCCGCCATGATGGCCGGGAACTATGTCGCCGACGCGGTCGGCGGCGGCCGCGCCACCGCGATCGCCGTCGGCTATGCCTTGATCGCGATCGTGGTGATCATGAACGCGTTCGGGCTGCGGATCTCCGGTCGTGCCCAACTGGCACTGACCGGCGGGCTGGCGTTGATCATGACGATCACCATCGTCGCCGCGGTGCCGCACGCCCACTGGTCCAGTCTCACGCCGTTCGCGCCGCACGGCTGGTCGGCGATCGGCCCGGCCGCCGCGGTTCTGGTCTGGGGTTTCGCCGGCTGGGAGGCGGTGGCATCGCTCTCGGCGGAGTACCGGCACTCCCAACGCGACGTGCCCCGAGCAGCTGCCGCAGCGATCACCATCGTCGGCGTGCTCTACCTGGGCCTGGCGACGACCGCCCTGCTGGTGCTCGGGCCGGCGACCGGCCGCAGCACCGCGCCGCTGTCGGACGTCCTGGCCATCGGGATCGGCGGTCAGGTCCGGATCGTCACCGCGCTGGTCGCCGTGCTGCTCACCATCGGCGCCATGAACGCCTACTTCGCCGGCGGCTCGAAGCTGGGGGCGGCACTCGGCCGGGACGGAGGGTTGCCGAGCTGGATCAGCCACGGCAGCGCGGTCGGCGAGATCCCGCGGCGTTCGTTGCTGATCACGGGAGCGCTGGCGACGGCCTCCCAGACCGTGGCGATGATCTTCCGGTTGGACCTCACCGATCTGGTGTTGCTCACCACCGGCGCGTTCACCCTGGTCTACATCTTCGGCACGGCAGCAGCCGTACGCCTGCTGCCACCCCGCAGCCTCGGCTGGTGGACCGCCCTGGTCGCGCTGCTCTCGGTGCTGGCGCTGGCCGCCCTGACCGGACTGCACCTGATCTGGGCCGTGGCGATCGCGCTCGGCGCCTACCTGTCCACCCGCCTGCGGCGCCGCGCGGCGCGGTGAGGTTGCGGTCGGGCGTCAGCAGCGCTCGCGCAACCAGGCGATGTCAGCGGCCTGCCCGTCGGCGCCGCCCGGCGTCTCCACCACCACCGGTGCACCGGCGGCCTTGACCACGGTGACGAGTCCGTCCGGATCGGCCTGACCCGAGCCGAGATTGGTGTGCCGGTCGGCGCCCGATCCGAAGGCGTCCCGGGAGTCGTTGCAGTGCACCAGGTCGACCCGGCCGGTGATCGCCCGGACCCTGTCGACCAGCCCGACCAGCTCCTCACCGCCGGCGTGGAAATGGCAGGTGTCCAGACAGAAGCCGACGTTCTCCGATCCGCCGGCGGCCTGCACCGCCTGCCACAACTTCTCGATGCTCGACAGGTGCCGGGCCATCGCCCGGTCGCCGCCGGCGGTGTTCTCGATCAACAGCGGAACCTTGATCTCGGCCCGCTCGATGCACTTGTTCCAGTTCTCATAGCCGAGCTCGGGATCGTCCTTGGCCAACACGTGCCCACCGTGGACGATCAGCCCCGCCGCCCCGACCTGGTACGCCGCGTCGAGTTGCTGCTGCAGGATCTTGCGGCTGGGAATCCGGATCCGGTTGTTGCTGGTGGCCACGTTGATCACGTACGGCGCATGCACGTACAGCCTGATCCCCGCCTCACCGGCAGCCTCCTTGAGCGCCTCGGCACCGCCGGCGTAGGCGATCTTCGGCCCCTTCCAGTCCTGCGGGTCGCCCAGAAAGAATTGCGCCAGGCCGGCATCGCGCGCCCGGGCCTCCGCGATCGGATCCTCCTGCTCGCCGTGCCCGCCGATCAGCAACTCGCTCATAACCGGGAACCCTATTCGCCGCTGCCGACAACCGTCGCCCGGGCACGGCCGGGACGTGACGAAGCCCACGCAGCATTTTCTCAACGACAGGATTGCCAAAAACCCGGAAGGCGACCTAAGGTTAGGCTCGCCTCAGTAACGGGAACTGGAAGTCATGCTGCCAACATTCGTCATCGGACTGCGCGAGGGGCTCGAAGCCGCACTCGTGGTCAGCATCATCGCGACCTTCCTCCGCCGCAACAACGTCCGACTGACGCCGATGTGGGTGGGCGCCGGGCTGGCGGTTGCCGTGAGCATCGGCGTCGGTGTCCTGCTGACCGTCATCGAACGGGCCCTGCCGCAGGCCGAACAAGAGGGCATGGAGACGGTCATCGGTGCCGTCGCTGTCGTCTTCGTGACCGGGATGATCCTGTGGATGAGCAGCCACGCCCGCTACATGAAGCGGGACCTGGAGGGCTCGGCGCAGGCGGCACTGTCCAACGGGACCGCCTGGGCCCTGGCCGTCATGGTCTTCCTCGCCGTGCTCAAAGAAGGATTCGAGACCTCGGTCTTCATCCTGGCGACCGTGCAGGCCTCCAACAACGCCCTGGTTGCGCTGATCGGTGCGTTGCTCGGCGTGCTGGCCGCGGTCGCCATCGGCATCGGCCTCTACACCGGAGGCATCCGCCTCAACCTGGCCAAGTTCTTCACCGCCACCAGCGTCTTCCTGATCTTCGTCGCCGCCGGTCTGGTGCTCAGCGCGCTGCGCACCGGACGTGAGGCCGGCTGGATCGCCATCGGCCAGCAACGCACGGTCGACCTCTCCTGGCTCGCGCCCAACGGATCCATCCGCGCCGCTCTGATCACCGGAGTGCTCGGCATCCCCGCCGACCCGCGGATCATCGAGGCGCTCGGCTGGGCGCTGTACCTGGTCCCGATGCTGGTCTGGACGCTGTGGCCCAAGGCCCACCGCCCGTCGGGATGGACCGCCGTACGGCTGCAGCAGATCCTCGGCGGCGTCCTGGTCGCCACCGCGGTGGTGCTGGCCGTCGCGATCCGCCCGGCAGCAGCCCGGATGCCGACGTCGGCGCCGCTTGCCGGCGGCGGCACCGCCCGGGTCGCAGTCACCGACAGCGACGCCAGGCTCACCGTCAGCCGGAACGGCGAACCCGAGACGACAACGCTCACCCAGCACACCCGCGCCGGCGCCGAGACGCACTGGCAGCTGTCGACCACCCGCCAACCGACTGACCGTCCCGCCACCGTCGATGCCGACACCCTGATCACGCTCAACGGCGGACGGCTTCCGGTGGGCATCGACGCCCGACGCGCCCCCGGCCCGTACCAGGCCCGCTGGAGCGACCAGCTCCGGATCCACCTGACCACCCGCGACGGCGGCATCGTCGACGGATCGCAGACCGGCCGCACCCTCGTCACGTTGACCGGTGGCGGCCTGACCTCACCCCGGGTCCTGCAGATCGGCGACAACCGGGCAGCCGACAGCTGGCAGATCAGCGACGCCTATCGGACCAGCACCACGACCATGATCGACAACGCCGCCTCCAGCGCCGCCGAGACCATACTCTGGCGGGTCTGGCTGCCGACAGTCCTGGCAATCGGTGGCCTGCTCACTCTCGCCCGCGGCGAACGGAGCCGGCGCCGGTTGCGAGCCGCCGAAGCCGAGATCCCGGACGAATCCGTCCCTGCCTCGGCCGTGCAACACGCCGGCCAGCCCACCTGAAGCCCACGTCGGGCCCGTCATCCGTTGAACCTCAGGAGCAACAGTTCATGTCCTCATCGCTGCATCGCATCGGTCGACTGGTCGCGGTCGCGCTCTCCGCAACCGCACTGACGGTCGGTGCCGCCGGGTGTTCCGGCGGGAGCTCCACCGACGAGGTCAAGTCGGCCGGAGCCACCGCCGGCGGCGTCTCCCGCGTCGCGGTCACCCTGGCGGCCGGCGGATCCGGCGACACCTGCTCCGTTGATCATGACAGCGTGCCGGCCGGTCCGGTCACCTTCACGATCACCAACAAGAGTTCGACGGCGATCACCGAGGTCGAGCTGTTGAGCCAGCAGAAGATCATCGGCGAGAAGGAGAATCTGGCACCGGGCCTGAAGCCGGTGAGCTTCACGGTGACGCTGGGCGGTGGCTCGTACCAGATCTACTGCCCGGGTGGCAGCCCGGAGACGGTGAAGTTCACCGTCACCGGCAAGGCCGCGGCGTCGCCGACCGGCAGCGCGCAGCAGTTGTTGGCCGACGGCACCAAGGAGTACGGCGAATACGTCGCGAGCCAGGTCTCCGGAATGGTGACCGCGGTGGAGAAACTGCAGAAGGACGTCGACGCCGGTGATCTTGAGGCTGCCAAGAAGCAGTACGGCGTCGCGCGGCCGTTCTACGAGCACATCGAGGCCGACGTCGAGGGCTTCGTGCTGCCTGGCCACAAGGCAACCGACAACTCCGGAAACCTGGACTACCTGATCGACATGCGCGCTTCCAACCTCGACCCGGCGGTCGGTTGGCACGGCTTCCACGCCGTCGAACGCGACCTCTGGCAGCGCGGCAAGATCACCGCGTCGACCAGGAAGCTCGCCGCCGAACTGACCAGCAATGTCAAGAAGCTGGCAAAGCTGTCCAAGTCGCTGACCTTCAAACCGGAGGACCTCGCCAACGGTGCGGCCGGTCTGCTCGAGGAGGTTCAGGCGAACAAGATCAAGGGTGAGGAGGAGAACTTCAGTCACATCGACCTGGTCGACTTCGCGGCCAACGTCGAGGGTGCCCAGCAGTCCTTCGCCTACCTCCGGCCCGGTCTGCAGAAGATCGACCCGGCGTTGACCGAGCAGATCGGCAAGCGGTTCGAGTCGACCCGAACGATGCTGGACGAATACCGTGATCCCCAGGCGATCGGCGGCTACCAGACCTACACCGCCGCGCTTCGTTCCAGGGATGCGAACAGACTGAGCCAGAACGTCCAGGCACTGCAGGATTCGCTGGCCCGACTGGCCGAAAAGGTGGCGACCGCTTAAGTGACCGAAGACCAGGGAGCCGGGGCCGAGCAGGTGCCCCAGGAGCAGAACCCGGCGACCGGGTCGGCCGACGGATCGGCCGGCCCGGGCAAGCGCCGTGGGCTCTCCCGGCGCGGGTTCTTCGCCGGTGCCGGTGCCGGCGCCGTGATCGGGGCGCTGGCCGGCGGCGGCGGTACCGCTGTGGCGCTGCAGTCGGGCGATGATGATCAGACCGCAGGCATCGACTTCGACCGCAGCCATCCCTTCTACACCGGAACGCACCAGGCCGGCATCCAGACCGAGCCGCAGCGCTATTGCGTGTACATGACCTTCGACCTCGTCTCCGAGACGGCAACCGATCTGCAGGTGTTGCTGGCCCGCTGGTCGGCCGGCATCGCCCAGCTGATGAAAGGGCAACCGGTCGGTGCGGTGGCGCCGGCGCGGACCGGCGCGGTCCCACCGGACACCGGGGAGGCGTACAACCTCGGCCCGAGTTCACTGACGGTGACGCTCGGCCTCGGCCCGGGCGTTTTCGATCATCGGTTCGGCCTGGCCGACAAGAAGCCGAAGCTGTTGAAGCCGCTGCCGAAACTGCCCAGCGATCAACTGCAGAAGGAATACACCGGCGGCGACCTGAGCCTGCAGGCCTGTGCAGACGACCCGCAGGTCGCCTACCACGCGATCCGGAACCTGGCCCGGATGGGGCGGGGTGTGGCGAACACCCGCTGGACGGTGATGGGCTTCGGTCGGGCCTCCGCGGGCAAGGGGCAGACCACGCCGCGGAACCTGATGGGCTTCAAGGACGGCACCCGCAACGTCAAGGAACCCGCCGACTTCGATGATCATGTCTGGGTCGGCGACGGTGACGTGGACTGGATGCGTGGCGGCACCTATCAAGTGGCCCGCAAGATCCAGATGAACATCGAGATCTGGGACTCGGCCGATCTCAGCACGCAACAGCAGACCTTCGGCCGCACGAAGGACGTCGGTGCGCCGTTGAGCGGCAAGGCGGAATTCGACACCCCGAACTTCCACGCCAAGTCCGGCGGCGACTACGCGATCCCGCTGAAGTCTCACATTGCCCTTGCGTCACACGAAAACAACGATGGTGTCAAGATCCTGCGCCGGTCGTACAACTACACGGATGGGATCAGCCAGTTCGGGCAGTTGGACGCAGGGCTGTTGTTCATCGCGTACATGAAGGATCCCGACTACTTCGTACGCCTGCAGCGCAAGCTCGGCGGTTCGGACCTGCTCAACGAATACATCGGACACATCGGTTCCGGCATCTTCGCCGTGCCGCCCGCGCCCAAGGTCGGGCACTACATCGCCGAGGCGCTCTTCGGCTGACGTCCCGCGGAACGGTGCCGACGGCTACTGATCGTCCGGCTTGTCCGAATCCGCGGAACGCCCGGACTGCCACCAGTCGCGGACCCGGTTGGCTGCCGCACCGCCGACACCACCCATCACTCCGCTGACCCGGCCGATCACCTTGATCAACGGATCCGAGCTGGCCTTGAACGACTCGGTGTAAGAGGCCGCTGCGGCCTTCACGTCCTCGCTCATCGGCGCGTTCTTGTCCTCGGAGCGGCGCGGATAGTTCCCGGCCAGGATGTCCTGGTACTGCGATCCGGCTGCCCACTTCTGCAACTCCGCGGCCCGCAGCGCCGCCAGCGGATGGGTCTGCCCGGAGATCTGCAGGATCTTCAGCACCGAGTCCCGGACGTCTCCGCGTTCCTGATAGTCCTTGGCTTGGTCGAGGAATCCGGCGATGTCCATCTCATCCGGATTCAGCGCCCCGGCCAGGGAGGCATGCACCCGCAGGGCCGCCCGCGGATCCTGGACACAGAGCAGCCCGGCCCGGTCGCACGAGAGTTCCGACTTGCGATACCACTCCATCAGCGCGGCGATGATCGCCCGGATACCCCACGCGCCGATCGGCAGCCACTGGATCTGACTTGCGATGCCGATCAGCTGCAGCAACATCGTCCGGTAGAGCGCATGTCCGCTGACCACGTGGCCGACCTCGTGCCCGATCGCGAACCGCAAACCCTGGGTGTCGAGCAGCTTCAGCATGCCGGTGGTGATCACGATGATGGGCTTGTCCAGGCCGATCGTCATTGCGTTCGGCGTCGGATCCTGCTGGATGTAGAGCTCCGGGATCGGCTGCAGGTCCAGCGTCGTGGCGCATTCGGTGATCATCTGATGCAGATCGGGATACTGGCGCGGCGACACTCGCACCGCACTGGCCAGATAGAGCAGCCGGACGCTTCGCTCACCGATGGCGCCGGAGATCGCCTTCAACACTGCGTCGAAACCGGGAACGGCGCGGAGCGCGACGAGCGCGCCCCGGTCAGCGGGGTGTTCGTACGCCCGCGGGCTGATGTCTGGAAAACGGATCCGGCCCCGATCCAACTCCCGCTGCTCTGCGTAGCTCATGCGGTGAGTCTAGGTCGGGGCCGGTCCGATGCAGCCCGGAGTGATCAACTCGCCCCGGGCGGGCGGACTGGAGGGCCTCAGCCGCAGGTGATGGTCGTACCGCCGGACTGGTGCACACCCGGGCCGAGCTCAGCACACTTCTGGCCCAGAGCAACCACACCGACCACGCCGACCGTTGCCATGATCAGGCCGAACCCGGTGAAGATCGCCCCGACAACGATGCCGACCTTGGCGATCACGTTGTTGAAACCGGCGGCCTTGGACTTGCGGTGGGCGATGATGCTGACGATCAGACCGGGCAGCGAGGTGACGAAGGCCAGCACCAGGCCGACGATGCCGAGGGTGCGACCGGGATCTTCGGCAGCGGAGACGGAGGACGTCGGGTAAGAGGTGCTCACAGTTTCACTCCTTTGACTCGTACGCACCGTGCGTACTGCAGCTAGGACGGAGCGGTCACCGCATCCGGTTCCATCGAACCCGAAGTCATTTCCCGACGCTGTTGTCGATCAGTTCCCGGACCACGTCCAGGTGGCCGAGGTGCCGGGCGTACTCCTGCAGCACGTGGAAACCGATCCACCCCAGAGTCGGCGGATCGTCGGCGAACCGGCCGCCGGTTGCCGCAGCTTCGTCCAGCCTGTGTTCGGCCAGGACGCGATCGGCCACCGCGGCCTGATCAGCGAGGAAGGACCGCAGCCCGGCGACAGTCTCGTCCGGGGCGACGTACCAGTGGTCCGGGTCGTCGGGATCGTGATCGGCCCACGGGTCGGTGAGTTGCCGGCCGAGGAAGCCCCAGCCGAACCAGCGGCGTTCGACATGGGCCAGATGTTTGAGCAGTTGCAGCGGGGTCCAGCCGCTGGGCAGGATCGCGGACCGGAGCTGCTCGTCGTCCAGGCCGTCGAGCTTGCGGAGCAGCGTGTCCCGGTAGGCCCGCAGGTAGCCGATCAGCAATGTCGATGGGTCGGCCAGTGATCCGGGCGGCTCGGAGAACTCATCGGTCTGCTGGCTCACACCGGCACCCTAATCGGAGTCTGTAAATTCGATCAGAATCCGGCGATCCTGCTCCGGATGGGGCGCCACCGCCCGCACCCTTGAGGCATGGCTCTCATCACCCAGCGGCCAGCGCCGTCCCGCCCGGACGGGTACGGTCCCGGCCCCGATTACGGCCCGGACCGCGGCACCGGCTACGACCGGCGTCCGCGTCGGCTCGGCCCGAGCCCGGCCGCTTCGGCGGTCCCGGTGCTGTTCGCTGCCGTCGCCGGAGTGGTGGCCACCGTCTGGGTCGCGCTACACACGGCCTTCGGGCAGGCGTACGACACCGCGGCGATGCGGGTGCTCTCCCACGGCCACAGCGAGGTCAACGACCAGCTGATCCGGATGCTGGAACAGGTCACCACGGTTTCTGCTGCCGTCGCTCTGGCGATCATGGTCGGCGTCGCCCTGGTACGCCGCCGGTTCCGAGTGGCGGTCGCTGCGGTGGTCCTGGTGCTCGGTGCCAACCTCACCACCCAGATACTGAAGAGCCACATACTCATCCGGCCGGATCTCGGCGTCGGGTCGAGTGCGAACACGTTGCCCAGCGGGCACACCACGCTGGTCTTCTCGTTGGCGCTGGCTGCGGTTCTGGTCTCGCCGCGGGCGTTGCGCTGGTTCGTCACCCTCGGCGCTGCAGCGGTCGGTGGGTTGACCGGGCTGGCGACGATCATCGCTGCCTGGCACCGACCGAGCGATGTGGTGGCCGGAATGCTGGTCACGCTCGCCTGGGCCGCACTGGTCTCGGCCGTCGTGGCTGGCCGGTCGCCAGACGGACTTCTGCGCTACGGCGGCGGGTTCCCGGCGTTGCCCGGCGGTGCAGCGGCCGCGCTCGGCGTCATCGTGTACGGCTTCGACTGGACCGTCGGACCCGACGCGTCCAAGGTCATCCCGATCACCGCCGGCGTCATCGCCACAGTGGCCGCGGCCGCCGTCGGTTCGTATTCGAGCCTGGTCGCCCGAACCTCGAATTGACCTGACCGTCGGCCCCGTTGCCCGTTCCTCGGGACGGGTCCCGCCGCCGTTCCGTCGTTTCCCGCGTCTGTCGTTGTGGTCGGTCCCCGTGGTCGGTCCCTGTGGTCGGTCCCTGTGGTCGGTCCCCGTGGTCGGTCCTCGCGGCCGTTCCTCGCGGCCGTCGCCTGTCGTTCCCTGCAGCCCTTCCCGCACCAGTTGGTCGACGGCGCACCAGTTGGTTGGCGCCGCACCAGTTGGTTGGCGCCGCACCAGTTGGTTGGCGCCGCACCAGTTACTCGTCCTCGCACCCGTTGCAGCTGGTGCGCCGCCGCGTGAGGGGTGCGCCGTCGACCAACTGGTGCGGCGGCGAACCGTGCGGTGCCGGGTAAAGGGTGCGGCGCCGAGGAACTGGTGCGCGGCCGAGGAACTGGTGCGGCGCCGAGGAACTGGTGCACGGCCGAGGAGCTGGCGCGGCGACGAGCCTGGCGGGCGCCGTACGGCCTTGTCGGGAGCGCGATGTCATCTGCCCGGAGCGGCCCGGGGGCCACGAATCACTCACCTCGGAGCCCCTTCCCGCACCAGTTGGTCGGCGCCGCACCAGTTCCTCGTCCTCGCACCCGTTGCAGCTGGTGCGCCGCCGACAAACTGGTGCGCCGCCGACAAACTGGTGCGCCGCCGACAAACTGGTGCGCCGCCGACAAACTGGTGCGCCGCCGACAAACTGGT
>Ga0164243_10005484_pt1 | contig 19362 bp, 15 predicted proteins | sample OricompcompostOP_FD_108781 | JGI IMG/M metagenome (GOLD analysis project Ga0164243, IMG submission 108781) | Organic Plus compost microbial communities from Emeryville, California, USA - Original compost - Organic plus compost (OP) | ecosystem: Engineered > Solid waste > Mixed feedstock >... | reverse complement strand
TGTCGGCAAGCAGGTGATCGAGGACACCGGCGCGCTCACCTCCGAGCGCATGAAGACGATCGACGACGAGCTGCTCGCCGCGTCGCTCGACTTCATCGACCGCGCCGTCGAGGGGCAGCAGCCGTTCTTCGTGTGGCACAACTCGACGCGCATGCACATCAACACGCATCTCAAGGAGGGCGTCGATGGCGCCACCGGTCTCGGCGTGTACGCGGATGGCATGGTCGAGCACGACGCGCACGTCGGGCAGCTGCTGCAGAAGCTCGACGATCTCGGCGTGGCCGACAATACGATCGTGATCTACACGACGGACAATGGCGCGGAGGTCTTCTCGTGGCCGGATGGCGGCACGACGCCGTTCAGGGGCGAGAAGAACAGCAACTGGGAGGGTGCCTATCGCATCCCGCAGCTGGTGCGCTGGCCGGGGCACGTGCCGGCGGGGACGGTCTCGAACGGGATCTTCTCGCTGCAGGACTGGTTCCCGACGCTGGCGAGCGCGGTGGGCCTGCCGACGATCACGGAGGATCTGCTCACCGGCTATCAGGCGGGCGAGCAGAGCTTCAACGTCCACATCGACGGGTTCGATCAGCTGGCGCATCTGAGCGACCCGACCACGCCATCGGCGCGCGAGCAGTTCTTCTTCTTCAATGATGACAACCAGCTGGTGGGGCTGCGCCTCGGCCGCTGGAAGTTCGTGCTGCGCGAGCAGTCGGCCGAGGGTTTCTCGGTCTGGATCGAGCCGTTCGATCAGCTGCGCACGCCGCGTCTGATCGATCTGCGCACGGACCCGTTCGAGCGCGCGATCGAGGAGAGCGCGAACTACGACATGTGGATGCTGGACCACATCTTCCTCTATACGCCGGCAACGGGGGCGATCCGCGAGTTCCTGCAGACGTTCCTGCAATTCCCGCCGCGCGTGCAGCGCGAGCCGGTGCTGCCGGCGGTGATCGACGTGATTGTCGAGAGCCTGCAATAGGCATCGCGATCGGGATGTGACCGACACACGAGTCCCCGACCGGATGATCCGGTCGGGGACTCGTTGCGTGCGATCCGTCACGCCGGGGCGACATCGGTGTCGCGGCAAGAGATGACAGCTTGCCCTACACACCTCCGCGACGTCCCGTAAGGCGGGAGTTCATCTCCCGCCACGCCCCCCCGCACGCGACATTCGGGCGTGCAAGTCCCGCGCTCGCGTATCGCGGCAAGAGCTGAGCTCTTGCCCTACACACCTCCGCAGCATCCTGTAGGGCGGGAGTTCATCTCCCGCCACGCGTCTCCCGCACGCGGCATTCGGGCCACGCATCCGGTGGACGGACATGCCGTCCGTCCCTACGCATACACGCGTTCTGTACGCGGCATTCGGGCCACGCACCCAGTGGACGGACATGAAGTCCGTCCCTCCGCATACACGCGTTCTGTATGAGGCATTCGAGCGAGCGAGTGCCGCGCTCGTGTATCGCGGCAAGAGATGACCTCTTGCCCTACACATCTCCGTGGCGTCCCGTAGGGCGGGAGTTCATCTCCCGCCACACGTCCCCCGCACGAGGCATTCGGGCGGGCGTAGGGGGCCGCCCTCTCGGCAGAGCGCCGTGCCGGGATGACCTCGGGATCACCCCGAGACGACGCGGTGCCCGCCCTACCCGAGCAGCTTCTCGAAGCAGAACGAGGTCGGCATCAGCACGTCATACGGCGGGTAGACCGGGATCGGCGTGTACCCCAGACGCGTGTACAGCGCGACCGCCTCCGGCTGCCGATCCCCCGTCTGCAGGATCAGCCGCGTGATGCCATGCGCGCGCGCGATGTCCTCCAGCTCCGTCATCAGCCGCAGCGCGATCCCTCGACCCCGCTGCTCCGGCTTCACCACCACCCGCTTGATCTCACCGACCGCATCTCCGATGTTACGCAGCGCCGCGTGCCCGATCGCCTCGCCGTCGGCATCGACCGCGATCAGCGCCGCGAGGATCTCCGCGGGATCAACCACCAACGCCTCGGCCAGCTTCGCCTGCATCACCGGATCGGTCAGCGAGAGCACGTCCGCATAGCGCTCGGCATTGCCCGCATTCAGCACCTCGTGCATCGCGATCGCGCGTGGATCCGCCCACGTCACCCGCTCGATCGTGTACCCCGCATCCGTCGCCGTCATCCACGCACTCCTTCATGGTCAGCACCATCCCCGGACATGCGCCGGGGTCGCGAATGGCGCCAGCGTATCACGATCCCGTCGCGATGCGCGGTCGCGGATCGAGCTCGTCCAGCACTGCCACCAGCGCCGCGCTCATCACCAGATCGTCGTGCCCGTCGCGCTCCGGCACGGACCAGCGGAGCACGTTGCCCGGACCACGCAGCACCTCGAACGTCGTCAGCCGCAGCTGCGCGTCGAAGAGGCGCGTCTCGTCGGTGTCGTCCGGCGCGTACTCCTTGTAACGCCCGCCATCGATCAGCCCGAGGAAATCCCAGCCAAGCCGGCTCTTGCTCGCGCTCGTGAACACGAACGGGATCACGCGCACCCCATTCGCCCGCCCGCGACCTCCCCGCCGGAGCGTCGCCTCCAGAAACGACGCCAGCCCCGCGCCGATCCCCGTCGCATCGACCACGATCCAGCTCGCACGCCAGACGGATGTCGCCAGGTCGACGAGCTGATCGTGCAGCGCGCTGTGCCGCACGCCCGTCCACACGCGCCGATCGACCACGCGGTAGAGAGCACGCCCATCTGCGCGCGTCGTGTCCACCTCGACGACCGTCAGCGCGGTGCTGTCGCGCCGCGAGGTCTCCGGGCGGAACGCGAGCTGTCCGCCACCGCCCTCCTCCTCGCCGGCAACATCGATCAGCAGCGCGTAGCGACGTCCCGGCGTCGCCCGGTGCTGCCGCGGATGCTCGCCCTGCATCTGGGCGATGCGCGGCGGCGGGAAGAGTCCACCCTCACTGTCGAGCTCCTGCAGCTGATACTCCGTGCGGATGAACGGATGCGACGCCCCGAGCTGCGCGATCCGCCCGCGCACGCGTGCGCCGTAGGCCGGGATCTCCGCCGCGACCGTCTCCCACGGCACGAGGAAGACGCGTTGACGACCATCCCTCGCTTCGAGCGCCCGCAGGTGACGCATCTGCCGCGCGAGCAGGGTCGTCGCACTCCAGACCGTCCCCATGAACACGGTCGTCGCATTCGTGCTCGCGGCCATCGGATCGAACACGGCATCCCAGACATCCGGGTCGATGTCCTGCGCCTCGTTCGCCACGAGCAGCAGGCTCGCCGTCTGTCCGCGCGCGTTCGCGCCCGGCGCCGCGGAGACAAAGCGCGCCGTCGCCCGCTCGACCGCGATCGTGTAGCCCTCGCGCACGCGGGTCATCGGCGCGGTGAGCGGGTTCGCGAGGAGGCGGTCGCGCAGCCGATCCCGACTGAGCGCCGCCTGCGGACGATATGTCGGCGCCGCCACGACGATCGCGCCGCCCCGCTGCGAGTAGCGCAGGAGCAGCATCGCGATCAGCTGGGCGAGCAGCTCGTCCTTCCCCGCCTGCCGGCTGAACACGATCGCGAACTGATCGCCGCGCCCCTGAATCACGCTCTCGACGATCGCACGCGCGGGATGCAGCTGGTACGGACGCAGCCGCTGATCCGGGAGCAGGTGATCGGAGAATGCCCCCGGATCGCGGATGATCTGGCGAAGCGCCACGGCGGCGCGCGTCTCGATCATCCGCCCATCACCCGCGTCAGCACCTCGATCAGGATCGCACCGACGATCGTGAACATGAGGTTGTTGAGGCGACTCTTGATCTCCTGCAGATCATCCTGCAGCGATTCGACCATCTGCCGCGTCACCGCCTCATAGGCGCTGGCGGGGCGGACATCAATGCCGGGAGGCGGCTCGGACGGCCCCCCGATGCGGGTCATCGTGATCTCGACTGGTGCATTCATCTCAATCCTCCGTGGGGTCATGCGATGCCGATGGCGTCGCGAGCGGAACGGTCTCCGGTGCGGGCACCTCCCCGAGCAGGCGCGCGAGGAAGGCAGTCATCGGTTCGCCCGACTCCGTCGCGTGCTGCAGGACGGTGCGCTGCACGCGCAACGCCTGCGCGGTGGCGGTCACAAGACGCGTGACCTGACTGACGAGCCGATCGGATTCGGTCTCATTGGTCATCACCTGCAGCAACGAGAGTCGGAGCGATCCGAGCTCCTCCGTCAGCCCATTCGCGAGGAGGTCGGCGGCGGCATCCGCGAGCAGCTGCCGCAGGGCGGGATCGCGCAGCAGCGCATCCCAGCGCTCGGCTGGCGCGAGGTGATCGTGCGTATCGGCCATGTCGGCTCCCTTCATCATATCAGAACACATGTTCTTATTCCCGACACAGACACGAACGCAACGAGTCAGGAAAAGGTGGCCAACCGACGATGTTTTCGTGGGAACCATCCTCGCGGAGCGGTCGTTAGCCTTCGTAGGAGACGGGATTGGCGTCTCCTATGGATGGATATGCGCAGGGAATGCGCATCCACCCAGTGCGGTCGGTGAACGTCGCCGATCGTGACGAAGAGGATCCCACCGTGGGATGGTGGAGATCCGGGGACTATATCGGAGGTAAGGGACCCCATGAAGAAACTGCTTGTACTGCTCTTCGCGGCACTGTTCGCGATGGGAAGCTCCGCTGGACTGGTCGCCGCGCAGGATTCGACTCCAGCGGCCGACGAGGCGCCGTCATCCAGCGATGTGAACCCCACGAATCCGCAGATCGGTGACACGATCACCTACTACGCGGACAACGGCAGCGAGGCCGGCACCATCACGGTGACTGATGTCGAGCGCCAGTGGGACGGCTACGACGAGTACCAGGAGCCGGATTCCGGCGTCGAGTACGTGGCCGTGACCTTCGAGGTCGAGAGCCTGACCTCGCGCGGTGGCCTTGAACTTTCCCCGTACGACTTCTTCGTCATCGACGGTCAGGGCTACGTGCACTCGACCGCCTATGCGTCGAACGAGGAGAGCGAGGACGACGTGCAGGTTCTTTCGGACAGCACCTCGGTGCAGAAGGGGGACACGCTCGAGTTCGTGCTCGTCTTCGAGGTCTACGAGGACCAGCCGCTGAGCAACGTGGTGTGGCAGCCGGATTCCTCGATCTTCCTGATCCTCGCGGACGTCTCCGGCGAGGAGTAGTCCGCACGGTCGTCACGACCAGCGAGGCTTGCGCAGCGATCCCCCGTCCGGAATGCTCCGGGCGGGGGATCGTCGTATGCGGAGATCGTGCGGCTGGCGATGTATCATGCAGAGAGTCACGTCCGCCCCACGGGAGGTCTCCCATGTCTGTCAACATCTCGCTGCCCGCTTCCACCGAACGTTATCTGCGCAACAAGGCCACCTCCACCGACACGCCGCTCGAGGAGGTTGTCGTCGACTTCATCGAGCAGGCGATCGCCTTCGAGAAGCACAAAGCCCTCGTCGCCTCGATCGCCGAGGCGGACGCCCAGTTCGAGCGTGGCGAATATGAGGAATGGTCTCCAGAGCTGAAGCAACGACTCATCGCCAATGGATTCGCACGTGCCGCCGCGGGCGAGATCCCCAAGGATGCCGATGAGTGGAAATAACCGTCGCCTGATCATCACGGAGCGTGCGGCCCTGGATTACGAGGACATCGCAACATTCAGTACATCGGAGTGGGGACAGGAACAAGCTCTCACCTATGTCGATGCGTTGGAACGGGGATTCCTCAGTATCTCTTCATCAGCCTCGCATCGGAACACGAAGGGCAGATTTGGGTGACGGCGTGCGACAACATGTGGTACGACGGCACAGGATCATCTATCGTGTGACGGCGACATCCATCCGAATCATTCGCATTGTGCACGAGAATCAAGATCCATCATTCGATCTCTACCAGCTTTGAGCGGGAAGCATGTTTCGTGCTTCTCTCGATCAGACGGTTCGCCATGATCGAGAGAAACACGACGCCCTCGTCGCCTCGATCGCCGAAGCCGGCGCTCAGTGCGAGCGTGGCGAGTACGAGGAATGATCCCCCGGGTTCTGGGATTGATTCATGGCCGACGGTGATGCGCTCCACGAGATGCGCACGTCGGACGCGGCAGGCGACGCAAAAGGGCGGGAAATGATCTCCCGCCGGACATCGCTCCACACACATGAGGCGCGGCAGCACGCCACGCCTCCGCCCGTCGGGATCACCCCGCGCGAACGCCCACGTGCATCGCGACCGTCCCGAAGCCCAGCTTCCGGTACGTCACTTGCGTGAGATCTGCTCCGCGCATCAGCGCGGCGAGCTCCTCCGCCGGCGGGAACGCCGCCACCGACTTCGGCAGATACGTGTACGCCTCGCGATCTCCGCTCAGCACCCCGCCGATCAGCGGCACGATCCGCTCGAAGTAGAACTGGAACGGCACGCGCAGCAGTGGCGTCCGATACGGCGTCATCTCCAGGCAGATGAACCGCCCGCCGGGGCGCAGCACGCGCGCCATCTCCGCGATCGCCGCGCCATAATCCGGCATGTTCCGCAGCCCGAACGACACCGTGCAGGCGTCGAAGCTCGCATCCGCGAACGGCAGCGCCATCGCATCGCCCACCACGAACGACACATCCGCGCCACGCTCCCGCCCCTTCGCGGTCGCCGAGGCGATCATCTCCGCCGAGAAGTCGAGCCCCGTCACCCGGTCGACGCCGGCCTTGCGGATCGCGAACGCCAGATCGCCCGTCCCCGTCGCCACATCGAGGACATCGCGACTCGCGCGCCCGTCGATCGTCGCCGCCTGTCGCGCCACGATCCCGCGCCAGCGGATGTCCATACCGAACGTCATCACGTGGTTCATCAGATCGTAGCGCGGCACGATGCGGTCGAACATCGAGCGCACGTGCGACGAACTCTCGATGGCACCATGTCCGGAAGCTGGGGTTGTCTGCTCAGTCATCAACGTCATCCATTCTGCACGATCCGCGACGATGCGGCGCGTGATTGTCCCTACGACGCGACCAGCGCGACGGCGAGCAAGGAACTCACGAGGAGCAGCGTCTTGCCCGTATTGCCAAACGTCGGATTCAGCTGCGGACCGGTCCGCGTCGTGATCTGCGTCCACAGCCCGTAGAGCGCCGGCCAGCTCAGCAGCGTCACCAGCCACGACCAGTTCAGCCACCCCGCCAGGAAGAACGCGAACGGCGAAATCGCCGCCACGATCAGCATCGCGAGATACTCGAACTGCGTGTTGCGCACCCCGATCCGCACCGCGACCGTCCGCTTGCCGGTCTTCTCGTCGGTGTGGATATCGCGCAGATTGTTCACGATCAGGATGCCGATCGCGATCGCCCCGACCGGAATCGCTGCCGCCAGCGAGAGCGTCGTCAGCTCACGCGTCTGCACGTAGGCGGTGCCCGCCACCGCAATCGGACCGAAGAAGAGGAAGACGAACACCTCGCCCAGCCCCAGATAGCTGATCGGGAACGGCCCGCCCGTGTACGCCACCGCGCAGATCAGCGCCGCGATCCCGAGCAGCAGGAATGGCCATCCCCCCCGCCACACGAGGTAGAGACCGCTCACCACCGCCAGCCCGAGCGTGATCCACGTCGCGCGCAGCACGTCGTCCGCCGTGAGCAGACCGGCCGCGGTCACGCGCGTCGGACCGGTGCGCTCCGCCGTGTCGGCACCCTTCTTGAAGTCGAGTGCGTCGTTCGCGAAGTTCGCCGCGATCTGCAGCAGCAGCGCCGTGATCAGCGCCGCGAGCGCGGAGAGCGCGTGGAAGCCCCCCTCGTGGATGGCGACCGCCGTCCCGGCGATCACCGGGCCGATCGCGGCGGGGAGCGTCTTCGGGCGCGCGGCCATCCACCAGAGCTGCCAGCTCGAGGGGATCGGGGTCGAGGGAACGGAGGATGTCGGGGTTGCGTTCATGCGCGGTGTGTCACTCGTTGATATCGCTGATGTATGGAAGGATGCGTCACTCGCCGTAGGATTCGATCGTCGCGAAGGAGGAGACGACGTCCGGCGTGAAGGTCGATTCACGCGCGCGGATCAGCGTCGTCATCAGGTCGTTGATCGGCGTCGGGATGCCGAGACGCACCCCCTCCAGCACGATCGCGCCGTTGATCGCGTCGATCTCGGTGCGCTGCTGCTGCGCAACATCCATCAGCATCGACGAGCGGTTCGCCCCGGTCTGCCGTGCGACCTCCTCGATCGCCGACGTGACATCGGCCATGTCGATCGTGATGCTCTGCGCGCGGGCGATCGCGACGACCTCCTGTGCGATCTGTGCGGCCGCCTTCGCCAGCCCGGCATCGTCGTGGATCGCGGCATTCGTGACCCCGGCGAGCGCGGTCAGCGGGTTGATCGCGCAGTTCACGGCGAGCTTGCGCCACACCCAGCGGTGGATATCATCGACCGCGATCGCCTGCAAGGATGCCGTCGACATCACGCGCGCCAGCTGCTGGATGCGCTCGTTGACGGTCGACTTGCGCCGCCCGATCGCCGTGATGCCGCGTCCGGTATGCACGACCTCGCCCGGCGCGGTGCGGACCGCCGCCTGCGTCGTGACGCCCAGCCACACGTGCGGGCGCACGCCGCGATCGAGCAGCGAGGTGCGCAGCACGGCGGCATTCCCGAGGCCATTCTGCAGGGTGAGCACCGCAGCATCGCGCGTCAGGAACGGACGCAGCGGCTTCACGGCATCCGCCGTCGCCCACGACTTCACGAGCACGAGGACGATGTCGCTCCCCTCGACGTCAGCCGGATTGCTCGTCGTCTCGATCGGCACGACGTGGGTTTCCCCGTCGAATTCGGTGAGGCGAAGCCCGTTCGCGGCGACCTCGGTCAGGTGCGCGGAGGGGCGCCCGTAGAGCACCACCCGGTCGAGCGCGAGATCAGACGAATCCTCGGCAGAGGACGATGCCGCTCGTTGCGCCTCGGAAAGGCGAGCGGCCATCAGGGAGCCCATCGCTCCCGCACCCACGATGGCGATACGCACGATTGACCTACCTCATCATCTCAGGCAATGGCGGCGATGTCCCTCGCCGCAACGCAGCGCCCCATCGTCGAACACGCTGCGTTCCCGTCGTTCCTGTTTCGCCTATTGTCGCACGCGACCGGCTGCCCGTGTGGGACACATGTGCGTACACACTACTCGCTCCACACACAACATTGGAGTAGAATGTCGAGAGTCTGAACGGAATAACGACACAAACTCTTGGAGTTCGCGTCAGAGTTCACGCCATCCGTTCCCGTGCGCGGTGAGTGATGCCGAAGCAGATACCATCGATCTTCTGGACAGGATTGATGGGTGGGGTCAAGGTTCGCGGTGGGCGAACACAGGTAGGAACGGAGAGGATTGCCGATGTCTCGGCATGGTTGGCGTGCGCGCACGCTCTATCTACTCGTGTGTCTGATGGCCGTCAGCACCATTACCCGGGTGAATGCGCAACAGGCAACACCCGTCTCGGAGCCGGAGTTCTCGGCCTCCGCGGTCGATGTCTATCCGACATTGACCATCACGACCTCCAATGGAGGGCCCCTGACCTCCGGCACGATCATCGTCACCGATAACGCGGATGACTCGGTCGTCTACAGCGAAGGTGTCTCCGCCGCCACACCATCACCCAAGATCGTGAATGTGCCACCGGTTGCCGATGGCACAACCCTCACGGTCACCATTCAGGGCGTTCTGGGATATGCAGACTTCGCCGAGGTCTTCACGGTGACGACCGCGTCCCCCGCGATCGCAGCCGCGCTGACCGCCGTCGCGGTCGTCGGGCCGACGATGTCGCTCGAAACGTCCGACGGTGGCGACATCCCCGCCGGCACGATCATCAGCATCACGAACGCGGCGAATGATCAGCCGCTCTATGGCGAAGGCACGGTTGCGGCCACCACCTCGCCACGCGCGATCCCGTTCACCTACGTCAACGAGGGCACGGTCGTCCACGTCACGGTGACGGACGCCGCTGGCTATGAGGACTTCGACGACACGTTCACCATCACCTCCGCGACGAGCGGGTTCACCGTCACGCTCGTCAAGCAGATCGATCTCTTCGTGGGCATCGAGATGTCCGATAGCGGCCCGATCCCGTACGGGCTCACCTGGTCGCTGAATGACGGCAACACCGTCCTCCAGACGGGCGATGTGCCGGGTGGCGTGGCATCGGGCTGGCAGATCACCCTGCCCGACCCGGAACCCGCCGGCAGCTACGTCCTGTGGATCACCGGCAATGGCTACACCGCAGGTCAAACCATCACCCCGCCGGCGTGGCCGGGCCACGTTTTCACGCTGAATCGCCTGACGGCGACACTGAACGTCACCCTCGACACGGATGACGACCATGACATCCCGGTTGGCACGACGTGGGAGCTCCGCGATGCGGGCGATACCGTCGTCCAGAGCGGCACACTCACCGACGCGATCGCTGATGGGGGCACGCTCCCGACCACGAACCCAGTCGAGTACGGCACCTACACGCTGGAGATCACGGCCCCTGGCTACATTCCTTTCACGACTGGGGTGAATGTGACCGATCCGTGGACCTCCACCTACAACGTGACGGCAAACCTCGAACTCCAGACCTACCCGGTCACGGTCGGTGTCTCGATGTCGGACAGCGGACCGATCCCGGCCGGCCTCTCGTGGACGCTCTTCCTCGCGACCTCCCCGGAGTGGACGATCGTGCAGACGGGCGAGATCCCGGCGGGCGCGGCCTCCGGCTGGTCGACCACGCTGCCGGACGGCGTTCCGGCGGGGGACTACCAGCTCTGGATCACCGGCAACGGCTACGACGAGGGCATCGTCCTGCCGGTGCCGACCTGGACGAGTCACGATTTCGTGCTCGACCGCAAGATGGCGACCGTGACGGTGACGCTCGACACCGATGACGACAACGCGGTCCCAGCTGGCACGACCTGGGAGCTGCGCGATCAGACCGATGCCATCGTGCAGAGCGGGACGCTCGTCGACGCGATCGCCGATGGCGGCACGCTGCCGATCACGAACCCGATCGAGTTCGGCACCTACGAGCTTGTCATCGACGCGCCGGGCTATCTGCCGTCGACCACGGCCGTGAACGCCAACAATCCGTGGTTCACCGACTACGACGTGACCGCGACTCTCGAGTTCGAGAGCTATCCGATCTCGCTGAGCGTGTCGATGTCCGATAGCGGCACACTTCCGTACGGGCTCGAATGGAGTCTCCGCGACAACGACAGCACGGTCGTCTTCCAGTCGGGCGATGTGCCGGGCGGCGAGGCCTCCGGCTGGTCGATCACGCTGCCGGATGAGGCCATCCCGGGAACCTACACCCTCTGGGTCACCGGCAATGGCTACAGCAGCGGCGTTGCTCTCCCGGTTCCGGACTGGACAAGCCATGACTTCGTGCTCGATCGCCTGCTCGGAAACCTCACGGTCACGCTCGACACCGATGACGATGCCGACGTGCCGGCTGGTACCGCGTGGGATCTCCGCGACGTGAACGGCGTCTCGCTGCAGAGCGGCACGATCGATCCGGCCGTTGCCGATGGCAGCACCCTGCCGATCACGAACCCGATCGAGTACGGCGTCTACACGCTCGAGATCAATGCGCCCGGCTACTTCCCGTATTCGACGCAGGTGAACATCACTGATCCGTGGACGACGACCTACGAGATCACGGCCGAGCTCAACCTCATCCCGACGACGGGCGACGTGAGCCTCACGCTCACGACGGAGGACGGTGGCGACATCCCGACCGGGACGCGCATCCAGATCGGCAACGTCGTCTACGAGGTGGTCGATGGCGACATCGCCCCGGTCAGCGCCGCCGACATCACGAGCGGCACGACCGTCACGCTCAGCGGCATCGCCCCGGGCGAGCAGCCGATCACGATCACGAACGCCGCGCCGTATCAGGACGCGACCTCGTCGGTCGAGGTCGTCGCCGGCGAGACGTCCGATAGCGCGCTGACGCTCCAGCTCGCCCCCACGCCGACCGCGACCGCGACGCCGGAACCCTCCGCCACGACGGAGCCGACCGAGACGCCAGCGATCGAACCGACGGCAACCTCCCCCGCCGAGCCGACCGCCACCGAGACGGCTCCGGTCGATCCGACCGCGACGACCGAACCGTCCGCCACGAGCGAGCCGACGGAGCCGTCCACGACAGCCACCCCGACCGCGACCTCCCCGGCGGAACCGACGGCCACTGGCACGACGACGCCGAGCACGGTCGTCCCGACCACGAGCGTCTCCCCGACGACTCCGGGCGGGTCGACAATCACGACGCTGCCGAACACCGGTCAGACCGGTGCGGCGGGTCAGGGCGGCACCTTCCCGCTGATCGCGCTGGGTGGGGCGATGCTCCTCCTGCTCGCGGCGATCGGCCTCCGCCGACGCACGCGCTAGTCGCGACGCACGGCCACGTGGGGTGAGCTGAACAGCTCACCCCACGGACGCCAGACAACGCCACGTCGGGGATGCGCATTCCCGACGTGGCGTTTCTGCATATCCGCGATGTCGATACCCGTATCGGCAGCAACTATGACAAATGCAGTACCGCGTTCGCCGTGGTTGTGCGATGATGGCCAATATCAACGATCCGTCATGACGTCCCCGGCGACAGGACCGGCCAGGTAGCCGCATGCCCCCAACAGTTCCCGCCATCGCCGATCGTCGGCCGCTCTACGCGCTGCTCATCGCGACGATCGTCTCGCTGCTCGGCAGCCAGTTCACCACCATCGCGCTGCCGTGGTTCGTGCTCACCACCACCGGCAGCGCTGCGAAGGCCGGGCTCGTCGGCTTCGCCTCCCTGCTGCCGGGACTCATGGTCGGGATCTTCGGTGGCGTCTTCGTCGATCGCTTCGGGTACAAGCGCGTCAGCATCATCGCGGATGTCGTGAGCGGCCTCGGCATCGTCGCGATCCCGCTCTGCTACGACACGATCGGCCTCGAGTTCTGGCAGCTGCTCCTCTTCGTGTTCATCGCCTCGTTCCTGAAGATCCCGGCGCTCACCGCGCACCGCTCGATGGTGCCGGAACTCGCGCGCCACGCCGGCATGCCGCTCGACCGTGCGAACGCCCTCTTCGAATCGCTGCAGAGTCTGGCGATGCTGCTCGGCATGCCGATCGCCGGAGTGCTCGTCTCATGGATGGGCGCGCGCAACGTGCTCTGGCTCGATGCCGCGACGTACGCGATCGCCGCGCTGCTGGTCGCCATCGTCATCCCGGCCCGGATGATCGCCCGCCCGCATGTCAGCTCGAACGGCTACCTGCGCGACATCGCGGCCGGCCTGCTCTTCATTCGCCGCGATGTGCTGCTCTTCCCGATGGTGATCCTGCTTGCCACCACGAACGCGCTGAACAGCCCGCTCACCGGCGTGATCCTCCCCGTCTACGTCGAGGACACGTTCACGAACGCGACGCCAATGGGCATCATCCTCGCCGCGACGGGCGCAGGCGCCTTCATCGGGGCGAGCCTCTACGGCGCGTTCGCGAATCGCCTCTCGCGGACAGGGATCTGGATGAGCTCGTTCATGATCGTGCCGCTGCAGTACTGGGTGTTCACGATCTCCCCACCGCTTGCGCTGCTGGTCACGACCTTCCTGTTCGTGGGCATCTTCAGCGGACCGCTCAATCCGCTGATGGTCACGATCCGCCACGAGCGTAGCCCCGAAGCGCTGCGCGGACGTGTCTTCAGCACGTACTCCGCCGTCTCGATGGCGGCGCAGCCGTTCGGCATCCTCATCGGTGGCATCCTGATCGATCGCGTCGGGGTGACGCCGACGGTCGTGATCCTCGGCAGCGCGGCCCAGCTTTGCGGCCTGATCGCGCTGCTGGCGATCCCGGCGTTCCGTCAGATGGATGCGTTGCGTCCGCGCCCGGCCTCGGCGACGACCGTCATCGCCGAGGTGTGACAGTCCGCGCTAGTTGCGGGACGAGCGCGGATCGAGCACATCACGCAACCCGTCGCCGACGAGGTTGAAGGCGAACACCGCGATCAGCAAGGCGACACCCGGCGCGAGACTCAGCAGCGGCTTGTCCGAAAGATAGACCGTGCCATCACGAATCATCTGCCCCCACGTCGGGGTCGGCGGCGGCACCCCGAGCCCGATGAAGCTCAGGCTCGCCTCCAGTCGGATGGCGGACGCCGTCCACAGACTCGCGAGGACGATCAGCTCGGAGACGACATTCGGCAGGATGTGCTTGGCGAGGATCTTCGTGTTGCCCTGCCCGAGCGCCCGCGCCGCCTCGACGAACTCCTTCTCCTTCAACCCGAGCGTCGGGCCATAGGCGATGCGTGCGAATCGCGGCGTGATCGTCAGACCGATCGCGAGGATCAGCTTGTCCATCCCCGCCCCGAGCACCGCCATCACGAGGAGACCGGTGATCAGATCGGGGAACGCGAGCATGATGTCGACGATGCGCATCAGCAGCGACTCGACCTTGCCGCCGAAGTACCCCGCGGTGATGCCGATGGCCGTGCCCAGCACCCCACCGAGCACCACCGACAGCACCCCAACCAGCAGCGCGACGCGCGTGCCGTAGATGATGCGCGAGAAGAGATCGCGCCCGTAGAGATCCTGCCCCAGCCAGTGATCGGCGGAGGGCGGACGCAGCTTCTGGATGGTGCTCTGCGCGAGCGGATCGTGCGGGGCGATGAACGGCGCGAACACCGCGATCACCAGCAGCAGCGCGATCAGCGCGAGACCGAAGAGCGCCGAGCGATTCTTGCGGAATGTCCGCCAGGCGCGCTGTCGCTGCGAGACGATCCGCACCACCGGCGCGGGCTGTCCCGCCCCGCCAGCGGTGGCGAGCGTGGAAGGTGACTGGGCCATTACTTGTACCTGACTCGTGGATCGATCCGCGTGTACACGATATCGATGACGACGTTCACGAACACGATGATCACGGCGTAGATCACCATCACTGCCTGCAGCAGGTTGTAGTCGCGCTGGCGGGTCGCGCCGATCATCAGCTTGCCGAGACCGGGGCGCCCGAAGACCTCCTCCGTCAGCACCGAGCCGCCGATGAGGCCGATCGTGAAGATGCCGATCAGCGCGACGATCGGCACCATCGCCGGGCGCAGTGCGTGGCGCAGCAGTACGACGCGATTCTGCAATCCTTTCGCGCGGGCGGTGCGCACGTAGTCATCGGAGAGCACGCCGATCATCACGGAGCGCGTCATGCGCGTGACGGAGGCGGTCTCGACGAGACCGAGCGTGATCGCGGGGAGGACCAGCGAGTGCAGGTTCCCGCCGAGATCGGAGAACGGTTTCGCGCCGACCGCGGGGAACCAGCCGAGTTTCGCCGAGAGGAAGAACATCAGCAGGAGGCCAATGTAGAACGCTGGTGCGGAGAGCCCCGCCAGCGAGACGACGCGCCCGACGTAGTCGACCCACGTATTGCGCTTCACGGCGGTGAGGATGCCGGTTGGCAGCCCGATCGCGAGCGCGATGATCACCGCCGCGAACGTGAGCTCCAGCGAGTACGGCAGCACGTAGCGGATCTGATCCCAGGCGGGCTGGCGATTCACGAGCGAGTCGCCGAGATCCCCGCGGACGAGCCCGCCCATGTAGGTGAGGTACTGCTTCCAGAGGGGATCGTTGAGCCCCATCTGATCGCGCAGCTGCGTGAGGGCGGCATCGGTCGCGTAGTCGCCGAGCACCGCCTGTGCGGGATCACCGGGAATGACCCGGATGATGAGGAAGATGATGGTGATGACCGCCACCAGTGTCGGGATGGCGAACAGGAACCGTTTGAGAATGAGACCGATCATGCGATGTGACCCCTCTGCGCGCAGACGCCGACGGCACTGGAGCCAGCCGCTGGATTGGCAAATGTGACGCGTCCATCGGGAACCAACCCGAACCCGTAGCAGGTCAGCGGGAAGCCCGATCATCCGCCGGAACCTCCCCCGGCGCGAAGCGCGTTCACCGGCCAACGCGTGGCCCGATGCACTTCGCGCGGGTGTTCCTTCGACAAGCTCAGGATGACGGGGGAGGTTCCGTCGGCCGGATGAACGACGGCGTGCGGGCGCGCATCACGTGGATGCGCGCCCGGCATCCGGGGGATGCGCCCCTACTCCCCGACCGTCGTCGTTTCGTCGATGCCCGGGTAGAGCTGTGGCACATTGATCAGTTCGTGCCCGTAGTTCACGCGCTCCGAGCGTGCGTACGTCTGGTTCGTGTAGAGCAGTCCGTAGCCCGCGAAGTTCTGCTCGATCTCCGTGTTCGCCTGCTTCCACAGCTCGAGCTGCTTCTCCGGATCCGTCTCGGCACGCGCCTCGGCGACCAGGTCATCCAGCGTGAACTTCGAGAAGTTCGTCGTGCCGCCCGAGGTCGTGAAGAACGACGTCAGGTAGGTGTCCGCCGTCGGGCGGTAGGCGATGTAGATCGTGATCGGGTTCGCGTCCTGACGGATCAGGTCGTGCATGGCCGCGTGCTGGACCACTTCCAGATTCACCGTGATCCCGATCTGGCGCAGCTCCTCGGCGAGCACCTCGTACTGCGTGCGATAGGCATCCTGCTCCGAGGTCACGAGGTCCAGGGAGAAGCCATCCGGGTAGCCGGCCTCCGCGAGGAGCTCCTTCGCGCGGTCGATGTTCTGCGCGTAGTTGACGCCCGCCTCGGTCGCCTCCTCCTCGGAGAGCGATCCGGTCACGACGTTCGTCGGCACCACCGAGTAGATCGGCTCGGCGACCGGCGCACCCGCGATATTCACGTGGTTGCCGCGATCGATCGCGAGGATGATCGCCTCACGCACGCGGGCATCCTGCAGGATCTCGTGCTGCGTGTTCAGGTTCAGCCAGACCGCCTCACCGACGCCGAAGACATCGACCGCGAGGCCGTCCGTGTTGTTCACACGGTCAACCCACGTCGCTTCCGGCAGCCCGTTGATGACGTCGAGCTCGCCCGTCTGGAGCGCCAGCTCGCGCGCCGTGGTGTCCGCGATGAAGCGCACCTCGACGCCCCCGAGCTGCGGCGCGCCGCGATAGAAGTCATCGTTCGCCGTGAGGATCACGTTCGTCTGCGGCGTGTAGCTCGTGAAGACAAACGGTCCCGTGCCGGACGGTGCCGTGGTGAAGCCCTCGAAGCCGAGCGCCTCGTACGGCTGCTGGCACAGGATGTAGCCGCCCGCATAGTTCGCGACGCGCGGGAAGAAGAGCGCCTCGGAGACCGGTGTTTCCAGCGTGATCGTCACCGTGGCGTCGTCGACCTTGGCGAAGCTCCAGCCCGCGTAGTCCCCCGCCGTCGCGGAGGTCTCCGCATTCGCCGTGTTCTCGTAGGAGAAGACGACGTCATCGGCGGTCAGCGTGTAGGCCTCCGTGCCGGCGGTCGGATTCGCGTGGCAGGTCACATCGTCGCGCAGCGAGAACGTCCAGACCTGCGCGCCATTCGCGTCGATCTCCACCGTCGGCAGCTCGGTCGCGATGTCCGGCAGGAACTGCGACGCATCACCCGGGGCGAAGCGAATGAGTCCGTTGAACACCATGTCCACGATCGAGCGATCCTGCGTGCCCGAGGCCATGTGCGGATTGAGCGTCGCGATATCGCTTGCGTTCTGGGCGATGCGCAATACCGGACGCTCATCCTGTGCGGATGCCACCAATGCGCCATTGAGGAAAAGACCACCGAACGCTGTCACCAGCGCCGTCAGGGTTGCCACCATCGTCAGGAGTTTCCGACCGAACTTCATGGAATGCCCTCTCCTCCATCAGCTGCTCCGCGCCGCACACTCCGCTACACGCGCATCCCCGAGCGAGACCGGGGTACGACAGATCGCCGACGGCATACGCACGTCACCGACCTGAAACGGGGGTGCCGGAATCCGGCACGACGGACACGGAAACAAGACTCATTGAAAACACACTCTCGCCTCTCGATGCTCCCACAGACGCTGGCATCACCGCAAGGGGCATATGGCGCAAACTGGCCCCTCTTTCGTCCCTGCATCGCGCTCCCGGGGACGCAATTTCATGAGAGACTACGCAGGAACCGGACACGCATTCACGTGTTTGGATGGATCGCACAAGACCCCGCCTGCCGCTCCCCGCTGCCACGGATATCCGAACGTTCAGAAAGGACGCTCATGCGCTCGCTCCTCCGCCTGATCGCCGCCCTCCTCCTCGCGAGTCTGCCGCTCATCCCGACCGTCCACGCCGAGACGCCCGTCGCCTCGCCGATCGTGGCGGAGCATCCGCTCAGCGCCGCCTACGACCTCGACGTCACGCTCGACGCGGAGACGCGCGTGATCTCCGGCAGCGAGGAGATCGCCTGGACGAACACGACCGGCGAGACCCAGACGGAGCTGCCGTTGCGCCTCTACCCGAATGGCGACTACTACGATGAGGCGGCGCTCGAGCTCACGAACGTCACGATCGATGAGGTGCCGGTAACGCCGGAGATCGGCGACGACGCGACGCTCGCACGACTCGATCTCGGGCGGGAGGTCGCGCCGGAGGAGACGGTCACGATCGCGCTGACCTTCGCGACGACGGTCCCGGTCAGCTCGCAGGGGAGCTTCGGCATCTTCCAGCTCGACACCGAGCGCGGCGTCTGGTCCCTCTCCGACTGGTACCCGATCGTTGCCGGATGGGAGGCGAGCGAGGATCGCTGGTACGACGACACCCCGACGATGTTCGGCGATCCGACCTTCAGTGAGGCCGCGACCTATGATGTGACGCTGACCGCACCGAGCGCACTGACGATCGTCGGCACGGGCGTCGACGCGATCGCGACGTCCACGACGGGCGAGCTGATGACGCACGAGATCACGACGGGGCCGGTCCGCGACTTCGCGCTCTCGGTGCTCCCGACAACGGACTCGCCGCTCGGCGAGCTGGTGACGGACGCGCGCACGATCGACGACGTTGCGGATGACGGATCGCTCGACGTGCATCTCTCGCTGCTTGCCTCGCAGGACATCCCCGGCTTGCGCGACGCGATCCTCGACGCGGTCGCGCAGGCACTGCCGCTCTACGCGGAGATGATGGGGACGCTGCCGATGGCGGATCTCGACATCGCGACGCAATCGCTGAACGGCGCGAACGGCGTCTCGTGGTCGGGGCTGGTCTGGCTGGATGTGGACACGATCGTGAGTGATGGCGTGCTGAGCGATCAGGAGAAGCTGGGGCTCACCTTCGTGGTGACGCACGAACTGGGGCATCAGTGGATCGGTGGAATGATCGGCAGCAACTCGAACGACCACGGCTTCATGACGGAGGGACTGACGAACGCGCTCGCGCTGGACGTGCTGCGGCAGGCGGAGGGCAGTGATGCGGCGATCCAGTACATGAATGCGTACGTGGCGGGAGGCTACGCGGCGCTGGTGCGTGATGGCCGCGACGTGATCGCGGACGAACCGCTGACGAACGAGACGAACGGGGTGTTGCGCAGCCTGGCGATCTACGGGAAGGGGGCGTTGGGCTTCGAGGCGATC
>Ga0164243_10005483_pt1 | contig 19362 bp, 11 predicted proteins | sample OricompcompostOP_FD_108781 | JGI IMG/M metagenome (GOLD analysis project Ga0164243, IMG submission 108781) | Organic Plus compost microbial communities from Emeryville, California, USA - Original compost - Organic plus compost (OP) | ecosystem: Engineered > Solid waste > Mixed feedstock >... | reverse complement strand
GTCGAATCCACTGCCGCCGTTACGGGCGGAGCTGGCGGGGCGGGCGGAGCAGGCACGGTGGCGAACGGGAGCGCCGGTGCATCCGGCGCCGGCATCCGGGCCATGGACACCGGTCTCAGCGTGGTCAACGGTGGCGGGATCAGCGGTGGCGACGGCACCGGCAGCGGCCCGGCGGGCATAGGCATCATCACGCAGGGCGGGGCGTCCATAATGAACGCCGGCGCCTTGTCCGGCGGCCAGGGCGCGACGGGCCGTGCATCGGCCGTCCTGTTCAACGGCATCGGCAATGCGCTCCAGCTTCAAGCCGGATCTTCGGTCGTCGGAGCCGTCGAGTTGGCGAGTGGCGCGGCGGCGACGATCAAGCCGACGGTGGCGACCAGCATCGACGGCGCCATCCTCGATGGTGGCGGTGCCCGGCTTCTGATCGATCTGACATCGTCGTCGCTCGACCTGGGATCCGGTATCACGGGCAGCGGCGACGTCACGAGTTCCGGCACCGGCTTGCTGACGCTGCGCGCTGTCGATCTCGCGGGTTCGCTCGACCTGAACAATTCGGCCGGCGTGGTCACGTCGGGAAGCACGATCGAGACCACGGGCCTGCAGCACTATGCCGGCCAGGTGGTCGTCGGCGGCGATACGACGTTCTCGAGTTCGGCCGGTTCCATCATCTTCGACAGCTCGATCGACGGCGCACACGCGGTCGAGGTGGATGCGCCGACGGGCAATGTGAGCTTCGGCGGTCCGCTCGGCGGAACCGCAGCCTTGAGCGGGTTGACGGTGAAGTCGGACAGCCTCGCGATCGGCGCGGTCAACGCTGGAGCGATCAACCTCGACGTCTCGAACGATATTACCCAGACCGCCGCGTTTTCGATCACCGGCGCTTCCGTTTTCCGGTCCGGTGGTGATGTGGTGCTCACGAACGCGGGCAACGCGTTCGGCGGCGCCGTCCAGGTCGACGCTGCCAACGTCCGTATCGCCGCGGCGGGTAACTTGCATGTCTCGTCGCTTGTCGTCGGCGCGTCCGGGGACATCGAACTGGTGAGCGGTGGCACGCTCACCCTGCCCGCGGGTGGTCTGTCCACCCAGGGCGCGATCGCGCTCAAGGGCACCTTCGCTCCCGGCAGGCTATCGGGTAGCGCTATCGATCTGGACCAGACCGGTGGCCTCATCTTTGCCGATGACGTCATCGCAACGGATGAGCTCACTCTGCATGCAAGCGGTGTCATCACCCAGTCGGCGGGTACGATCATCGCCCGCGTGGTGAGCGCCGATGCAGGTGGCAACGACATCGTGCTTGCCCAAGCCGGCAACGCGATCGAAACGGTCGGAGACGTTTCCGCCCGCCGGCTGAGCCTTGCCAGCAGCACGGCGTTGACGTTCGCTGGCAACGTTCATGCGGACACCCTGGATATCGACGTTGGGGCGGGCGCCGCCATCACCGGTACGGTCACGGTGGACGCGGTCGCGACTATCCAGTCCGGCACCACGCTTACCGTCGGCGCCGGCGGCACGAACGGTGCGCTTCGTGCCGACGTGATCGACAATGGCGAGTTGGCTTTCGATCGCAGCGATACCGTCACCTTCGCCGGAGCCCTCGCAGGCTCGGGCAACCTCGCGCAGCGAGGAAGCGGCACGCTTCTGTTCGACGGCGATGGATCTTCCTTCCAGGGGCAGACCCGTGTCGAGAGCGGCGCACTCGTCATAGGAAGCGTCGCCGGGAACAACGCGAAGCTCGGGGGTGACGTGACGGTCGTCACCGGCGCGCTGCTTCGAGGCCATGGCCAGATCGATGGAAACGTGACGGTCGAGAACGGCGCGACACTGTCGCCCGGCGCCTCGATCGGAACGCTCACCGTCGCCGGCGACCTGACGATGGCCCAGGGTAGCGTGCTCTATGTCGAACTCGGCGCCCCCGGAACGCCACCGGCGCCGGGAGAAGGCGACAGCGTGAGCGTCTCCGGCAATCTCGCGCTCAATGGCGTGACCGTGAATGTCACGGACACCGGGACCATGGGACCGGGCGTCTATCGTCTTTTCGACTATGGCGGCACGCTGACGGAAACCAATGGCGGACTTTCGCTTGGAGCGATCCCATCGGGTTCCCTGCTTCAGCTGCAGACGCTGACGGGCCAGAAGCAGATCAACCTGATCGACTATCAGGGGGAAACGCTGAACTTCTGGAATGCTAACGGTCTCGCGGACGCCACGCGACGGGGCGGGGGAAGCGGGACCTGGTCGCACAGCTCGGCGACGTGGACGAACGAGACCGGATCTCTAACCGCCGCCATGTACCCGCAGCCGGGCTTTGCGATCCTTGCCGGCGATGCCGGAACGGTGACGGTGGACACGAGTGCCGGCAGCGTTTCGGCCACGGGTCTGCAATTCGCGTCCGACGGCTATCGTCTCACTGGCGATACGTTGACGCTGGTGGCGGATGCGGGTCACCCCGCGCCGGTGGAGGTGAGGGTCGGTGACGGGGGCGCCGATACGGTTTCGTGGGTCGCGACGATCGACAACGTGATTACCGGCACCGATGGCCTGAGGAAGACCGGCCTTGGCACCCTGATTGTTTCCGGCGCCAACACCTATTCCGGAGGCACAGAGATCGACAGCGGCGTGCTGTCGGTGTCGGCGGACGCCGGCCTGGGTGACGTCAATGGCCCGCTGAGCTTCAATGGCGGGACCCTGCAACTAGGCTCGTCCTTCAACCTTGCAGCTTCGCGCGCCGTCGTTTTGGACGCGGGCGGCGGGACGATCGACACCAATGGTTTCGATACGACCATCACCCAGGCCGTGACCGGATCCGGCGGCCTGATCAAATCCGGGGGCGGCACACTGACGCTTGCAGGCGCGAACGGCTTCGCCGGCGCTGTCGATCTGGTGGACGGGACTCTGGCGCTGTCGGGCGACGGTGCATTGGACCAGGCGGCGAGCTTCACGTTGGGTTCCGGCACGTTCGACATCGTCAACATCGGCGGTGACGGCACTCTTCTGCGAAACTTTGACGGCTCGGACGGCGTGATCGCGCTTGGCGACAAGACGCTGACCGTCGATCAGGCGCAGGCGGCCGGTTTCGCGGGGACGCTCAGCGGCACGGGTACTTTCGTCAAGGCAGGCGATGCCAGCTTCGCGCTCACGGGCGACAACTCGGGTTTCGCCGGCACGATCGAAGTAGCCGGCGGTGATCTCTCGACGCGGGCAGAGTGGCTAGGCGCGATCGCGCAAGTCGATGCGGGCGCTACGCTCACGCTCGACCAGGCTGCGGACGGCACGTTTTCCGGCAGGCTGACAGGCAACGGCGGGCAGTTGCTCAAGACGGGCGCGGGCGCGCTGATCTACGATGGCGACGGCTCCGGGTTCTCGGGCACGACCGACGTGACCGCTGGCGCGCTGATCGTCGGCTCGGATGCGGCGCGTGGGAGCGCGGTGCTCGGCGGCTCGGTGAACATCGCCGACGGCACCTTGCTCGGCGGCCACGGTACGGTGGGCTCGGGCGCCGGCAGCGTGGTATCGATCGCTTCCGGCGGCATCCTCGCCGCGGGCCACTCGATCGGCACGTTCACGGTCAATGGCGACTTGTCCATCGCTGCCGGCGCGCGTCTCGAAGTGGAGGTCGATCCGGCCGGCACGGCCAGCGACCTCGTGCACGTGACGGGCAAGGCGGCCATTGGCGGCGGCTCGGTCGCGCATATCGGCGCGAACGGCACTTATCGGCCGACTTCAACCTATACGATCCTTACGGCCGACGGCGGCGTGTCGGGTCGGTTCGACAGCGTCACCTCCGATTTCGCCTTCCTCGAGCCGACGCTTTTCTACGATGCCGGCGATGTCCTGCTGCGGCTGGACCGCAACGACGTGGCTTTCGACGACAAGGCGGTGACCCGCAACCAGAAGGCCGTGGCGAGCACGCTCGACACACGCGGCATGGGCGATCCGGTCTACGGCGCCGTCGTCACGCTGGCCGACGACGGCGCCACGATCCGCGGAGCCTTCGACGCGCTTTCGGGCGAGATCCATGCTTCGGCCACGGGCATCCTGTTCGAGGACAGTCACTTCCTGCGCGACGCCGCCAACGATCGCCTCCGGGCCGCTTTCGGGACGGTGGGGGGCAACACCGCGCCCGCCCTAGCCAATGGCCGGGGCGCCGCTGCCTGGGCGCGGGGGTTCGGTGCCTGGACCGATCTCGACGGCGACGGCAACGCCGCCAAGGCGTCGTCCTCCACCGGGGGCTTCCTGACCGGCGTCGACGCTGCGCTGGGCGAGGATCTGCGCGCGGGCTTCATGGCGGGCTACAGCCGCACCAAGTTCAGCGTGCGCGGCCGCTCCTCGTCCGGCAACAGCGACAACTGGCATTTCGGGCTCTACGCCGGTGGCCAGTGGGGCGCGCTGGGCCTGAGAGCCGGCGCGGCCTACACCTGGCACGACATCTCGATCGAGCGCGGGATCGCCTTCGCGGGCTTCTCCGACAGCCTCTCGGCAAACTACGGCGCGCGGACCGCGCAGGCTTTCGGCGAACTCGCCTACGACTTCAAGGCCGGCCAGGCGGCGCTGGAGCCCTTCGCCAACCTCGCTTACGTCAATCTGCATACGGATCGCTTCGAGGAAGTGGGCGGGGCGGCGGGGCTGTCGGCGGCTTCCTCGAACGCCGATGTGACCTTCACAACGCTCGGTTTGCGGGCATCGAGCGCAGTCAGTTTCGGCGCCACGACCGCGACGTTGCGCGGCACCTTGGGCTGGCGCCATACCTTCGGCGACACCACGCCGACCGCCGACCTTGCTTTCGACACCTCCGGCTTGTTCACCGTTGCCGGCACACCGCTCGGCAAGGACGCCGCGCTCGTCGAGGCCGGCTTCAATTTCGCGCTGAGCCGCAACGCCGCGTCCGGGGTCGCATATCAGGGGCAGTTCACCTCAGGCGCCCAGCAAAACGGTTTCAACGCCAGGATCGAAGTCAGGTTCTGAAAGCGTCGAACTGACAAGCGGGAAACGCAACTCTCGTGAAGGATCATGCTTCGAAACCGCCAGTAGACGTTCCGATTTATCGCCGCTGCAGTTTGCAGCGGCCAACCTGCAAGCTGCGTGATCCAAGGACCGCTTCGGACGAATCGTTCGAAAGGTGCCCCGCCAGAATCGCCGACAGAGCGGTCATTCAAGCCGCGATCAATGCATCCTGAAAAAGGCCGATCATTCATGCTTTTCAGCGATCGGGCCGCGGGGAGCGTTCAGCATTCCTTCTGTCTGCGACGTAACTCTGGCCGCTGTCTGCCTTGAAAATCTCGAAGAGGCCGGTCGCTTCAAAAAGACCCGGAAAATTCTTCACGCCGTAGTTGCGGGGGTCAATCGGTGCCTGCCTCTTTGCGGCGCTCCCTGCCGCCGACATCGCGGCCCATCCATCTTCGCGGGCAGAGGCTTCGACCGCGCCACGCAGGATAGTGACCAGTGTCGCGTCCTGCGAAAGCGGCTTAGAGCCAACATCAGCGGGAACGCTTTCATCTTTGGCACCCGCTTTCGCTCCCGTCTTTCCCTTCGCTTTAGATGTCCTGGCTCTCTTTGGTGGCTGTTCTCCACTCGGAGCGGAGGCGGGAGCATCGTCGAGGCCGTCGAGGTAGAGAAAGGTCGTGCAGGCATTGACGAAGGGGCTGGGGGGCTTGCGCTCGCCAAAGCCGTAAACTTCATGACCATTGGCCTTGAGCTGCATAATGAGCGGCGTAAAATCAGCGTCGCTCGACGCAATGCAGAAGGCGTCAAGTTTCTGCGTGTAGAGCAACTCCATCGCATCAATGACCAATGCGATATCGGTGGCGTTCTTGCCCGTCGAATAGCTGAATTGTTGAATGGGTCGGATCGCAAACTCGTGCAGCTTGGATTTCCAGCCCTTCAGTCCCGAGCTGCCCCAATCACCATAGGCCCGGCGAATGTTGGCCGTGCCGTACTTGGCCAGTTCCGCCAGCATCGCGGCGACCTTGGCGTGAGAGACGTTATCGGCATCAATGAGCAATGCGATACGCCGACTGGGTGGGATAGTAACTGGTTGGTCGGGGTCCATTGGTTTGCCCTCAAATGATCGTCGTTTATTTGGCGGAGGCCTTATCCTAATAAGCTAAACAATGCGCGTGATACAGTCTGAGCGAAGAGAGCGAACTGCAGTCAGAAGCCGCCAACAAAGCGGTCGCTCAAAGAGGCGAACGGGTTAGCTGAAAGTCGTCTTTCATTCACCTGGCGCGTCGGGGCTATTCCACTATTTCCAGTATCTACTAGTCTGCTGACGAGCAATTCAGCTTTCGCAATAGCGCAGCGTCTCGACGAACAGCTTGAACGCAGAGGAAGAGAAGCGGCGGTTCGGATAATATAGGTGGTAGCCCGGAAGATCAGGCGTTGAATTTGCCAGTACGCGCAATAGCCGTCCCTCTTCCAAATGACCCGCAACCTGGTCGAGCGGGAGATAAGCAAGCCCGTGACCGTCCAGAACGGCATCAAGGATCAGTTCGATCGTATTGAAAACGAGAGGACCGTCGATGCGCACGCGCGTCTCGCGGGCACCGCTTTTCAATCGCCACCCGTTAATCGTTCCTGACGTCGGCAGCCGCAGGTTGATCGCACGATGCTCGGTGAGCTGGGTTGGTGACTTCGGTGCCGGATGCTCCCGCAGATAAGATGGCGCGCCGACGATCGCCATCGGCGTGTCCGGCCCGATCCGCACCGCGATCATGTCCTTGGCGATCTCGCCACCCAGGCGAACGCCAGCATCGAAGCGGTCGGCGACGACATCGGCCAGCCCATAGTCGATCGTCATCTCGACCGTGATATCCGGGTGGTCCAGCAGCAGCCGCTTCATGGCCGGCACGAGGATCGTCTTCGCCGCATGTTCGACCGTGGTGATACGGATCGTCCCTGAGGGTTTGTCCCGGAGTTCGCCCAACGAAGCGATCGCTCCGTCGAGATCATGCAGCATCGGTCCAAGCGTCGCGAGCAAGCGTTCGCCGGCATCGGTCGGCGCCACGCTTCTCGTTGTGCGCGACAAGAGGCGTATCCCGAGGCGCTCTTCGGTCCGGCGTACGATCTGGCTCAAGGCGGATTGCGCCATGCCGAGCCGGGTGGCGGCCTTCGTGAAGCTGCGCTCCTCCGCAACGACGACGAAAGCGGTCAGATCGGCAATTTCATCGCGTCGCATTTATCATCCAGTTGATAAGTCCAAGCAAAATTACCCGCCTAATCGGAGAACCCGGTCTGACTTAAATAGTTCTCATAGCCAAGAGCGAGTCGTCCGCCACAGGTCGCGGGCATCTTGCTGGCGAAGCGAGCTAGTCACCATGCCGACAGGCTCTCGCGTCAGCACCAGAATTTTGATGGAGATGGTCGATGCAGGCAGTGAAAATCCAGAACCCGGATATGCCCTGGCATATCGCCGCCAATATCCTGTTCCCGCCTGACTTCGACGAGGACCACAAATATCCGGCGATCGTCGGGATCCACCCGTTCGGGAGCTGCAAGGAGCAGACATCCGGGAATGTCTATGGCCCGGCGCTGGCAAAGGAAGGTTTCGTCGTCATCGCCTATGATGCGAGCTTCCAGGGCGAATCCGGCGGCTCGCCTCGCTGGATCGAAGACCCGACACAGCGCGTCGAGGATGTCAGCCGCGTCATCGACTATGCCGTGACCCTTCCCTATGTCGACGCCGACCGCATCGGCGTCCTCGGCATTTGCGGCGGCGGGGGATACGCCATCAATGCCACACTGACCGAGAACCGGATCAAGGCTGTGGTCAGTGTCACCGGCGTCAATATCGGCCGCCTGTTTCGCGAGGACTTCAGCGAGTTCAATCCGATGGGCGCACTCGAAGCGATGGCGGCGCACCGTACCGCCGAAGCCCGCGGCGAAGAGGGTCAGGTCAACGAGTTGCTCCCCGCGAGTCCGGAGGCCGCGAAGGCTGCCGGCCAGACCGACCGCGACGTCGTGGAAGCGACTGATTACTACAAGACGCCCCGGGGACAGCATCCGGGCGGTCCCGCCCGGATGCTGTTCAGCCACGCGCAGAAGACGCTTGCCTGGGACGCCTTTGCCTTCGCCGAACTGCTGCTGACCCAGCCGGTCATGGTGGTGATCGGCCAGAAGGTCGGCTCCTTCGGCGCGTTCCGCGACGGCATGGAAATCCACGGCCGCGCCACCGCATCGGCGGATCGCCAACTCGTCTCGCTGGAGAACGCGTCGCACTACGATCTCTATGACCGGCCCGAAGCGACCGGGCCGGCACTCGAAAAGGCGATCCCGTTCCTGAAGAAGCATCTCGGCGTTGGTCAAGGCGTGGTCGGCGCGATCAAGCGCGTCGCCGCCAAGGCCATGTCCTGAGCAATCCCAACCACACATCAAGGACGAGAACGATGAGCGAAGCACAGACTCTGAACCGCACTGACGGGGCGGTGGACGTCGGCGCCAACGATGTCGATTACAAGGCGGCCCTGGGCGCCGACGACGGCAGCCTGGTCGAGAACATGGTCGAGGCGGTGAAGGGCATGGCCGGCAAGGTCGCCGACAAGCTCGATCCGCTGACCGAGCAATATGCCGGCCTGTTCAAGACCGGCTTGCGCACTCCGGTCATGCGCAAGCCGTCCGACTATGGCATGGAATTCGAGGAAACTTGGTTCCCGTCGATGGACGGTGTGCCGCTGGAGGCGTGGTTCATCCCGGCCGCCGGGTCGGACAAGCTGCTCATCATCAACCATCCGATGACCTGCAACCGCTACGGCTTCCCCGGCCACCTGCCCGAATACAAGGGCTATTTCGGTGGGTTCGAGGTCAATTTTCTGCCCGAGCTGAAAGCGCTGCATGATGCCGGCTACAACATCCTGACCTACGACCTGCGCAATTGCGGCCGCAGTGGCGAAGGCAATGGCGGGATCAGCGGCCTTGGCCTGCTCGAATGCCGCGATGTCGTCGGATCGGTCCGGCACGCGAAAAACCACCCCATCATGGGCAAGATGCGCACCGGCCTGTTCAGTCGCTGTATGGGCGGCAATTCGACGATCATCGCGATGGCGAAGTGGCCCGAGGAGTTCGAGCATATCGAGGCGTTGGTGATCCTGAACTCGGTGTCGGGCCCGACCTTCATCGAGCGAGGCGCGGAGAATATGGGCCTCGATCCGGACAAGGCGGCGAAGCGGCTCGACGAGCGGTGCCGCGAGACCACCGGGTTCAGCCTGTTCGACTTCCGCCCGCAGGACTACGGCCACGGCGTCAAGGTGCCGACGCTGATGGCGCAGCTCCGCCGCGACTTCCTCATCCACGGCGAGAAGGACGGGCAGGAGATCTTCGACTCCCTAGCCGCCGAAACCAAGGAGCTGCTGTGGATCGACCAGTCGAACCAGCGCTTCTACGCCTACAACCATTTCGGGCAGCATCCCGAGCGGCTGATCGAATGGTTCGACCGGCATATGCCGGCCACAACTGAAACAGACGTCCTCAATTAGCTGCGCAACGAGGGTCTGATCCAACTGATCTCCACTGGTGATTGCGTGGGCGTCATCACCAGTGTCGACCCTGCAAATGCTAAAATCGCCGACATTGCTGCCGTTCTGCCTTCAATGTCGACTGCCTAATAACCGCCCTTCGTTCAGATTGAGGGCAATGACGCGTTTCGGGGGCTATGATCAGCGGACGCGTCGGTCATGTCGACGACCTATCGCATAGCGGTATCGAGCAGATCAGTACTCATCCTAGATACCGTTGCTCACGATGCCAACTGAGCACGTTAGCGGCTGGCGGCGCATACCCACGTTTGGGGCCACGCACCGGAGAACCATGCAATTCATAATAATGGCGGCCATTGTCGAAATCGGCCTTCAGCCGCTGGCTGACCTCGAAGCGATGATCCTCGGATACCGTGACATAGCCAAGATCGAACAGACGGTGGATGTCCGTCCGCAGAAGCAATCCATTTGCCGGATCATGCTCGCCGCCTTCGCTAAAGGAGCGGATATGGGCGGCATCGAGAATCGGCAAGGTCTTCTCGCCGGAGACGGCACAACGCCGCTCATAGGCGTCGGTCACGGTCAGGCGAAATGCGCCCTGCCCAAGCCTCGGTCGTACAATCTGGGGCACGCCGTAGCGTTCGACAGGTGTCCCTGGAGCGGTAGCGAAACCGGCACGATCGGTCACTGAATCCCACAAATAGCGACCTTCGGCATCATCCGTGCCGTAGCGTTTGCCGGTCACGATATTACGCGCGAAGCTCTGCGGAACGGGCAACCATTGTTCGCGCGGCCAGAAAAATGGCTGGGTCAGGATTCGACATCCGACGCGCGGATCACTGCGGGGATCGAGCAAGGCGTCGTCGCGGCGATAGCGGGCAATTCGCCGGCGCATGTCGGCGAGCGAAATGACGCCATTTTTGAGGCCGAACGCCTCCCAAGCCATGGACAGTGGGACATTGGAAGCATGGCTGAACACACCGCCCCCGACGATGAAATCGTCGGGAGAATGGAGTTTGAACAGGAATAGTTCTCCTGCCGACACCGCGCGGAAGGTGCGCTCCCCGCTTGGTTGCCAAAAATTCACCTCGTCCGGCTGCTCCCGGGAGAGCAGGTCGAACCAGCTACGATCAGTGATGGCGACGAACAAGTTGACCATAGTTCCAATTTCACCGCCCCAGACTGCCAAAGCAAGTGAGTTGTTTGGCTAAGTATGCTCCCCAGCGGTTAGCGTTGGTCGCGCGATGGACGCCGGTAGGTGTCGCACCTGACTCGAAACCAATAGTTATTACGTTAACCCATTGCCTTGCGGGTTCGTGTAAAGCTCCTTCTCCAGTCAAGGGTTCGGGGGCAAAAATGAACCGGCTGTGCTTTGGGGACAATCTTGAAGTTCTGCATCGCATCGACGCCTCGAGCGTCGATTTGATCTATTTAGACCCGCCGTTTAATTCCAAGGCGACCTATAATATCCTCTATAAATCGCCTGTGGGCGCCGACGCGCAGCGCAAGGCGTTCGAGGACACATGGCGCTGGGAAGACGGCGCCGAAGAGGCACTCGATCGCGTCCGCCGCACCAATCTTGCCGTGTTCAAGGTGCTGACCTCCTTGCAGGGCTTTCTCGGCCAGGGCGATCTAATGGCCTATCTCGCGATGATGGCGGTTCGCCTGGTCGAGCTGCACCGTGTCCTCAAGTCGACGGGCAGTCTGTATTTGCACTGCGATCCAACGGCGAGCCACTATCTCAAGGTTATCCTCGACGGGGTCTTTGGTCCGGACTCGTTTAGGACCGAGATCAGTTGGCGCCGGCAAAGTGCGCATAACGATGCGGCGCAGGGTCGCCGGCAATTCGGCAATGTCCGAGATACGATCTTCTTTTACACTAAAACGTCGAACTGGACGTGGAATTGGCTCTACACGCCCTATGATGAAGAATATGTGCGTGGCTTTTACCGGCACGTGGAGGAAGGCAGTGAACGCCGATACCGGCTTGGCGACATCACGGCGCCCGGCGGGGCCGATCCGGCCAAGCGCAATCCCCAATATGAGTTTCTCGGCATAACCCGATATTGGCGCTACTCCCGCGAGCGGATGCAAGCATTATTCGATGCCGGGCGCATCATCCAGACGGCACCAGGGCGGGTGCCGCAATATAAGCGCTATCTTGACGAAATGCCGGGCGTCGCGCTCCAGAATGACTGGACCGATATCAAGCCGTTGCACGGCTCTAACCAGGAGCGGATTGGCTATCCGACGCAAAAGCCGTTGGCGCTTCTCGAGCGAATCATTCAAGCCTCATCCAATGAAGGCGATGTCATCCTCGATCCCTTTTGCGGATGTGGCACCGCGGTGCATGCGGCTGAGCGGCTGGGGCGCAAATGGATCGGCATCGACATCACTTACCTCGCGATCCAAGTCATCGAAGACCGCATCAAGACCTGGCTTCCGCAGGCCAAATATAGCATCGAAGGTATCCCCAAAGATGAGTTTGCAGCGCGGCAGCTCGCCAAGCGCGACCCCTATGTATTTCAGGATTGGGCGGTCAGTCGGGTTGGCGGTCAGGCCCGCGGGCGCGGGCCTGACAAGGGGATCGATGGCGAGATCGCCTTCCTCCTCGGCAGGCAGAAGAAGTATGGCCACGCAATTGTCTCGGTGAAGGCTGGACAGAATGTGGGGCCCGATGCGGTCCGGGTGCTGAAGAGTGTTGTGGCACGCGAGCGCGCTGATATGGGCGTCTTCATCTGCCTCAATGAGCCGACCGCCGATATGCGTACGGAAGCCGCGACGGCGGGGCGTATTGAGCTACCGGGCGGCACCCGGCCCCGTGTTCAAATCTTGACCGTCAAGGATCTGATCTCCGGCCCCAACCTTGGCATTCTTACCGAACTCAATGCGGTGCGCGCAGCGCAGGAAGCAAAGGCTGTTCAGCGCAAGCGCAAGCCGAAGACACCCACGGCGGATCAGCTTCGCAAAGAACCCCCACTTCCGCCGATGTCGATCAAAGGCGGCAAAGCTGGTCATACCCAAGTACCGATGGAACTCGACGATCCGGTCTTAGTCCCACAGGTGAAGGAACGCCGCAAACGCTAGGGTGGTCGCAGGCGATTGCTACGCCATTTGCGGCGCCAAGAGATTCGCCGTCGGTTCATCTGCGCTTTGCGGCCTCCGCCTTCTTGCGCTGTGACACTGACCAGACCAGCGCTCGATGGTTAACCGCAAGACAGAATGGTCATGTTCATGCCCGCCTAATCCTCATAGCTTCGACATCTAGCGCCAGCGTTGGTTCTCCATAACGAGCCGAAAATTGCGATCGAGCAGGTCGAGCAACTCACGGTCACCGCTAGCGAAGCCAGCTGCTAGTAAAGCGGCGGCTGTTGGATCTCGGGTCATGCGGTTCAGTAGCCGCTCTTGGTTGTCGGAATGCCAGGCGGTACGTCCGATAGCGCTCCAGAGGAAGTTTCGTTGTCCTCCACGGCCTTCCAAAATTGCAGCGATGTGATCTTTGTTCGCTCTCCGGACGGTCATCAGGATACCGACCAGCAACTCTAGCCATTCGAATGTGAGTTCGACATCGGCATCATCGAAGAACTCGGAGGCGAACCATCCTTGGCAGAGCTGGACGAGATGATCATTGAACGGTGTCCACCGCTGCAGGCTTGGGTCGAGCAGGTTCCACATATCGCGTTCACCACCCTGCCACATTTCGCCAAAGAGCAGATCGAAGGCCGGCGTCTCCTCGCGCGTTCGCTCAGTTGTAAGGGGCAGATTGAGCCACTGATGCAAGGTGTCGAGGCGTTCCGCCTTGGCGGTGCCGAGCGCGTACGCCACGAAAAAGAGCGCGGCCGGATAGGTCATGAGCTTGGACCACGCGACAAGGCCGTTTTGCCGCGGAGATCGCGCCAAGGTGTGCAGAACATCGCGTGCGAGGCTGAACTCGTCCCCCACGCCCCAGCGTCCCATGGCTATACTGATTCTGGCGAGGGGTTCGAATGCGGCTTCATAGGTCGCGATGCGATTGCGAAACTCGGTCTCGGAGAAACGGCCCTGTGCGCCGAAGCCGTGATCCTCGATTAACTTCCGTGCCCGGGCGACTTCCGAAGTGACGAGATCGGCAAGGAGAATGCGATGCTCGCTCTTCGCGAGATAGCGCTTCGCTGTGCCGATAAGAAGATCGACAGTGAGGGGATGCGGCCGAGCATTGGCCTCAAGCGTTTCCAGCCTTTGTTGCAAGCCGGTGAAGAAGGAGTCGGCGTCGTCAATGGCGATAAGTCGCGCACCACGATGCCGGATCAGATCCTGTGCGGCATCGCTCGGCGTGCCGCGGCTTGCCCAATAGGTCGGATAACGCCGGCTAGGCGTCCGCGAGATTGCTGCCCTCAAGGCGGTATCCCAGTCGCCTGACCATCCGCAAATAATCAATCCATGTTCATCTAAGATGCGGTCGAGCGTGCGGTTCTGCACATCGCCATAAAGCTCGAGTTCCGCGTCGGTGTTCAGCAACCTGGTGTCGAGATAGTCTCCGTGCAACTTCAAGATGAAACAGCGGGCGTGAGCCAAGGGAACAGCGCCCGCCAGATCATCCTCCGACTTCACGACGGTTGGCTCCACCCCAGCCTCGCGCAAGGCGTTTTCGAGGAGGCGATCGAAGTTTGTCGTGATGATCACCCGGACATACCCGTCGCGCACCATACGCGCGATCGCGTGGTGCGCGTCCGTCGGTCGCCGAGCGCCAGTTTCGAGATCCTGTCCGGAGGGTTCAATGTAGCTATGAAGGATCGAGCGACGTTCCGCTGCGGTGTTCGACAGCGCGTCGAGCAACTTAGAATAGCTCGGCGGCGCGCCAAACCGCTCCTGATGCCAGGCGGCCCAGTTAGGCTGCGCATACACTCCTTCGAGCGCGGCGACCCGCCGCGTCAGGTCGAGCGTGATATCCCAACCGGTGGGAATCTGAGCGGCGCGAGATAGGCCGCTGCCCAGCAGCAGAGCGTAGACACCCCTATTCTCGAAAACGGAAAAGGCGAGTGCAGTCATTGGGTCAATCATGCGGCACTTCTCTTGTCGATGTTACAACGGACGCGCTGCGAAAGATCGACTATCCGCTACCCGACCCGAGAGTATGGGTAACCGTTTCTGATGTAGACGTTCAGAAACTGGCCCTTTGACGGAGCAGCCATGAGTTGGTCATTAAGCCCAGAAGGAACGTTGAAGTATTGGTAGATCGAACCGTTGGTGAATTCGACCTCTAGAGTTTCGCTGTCGGGATCGTAGCCGATAGACGTGATATTGCTCGAGACGATGGGGTTTCGGATCATTGGGCTTCCTATTGCTCGTTTTCTTCGATGGCTGTCCGCTCGATCGTGAGATCCTGCACGACAGCGGTCGTCCGTTGCGCGCGCCAGGACGCGACCATTCGATCATATCCTTCTGCAATACGCCTGCTCCGCCAAGCTGCGCTCACTTGCGGGTCAGAACTGCGCGGAAGGCGATCAGCGGGCGGCAGCGATACTCGGCAGCGTACGGGCAGCCGGGCGGCCTCACCGGATATAATTGTTTCACCCGTCCGCAGAACTGGCAGCAGGTCCATGAGGCCCGACAAATTGTCAGGAAGCGCTCCCTTTACACGACCACGGTCGGCTGGGTTGGAAAGCCGGAGAGCTATAAGTGTCCCACACTGGGAGAGCACAGTTTCATCAATCTCGGACGGGCGCTGTGAAACGAGCATGGCGCCAACGCCGTACTTACGGCCTTCCTTCGCGATCCGCTTGACCACGTCCGCGGCTACATTGCCGCTGTCCGGGCTGACATAGCGGTGGGCCTCCTCCATCACCACGAGTAGAGGCCTGAGGACACCGCCCTCGGTCTTTTCCCGACTCCAATAGAGCGCCTCATAGACGATGCGGAGGATAGAGCCGATTAGCCGGACCAGCACAGTGCTCGGGACACCAGAGAGGTCAAGGATCGTGATCGGACGATCATGGCCGAGCCAACCGGCTAGCAATGTATCCAGATCCTGGGCAGCCTGCCCGGCGAGATCAGGCTCCCAGGGGCCGGGATGCAGGATGAAGTCGTAGCGTCGGTCGAGAAGGCGGGAGCGCAATAAGTTAAGTTGCCGACGGATACCCTTTGCAGCCTGGTTGAGGAAAGGTCCGGTTGCCCCCATTGCATGCGGGGTGTAATGAGGAGGGATCAATGTCGCCGGGTCACCTACAGCCTCTAGTGCCGGCTGATCGCGCTGTGGCCCAGTAAAGGTAGCCGTCTCAAAGTCGATCAGATCGTACCAAAGCTGTTTCAGCGAGAATGGCACGGGACTGTCGACCGTCAATGACTGAGGTTCGAGACCCGGAAGGGGGCCAGCGGTAAGTCGCCTTTCCTTCAACTCTTGAATCTTGTCGGTGAACGCGATCAGGTGATTGTCGTTGAGGCCGCCGGCTACGAAATCGAGCAACTCGCCGGCTTCCAACGCCCAATAAGGAACGAAGAGCGGCTCTTCGCCTGGGGACGGCGTAGCGCTGAACGTTTTAGCGAGATCGCCAAGCGCAGCGGAATATTCGCCGTGAACGTCAAGGAGCAACACACGCGCGCCGCTGACAGCCGCACTATCAGCCGTTCGGACAACGGAGCGTAATAGGCTAGCGACAGTAGTTGATTTCCCCGACCCTGTCGAACCAACGATAGCGCTATGCCGGGTGACCAGTGTGTCGAGCGTCAATCGCACGACGATATTCTCGGCGCTCGAAAGCGTCCCGATCTCGATCTGGTCCTCTTCTTTCCCGCCGTAGATGCGGCGAAGATCCTTCTGGGTTACGATGTGGACTGCATCGTCGACATTAGGATGCTGACTGAGGCCGCGCTCGAACCGATCGCCGATTGCTTCGCCAGCCAATTCCACGCGCATCCAGCGTCCCGTGTCGACCTCAGCGAACACGACGGCTTGGGGCGCAGCGTTGGCACCAATCTCGGCAACGACTCCATAAAGGTCTTGATAGCCAAGTGGGATACGCACGAAACTGCCGACTTGACCGACACGATAGGTGTGGCCGTCAATCATGGCGAGGCCAGACGAGAGAGATTCGGCCAGTTTGACCGTGATCGTCGAGCCGGACACGGCGCTCACGCGACCGAGGTAGGTCGGGTCAGTGGCAGTCATGCCGCAACCGAAGCCAGTCCAATATCATCGGCCGAGGTAACCGCATCGACCGAGCGCGCGAGATCAGATGAGTAGGACAGCGCGCAGAAGCGGCAGAAACTTGCGAAGTCTCCCAAGAGAAAGGATTGGCTGCCGCCGCGTGGCCCCCAAAAGCTCGAGCGGATTTCACCCCAGTTCTTCGGCAAGTCGCCCGGCCGCCAGGGCCCCGAGACGCCGCCGATCACGGCCGCGTCGCTGGCGTAGACCGAAAGGTTGGGGTGCTCAAAGGCAAGTTTACGCGCGGGTTCCTCGTTGGCAAGAGACTGAAATTGGAATGCGATCACCGCCGCGTTAGCGTTCATCGCGAGTGTCTCACCGAGCACCGCACAGATATGCGCATCACGGAAAGAGAAGCCGGTGGCGAGCAGCACGGTGTCCGGAGTTAGCAGGAACTGCTTCAAACGCTCAAACAGGGCGGCGTAGGGCTGCTTCTGCGTCAGGTCGTATTTCAGATGGTCCGGGTAAACGAGTTCGCTGCAATCTGGCCCGCCGCAACGAACCACAACGCCGTTGTCGCTCTTCCAACCAAGCGAACCATGCAGCTTCCAAACACGCGACCAGCGTGCAGGGAGGTCGTTGCCTGCCACCGTCACCGGATCAAAGAAAGGCGCATGTCCGCCTGTGAAGCCGTCGAAATAGGGCGCTTTCGCCCGCTCGAAGGCCGATTCGATGAGCAGGTCATAGTTGGTGGTGAAGATCTCAATCGGATGCGTTCGTTGCGTCCCACTTATCCAGGAGACGAGCTCATGATAGGGAGTTCGTTCCTCGGGCAAACCTGCTCCGACGATTTCACCGATGGCTTCGCAGATCGCCCTCCCCAGTGCGGCATAGCCCGCGCCATCAAGGCCGTGCATCTCTGTGTCTCCGAGGGCTGTCTGGAGCAGACGGACCTTGGACAAGATGGCCTCAATGTTACCGCCAGCTGGTAATGACGCGCGTATTGCCGCAGCCGCGACTGCCTCCGTCCCAATTAGCTTCGCCACGGCCTGATTGGTCAAAGCGTCCACTCCTGGAATCAGCGCTTGGCCGTTGGGATCGAGCTTGCCAGCTGCGTCAAGCCTCACGGAGAGCGGAGCGCCAGCACCGATCAGAACGCCTATGCGCTTTCGCCCCTGTGAAAGGATCTGACGGAGGTCCGCCATAAAGCGATCCGGATTGTGTATGGTCTCCAAAAAACGCCCCCGCGTCTAACTAAGTTTGAGCTATACCGATTATAGACACGGCGCCGCAAGCGGAAGCATTTGCTTCGCTGAACTCATAGAACTTCCATTTTTGCTGTGTATCGAGAGATATGCTGTGGCGGATGCTTCGGATCAGCAGTGTGGAGGACGGCTGATTGCCTTTGCCTGCCGAAAGCTGCCCGTCAGGAACGGGCCCTAGCGGTCTTGGGGCAAAGATGGAAACCGGGCGGCAGCTTCGGCTTCAATTCGCGCTGCATCTTTTCCCCAAGCGGTGGAGTTCGCGAACCACCTTTCCAACTCGTCGGCCTGCTCAAATGTCACGACCTTCTTCGCAGGATCATATGGCTTGCGATGCGCGACCTCTTTGTTGAACAAATCGCCTAGCAGGTGATTTTGAAGTTCGACCAGAAAGTCCTCAGTGTAGGCCACAGCGTCACCGAGGCTGTCGATGAACTGCTCACATAGTGCCTTGATGCCCGCCACCTGAGCGACTGAAGGAGGGGTGTATGGGAATATTGTTCCGTCCGGGAGTTGCGTGGGAATGGCCCTCATAACATGGGCGACGAACTTAGAATGCATCAGGTTCCTTGTATCGTGCAAAACGACTGACATGGCCGTACGGAAGATAAGTATTCTCGGATCGACGACCTGACGATTTTCGACTAGAAGGACGAACTTCAAGACAGTATCAGAGAATTGTGCGTATTCCTCTAACAGTTTAGGGAAGCGCGCCGCAGGAAAATCATATTGCTGTCCTGCAGGATGCGCGTGAGCGGCGTATTCAAGCTGAAGCATCATTGTGCGGAGCGTGTTGGAAAGTTTAATGGATGTGTCCGCCACCTCCCGGCAGCTCAATACAGCATCCTCGAACATTGCGGCCTTCAGTCGGCGCCGCTCATTCTCCGCTACTGAATCACGGGACTGCTTTCCTTGCGAGCGTATCTGAAGAATTAGGCCGCCGAACCCGATGATGCCCACGCTGACCGTAGATACTGCCCCAATCAGAGCGGCCTTAGTCTCAGCCCCGAAACTGCTCCAAAACACATACAAGTCGCTCATGGCTTCTCTCTGTTCGCGCTCGCCGTCAATGTAACTGACCGCAAGGTTGAACCGAAGCTCTTCTCTCGCGGCCGTGCACGTATCTCGCTCGCCTGCCATTCGACGCAGGTGACCGCTTTTGAAACCGGCAAAATGGTTGAATGGCGTATTTAGCGCGGGAGCTGCCACTCTGCCGGTTAGCCGAACGAAGGGCCGCTTTACGCCTTCCATTTCCGAAACCAGACTAACCGGACTGTCCGGCCAAGCCGGCATTCTATCTTCGCGAAAGCTCGGCAATCCTTGCCTCGCACAGCTTTGCGACAATGTCGCGCAGCCGTTTCACCGAGGCGTAGAGCGCGTCGAGATCCTCGATGCTGATGCTGTAATTCGGCGCTTATGCCGCGCGCAACACTAGGCCGAGCGAGCGTGGGGTGCCCCTGTTTTCCAGTAACTTTGCGGTGATCGGCTCGGCATAGTTTTACGGTCTTCCTCTGCG
>Ga0164243_10005481_pt1 | contig 19370 bp, 14 predicted proteins | sample OricompcompostOP_FD_108781 | JGI IMG/M metagenome (GOLD analysis project Ga0164243, IMG submission 108781) | Organic Plus compost microbial communities from Emeryville, California, USA - Original compost - Organic plus compost (OP) | ecosystem: Engineered > Solid waste > Mixed feedstock >... | reverse complement strand
CTCGGGCGACAGCCGTGCCAGGGCCTCGAACAGTGCCTTGGCCGCCGCCTGCGACTCGGCCGACCTCTCCGGCGAGACCAAGTGCTCGGGAGCGGCCGGTTCCGGAATGCTGTCGAGCCCTGCGACGGGCCGTCGGGCCCGCAGCACGTTGAGACAGCGGTTGCTCACGATGCGGTACATCCACGTCCCGAACTCGGCCTGCTGCCGGAACTCGGGCAGTTTTCGCCATGCGCTCACCAAGGATTCCTGCACGGCGTCCTCGGCTTCCGCCCGGCTGCCGAGCAGCCGTGTCGCGAGCCGCAGCAGCGCGGGCGCATAACGACGCACGAGGACCTCGAAGGCCTCGTCATCGCCCTCCCTCGCCCGCACCGCCAGCAGCGCGTCGCGCACGGTGTCCTCCGCGCCCTCCGCGTCCGCTGGCGGCCTCTTCTTCTCATCCCCCGGCAACGGCGGCTCCTTCCCTTCGCCTCCGCAGGTTCGACACACCACCCCCCGCTCGCGTTACGCGGCTTCGCCTTCCGAACTGCCCGAAATTTCTTTGCGGGATCCGCGTAACGGATCCGGTGGGGATGTGTCGGAAGCAGTGGAGGCGCGTGTCGGCACTGCGGACACGCAGGACCCGAGCCCATCGAGGAGGCCACGATGACGGCACCGCAGAACACCGCAACGCCCGCGCATAAGAAGGGGAATGAGGCCGGGACGCCCGACACCACGCTCGGCACCACGACGGTCGGCGACGGCGGCCGGGGCCCGAAGGAACCGGCGCCCGACCGCGGCAGGACGACCATCGCGGACGTGGTGGTGGTCAAGATCGCCGGTATGGCCGCCCGGGAGATCCCCGGCGTCTGGGACATGGGTGGCGGCTTCTCCCGCACCCTCGGCGCCGTCCGCGACCGAGTGCCCGGTGGCCGCCCCAACGTGGGCCGCGGCGTGAAGGTCGAGGTGGGGGAACGTCAGACGGCCATAGATCTCGACCTGGTACTGGAGTACGGCGTCCCGATCATGGACGTGGCCCGTGACGTGAGGGAGAACGTGATCTCCGCGGTGGAGCGCATCACCGGTCTGGAGGTCGTCGAAGTCAACGTGGCGATCAACGACATCCATCTGCCGGACGAAGAGGACTCCGGCCCCGACACCCGCGTGGAATGACCGGCCCGGCTCCGGGAGGGGACGGGAGCGGTGACGAGAACGCACGACGACGCGAGGAGGGACAGGGTGAACACAGCGTTGGTCGGTCTGATGGTGGGCATGGCCCTGGCATTCGCCGCTTGGTTCGGCGGCTTCGGGGCGTTCCTACTGGTGGCAGCGCTGGGGACGATCGGGTTCGCGGTCGGCCGGATGGTGGACGGTGGCCTCGACTGGCGGGAGGTCCTGCGGGGAGCCGACCGGAGGCGACGGTGACCGGCCCGGGCCACAGGGGAGCCACCCTCATCGCTGACCGCGCAATCCGGCGGATCGCCCAGCGTGCCGCCACCGAGGCGCTGGCGCCCGGAAAAGTAGAGGTTGTGGACGCCTCCGCCTCTGTCGAGGGCGGACGCGCCCACCTGTCTGTCAGCGTGGCCCTGCCCTACCCCACAGCCCTGGAGGAGACCGGCGCCCGGGTCCGCCGGCATGTGAGCGAACGAACCTCCCAGTTGACCGGTCTTCCGGTGGCCGAGGCGGATCTAAGGATCAGCCGCCTGGTACGCCACCCGTCCCCCGCCCGGCCTACCGCACGCTCCACCACGGAGCCCGAGGACACCACCGGCCCCGTGGCGACCGTGGGCCCCCACCGGCCCGGGGAAGCCACAGGCTCCGACCGGTCCACGGATACCCCGAACGCCGACAGCTCCGGGAACGCCGCGAACCCCTTGCCCCCTCCGAAGGCCCCGCTCCCTTCGAACGCCCCGCCGCACTCTGCGAACACTCCGAACTCCATGGATTCCGCCGACACCGCGAACATCGCAGACGCCGCGCATCCCACCAGCGCTGCGAACGCCACACCTGCCCCACCGACCCCTACCAGCACCACAAAGAACCCCGCGAACTGCGCTGTCGGCACCACGGAGACCCCGGGCTCCGCGAACTCCCCAGACGCAGCAAGCACCTCCGCAGGAAAGGCCCCTCCCCACAACGGGGAATCATGGCGACCCTGGTCGCGGCGGAGACTGCCGGTGGCGGCCCTGGCGCTGCTGGGTGCCATGGGCGGCGCCGTGCTGCTGGCGGACGTGGTGTCCGTGCACGCCGGCTCCCACTCCCCGGCTTCCTGGCGGATGGAGCTGGTCTCGTGGCTGTCCCGCCACGGGCCAGGGGATCCGGTCGTGGTGGCCGGCGGAGCGACGGCCACCGTGGTGTCGCTGTGGCTGCTGTGGCTGGCCTGCACGCCGGGGCGGCGGAGCCTGCTGCCGGCCCTGCCCCCGGACGGGAGCACGCGAGTCGTACTGGAGCGGACCGCGGTGGCCGCACTGGTGCGGGACGCCGCCGTCGGCATCGAGGGCGTAAGCCGTGTCGTGGTCCGCTGCGGCAGGCGGCGCCTCCGGGTCAGGGCCCGGATCGCCTTCGGTGAGCCCTCGGGGGCGGATGAGGCGATACTCGCTGCGGCGCAGGAGGCACTGCGCGGTTGTGGGCCGTCCCGCCCGCCGCAACTGCGGGTCACCGTCCGGCCCGAGCCCCACTGGCGCCCGCCCGGGGACACCCCCGCCCCGGGCGGGTCCCTTTCACTGCCCCAGACCACGCCCGTCGCCCGGCAGGGCGGCGAACGCACCACGGCGGCAAGAGAGCGCGCAGAAGAGACCGGTCACCTGCCGGAGGTGACGCGGTCTGACGCGGAGCCGGTGCCCGGGGGGCCGGGACCGTTCGGCCGGGAAGGAGGAGATGACCTATGAGCCCGCACCATGTCGTGAACCGGACACTGCTGGCGCTGTGCGGTGCCGTGCTGCTGGCAGGAGGTCTTCTCGGTGTGAGTTCCTGGTCCGTGGTGGCGGAGCGGCTGCCTTCCTGGTGGCCGTCCGCCCAACCGGGTTCCGTGCTGCTGGACCGGGCCGGCCTCGGCGAACTGCGGCACGAGGGCTGGTGGACGCCGGTGGTCATCGCCGGGGCCGCCACGGTGCTGCTGGCCTCGCTGCTGGTGCTGTGGTCCCAGGCGGCGGCCGGACGGGCGGGGCCGGCTCTGCTCACGCTCGCCCGTCCGGACGTCACCATCCGGACCCGTGCTCTGGCGGATGCGCTGACCCGTGACGTGTGCGCACTGCCCTCGGTGGCCGACGGCCGGGTGCGGGTCCGGGGCGGTCCGGAGGAGTTGCGGGCGCGGATACGTCTGCGTCTGGAACCCGGCGCGGAGCCGCGCGCGGTGCTGCGGCAGCTCTCGGAGGAGACGCTCGCCGAGGCGCGCGCCTCGGTGGCGCCGCGCCGGGTGCGGGCGGAAGTCCGGGTGAGCGTACGCTCACACCGCGCGCGTCGCGCCCTGTGACGAGCGGCGGTGCTCGCGACCCCGGGCCCGACGGCAGGCGAGTGCCCGACGCGTGACACACCGTCCGGCTGGCGAGGAAGGACATATGGCAAGGCCCCAGGCGCTCCCCGAGGGGAAAGCAGCACAGCCCCCTCCCGACTGGCGGGCCGCGCTGCGGCGGACACCGGTGTCGATGTGGAACGACGATGTGTCGGACTGGGCCGCCGCCCTCACCTACTACGCGATGCTGGCGCTCCTGCCGGCGCTGCTGGTGACCGTCTCGCTGATCGGGCTGGTGAGTCCGGCGGCCACGGACGCGTTGATCGAGCACATCACCGCCTGGGCGCCGGCGCAGGCGGGGCAATCGCTGCACCATGCCCTGCGGGACATGGCGGACCAGCGGTCGGCGGCCCTGACCGTGGTGGTCGTGGGGTGTGTCAGCGCGCTGTGGTCGGCCTCCAGTTATCTGGCGGTCTTCCGGCGGGCACTGCATGCGATGTATGCGGTGGAGGACCGGCGGCCGGTACTGCGCAGGGCGCACCGGATCGTGCTGACGGCGTCGGCGGCGCTGGGGCTGCTGATGGCCAGTGTGCTGGTGCTCACGCTGTCCGGCTCGTTGGCGCAGATGGTCGGTGTGCGGCTGGGGCTGGCCGGCGCGGGTGCCCTTGCCTGGCAGTTGCTCAGGTGGCCGGTGCTGCTGTGTCTGGTGACGCTGCTGGTCGTCGTGGTGTTCCGCACGGGTCCGGCGACTCCGGCGGCGCGGCGGCACCGGCTGGCGGGCGGGGTGCTGGCGGCGTTGCTGTGGCTGGTGTCGTCGGCGGGCTTCACGCTGTATGCGTCCTTGAGCACCTACAGCAGGCTCTACGGTTCACTGGCCGGTGTCGTGGTGTTCCTGATCTGGCTGTGGCTGTCCAACCTCTCCTTGCTGGCCGGTGCGCAGTTCGCGGCGGAACTGACGGGGCGGCACGGGGTGCGGACGGCCCGTCGTCCGACGGGCCCGCGGCGCGGGCCGGACGACGGGGTCACGGCCGGTGCGGAAGGAGGGCCGGTGGACACCGCCGGGACGCCGTCGCACGGCGTCCCGGGGACGTACGATCACGGTGAAGGAGAACGTATGCGTGAAGCGGCGCCGCGCGGGGGCTGAGGCGGAGCTGCCCGGTCCGGCCGCGGTCCAGGGAAGTGAGCGGTGCCGACGGGCCCGTCCCGGGTGGCGGCGGTCGCGCTCGGCGGGGGCGGGGAAGCCTGTGACCAGAGGTGTCCGTGCCGGATATGCCGGGTACCGCACTGGAAAGAATGTTCGAATAATGGGGTTTGGGATACTCGGAGGCCGTGGGTCCGTCACGGGGAACGGACACGCAGAGCACCGGCACTCTGCCGGGGGACGGAGGCGGAGTGAGGTCGCGGGAGAACGACCGTCTGACCATCACCCCGATCACCGTCAAGGACGAGTGCGCGGTGATCCGGTTCAGCGGGGAGTTGGACCGGGCGTCCGAGGAGTTCTATCTGGACCGTATCGGCGCCGTGGTGGCGACGGGCTACCGTCATCTCGTCCTGGACGTCACGGCCCTGGTTTTCTGCGACTCGCGGGGGTTGAACTGTCTGCTCGCCCTGCGGTGGCTGCTGCATCGGCGGGAGGGCAGCCTGCTGCTGGCCTGTGTGGGACGGCGACTCGCCGCGGTCCTGGCCCTCACCGGCAGCACCGAGGTGCTGCCGGTCTTCTCCAGTGTGAGTGAGGCACTGCGCACCCTGCCCCCTGAGCAGCGACCGGAGTGGCCGCCCACCGGCAGTGTCGAGACGGGCATCCCGCTGCACAGCCCCGAACCGTTGGAGACCTCCTGGCAGCGGGACACCAACCCGCATCTGCCGCCACCCCCCAAGGGCCTGGATACCAAGGGGACAGGCGCCAGGGGCCTGGCAGCCGACAGCATGAACCGCAAGGGCAAGGGGACCAAGGGCCGGGGCGGCGCCGGCCCCGGCCAAGCGCAGCGCGACCCGTAGCCCGCCGACTCATCGCGGCGGCACGCGGTGTCGCAGCGGGCGTGGAGGCGGGCACGAGTGAGGATGGAGGGTCGGATCTCACACTGTCGGAGCACCGCACCACAGGGAACGGCCATGAAACAGCAGCACAGGACGGTGAAGCAGCCGCGACCTGCCGCGCTGCCGGTACGGGACGCCGTGGAGCGGCGGCCGAAGTCGCTGTCCAACCGGGCGTTCCTCGCGTGGATCCTCGGCCTGACGATGCTGGTGCTTGCGCTGAGCCTGGTGGCCGGGTCGGAGACGCGGCTGGTCGGACTGCTCATTTTCCTGCCCGCCATTGCCGCCAGTCTGGGCACTGTGCGGCAGACGCAGATCGCCTCTGCCTGGGCGACGGTGGCGGTGGCGGTGTCGGTCGCGCGGTCGCCGGGTTACCACCTCGACGACGGGCTGACCCTGGCGCTGACGCTGGTCTTCGCCGGGCTGGCCGTGTACGGCAGCCGCTGGCGCATCGCGCGGGACTCCGAGCTGGTGCGGCTGCGTTCGACGGCGGCCGTCATCCAGCAGCACATCCTGCATCCGTTGCCGGAGCTGACGTCGCAGGTGCGGGTGGACGGTGTCTTCGAGCCGCTCCAGGAGGACAAGCTCTTCGGCGGTGACATCTACGACGTGGCCGCCACCCGCTACGGCACACGGGTGCTGATCGGTGACGTGCAGGGCAAGGGGCTGTCGGCGGTGGGGGTGGCGTTCGCCGTGCTGGGCGGTTTCCGGGAGGCGGCGCACCGGGAGCCGACGCTGAGCGGGCTGGTGGAGGCGCTGGAGCGGTCGGTGGTCCGGCACAACGCGTACGCCCGTCACGCGGGTGAGCAGGAGCGGTTCGTCACGGCTCTGGTCGTCGCGGTGGATCCGCTGGACAGCGGTACGGCACAGGCCGTCAACTGCGGGCATCTTCCGCCCTATCTGGTGCGGGACGGCGGCCCGCCGCAGCGGCTTCGCCTGGAGGACACCGGGGTGCCGCTGGGGCTGGCGTCGCTGGTGGACGAGGAGCGGTCGGCGCAGACCTTCCGGTTTCCGCCGGATTCCACTCTGCTGCTGTACACGGACGGGCTCTCGGAGGCACGGGACGGCGACGGACTCTTCTATCCGCTGGCCGACCGGCTCGCCGCTCTCGTGGCGAAGATCGGCGCGCCGGAGCCGGAGGCAGGCGGTACGGCGGACGCGGGCGGAACGGCGGGGGCGGCGCCGGACGGCGGGGGCCGGGAGGCCGGTGGCGGCGGGGCCGCCGCCCCGGCGAGCGGCGCCCCGGTGCTGGGGCTGGCGCAGGCACTGCGCGACGACGTCCGTGCGTTCACTCATCCGTATCAGCAGGACGATCTCGCGATTCTCACCCTCGAACGGCGCCCGGCGTACGCCGACGGATCGGCAGATCCGAACACCGGGTGAACCCACGGTAGGGGAAGCCGACAATAACGGCAAAGCCGACGGAAAACTCGGTATAGCGTTGGCCAACTAACCCGTAATGCCAGCGTGTTCCACAGGAACGCGCGGGACGCTGTGGTCCGAGCGGGGGAGTTCCGGATCGCGGAAGGGCGTCCGCCGTGTCACCCACGAGCGGAGCCCAGAAGGGTTGGTTCCCATGCGACGCCTCACAGCGCGTCAGAAAGCGGAGAGGGCCGCGATGACGGCCGCCGACCGGCTCCTCGCGGCAGGCACGGCACTCCGGCGCACGGACACCCCACCGGACCTGCGCGCCGCCTACCGTCCCGACCAGCGGGTCAACGACGAGCCGTACCGGGAGCGCTGGGCCCACGACAAGGTGGTGCGCTCCACCCACGGGGTCAACTGCACCGGTTCGTGCTCGTGGAAGGTCTACGTCAAGGACGGACTGATCACCTGGGAGACGCAGCAGACCGATTACCCCTCGGTCGGGCCCGACCGGCCCGAGTACGAGCCGCGCGGATGTCCGCGGGGCGCGTCGTTCTCCTGGTACACCTACTCGCCCACCCGGGTCCGCTACCCGCACGCCCGCGGGGTGCTGGTGGAGATGTACCGCGAGGCGCGGGCGCGGCTGGGCGACCCGGTCGCCGCCTGGGCGGAGATCACCGGCGATCCCGGACGCCGCCGGCGTTACCAGGCCGCGCGTGGCAAGGGCGGACTGGTGCGGATCGGCTGGGACGAGGCCCTGGAGATCGCCGCGGCGGCGCATGTGCACACTCTCGTCGCCCACGGCCCGGACCGGATCGCGGGCTTCTCCCCCATCCCGGCGATGTCGATGGCCTCGCACGCGGTCGGAGCCCGTTTCATGTCGCTGATCGGCGCCCCGATGCTCTCCTTCTACGACTGGTACGCGGATCTGCCGATCGCCTCGCCGCAGGTCTTCGGCGACCAGACGGACGTGCCCGAATCGGGTGACTGGTGGGACGCGGCGTATCTGATGCTGTGGGGCTCGAACGTGCCGGTGACCCGGACTCCCGACGCGCACTGGATGACGGAGGCCCGCTACCGGGGACAGAAGGTGGTCGTCGTCTCCCCGGACTACTCGGACGCGGCGAAGTTCGCCGACGAGTGGCTGCATCCGCACCCGGGGACGGACGGGGCGGTCGCGATGGCCATGGGCCACGTGGTGCTGACGGAGTTCTTCGTGCGCCGCCAAGTGCCCTGCTTCACCGACTACGTGAAACGCTTCACCGATCTGCCGTTCCTCGTGGAGATGGAGCCCGGGGATGACGGCGGCCACGTGCCGGGCGCGTTCGTGACGGCCGCGGATCTCGCGCCCGGGGGTGATGCCGCCGACCGGTGGCGGCCCCTGCTGCTGGACGGCCGTACCGGTGCCCCGGTGGTGCCCAACGGGACGCTGGGGGAGCGCTGGTCCCCACAGGGCGAGGGGCGCTGGAACCTCGACCTGGGAGACGTGGACCCCCGGCTGAGCCTCTACGCGGACGGCTGCCGGACGGTGGAGACGGTGCTGCCCCGTTTCGAGAGCACGCACGGCGACGCGGACGGGGCGCCCGGGGACGCAGCGGCCCCGGTGGGCACCGTCCGCCGTTCGGTGCCGGTGACAACCGTCGCGGGCCGCACCGTCACCACCGTCTACGACCTGCTGCTGGCCCGCTACGGCGTGCACCGTCCCGGGCTGCCCGGCCAGTGGCCGGCGGGCTACGACGACGCGGAGGAGCCGTGTACGCCCGCCTGGCAGGAGCGTCTGACGTCCGTGCCGGCCGGCGCGGTGGTGCGCGCGGCACGCGAGTTCGCCACCACGGCGGAGAAGACACGGGGCCGCTGCATGATCGTGATGGGCGCGGGCACCAACCACTGGTTCCACTCCGACACCATCTACCGCTCGTTCCTGGCGCTGCTGGCCCTCACCGGCTGCCAGGGCGTCAACGGCGGCGGCTGGGCGCACTACGTCGGGCAGGAGAAGGTACGCCCCTACGCCGGCTGGCAGCAGATGCAGACGGCCGCCGACTGGGTGCGGCCCTCCCGGCAGATGGCGGGCACCCCCTACTGGTTCCTCCACACCGACCAGTGGCGGTACGAGAGCTTCCGCGCGGACGCGCTGACCGCACCGACCGCGCGCGGGCTGTTCACCGGTCTGCACACCGTGGACCTGGTGGCACAGTCGGCACGAAGGGGCTGGATGCCCTCCTACCCCACGTTCTCGGAGAACCCGCTGGAGCTGGGGCGGCGGGTGCGGGAGAGCGGGGCCGACCCGGGGGCCTGGGTCGCCTCCCGGCTGGCCGACGGCTCGCTGCGCTTCGCCTGCGAGGACCCGGACGCGCCCGCCAACTGGCCCCGGGTGCTGACAGTGTGGCGGGCGAACCTGATCGGCTCGTCGGCGAAGGGCAACGAGTTCTTCCTGCGGCATCTGCTGGGCGCGAGCGACAACGCCGCGGCCGACGAGGCACCGCCGGGGCGCAGGCCGCGCGAGGTGACCTGGCGTCCCGAGGCGCCGCGGGGCAAATTGGACCTGCTGCTTGCGCTGGACTTCCGGATGACGTCCACGACGCTCTACGCGGACCTCGTGCTGCCGGCCGCCACCTGGTACGAGAAGCACGATCTGTCCAGCACGGACATGCACCCCTATGTGCATGCCTTCTCCCCGGCGATCAGCCCGCCCTGGCAGGCCAGGACCGATTTTGAGATCTTCCACGGGCTGGCGGCCCGCGTCGGTGAACTGGCCGAGGGCCGCCTCGGCGTCGCCCACGATCTGGTGGCCACCGCCCTCCAGCACGACACCCCGGGCGAGACAGCGCAGCCGTCGCGCGGGGCTCCGCCCGGACCGGACGGTGCCGCGTCACCGGCCGGCGCGCACGAGCTGCCCGAATTCACCGTGGTGGAGCGTGACTACACCGCTATCGCCCGCAAACTCGCCGCCCTGGGGCCGCTGACGGAACGCGAGGGCATGACCGTACGGGGTGTCACCGTGCGCCCGGAGGCGGAGTGCCGCTGGCTGGCGGACCGCTGCGGCACCGCCCGGGACGGGGTGGCCGCGGGACGTCCGCTGCTGGACACGGATGTGAAGCTGTGCGAGGCGATCCTGGCGCTCTCCGGCACCACCAACGGACGGCTGGCCGCCCAGGGGCTGGAGGCGCTCGCCAGGCGGTGCGGCCCCGGCAGCGGGCTGGAGGACCTGGCCGCATCGGTGGCCGAGCGGCGTGTGGTCTTCTCCGACACCCAGACCCGTCCCGTCCAGGTGGGCACCAGTTTCGAATGGTCGGGCAAGGAGGCCCCGGACCGCCGCTACTCCCCCTTCACGGTCAACACCGAGCACCGCAAGCCCTGGCACACCCTCACCGGACGCCAGCACTTCTACCTGGACCACGCGTGGATGGCCGAACTGGGTGAGCAGCTCCCGGTCTACCGTCCCCCGCTGGACCTGGCGGCACTGGGCGAGCACACCGACCGCGCGGACGGCGGCTCCCGTTCGGTGACCGTGCGCTATCTCACCCCGCACTCGAAGTGGTCGATCCACTCCGAGTACCAGGAGAACCTGCTGATGCAGACGCTGGCGCGCGGCGGACCGGTCGTCTGGCTGTCGGTCGAGGACGCCGAGGCGATCGGCGTGGCCGACAACGACTGGATCGAAGCGGTCAACGGCAACGGCGTCGTGGCGGCCCGTGCCGTGGTCTCGCACCGGATGCCGCGCGGCACGGTGTTCATGTACCACGTGCAGGAGCGTCTGGTGAACGTCCCCAAGTCCCAGACGACGGGCCGCCGGGGCGGGGTCCACAACGCGCTGACGAAGCTCCTGATCAAGCCGACCCATCTGATCGGTGGTCACGCCCAGTTGTCCTTCGCGCCCAACTACTACGGGCCGACCGGCAACCAGCGTGACGCCGTCACCGTCATCCGCCGCCGCACCCAGCCCGTGGAGTTCTGACCGTCATGAGGAAGAAGACCCTCCGCTCCGGCAACTCCCGGATGGCGGGCGCCCCCGCAGGCCGGGTCATGGCGCAGGTCGCCATGGTGATGAACCTCGACAAGTGCATCGGCTGCCACACCTGTTCGGTCACCTGCAAGCAGACCTGGACGAACCGGCCCGGCACCGAGTACGCGTGGTTCAACAACGTGGAGACTCGTCCCGGCCAGGGATACCCCCGCGGCCACGAGGACCAGGACAGGTGGAAGGGCGGCTGGCGGCTGTCGCACGGCCGGCTGGTGCCGCGCACCGGAGGCCGCGCCCGCAGGCTGGCCCGGCTCTTCGCCAACCCGGAGCTGCCCGCCCTCGACGACTACTACCAGCCCTGGACCTACGACTACGAGACCCTCACCACCGCCCCGCTCGGCGACGATCTGCCCACCGCGCGCCCCCGCTCCCTCATCGACGGCACCGACACCGAGATCACCTGGGGGCCCAACTGGGACGACGATCTGGGCGGCGGGCCCGCGCATCTGGCGGACGATCCGGTGCTCAAACGGCTCGGTGAGGTCGGCGAGCGGGTACGGCTGGAGTACGAGCAGGCGTTCATGTTCCACCTGCCGCGCATCTGCGAGCACTGCCTCAACCCCACGTGTGTGGCCGTCTGCCCCTCGGGCGCGCTCTACAAGCGCATCGAGGACGGCATCGTGCTGGTCGACCAGGACCGCTGCCGCGGCTGGCGGATGTGCGTGTCGGGCTGCCCGTACAAGAAGGTTTATTTCAACCACCGCACCGGCAAAGCGGAAAAGTGCACCCTATGCTACCCGCGCATCGAAGCGGGCGAGCCGACCGTCTGCTCCGAGACCTGCGTGGGCCGCCTGCGCTACCTGGGCGTCATGCTGTACGACGCCGACCGGGTGGGCGAGGCCGCGGCCACCGCGGACGAGAAGGACCTCTACGAGGCGCAGTTGGCCTGTTTCCTCGACCCGGACGACCCGCTGGTGGCGCGTGCCGCCGAGGAGTCCGGAATTCCCCACGACTGGGTGACGGCCGCCCGCCGCTCCCCCGTGCGGGCCCTCATCAGCCGCTACCGGATCGCGCTGCCGCTCCACCCGGAGTACCGCACCATGCCGATGGTCTGGTATGTGCCGCCGCTCTCCCCCGTCGTGGAGGCCCTCACCCGCGACGGTCACGACGGTGAGGACCCCGCGAAGCTGTTCGGCGCCATCGACTCGCTGCGCATCCCCCTGGAGTACCTGGCGGGCCTGTTCACCGCGGGCGACACCGGCCCCGTCGAGGCGGCGCTGTGCCGGCTGGCGGCGATGCGCTCGTACATGCGCCGCATCAACCTCGGCGAGGAACGCGACCCGCGGCTGGCTGAGGCCGTCGGCATGGAAGCCGCCGACATGGAGGAGATGTACCGGCTGCTGGCAGTGGCCAAGTACGAGGAGCGGTACGTGATCCCCACCGGCTACACGGGCGAGGCGCCACGCGACCCCGCCGCAACAGGCTGCGGACTCGAGACCGAGGGCGGCCCCGGTATGTACCCGGACCCGGCGGAGACCTTCCACTCCACGGCACCGCTCGCACACATCCCGACGCAGACCGCCGCCCAGGCCCGCGACACGGGCGCCTCCCCCACCGCCGGACGGCTCAATCTGCTCGGCTGGAACGGAAAAGGCCGGCCCGCCGGTCTCTTCCCCCGTCGCCGGAACGGGGACGGCTCATGACCGCCCCGCTCGTGCACCAGGCCGCGTCCCTCCTGCTGAGCTACCCGGACGACGGCTGGCCGGCACGGCTGCGGACCGTCACCACGACGCTGGAAGAGGTGCCCGCCGCCTCCTGCGCCTCCCGTGCCGGGCTGCTGCGGTTCTGCGCCGAGGCCGCGGACGCCTCCGGGCTGGAGCCCGCCGCCCGCTATGTGGCCACTTTCGACCGCAGCAGGCGGCGCACCCTCCATCTCACGTACTACACCCACGGCGACACCCGCGCCCGGGGCGCCGCGCTGGCCGCCCTCAAGGCGTTGATGCGGCAGCACGGCTGGGAGGTGAGTCAGGGGGAGCTGCCCGACTTCCTGCCGGGCGTCCTGGAGTTCGCGGCCCGTTGTCCTGAGCCGGGTGGCCGGCTGCTGGCGGACCACCGGGCGGCGCTCACCCTGCTGACCGAGGCACTGGCGCGGTACGGCAGCCCCTACCGTCATGTGCTCGGCGCGGTCCTGAGTACCCTGCCGGCCCCGCCGCGCGCCGAACGTGCCGCCGTGCGGGCGCTGGCGCGGTCGGGGCCGCCCACCGAAACCGTCGGCCTGCGCACCGACGCGCCGCCCGCCCCCGTCCCGTTTCCCCGCACGGAAGGCACACTGTTCTCCCGCACGGAAGGCCCACGCCGGTGACGCACCTCCACATCGCCCTGTGGGGCGTCCTGCCGTACCTGGTGCTCGCCGTTTTCCTGGGCGGCACCGCATGGCGGTACCGCTACGACCGGTTCGGTTTCACCACCCGTTCCAGCCAGCTGCACGAGAGCCGGCTGCTGCGGGTGGGCGGACCGCTGTTCCACTACGGACTGTTCTTCGTGTTCTGCGGCCATGTTCTGGGGCTGCTGGTCCCCGAACAGGTGACGGACCGGCTGCGGGTGAGCGAGCACGTCTACCACCTCAACGCGCTGATCGCGGGCGGGGCGGCCGGTCTCGCCGCACTGGCCGGCCTGACGGTGCTGCTGTGGCGGAGACTGCGGGTACCGGCCGTGCGCGCCGCCACCAGCCGCAGCGACCGCGTCGTCCTGCCCGTGCTGCTGGTGGTGCTGCTGGCCGGGCTGGCGGCGACCGCCTCCAGCGGGATCTCCGGCTCCTACGACTACCGGCTGGGCGTGTCCGTGTGGTTCCGCAGCCTCTTCGCGCTCGACCCGGACGTGGCGGCCATGCGGCAGGCCCCGCTCGTCTACCAGGTGCACGCACTGCTGGCGATGGCGCTGTTCACCCTGTGGCCGTTCAGCCGGCTGGTGCACGCCTTCACGGCGCCGCTGGGCTACCTGGTGCGCCCGTACATCGTCTACCGCTCCCGGGGCCGCACCGTGCCGCCCGGCGGGCCGCGAGCCCGCCGGGCACGCCGGTAGTCCACCCGGACGTTCCCGGCCGTCCTGCGCCGCGGGGGTCCCGGCGGTTATCGTCGGGGCGGCACAGGGACGGCGTGGGCCATCAGGGGGGGGGAATGCCGTATGACATCGGGCCGAGGCCGCCTGCTGGCGGTGAGCGATCTGCACGTGGGCATGGCCGACAACAGACCGGTCACCGAGTCACTGCGTCCCCACACGGACGAGGACTGGCTGATCGTGGCCGGAGACGTCGCCGAGATCTTCGCCGACATCGAATGGGGACTGCGCCTGCTGGCCGAACGGTTCGCCCGCGTCATCTGGACACCCGGCAACCACGAACTGTGGACCCCGCGCGGCGACGCCGTCCAGTTGCGGGGCGCCGCCCGGTACGCGCGCCTGGTCGAACTGTGCCGCTCCCTGGGCATCCTGACGCCCGAGGACCCCTATGCGCGCTGGTCGGGCCCGGACGGCGAGGTGGTGATCGCGCCGCTGTTCCTGCTGTACGACTACACCTTCCGAGTACGCGGGACGCGCACCAAGGAGGAGTCACTGGCCCGGGCCCACGAGGCCGGTGTCGTGTGCACCGACGAGTATCTGCTCCACCCCGACCCCTACCCGACGATCGACGCCTGGTGCCGCGAGCGGGTGGCGGCCACCCGGCGGCGCCTCGACGCTCTTGACGCGGACACCCCTGTCGTCCTGGCCGGCCACTGGCCGCTGCTGCGGGAGCCGACCGACGTCATGTGGTACCCCGAGTTCGCCCAGTGGTGCGGTACGGAACTGACGGCCGACTGGCACACCGCCTACAACGTGGCCGCCGTCGTCTACGGCCATCTGCACATCCCCCGCACCACGTACCACGACGGGGTCCGCTTCGAAGAGGTCTCCGTCGGCTACCCGCGGGAATGGCGCCGCCGGGGGCACCCGCGCGGGCTGCTGAGGCAGATCCTGCCGGCCCCGGCGGCCGGCTGAAACCGCTCAGCCGGCCGGCCGCACCAGCGCCTTCGCACGCCGCACGACAGCGAACAGCAACACCGCGGTCACCCCCGCGGCAACCACCACGGGCCGTACGAGGGACGAGACCGGCGCCCCCGCGTCGAGGACTCCGCCCAGCCCGAGAGCGGCCGTCAACGGCCCCACGGCGGACACGAACGGAGCCGCGTACCAGCCGAGGAAGACGAAGACACTGGCGTCACCGGCGGGCGTCACCAGCCCCAGCGACAGCAGTTCCGTACGCACCGGTCCGCGCGCCGCCGCCAGCACCGCCGCGGCGGCGAACGGCGGTACGCACAGCGGCATCAGCAGCAGTGCCCGGCCGCCGCCCTGCAGCGCGAACGGCACGGCAGCCGCCAGCGCGAGCAGCACACCGGCCGCCACCGGCACCAGCACGTGCATGAGCAGCAGAGTGGGCAGCCGGAACGGTGACCACGAGGAGCGCCGCAGATCGTCCGTCTCCAGCCGCGCGGTCTCCGCGAGTCTGGCCACGCCCAGCCAGCCGAGCGCCAGCGCGGCAGCCAGCACGATCAGCCGGGTTCCCCCGTCCAGCGCCACCGCGAGGGCGGCCGTGCCGGCACCGGCGCCCAGCCACAGCGCGGCGGCGACGAGCCGCTCCGGTGCGCGCAGCAGGGCGAGGGCGTCCCGCCACACGACGGCGAGCCGGCGCGAGCGCGGCACCCGCAGCCGGCGGCGTGCGCCGGTGGTGCCACCTGCGAGGGCTTCGGTGACGGCGAGCCGCGCGGCGCGCAGTTCGGCGGACCACAGCACGGACGTCACGGTGGCGACGGTCGCGGCGCGGGCCCGCAGCCGCCGGGTCGGCACCGTCCCCGCCGCCTTGTCGGCGTGCAGCACGGCCGCCGACGCGGCGACGGCCAGCAGCGCGACGGCCACCGGCCAGCCGGGCGCCTGCCCCGTCACGGCGTGCACCACCGGCAGCGCCGCCCACCCCCAGGGGCCGGACCACAGTTCGGCCGTCTCCAGGACCGTCGACCGGTGGCCCGCCGCAGCCCACGCCGCCTGCCCCGCGAGCAGGGCAACCGCCAGCAGGACGTACGGCGTCAGAGCGCGCACCCGGTCCGCCGCCCGCCCGCTGCGCTCCACCTGGAGGGCGAGCGCGGCGGCCAGCGGCGGCAGGCACACACCGGCGGGCGCACACAGCGCCAGCGCCTCCCCCAGCCCGGCCAGCCCGGTCAGCCGCAGCAGCACCGCACCGCCGACGGCGCACAGCGCACCGGCGGCCGTCAGCAGGCCCAGCGTCCACCGGAACACCGGCCGCAGCATCCGTTCCCGGCGCAACGGCTGGGACAGCAGCCACGACAGGTCGGGGCGCGAGACCAGCACGGGGCCGCGCCACAGGGCGTCCCGCGCGGCGAGCAGCGCCAGCCCGCAGGCCAGCAGCAGGAGTACGGCCGGCAGGGCCCGCCGGAGCGCCTCGGTCACACCGTCCTGCGCGGCGAGGTGTTCCAGGTCGCGCACGAAGCGGTAGCCCAGGGTGCTCCCGTAGCCGACGGCGAACAGCAGCGCCACGTATCCGCTGACGGCCAGATCGCGGCGGCGCTGCCCACGGTGGGCCCGCCGCTTGTCCCGCAGCAGGCGCAGCGTCTCCTCGGTACGGTCGTCCTCCGGGCCCCAGGCGGCACCGTCGTCGTCCTCCTCGTCGGTGGACGGACCGTCAGGGCCGGTCCCGTCGCCGGCCGCGTCGGCGGAGTCGTCGGCCGTGCGCGCGCTCCCGGGGCCGGGAAAGGCGCGCGGTGCGGCGCCGTCATCCTCGTCGCGGGAGGGAGCGTTGTGGCCGGGGCCGGTCTCGTGGGCGTCCTCGCGCGCCTCCTCGCGGATGTCCACGTGAGCGTCCTCGCGGAGGTCCACGTCGGCGTCGCGTGTACTGCGCCCGCCCTGCGCACTCTTGCGGCCCGCTCCGGGCGCACCTTGCGAGCGGGTGTCCGTGCCGGTCTCCGGGCCGGTGGCCCGCTCCGGGGCCGCGCCGGTGGCCTGGCCAGTGCCCGGAACGGCACCGGAGGCAGCGGGCGTGACCGCGCGGGTGGCCGAGTCGGCGCGGGTGGCCGTGTCCGGGCCGGTGCCGTCCGTGCCGGACCCGGCCGCCTCGCCCGGCGGCACCGCACCGTCCACCGGCACCGCACCGCGCGGCGGTACCGAACTGTCCACCGGTGCCGCTCCGTCCGGTTGCCGGGACCGGCCGGCGGTCCCCGTCATCCGGCACCTCCGAGGGCACCCGGAGCCACCGGTTCCTGGGCGCTGTCGAGCACGTCGGGGCCGCCCTCGGCGATGATGCGGCCGTCCTCCAGCACCAGTACGTGATCGGCCACGGCACGCGCGAGTTCGACCTGGTGGGTGGCCAGGAGCACGGCCACCCCGTCGTTCTTCTCGGCCACCAGGAGTGCGGCGAGCCGGGTGCGGGCGCCCGGGTCGAGCCGCTGCTCGGGCTCGTCCAGGACGAGCAGGTCACGGGGGCGGACGAGTGCGGCGGCCAGTTGGAGGGCCTGTGTCTGCCCGGAGGAGAGCGCGGAGGGCAGTTGGTCGGCGTGGCCCGCCAGGCGCCGGTCGGCCAGCACCTGGTCGATCCAGGCGCCGGCGTCGGCCACGTCGTGCGCGACGGTGATCAGCTCCAGGTGCTCCCGGACGGTCAGGTCCGGGTAGAAGGCCACCGTGTCCCCGGTGACGGCGACACGGGCGCGGACCTGCGGATCGTCCTCGTCGACGGGACGCCCGTCGAACAGCGCCGTCCCCGTTGTGGGCCGGTCCCGGCCGCAGGCCAGGCGCAGCAGTGTGGACTTGCCGGAGCCGTTGTGCCCGAACAGGACGGTGCACCGGCCCGCGGCCAGTTCCAGGTCGAGAGGATGGAGTGCCTGCCGCTCGCCGTAGCGGCGGCTGACGCCGGTGAGCCGCAGCAGCACCGGGTGCTCTCCCCCCTCGCCCGCGCCGTGGTCCTGCGGGCGCGTGCGTTCCTCCGTCATGAGCCGGTTCCCCCTCGTGTGCGTTCCGTCTGCCCGGTCATCCGTTCCGGGTGCCGGGCCGGTGCAGGACGTGGACGATCACGTCGTGCCCCAGGAAGCGGTCGCGCCGCCCCGGTGTGAACCCCAGCCGGGCCGCGACCTTCGCGGAGGCCGTGTTGGCGGGGTCGATCATGGCGGTGAAGTAGGGCACGTCCAGTGCGGCGAACCCCCACTCCAGGCAGGCCCGTGCCGCCTCGGTGGCGTACCCCTGCCCCCAGGCGGATCGGCGGAAGGTCCAGCCGGCTTCGACCTCGTCGAAGACTTCCCAGTGGTTGAGGCCGCAGCGCCCGAGGAAGGCGCCCGTCTCCTTCAGTTCCACGGCGCACACTCCGTGTCCGCGCTCGTCCCACTGCTGTTCGATCTCCGCGAGCCGCTGCCGGGCCTGTTCGCGGGTGTAGGCCGGTACGAAGCGGGTCACTTCGGGGTCGGCGTGCAGGTCGACGAACGGGTCGAGATCGTCCGCGGTCAGCGGACGCAGCACGAGCCGCTCGGTCTCGAGGAGCGGACCGGAGTTCCCCGGTCCGTAAGGTCTGGTGCGGACGTATCCATGGCGGTCATGCTCTCAGAACGCCGTACCGGCCCTCCGGCCGGTCGGAACCGGTGCGTAACGGATTGTCGGTGCCGCGCGTCATACTCCTGTCACAGCCCGGCGCCATGCGCTGACCCTGGAAGCGGTGAGTTGGTTAATCTGCATGGGCAGCGCGTCGTGTGCGGCGTGCGGGTGCGGATCTGACGGGGAGGGGACGTCGATGCCGGAGACTCGGGGGAGCTCCGATGAGGGCCGGACGCCGGGGCTGCGTCCACGGCGGCTGGTCGACGACACCACGAAGGACGAGGAGGAGCGCGGCCCGCGGGGCCTGGCCGCGCTCCGAGCGCGCTGCGCGGCGCTCGCCGCGGCGGCGTGGGCGGCGGTACGCCCGACCAGACGCCGCGCGACGGGTTACATCGCGCTGTGTTCGGTGGGCGCGCTGGTGGGCACATCGGTCGTGGTCGGTTCCGGCAAGGCGGGCGCGGTGCCCGATCTGGCCGACATCGGCGCGTGGCTGACGAGTTCGCGCACGGGAGAGGCCGCGCACGCCAACGGGCTGACGGGTGACGTGGACGGCAAGGTGAAACTGCCCGGCATGACCGATCATCCGGTCTCCGTCTCGCAGGACGGCAAGACGGTCCTGGTGCTGGACGAGAAGACGGGCAAGCTGGTGCGAATCGACCCGTCGCAGCTGACGGTCGAGCAGTCCTCCCGCTACGGCGCCGGGCTCCAGTTGGTCTCCGGCGGCAAGTACGCGTATCTCGTCGATCCCGTCAAGGCACAGGTGCAGCGCATCGATCCGGTGCGCACGACACCGATCGGCGCTCCGGTGGACCTGGGCGCGGGGCCGCTGGGCAAGGCCGTGGCGGACCCGAAGGGAACGCTGTGGGTGCCGGTGCCCCGCAAGGGCACGGTGGTGCCCTTCCCCCACGGCAAGAAGGCGCGGGGCATCAAGGTGGCGTCCGGCGGTGGCAGGCCGGAGTCGCT
>Ga0164243_10005479_pt1 | contig 19374 bp, 21 predicted proteins | sample OricompcompostOP_FD_108781 | JGI IMG/M metagenome (GOLD analysis project Ga0164243, IMG submission 108781) | Organic Plus compost microbial communities from Emeryville, California, USA - Original compost - Organic plus compost (OP) | ecosystem: Engineered > Solid waste > Mixed feedstock >... | reverse complement strand
TCCGGGTCAGCCGGGGCTTCCGGGCAGCCAGCGGGCCGTGGGCCACTCCTCCCGGACCCACGCGCTGTTCCAGAACAGCCACTCGTACTCGCTGGCGCGGCTGAACGCCGCCAGCATCCGCTCCCGCACCGGCTCGTCCGCCTCGGCCGCGGCCCGGTCGGTGAGCTCCCGGGCGCCCAGCACCGCCTCGGCGAACTCGTCGTCGGCGTAGGTCTCGATCCACCGGCGGTACGGGTGCGCGGCGATGTCGTCCACCGCGGCCAGGATCTCGCTGCCCACGTGCTGGTAGACCCAGAAGCACGGCAGGATCGCCGCCAGCAGCACCGGGTACGGCTCGGTCAGCGCGCTCGCCCGCAGGAACGAGGTGTAGGCCAGGCACGACGGCGAGGTCGGCACGCCCGCCAGGTCCGACTCGTCCAGCCCGAACTCCTCGACGTAGCCGGCGTGCAGCCGCCGCTCCTCCACCAGCGCGCCCTGCGCGCTGCCGGCCAGGAACGCAGCGTCCGCCGGCGACTGCGCCCGGGTGGCCGCTGCGGCCAGCGCCTGCGCGAAACCGACCAGGTAGCGGGAGTCCTGCACGATGTAGAACGCGAACCGCTCGCGGTCCAGCGAACCGTCCGTGAGCGCGGAGTTGAACGGGTGGGCCACGATCTGGCGCTGCAGCTCGGCGGTGTGCTCCCAGGCGCGGGCGCAGAAGCCGTCGGCGGGCGGGGCGGGCAACCTGCTCATGATCTGCTCCGATCGGTGCGGGTTCGCGGTTTCACCACCAGCGGTGGAAGTGGTGCACGGGGCCGTGGCCGCGGCCGACGTCCAGCCGCTCGGCCGCGCGGAGGGATCCGGTCAGGTAGTCCTTGGCCTCCCGCACCGCCTCGGCCCAGCCCGGCCGCTGCGGGCGCAGCGCCGCGATGGCCGCGGCGAGGGTGCAGCCGGTGCCGTGGTCGTTGGTGGTCTCGACGCGCTCGCTGCGCAGCTTCTCCACCGACCCGTCGCCGTGCAGCAGGTCCACGCTCGCGGCCTCGTCGCGCAGGTGCCCGCCCTTGAGCAGCACCTGCTTGGCGCCGAGCCCGGCCAGCCGCTCGGCCTGCCCGGCCATCCCGGCGGATTCGGTGACCTCCGGCTCGCCCAGCAGGTCGGCGGCCTCCGGCAGGTTCGGGGTGATCAGGTCGACCCGCGGCAGCAGCTCGTCGCGCAGCACCCGCACCGCCTCCGGCGCCAGCAGCCGGTCGCCGCTCTTGGCGACCATCACCGGGTCCAGCACCACGTTCGGCGGCGCGTAGCGGTCCAGCGCGGCCACCACCGCGCGGATCACCTCTGCGTTGGCCAGCATCCCGATCTTGACCGCGTCCACCCGCACGTCGTCGAGCAGCGTGGTCAGCTGGGCGGTGACGAACTCCGGCGGGATCTCGTGCACCTCGGACACGCCGGTGGTGGTCTGCGCGACCAGCGCGGTCATCACCGACATCCCGTAGGCGCCGTTCGCGGAGAACGCCTTCAGGTCCGCCTGGACACCGGCCCCGCCGCTGGGGTCCGTTCCGGCGATGGTCAGCACGTTGGGGATCATCGGTGCACCTTTCGCAGGCGGGCGGCGGCCGCCCGCGGATCGTCGGCCGCGCAGATCTCGGAGACGACGCACAGCCCGTCCACCCCGGTCGCGGCGATCTCGGCCGCGTTGTCGGCGTGCACGCCGCCGATGGCCACGGAGGGCAGGCCGGTGGCCGCGACGAGCTCGCGCAGCCCGCCGACGCCGAGTTCGGCGGCGGCGTCGGGTTTCGTGGGGGTGCTGAACACCGGGCCGATGCCGAGGTAGTCGACGGTGCCGACGGGCATCTCGGCGACCGCGGCGAGCTCGGCCGCGCAGGTGACCGACCAGCCGATCAGCGAACCGGGCGCGGCCGCGCGCGCCGCCGCGGCGGGCAGATCGCTCTGTCCCAAGTGGACACCGTCGGCGCCGGCGGCCAGCGCGACGTCCAGCCGGTCGTCGACCAGCAGCGGGACCCCGGTGCCGGACAGCTCCGCGCGCACCTCGGTGACCAGCTCGAACAGCTCGCGGCCGGTGGCGCGCGGATCGCGGACCTGGACGACCGTGACCCCGCCGGCGACGGCCTCGCGCACGGTGGCGGGCACGCCCCGGGCACCGCACAGGGCGGTGTCGGTCACCAGGTACAGGCTCAGGTCGAGCTGGGTCACGTCCGTGACGTCCCTCCGCTAGCGCGAACTAGGTCAGGTTCGACGGGTCTGCTCTCAGCCCGGGCCTCCGGGCACCCCGCGTCACTGCCTTCAAGCTAGCAGCAGGGGTCAACTCGCCGGATCCGCGCAGCCCCCGCTGCGGCATCCGGCCCACTCCGTTGACGCGGCGCACCCGGTCGGTGATCCTGATCACCACCGCGGTCCGGTGCGCACCGCGCGGATTCGGACGATCACCGCAGCCGCAGTTGATCATCCGGCGCAGCGGGCTGCGCTGATCGGCAGCACCCGCCGCCCGAGCGCGCCGCGCGCGGGCGGCAGCGGACCGAACGCGGATGCAACGGCGCCTGTGACCGCTCCGTCTAAGGTGCGGGATCAGGCGCGGACGCCGAGCAAGCGGGCGTCCCGGAGCTAGGGGGTGGACGGGTGTTCCCCGACCGCGAGCACGTGTGGTGGATCGTCGGAGCAGGCGAGCGGGTCCGGCACGCGATCACCGTGCGCCCGGGGGCCAGGCCGGCCGGAGACCCGGTGCGGACGCTGTGCGAGGCGACGATCAAGCTGCCGCACGAGACCTGGCCGGCCACCCGCGAACCCAGCAGCCGCAAGATCACCGAGCGCTGCCCGGTGTGCGAACAGCGCGTGTCCGAGCAGCTGGACGCCGACGTCGATCTGGTGATCACCACCTGGGACTCCTGATCACCCGGCGACCCCCGCAGCACCCGCGGTGACCAGCGCCGGCGCCGTCGCGGCCGAAACCCGCGTGGGGCGCTCAACATCGCGAGAGATGTCACACCGCGAACGCCTGATCACCTAGTGAGGCGACCCTGAGTCGCGGATTAGGCTTGGGTGAATGGAGACCACAACCGACGCCCCCCAGTTCGCCCGGTCCCGCCGCTCCGCCGCGCCGGACCCGGCGGAGGTCTGGGCCCCGCTGGCCGGTCTCGCCGACGCCGCGGCGCAGGCCGGGACGTCCGGGGCCGTCGCGATCACCCGCGGCTTCGACCGCAACTCCCGGCAGCGCGCCAAGGCGCTGCGGGACCTGCTGGAGCAGCGCGGCATCGCGGCCATCGAGATCACGCCCGCACCGGGCAGCGAGCGACTCGTCGCCGACACCGAGATCACCAGCGTGGTGAACCTGGTCGGCGCCGGTTCCTGGCAGCCCTACCGGCTCGCGGCGAAGCTGCGCGCCCCGCTGCTGACCCCGAACCCGAGCGACGGCGAACCGGACGCCGAGGTCACCCGCGACGTGATCGGCATGACCGGCGCGGAGGACGCGCACGACGTCGCCCTCTCGCACGTCGCGGTGCGCCCGGAGAGCCCGGAGTCCGACGGCACGCTGACGCTGACCACCGGCGGGGAGCCGCTGTCGGTGCCCGGCGGGTCCGTCGCGATCACCGTGCAGGACCAGCAGCTGGAGATCCGGCTGTCCGGCCCGGACTACGCCGAGCAGACCTTCACCGCCACCGAGGTGCGGGTGGAGACGGCCGACGCGCTGCACCGGCTGGAGCGCGACGAGCTGCCGATCGCCGACTTCGAGGGCGCGGTGACCTTCACCGCCGAGCCGAAGGGCCTGGTGGTCCGCCCGAGCTGACGGCTCGTGCGCAACGCTGCGGCGGTGGTCCCCTGCGGACCGCCGCCGTTTTCGCGTTCGCGGCCCCTACCGGCGCAACGACCGGGAGATCCGCCCGGCCAGCGCGAGCAGCGCGCCGACCACGACCCCGACCAGCGCCAAGGTCAGCAGCGACAGCATCCCTGGCGAGATCGCGTTCCCCAGCGCCCAGCACAGCACCAGCAGGCACACCAGCGCGCACGCGCCCGCGGTCGCGGCCATCAGCGGGCGGAACCGCGGCACCAGCCGCAGGTTCGCCCGCGCCTGCGCGGGCATCCGCCGCACCGCGTCGCCCACCGGCAGCGCCACCAGCACCACCAGCAGCAACCCCAGCAGCGAGTCGCTCCGGTCCGGCACGCCCAGGGCCAGCTGCAGCCCCAGCACGCCGATCGCCAGCACCGCCAGCACCCGGTGCAGCGCCCGCCACAGCAGCGCGTCGTAACCAGCCATGATCGGCAGTCTTCCAGGTTGATCTCGCCGATGGTGTGACACCGGTTGCACACGTGGCGATTAATCGGGCAGACACCCGTCACGGCCGTGGAGTCACGGCGTCTCGCCACAGGGCGCACGCCGACGGCGTGTGGAGTGCGAGCACCTGTTGAGGAGGATCTGTGGGAGAGAGCATGGAGTGGCAGGTCACCTGCCGCGACGTGGCGGGGAGGCGCCGGAACATGGCCGTCTACGTCAACGGCGGGGACGTCGTGGTCGTCGCACCGCCCGGGGAGACCGCGGTGCTCGCACCGCTGGAGGCCGGTCGGCTGCGCGCGGCGCTGCGCGAGGCGGTGGTCAACGCCGCAGCTGTGACCGAGCGCTGAGCTGCGGAGATCGCCGGACCCCTTTTCCCGCGCGCGCCCCGCGGGCATTATCTACTGCCAGTAGGTACGACCGAGGAGGCGCGCGTGGCGATGTGGCAGCGGCCGGTGGAACGACTCCGCGGGGCGGCGAGCTCCGCGCGCGACCGGCTCCGGCAGGTCGCGGAGCGCGCCGCCCCGGGAGCGCAGACCTGCTGGCTGCTGGCCAAGCAGGGCGTGCTGCGCCCCATGCGGCCGGACAAGCTGCTGCGCATCGCGCTGGCCTGGCGCCGCTGGGGCATCACCCCCGCGCTCGGCACCGCGGTGGCCGCGATCCGGCACCCGGACCGGCCCGCGGTGATCGACGAGCGGGGCGCGCTGAGCTTCCTCGAACTGCACCAGCGCACCACCAAGCTCGCGCACGGCCTGCGCGCCCGCGGGATCACCGACTCCGACCGGGTCGCGGTGCTGTGCCGCAACCACCACGGGATGGTCGAGACCCTGGTGGCCTGCGCCAAGCTCGGCGCGGACGCGGTGCTGCTCAACACCGGGCTGCGGCCGCAGCAGCTGCGCGCCGTGCTGGCCGACCAGCAGCCGCGCCTGCTGGTCGCCGACGCCGAATTCCTCGACGAGCTGGATCCGCCGGACGACCTGGACGTGGTGCTGGCCTGGACCGACGGCACCACCCGGCGGCCCACCCTGGAGCACCTGATCGGCCGCAGCCCAGGGGGCGCGCTGCCGCCGCCGCGGAACGCCCGGCTGATCGTGCTCACCTCCGGCACCACCGGCACCCCCAAGGGCGCCCGCCGGCCCGCCCCGCCCGGGATCGGACCGGCCGCGACGATCCTGTCGCGGGTGCCGCTGCGGGCCGGGGAGCGGATGCTGGTCGGGGCGCCGATCTTCCACACCTGGGGCCTGGCGGCGTTCCAGCTGGGCTCGGTGCTCGGCGCGACGCTGGTGCTGCGCCGCCGGTTCGAGCCGCAGCAGGCGCTGGCCGCGGTCCAGCGGCACCGCTGCACGGCGCTGTTCGCGGTGCCGGTGATGCTGCAGCGGATCCTCGACCTGCCCGCCGACGCGCGGCGGCCCTACGACTGCTCGTCGCTGCGCATCGTCGCCTGCAGCGGCTCGGCGCTGCCTGCGGACCTGGCCGACCGGTTCCAGCGCGAGTTCGGCCGGCTGCTCTACAACTTCTACGGCTCCACCGAGGCGTCCTGGGTCAGCATCGCCGACCCGCAGGACCTCGCCGCCGCCCCCGGCTCGGCCGGCCGGTCCCCGCGCGGCACCGAGGTGCGGCTGCTCGGCGAGGACGGGAACCCGGTGCCCCGCGGCGAGGTGGGGCGGATCTTCGTCGGCAACGACATGCTCTTCGAGGGCTACACCAACGGCTCCGGCAAGGAGGTCCGGGACGGCCTGCTCGACACCGGCGACCTCGGCCGGTTCGACGCGGCCGGGCGGCTGCACGTGGTGGGCCGCTCCGACGACATGATCGTCTCCGGCGGCGAGAACGTGTACCCCAAGGAGACCGAGGACGCCCTCGCCACCGAACCCGAGGTGCACGAGGTCGCGGTCGTCGGCGTGCCCGACGAGGAGTTCGGCCAGCGCCTCGCCGCCTACGTGGTGCTCGAAGCCGGCAGCGAGGTCGACGGCGACCAGCTGCGCGAACGCATCCGCCCGCGGCTGCCCAAGTACGCCCTGCCCCGCGACGTGATCTTCCTGGACGAGCTGCCGCGCAACGCCACCGGCAAGGTCGTGCCCGCCCGGCTGCCGCAGGCCGCCGCCGAAGCCGAACGGTGACCCCGGCGCGACGCGACGCGTTCCCGGGCGCGCGCCGCGCCGCGTTAGGCTCACTGAGGTGAACGACCGTCTAGTGTGGATCGATTGTGAGATGACCGGGCTGGATCTGGGCTCCGACGCCCTGATCGAGATCGCCGCCCTGGTCACCGATGCCGACCTGAACATCCTCGGCGACGGAGTGGACATCGTGATCCACGCGCCGGACGAGGCGCTGTCGGCGATGCCGGACGTCGTGCGCGAGATGCACGAGCGCTCCGGGCTGACCGAGGAGGTGCGGCGCTCCCCGATCACCCTCGCCGAGGCCGAACGGCGCGTCCTCGAGTACATCCGCGAGCACGTGCCGGACAACGTTTCCGCGCCGCTGGCGGGCAACTCGATCGCCACCGACCGGGGCTTCATCGCCCGGGACATGCCGGAGCTGGACGCGCACCTGCACTACCGCATGGTCGACGTCTCGTCGATCAAGGAGCTGTGCCGGCGCTGGTACCCGCGGATCTACTACGCGCAGCCGGAGAAGGGCCTGGCGCACCGGGCGCTGGCCGACGTCCGCGAATCCATCCGGGAGCTGGCCTACTACCGGCGCACCGCGTTCGTGCCGCAACCCGGTCCGAGCAGCGAGCAGGCCCAGTCGGTGGCCGCCGAGCTGCTCGCCGGCGCGGCCGTGGAAAGCGGCACCGAAAAGGCCCGCAAGCAGGAGGAATGACCGTCCGGGCAGCCCGGTGACGACCGGTCCCGGGGCGCGCGATAGGATGTTCGCGTTGCTCCGGAACACCGGGTTCACCGGAAACCGGACGCGATGGTGGGTGTAGCTCAGTCGGTAGAGCACTGGGTTGTGGTCCCAGGAGTCGCGGGTTCGAATCCCGTCACTCACCCCACGAGAAGGGCCCCGCTCCGCATTCCGGAGCGGGGCCCTTCTCCGTTCACCGGTTGCCCGCGACCCACTCCGGCCACGGCACCTGCCAGTCGCCGAAGCCGTCCCAGGACCGCAGCGGCGGCCCGCCGGAATTGGTGATCTCCACGACGTCGCCCTTCTTCAGCAGGTCGAAGACCTCCTTGGCGTCGGCGTCGCTCATGTTGATGCAGCCGTGGCTGACGTTGCGCCTGCCCTGGTCGGCCACCGACCACGGCGCGGCGTGCAGGAACTCGCCGCCGTTGGAGATCCGCACCGCCCACTTCACCTCGGTCTGGTAGCCGCCCTGGTTCACCGGCAGGCCGTAGGTCGAGGAGTCCATCAGCTTCGTCGCGTGGTGCTCGGTGACCACGTGCGCCCCGTTGTTCGACGGGAAGCTCGGCTTGCCCAGCGAGACCGGGATGACCTTCCGGGTCGCGCCGTTGACGGTGATCGCCATGCGGTGCGTGGCGCCGTCGGCCTTGAGCACCACGGCATCGCCGATGGTGATCGTCGCGTGGCGGTCCTCCTCGCCCCACACGCCGTTGCCGAGGTCCTCGCCGTAGATCGGTGCGTCGACGGTGATGCGGGTGCCGGGCTTCCAGTACTCCTTCGGCCGCCAGTGCACCTCGCGGTCGTCGAACCAGTAGAAGGCGCCTTCCACCGCGGGCTCGGTCCTGATCCGGATGGCCTGCTCGACGCGGGCCTTGTCCGGGGCCGGGGCGTCCTCGGAGAAGTAGAACGCCAGCGGCTGGCCGACGCCGACGGTCTGGCCGTCCAGCGGGTTCATCGACAGGTAGGTCTGCGCCCGCGGCTGCACCGTGCGGAACGAGTACTGCTGCGCCAGCGGCTGCCCCGCCTCGCCGCGCACCTCGATCCGGGCCCGGTAGGTCTTGCCGTAGCCGAGCGGTTCCGCGGCCTGCCAGCTCGCGCCGTCCGGCGAGATCGTGCTGCGCACCTGCTCCCCGGCCTCGTTGGTGAGCACGGCCTGCACGATGCGCCCGTGGCCGGCGGTCGCGGTGATCGGCGCGGTCGGCGGGACGTCGCGTGCGCCGTCGGCCGGCCGGAAGTCCAGCGACGGAGGTGGCGGCGGTGCCGCGCCCTCCCCTGGTGCGCCGGCGCTGCTGCTGCAGCCGCTGACGAGCACTGCCACGAGACCGAGGAGCACGAGCGCCCACCGAGCGCGCACGCTCCCCCCGGAGTGAAGCGACACCTTCATATGTGACTGTCCGTCCGATCCGCTCAACCGAATCCGCCACAAACAGTGTGCATCAGACATCCGACCGTGTGCCGGGCAACGCGGCCAAGCACTCTCCGTGCCTCCGTTCGGCGCAGTGCCCCAGCGGCCCGGGAGGCTCGGCGCGGGGCGCGGCCGGGTGCTGCACCGGTCGGGGGACCCCCCTGAAATCGGCCCGCGCGGGGCCTGCTAAAGTTCTTTTCGTCGCCAGGGAGAGCGGCGCGGGCCGAAAGGCCGGAGCCGAAATCCTGAAAGACACCGAGCGCCAATAGCTCAACTGGCAGAGCAGCTGACTCTTAATCAGCGGGTTCGGGGTTCGAGTCCCTGTTGGCGCACAGCACGCCCCAGGCCACCGGCCTGGGGCTTTTTCATTGCGGTGCCGGAACCCGGCCTTTTCAGCGGGTGCGGATCTGCCCGGCGCTCCGACCTCGGCCGCGGCTTCCGGATCACCGGGTTCCCGCCCCGATCCGGCCGCGGGCGCGGAGATTCTCGTCGAGGACATCGGGCGGTGCCGGATGCGTATCTTCGCCAGAGGTCCGCGGTGTTCCGGGGGAGGGAGTCGGTGTGGCGAAGATGCCGGTGGCGTTCGAGGTGTACGAGGCCGGGGTGCTGCTGCACGGCACCAAGGCCGATCTCGAGGTCGGCGACCTCCTCGTGCCGGGGCGCCTGTCGAACTTCGAGGCGGGGCGGGTGATGAACCACGTCTACGTGACCGCGACGCTCGACGCCGCGGTGTGGGCCGCGGAGTTCGCGCTCGGCGACGGGCCCGGCCGCATCTACGTGGTCGAACCCACCGGGGAGATCGAGGACGACCCGAACGTCACCGACAAGAAGCTGCCCGGCAACCCCACCCGCTCCTACCGGACCCGCGAACCCGTGCGCGTCGTCGGCGAGGTCACCGACTGGACCGGGCACCCTCCCGAGCAGGTCCAGGCGATGCGCGACCACCTCGCCGCCCTCGACCGCCAAGGCCTCGCCATCATCCACGACTGACCCGCCACCCGGTCCCGATTCCCGCGAAGGCGGTTGGGTGGGGTGGTGATCGTTCTAGGATCGGGTGGGTCGGTGGCGTTCGTGGTGAGGGGATCATGGGACGGCCTTGGGGGTTGAGCGGGCCGGAGTTCTTGGAGCTGTACGCCGCGCTCCTCGTCATCTGGTGCGTGGTGGTCGTCGTGGTGCGCGCCGGCGTGCTCGGGCGCGACGTCGAGGGCGAGCCCGCCGATCCGGGGCTGTACGAGCGCGCGTACCTCAACGGCGGGCCTGATCGGGTCGCCGAGACGGCGCTGGCCGGGCTGGTCGAATCCGGCGCGGTGCGGGTCGACCGGTCGCGGCGGCTGCACAGCACCGGGGGCTCGGCCGCGGATCCGTTCCAGCGGGCGGTGCTGGACGCGATCGGCGAGACGGCCAAGGTTTCCCGCGTGAGCAAGGGATTTCACCGCCACGAGGCCTGCGCGGAGCTCGTGCGGCGGCTGCGGGAGTCCGGGTTGCTGGTGCCGGCTCAGGTGCGGGCGGGCATGACCGCACTGCTCGCCGGGTTCCCGGTGTTGCTGCTGGTCAACTTCGTGCGGGCGGTGAACGGGGCGCGGCTGGGCTTCCCGATCGGCGGGCTGGTGGTCGAAGCGCTGGTGACGCTGGTGGTGTGGAGCATCGCGGCCACGCACTGCGGGCATCCGCTGCCCACCCCGGCCGGGCGCGCCGCGCGGCGCGCACCGAGCGAGATCGTGGAGGAACGCCGGATCGGGTACGGCGGCTCGCACCGGCGCGACCGGAAGCCGGGGACCGAGAAGTCGACGCTGGTGCGCAGCTGGCGGCTGCACGCCTCCGCGGCCGAGCGGGTCGCCGTCGAAGGGCTGGACGGCTACCCCGACCTCACGATCCGCGAGCTGCTGCGGCCCCCGAGGTCGTCCGGCGGAGCCGCGGGTGCCGGCGGCGCCGCCGGAGGTGGAGGCGGCGGCGGTGGCGGCGGCTGCGGCGGAGGCGGGTGTTGAGGCCCCCGCGCGTCGGCATCGGGTGGCGGCCCGAGATCGACCTGAGCGTCGAACGGCTGCGCCCCGACTTCGTCGAAATCCCCGCCGAGGACGTCGATCCCCGCCGCATCCCCGAATCCCTGCGGCTGCTGCGCGGATCCGGAACGCCGGTGCTGCCGCACGCGGTGTCGCTGTCGCTGGGCGGTGCCGAGCCGCTGCGCCTCGACCGGGTGCGGCACCTCGCCGAGGTGGCCGAGGCGGTCGAGGCCCCGCTGGTCAGCGACCACGTCGCCTACACCGGAGCCGGGCGGTGGGACGCCGGGCACCTGCTGCCGCTGCCGCGCACCCGGGACGCGCTGGACGTGCTGGTCGAGAACGTGCTGGTGGCGCAGGAAGCGCTGCCCGTCCCGCTGGCGCTGGAGAACATCGCCGCGCTGGTCGAGTGGCCGGGCGCCGAGCTCGGCGAGGCCGAATTCCTCGCGCGGCTCGTGGAGCGCACCGGCTGCCGGCTGATCCTCGACGTGGCCAACCTGCACGGCAACGCGCACAACCCCGGCACCGATCCGCAGGAATTCCTCGCCGCGCTGCCGCTGGAGCGGATCGCGTACGTGCACGTCGGAGGCGGGATCGTGCGCGACGGCGTCTACTACGACACGCACGCGCACCCGGTGGTGCCGGAAGTGCTGGAACTGCTGGCCGACCTGAACAGCCGCACCGAGCTGCCCGGGGTGCTGCTGGAGCGCGACGACCGGTTCCCCGCCGACGCCGAACTCGCCGCGGAACTCGCCGCGATCCGGGAGGCGCTGCGGTGAGGCGGGACCAGCGGCAGCGGCTGGCCGCGCAGCAGGCCGAGCTGGTCGCCGCGCTGGTCCGCGGCGGCGAGGAACCCGCCGGTTTCGACGGGGAACAGCTGCGGGTGCAGCGGGAGATGCTCGTCGGCAAGCGGCGGCGGCTCGTCGAGCGGCTGCGGCCGGACCTGGCCGAGCGGCTCGGCGACCGGTTCCGCGGCCTCTTCGATTCCTACGCCGCCGAGCATCCGCGGCCGCGCGGGAGCGGTGTCCGCGACGATGCCGGCGCCTTCACCCGCTGGCTGCGCCACCACGGCCACTTGCGCCGCCGGTGGTTCCGGCGGGGCTGAGCCCCCTTGGTGCGGGCGGGGCGTTTTTCCCTTCGCTGCGGGAGATTCGCGCGACCCGGCGAGGTCTGGGCGGTCGCCTGGTGATCGCGCACGGGCGGCGATTCCGCGCCGTGTGGCCGGTCAGCTATCGCGGCCTGAGCGGGGGTCTCCCGGGTCACGACCGGCGAAGGTGGCCCGCCGGTCTTCGATGCGCCGGTTTCCCCGCGGTGTCAGGTGAGGCCGGATTTCCCCCCTCGTGGCGGGAAAAGCGGGAACTCCCGCAGGAGACTGACCGCGGACCTCCGCACGCGCCGGAATCCGCCGCCGTGCGGCCGGATTCGCGCTGGGGCGCCGAGCCCTGAGGCGGAATTGCGTTGCCCTGCGCGGAGTTCTCCGCTGCTGCCACGGGCTGCGGTGGACGCCGCGACCCCACCGGTCTCAGGCCAGGGTGGCGACGTAGATGGTGTTGGCGCCGGGTGGGCCGCCGTAGGGGTTGGGGAAGTCGACGACGTGGGTTTCGGTGCGGGCGAAGACCTCGGCGAGCGCGGAGGTGAACTCCTCGGCGGGCGGGTCGTCGGACCACAGCGCGAACACCCCGCCGGGGTGCAGGTGCGCGGCCAGCCGGCGCAGCCCCTCCGGGCGGTAGAAGTCCGCGTGCCCGGTGTCCAGGACGTTCACCGGCGAGTGGTCGATGTCCAGCAGGATCGCGTGCCTGCGCTGCTGCGGCTCGGCGGCGACCAGCGCGAAGAAGTCCGCGTGCAGGTAGCGGGTGCGCGGGTCGGCGTTGAGCTCGCGGCCCAGCGGCAGCAGCTCCCGGCGGTGCCAGTCGATCACCGGGGCGAGGCCTTCCACGACCGCCAGCGACCGCACCCGTTCGTCGTCCAGCGCGGTGCGCGCGGTGCAGCCGAGGCCGAGCCCACCGACCAGCACGTCCAGCTCCTGGCCCGCGGCCGCGGCCAGGCCCAACCGGGCCAGCTCCTCCTCGGCGGCGGTGAACGCGCTGGACATGAGGAACTCGTCGTCCAGCTTCACCTCGTGCACCTCGGCGCCCAGCACCGGGTCGAGCCGGCGGCGCAGGCTGATCACGCCGATGTCGGTGTCCGCCCAGTCGAGCTCTTGGAACCGCTTGCCCATCTCCGGAACAGTACGCACCCGCCGGGGCGCGTTCAGCAGGCCGGTGCGGCGGTGCGCGCACCCAGCCGCGCGGCGATCTCGGCGTGGCCGAGGCCGCCCCAGCCGAGGCGGGCCAGGGTGCGGCCGGTCTCCCGGAACGGTTCGCCGGACAGCAGGCCGAGGATGTTGATGACCGAGCTGACCACCGGGGTGCTCAGGCCCGCCCGCGCGGCCAGCGCCTCCAGCGGCACCAGCGTGGAGGCGATGTCCTCGCGCAGGAAGCGGTGGTCCAGCGTCTCCGGCGCGGTGATCGTCCGGTAGGGCGCGGCGCTGCGCATCGCATCCAGCAGCCCGGTGGTGGCGCAGCCGTAGTAGCGGTCCAGCACCTGCGGCATCGGCAGCAGGTCGGCGCCGTAGGCGCGGGCGACGGCGCGGAACTCCGACTCCACCTGCTCCAGCAGCACCACCGTGCGGTCGGACAGCCCCTCGACGTAGAACAGCAGGTCCTCGCCGCGCTCGATGCTGCCGAGGTTGGCCAGCGCGATCGGGGCGTGCGCCACCGCGCCGAAGTCGGTCAGCCCCCGCTCGACGAGGTTGCGCGCCGGTTCGAGCCACGGGAACAGCTCCCGCAGCAGCGGCCCGCACCGGCGCACCGCCCGCGGATCCGCGCCGGAGAACAGGTTCCACTCCTTCACGCCGAGCACCGCCACCCCGTCGTCCCCGTCCGGGCGGGCGGCGAACAGCGCGTCCGTCTCCACCACGTCGACCCCGGGGCGTCCCGCGGCGGCCAGGGCGGCGGCGAACTCGGCGCTGCCGCAGAGCTTCCCGGAGAACAGCACCACCACGTGCCGCTCGGTCAGGTGCGGGGCGAACGCGGCCGCGATGTCCTGGTAGGCGGTGGTGATCGCGGCGATCACGAGCACGCGGCAGCGGGCGGCCACCCGCGCCGGGTCGTCGGTGACCTCGGCGACCGGGAACTCGCCGGGCAGCTGCCCGGTCGCGCGGATCCGGCCGCTGCGGGCGATCCCGGCCACCTGCGCGGGATCCCGGGTGCACAGCCGCGCGGTGCGGCCCGTCGAGGCCAGGTGCGCCAGCACCGCGCGCCCCTCGCCGCCGGCTCCGACCACTCCGATCTCGTCCACCTGCGCCCCTCCCGCTGATCGCGTTCGTCCACAGGTCGCCGGGTCCGCGCCCGCGGTTCCGGCGCTGTGTCCGAGGGCACACCGGAGGGGATCGGCGGGTTCACCTGCGGCGTCGGGCTTGAGAGGCTGGCGCGGAACTCCGCTCCCCCGGTGACGAGGGACGGCCGCGCGAGTCGAAAGCGAGAAGGCGATGACGCACCAGCGCGAACTGCTCATCGGCGGGGACACCCGGCCGTCCTCCTCCGGGCGCACCGAGCAGGACCTCAACCCGTTCACCGGCGAGGTGTTCGCCACCGTCGCCGCCGCCACCCCGCAGGACGCGACCGCCGCGGTCGACGCCGCCGCCGACGCCTTCCCCGCCTGGGCCGACACCGACCCCGGCACCCGGCGGCGCATCTTCCTGCGCGCCGCGGACCTGCTCGAAGAGCGCACCGAGGAGGCCGTCGAGCTGATGGCCGCCGAGGTCGGCGGCACCCGCCCGTGGGCCGCGTTCAACGCCGCCCTGGCCGCCGACGTGCTCCGCGAGGCCGCCGCGGCGATCACCGCCCCGCGCGGCGAGGTCCTGGCGCCCGCCGGACCCGGCGAGTGGGGTTTCGCGCTGCGCCGCCCGGCCGGGGTGGTGGCCGCGCTCGCGCCCTGGAACGCGCCGCTGATCCTCGGGGTGCGGTCGTTCGCGGTGGCGCTGGCCGTCGGCAACACCGCGGTGCTCAAGCCCAGCGAGGACGCGCCGCTGGCCGCGGGACTGTTCCTGGCCGGGATCATGCGGGAGGCGGGGCTGCCGGACGGGGTGCTCAACGTGCTCACCACCGCCCGCGCCGAGGCCCCCGAGGTCGTCGAGGCGCTGATCGCCGATCCGCGGGTGCGGCGGGTGAACTTCACCGGCTCCACCGGGGTGGGCCGCAGCATCGGGATCAAAGCCGCCGAGCACCTCAAGCCGGCGGTGCTGGAGCTCGGCGGGAAGAACTCGGTGCTCGTGCTCGACGACGCCGACCTGGACTACGCGGTGAACGCGGTGACGTTCGGGGCGTTCATGAACGCCGGGCAGATCTGCATGTCCGCGGACCGGGTGCTGGTGCCGCGGGACCTCGAGGACGAGTTCGCCCGCCGGTTCGCCGCCAAGGTCGCCGAGCTGCCCGGCGGGAACCCGGCCAAGCCGGACACCGTCGTCGGGCCGCTCATCGGGGAAGGCGCCGCGCAGCGGGTCGCCGGGCTCGTCGACGACGCGGTCGCCGGGGGTGCCGTGGTGCACTGCGGCGGCGGGCGGCCGGACGGGGCGCTGTACCCGGCGACCGTGCTCAGCGGGGTCACGCCGCAGCAGCGCATCTACGGTGAGGAGATCTTCGGGCCGGTGACGACGGTGCACGGCTACGACAGCGTGGACGAGGCGATCGCGGTCATGAACGACACGCCGTACGGGCTCACCGCCGGGGTGATCACCGAGGACACGGGGCGCGGCTGGGCGGTCGCGCAGCGGGTCAACACCGGCATCTTCCACATCAACGACCAGTCCGTGGACGACGCGCCGCAGGCCCCGTTCGGCGGGGTGAAGGATTCCGGCTACGGCCGTTTCGGCGGCCGGGACGGCATCGAGGCGTTCACCGACACCCGCTGGGTCACCTTCCGCGACCGCCACAAGACGTTCCCGTTCTGATCGTCCGGGCGGTGCCGGCCCCACCACCCGGCACCGCCCACCTCGCAAGCCGCGCTATCCCCGCGATCCGCGCTCCCCGCAGATCCGGCCTCCCTCCAGGGCGATCCGTTCCTGTCCGGCCCCCGGCTGCATTGGCCCGCGCCCCTTCGAGGCTCAGCAGCCCCGCCCACTACGGCGCCACCGACCCACCCACGCACCTTCCCCAACGGCGCTTCGCAGCCCCGCACTCCAGCCCACCAACCCAGCCAGCCGCGCTTCAAGCCGAGCTGAGCCATTCCCACCCGGCGCCGGCTGCTCTGGCAAGCACAGCCCGCGAAACCACACCCCTCACCCACCGAACCCCGCTCCCCCACCAGCAACGACGGCACCAAAAGCCAGCAACGACCCGCCCCAAAGCAACCAAGCCCACACAACGAAGCCGAAGGCGAGCCAGAAGCCAAAAAGGCCGCCAACAAAACGACCACACCCCAAAGCCGCGAACCCAACTCAACGGCCGATTCCCCAACAACCACAACGAAAGTCGCGAGCAAGACCGCACCAACAGCGATGCCAACCAACCACCGTCCACACAGGACCGCCAAGCACCGAAGGTGCTTCCACCACCCACGCCACCCGCACCGCCGCGGGTTCTCAGACGCCGCCTCGCGAGGACAGCCCCGACGCCGCGTAGGGCCGCTACTCAAGTCGGGGATCCCACAGCGAGGCGGCGTCTGAGGTTCCGCCACCCGCACCGCTCAGAAGCAAAGACCCCAGAACAACCGCCACGCGAGCGAACAAAAGCCAGTTACCCGAGCAAACCGCCCGGCACCGCCCCGCAAGGAACTCCGGCACAAAAGCCGCAACCTCACCAGGCCAGCCGCAAAGCCCCCGGCACCGCAACCACCAGACCGCCCCCGCAAAGCCCTCAGGCAAGCAACCCGGAGCAGCCGCAAGATCAGGCTTTCTCCTGCTGCCGCAGCCAGAGAACTGCTCCTCCTTGCACCACTGCGGCAGCCCCGATCAACCCGGTGGCGATGTATCCCATGTCGGACCACCCGAACCAGCTGAAGGCGGCGATGGCGGCGGTGAGGAACAGGAGTGTCCGGATCAGCAGGTAGCTCATGGTGCGCGAGTTCATCCGGTGCTCCTGGTCGTCGGCGGCTGGTCCGGCGGGGAGTCTATGCGTCGGCTTGTGGGGGTTGGTCGGTGCGGATTCGGCGTCGGTGGCTGGTGTCGCAGAGGGGGTAGGTGTGGCTGCGGCGACATGCGCAGATGGCTGTGGTGAAGCGGTCGGAGTCGATTTCGGTGCCGTCGTGGAGGACGAGGCGGACGGGTCCTTCGACGAGGATGGGCCCGTCGGGGGTGAGTGTGATGCGGCGTCGGTCAGCGGGTTCGGTCACCGCGCACCACCACCAGTTCTTCGTGTCGTTGTCCGGGCCGGATGTGTCCGGTGCGTTCGAGTTCGGGGGCTTGGGCGTGGAGGACGGGGCCGAAGGGTTGTGGCCGGCGGTCGACGATGGCGGCTTTGATGCCGTTGTCGCGGAGGCGTTGCAGCGTGGTGTCGGGGTCGCAGAGGCTGGAGTGGACCATGAGGAGGGTTCCGCCGCTGGTGAGGAGGTCGGGGGCGCGGTCGCAGATGCGGTCGATGCAGTGCCTGCCGTCGGGGCCGCCGTTCCACGCGCGGGTGCGGGCGCGCGGGGGTTGGTGGGGTGCGGGCACGTAGGGCGGGTTGGCGAGGACGAGGTCGAACGGTTCGGGGTAGGTGAGTTGCAGCGCGTCGCCTCGCCGCACGCGGATGGGGGTCCGGTTGCGCAGGGCGTTGAGCCTGGTGGTGGCGATGGCGAGGGCTGAGAGGTCGACGGCGGTGACGTCGGCGGCGCCGTGCCGGCCTGCGGCGATGGCGAGGGTTCCGGTGCCGGTGCCGATGTCGAGGGTTCGGCCGCCTGGTGGGATGCCGGCTTCTCGGTAGGAGCGCAGCAGCAGGTGGGTGTCGCCTTCGGGCCGGTAGACGCCGGGGCTTCGCACGATCCGCATCGTCGCCGGGGTACCTCGCTGCGGTGGTCGGTAACCCAGGTTTCGCGGTGGGCGCGTGCGGTTATGCGTGGACCGTTCATGGCCGGAGACCGGCGGGGGGTGGCTCGATGGGTGGGCTGCGACCGGTGGCGGGTGCGGCTTCGGCGGCGCCGGTGGGTGAGCCGGGCTGCACGTTCGGCGTGGAGGAGGAGTTCCTGGTCGCTGATGGTTCGGGGCGGGCGGCTCCGGATGCGGAGGCGGTGTTGTGCGCGCTGGCGGGTGATCCGTCGGAGGTGTGCTACCAGCCGGAGTTGATCAGCAGCCAGGTGGAGATCGCGACGGGGGTGTGCACGGAGGCGGGTGAGCTGGAGCGGCAGCTGCTGCTGGGCCGGGGCCGGTTGGCGGACATCGCCGCGGGTGGCGGGCTGCGGGTGTTGGCGGCGGGGACGCCGCCGCTGCCGGGGTATGCGGCGGTTTCGGCCGGGGACCGGTATGCGCGGGTGGCGCGGACGTTCGGCGCGGTGGCGTCGGATTACCAGGCGTGCGGTTGCCACGTGCACGTGGGTGTGGCGGATCGGGAGCTGGCGGTGCGGGTGTTGAACCACTTGCGGCCGTGGTTGCCGGTGTTGTTGGCGTTGGGGGTGAATTCGCCGCTGCACCAGGGTTCGGACACCGGTTACGGGAGTTGGCGGATCGTGCAGCAGTCGCGGTTCCCGGTGTCGGGTCCGCCGCCGTGGTTCGCGGATCTGGCGGATTACGACGAGCAGGTGGGTCGGCTGGTGGAGTGCGGTGCGCTGGTGGATCGGGCGCAGACGTTCTGGCTGGCGCGGTTGTCGCCGCATCTGCCGACGGTGGAGCTGCGGGTGGCTGATACGGCGTTGACGGCGCGGGAGGCGGTGGCGCAGGCGGCGTTGGCGCGGGCGCTGGTGCGCGCGGCCGCGGCGGAGGTGGAGGCCGGCCGGGAGGCACCGCCGGTGCGGGAGCACTCGGCGCGGGCGGCGTTGTGGTGCGCGGCGCGGCGCGGGCTCGACGGGCGGGGGCTGGGGTTGCCGGAGGACCGGCCGGTGCCGGCGGCGGAGCTGGTGCAGCGGTTGTTCGCGTTCGTGCGGCCGCAGCTGGCCGAGACCGGTGATCTGGCCTTGGTCAAGGCTTCGCTGACCGATCTGCTCCGGGACGGGCCCGGGGCGCGCCGTCAACGCGCCGCCGCCGCTGCCGGGCGGCGCGCTTTGCTCGATCTGTTGTCGTTGCGCGGCGACGGGACCGCCGCGCAGGAGATCCCCGCTGCACGAGTGGAGGCACCGTGGGAGTGATCACTGCTTCGGACATCGCGACGCTGCCGGCGCCGCGGGGCGAGTTGTCCGCGGCCGTCGTGGCCGAACTGGCCGGTTCGGGCCCGGCGGGCGCGTTGCCGCTGCGGGCGGCGCGCCGCGCCGACCCGTTCGGCGCGGACCTCGCGCTGGCCCTGCACACCTGCTACGAGCTGCACTACCGCGGGTTCCGGGGGGTGGATCCGGGCTGGGAGTGGGAGCCGCGGCTGCTGGAGCTGCGCCGGGAGCTGGAGCGGACGTTCCTGGAGGGGCTGCGCGCGGAGACGGAGGAGTCGGCGGACGTGCTGGGCGAGCTGGACCAGCTGCTGGTGGAGCCGATCCCGGGTTCCGGCGTTTCGCACTTCCTGCGCGACGAGGGCGCGTGGTGGCAGGTGCGGGAGTTCTTCGCGCACCGCTCGATCTACCACCTCAAGGAGGCCGATCCGCACGCGTGGGTGATTCCGCGGCTGCGGGGCCGGGCGAAGGCCGCGCTGGTGGCGGTGGAGTTCGACGAGTTCGGCGGTGGCCGCGGGGAGCGGGTGCACGCGCAGCTGTTCGCGGATCTGCTCGCGGATGCGGGG
>Ga0164243_10005478_pt1 | contig 19374 bp, 17 predicted proteins | sample OricompcompostOP_FD_108781 | JGI IMG/M metagenome (GOLD analysis project Ga0164243, IMG submission 108781) | Organic Plus compost microbial communities from Emeryville, California, USA - Original compost - Organic plus compost (OP) | ecosystem: Engineered > Solid waste > Mixed feedstock >... | reverse complement strand
GGTCTACAGCGCCAAACTCGTCTCCGGCCTGTTCGGCGGCGGACTCGGCGCCGCCGTCATCACCGCCTGGGGCTACACCGGCGCCTACACCCTCGCCGGAATCATGGGCTTCATCTCCGCCGCACTCGCCCTCACCCTGCGGCAGCCGGGGCGCCGGATCGAGCCCAACCCGCTCCCGATAAGCCGGGAGGTCGATGCCACCTAGTCCTTGTCCCGCTCGTGGTAGGACCGGCGGGTGTGCTCGGTGTGCTCGCGCATGACCTGCGCCGCCTTCTCACCGTCGTGTGCGGCGATGGCGTCGATCAGCCGCTCGTGCTCGATCCACGACCGGCGCCCGCGCTGCCGGGCGACGGGCGTGTAGTACCAGCGCACCCGCCGGTCCACCTGAGCGGTCAGCTCGGCCAGCACCGTGTTGCCGGCGAGCGCGACGATCGCGGCGTGCAGCTCGGCGTTGGCGGCCACCACCGCGTCGACGTCGTCGTCGGCCACCGCCGACACGCCCCGCTCGCACACCTCGCGCAGGCCGGCCACGCTCTCCTCGGTGGCGTTGCCCGCCGCGAGCCGCGCCGACTCCGCCTCCAGCAGAGACCGGACGGCCAGCAGCTGGTCCGCCTCCTCCTCGGTGGGCACGTGCACGAAGGCGCCCTGACCGGGCCGCAGCTCCACCCACCCATCGGTGCTCAGCCGCTGCAGCGCCTCACGTACGGGCTGCCGCGAAATGCCCAGCTGCTCCGCCAGCTCGCTCTCGACCAGGTGCTGGCCCGGGCGGAGCGCACGGGTGATGATCAGCTCAAGAAGCGTCTCGTACACACCCTCGCGGAGCGGGGCGGGCCGTTGCAGACGGCGCACACCCAGGCTCGTCGCATCGTCAGAGGAGAGCATCTCGCCCGTTCCCGGAAACTCGTGGTTGTTGTATTCAGTCTACTGCCTACACACCGCGGACCGATGAGCGCGCAGGCGTGTCCTCACTCACATCATTTCGCGTGTCCACGCCCACACTAATTTGGCGGTGAAAACGGTTATGGCGGTTTTTATAAGGCGGGGAATTCCCGCCCGGCCGTCACCCGGGCAGCGGGAGCAGCTCCACGTCGGCGACGGCGCCGCCGCGATCCCCGGGCGGGATCACCGCAAGGGCGTCGGCCAGCGCGGCGCCCCAGAGCAGGGCCGGGCGGTCGTGGTCGACGGGGACCACGCCGCCGTCCGTCCGGCGCACCGGCACCAGCCGCGTGTCGGACGGGTGGGCGGCGACCGTGCGCAGCAGCCGGGCGCGCTCCGGACGCTGCGCCCGCCCGGTCAGCGCGCCCAGCGCGGGCACGAGGAGGGTCAGCGCGGCGGCCAGCGCGGCGTACGGGTTGCCGGGCAGCCCGACGACGGGCCGCCCGTCCGGCAGGCGCGCGAACAGCTGCGGGTGGCCGGGCCGGCAGGCCACGCCCTCGACGACAAGCTCCGCGCCGGCCTCGGCGAGCACGCCGCGCAGGTGGTCGGCCGGCCCCTTGGAGGAGGCGCCGCACACGGTGACCACCTCCGCCGCGGCGGCCGCCGCGGCGAGGGCATCACGGAGGGCGTCACGCTGGTCCGGCACCCGCACCGGCGGCAGATGCGTCCCGCCGGCCCACCCGACCAGGCCGGGCAGCAGCGGGCCGACGGCGTCCCGCGTGCGGCCGGGCCCGGACGGCCCGGAGTCCACGATCTCGTCGCCGGTGACCAGGGCGGCGACCCGCGGCCGCGGCCGTACGGTCACCGCGTCGTTGCCGAGGCTCGCGGCCAGGCCGAGGGCGGCGGGCGTGAGCACCGCGCCCGCCGGGAGCACCTCGGCGCCCGCGGCGACCTCCTCGCCGCGCCGCCGTACGTGGCGGCCCGGCTCGGCCAGGCCGCTGACCTCGTCACCGGCGCGCACGGCCTGCTCGTACGGGAGGACGGCACCGGCGCCGTCCGGTACGGGGGCGCCGGTGCCGATCTCGGCCGCCTCCCCCGGCGCCAGCGTCCGCGGCCCGCCGCGGCCGGGCAGCGCCCGGCCGATCACCGTCCACGGCCCGGGGCCGGCCACGGCGTACCCGTCCATGGCGGCCGTGTCGCAGGCCGGCAGGTCCGAGCGCGCGGTCAGCGGCGCGGCCAGTACGGTGCCGCCGGCCTCGGCGAGCGGCAGGCGCACCGGGTCGAGGGCGGGCAGCGCGGCGGCACGGTCACGGGCGGTCTCCCAGGAGACCGCGGTCTCGGCCTTAGGGCGGCGAAGTCGCACGACCGCCTCCCTTCCCCAGGAAATCGACCTTGACCCCTATGACGGCATTCTGTATACGGAATACACTACCCACGAGAACGGAGTTCCCGTGAGAGTTGCCATCGTCGGCGCCGGAGCGATCGGCGCATACGTCGGAGCCGCCCTGCACCGCGCCGGGGCGGACGTCCACCTGATCGCGCGCGGCGCCCACCTGGAGGCGATCCGCCGGGACGGCGTGCGCGTGCTCAGCCCGCGCGGCGACTTCAGCGCCCGGCCGCCCGCCACCGACGACCCGGCCGAGGTCGGGCCGGTCGACCACGTCTTCCTCGGCCTGAAGGCCAACTCCTACGCGGGCTGCGGCCCGATGCTGGCGCCGCTCACCCGGCGCGGCACCTCCGTCATCGCGGCGCAGAACGGCATCCCGTGGTGGTACTTCCACGGCCTGCCCGGACCGTACGAGGGGTACCGGATCGAGACCGTCGACCCGGGCGGCGCGGTGACCGCCGCACTGCCGCCCGAGCGGGCGATCGGCTGCGTCGTGTACGCGGCCACCGAGATCGTCGCGCCCGGGGTGATCCAGCACCTGGAGGGCACCCGCTTCTCCATCGGCGAGCCCGACGGTACGATTTCGGCGCGGTGCCGGGATTTCAGCGACGCGATGATCGCCGGCGGGTTGAAGTGCCCGGTGGAGGCCGACCTGCGGAACGACATCTGGATCAAGCTGATGGGCAACATCGCCTTCAACCCGATCAGCGCGCTCAGCCGGGCCACCATGATCGAGATCTGCCGGCACCGCGACACGCGTGAGCTGGTGATCACCATGATGCGCGAGGCGCTCGACGTGGCGGAGCGGCTGGGCTGCCGCCCGGACATCTCCATCGCGCGCCGGCTGGCCGGCGCCGAGCGGGCCGGTCACCACAAGACCTCCATGCTCCAGGATCTGGAGAAGGGCAAGCCGCTTGAGCTCGACGTGATCCTCGCCGCGGTCGTCGAGCTCGCCGACCTCACCGGCACCCGCATCCCCACGCTGCGGGCCATCAACGCCGTCGCCGACCTCGTCAACACCAAGCTCACCGACGCCGTACCCGCGTAAAGGAGTACCCCATGAAGTACACCCGCCTCACCGAGCCGCTCGTCCGCGACGGCGGCGACCTGCGCGCCGCGAGCTGGGACGAGGCGCTCGACCGCGCCGCCGAGGGCTTCGACCGTAACCTGCGGCGGCACGGCGCCGACGCGTTCGGCATGTTCTCCTGCTCGCGCGCGTCCAACGAGATGAACTACGTCGCGCAGAAGTTCGTGCGGCAGGTCATCGGCTGCAACCACATCGACTCCTGCAACCGCACTTGACACGCTCCCAGTGTCGCCGGTCTGGCGGCAGTGTTCGGTGCCGGGGGTGGCACCTCGTCGTACCGGGAGATCGAGGAGACGGACCTCATCATCATGTGGGGGACGAACGCCCGGGAGACACACCCCATCTTCTTCCACCATCTGCTGAAGGGAGTGCGCAACGGCGCGCGGCTGTTCGTCGTCGACCCGCGGCGCAGCAGCTCGGCGAAGTGGGCCGACCGCTGGCTGGGCCTCGACGTGGGCACCGACATCCCGCTGGCGAACGCGGTCGGGCGGGAGATCATCCACGCCGGGCTGGTGAACGAGGCGTTCGTCGACCGGGCCACCACGGGCTTCCAGGAGTACGCGGAGTCCGTCGAGCCGTGGACGCCGGAGGTCGCCGAACAGGTGACCGGCGTGCCGGCCGAGGCGATCCGGGAGCTGGCGCACGCGTACGCCCGCGCGGAGCGGGCGCAGCTGTGCTGGACGCTCGGCATCACCGAGCACCACAACGCCACCGACAACGTGCGCGCGCTGATCAACCTGGCCCTGCTCACCGGCCACGTCGGCCGGTACGGCTCCGGCCTGAACCCGCTGCGCGGCCAGAACAACGTGCAGGGCGGCGGCGACATGGGCGCCATCCCGAACCGGCTGCCGGGCTTCCAGGACATCCTGGACCCGAAGCTGCGGGGCAAGTTCGAGGCGGCCTACGGGCGGGAGATCCAGCCGGCGTACGGGCGGCACCTCACCCAGATGTTCGAGGCCATGGACGAGGGCAAGATGACCATGGCGTACTGCGTGGGCGAGAACCCCGCGCAGTCCGAGGCCGACTCGGCCGCCACGGCCAAGCGGCTCACCAACCTCGACCACTTCGTGGTGCAGGACATCTTCTTGACCAAGACCGCGCAGCTGGCCGACGTCGTGCTGCCGGCCGCGGCGAACTGGTGCGAGTCGGAGGGCACCGTCACCAACAGCGAGCGCCGGGTGCAGCGGGTCCGCAAGGCCCTCGACCCGCCGGGCCAGGCGCGCGACGACATCGCGATCATCCGGGCGATCGCCGGGCGGCTCGGGTACGACTGGCCGGCCGCGACCGCCGAGGAGGTGTGGGACGAGCTGCGGTCGCTGTCGCCCATCCACGCCGGGATGAGCTACCGCCGGCTGGAGGAGCTGCAGGGCATCCAGTGGCCGTGCTTCTCCGAGGACTCGCTGGAACCGCCGTTCCTGCACGGGCGGCTGTGGGAGACCGACCCGGTCCGCCGGGGCGCGCCCGCGCCGTTCGCGGTGATCCAGCACGACCCGCCGGTGGACGCGCTCGACGAGGAGTACCCGCTGCGGCTCACCACCGGGCGGCGGCTCGACTCCTACAACACCGGCGTCCAGTCCGGCGGCTTCTCCTCTCCCCTGCGGCGGCCCGGCTCGATCGAGCTGTCCGTGGAGGACGCCCGGCGGTACGGCCTGGCGGTGGGCGAGAAGGTGCTGGTCACCTCGCGGCGCGGGGTGGTCGAGGCGCCGGTGTACGTCGATCCGGGGCTGCGGCCCGGGCTGGCGTTCATGACGCCGCACTTCCCGGACGAGGTGGACACCAACGCGCTGACCATCGAGGCCACCGACCCGATCGCCGGCACGGCCGAGTACAAGGCCACCGCCGTACGCGTCGAGAAGGTCACCCAGCGGGAGTGACCTCTTGCTCGGTGCGATCGCGAGGGCATACCGTAGACTGCATACAATCTGGGAGCTGCCATGGACCTGCGCTTCCGTGACGCGGAGCCGACCGAGGCCGAGCGCGCGGCCGTCGACGCCCTGCTGGGCCCGCCGACCTCGGCGTGGGACGGCGGCGGGCGCGACGCCCTACGCTTCGCGGCCGGCGGCCACGAGGCACGGGAGCGGCGCGACCTGCTGTTGCCCGCGCTGCACGCGATCAACGACCGGATCGGCTGGATCAGCGAGGGCGCGCTCGGGTACGTGTGCCGCCGGCTGACCGTCGCCCCGGCCGAGGCGTACGGCGTGGCCACCTTCTACGCGATGTTCTCGATGACGGCCCGGCCGGAGCGGATCGTGCACGTCTGCACCGACCTGGCCTGCCAGGCGGCCGGCGCGGAGGACCTGTGCCGGTCGCTGGCGGGCTCGGGTGCGCCCTGGCATCCGAGCCCCTGCCTGGGACTGTGCGAGCGGGCGCCGGCCGCGCTCGCGATCGAGGCCGGCGACCCCCCGCGTACGGCCGCGCTGGGCCCGGCCACGGCCGAGACGGTGACCGGCGCGGCGCCGGCTCCGGACGAGCCGCCCGCCGAGGCGGCCGTGCCGCAGGCGGGCGACGACGGCCTGGTGCTGCTGCGCCGGATCGGCGTGACCGACCCGGCGAGCCTGGACTCCTACCGGGCGAACGGCGGTTACCAGGCGCTGCGGCGGGCCGTCGCGCTCGGTCCGGCCGGGGTGATCCGCGAGATCACCGACTCCGGCCTGGTCGGCCGGGGCGGCGCCGCGTTCCCCACCGGCCGCAAGTGGCAGGCCACCGCCCAGCAGCCGGACCACCCGCACTACCTGGTCTGCAACGCCGACGAGAGCGAGCCGGGCACGTTCAAGGACCGGGTGCTCATGGAGGGCGACCCGTACGCCTTGATCGAGGCGATGACCATCGCCGGGTACGCCACCGGCTGCAGCCGGGGCTACGTCTACCTGCGCGGGGAGTACCCGCGGTCGCTGCACCGGCTGGAGCACGCCATCGCCCGCGCCCGCGAGCGCGGGCTGCTCGGCGACGACATCCTCGGCCAGGGCATCGCGTTCGACATCGAGGTGCGGCGCGGCGCGGGCGCGTACATCTGCGGCGAGGAGACCGCGATCTTCAACTCGATCGAGGGGTACCGCGGCGAGCCGCGCAGCAAGCCGCCGTTCCCGGTCGAGAAGGGCCTGTTCGGTAAGCCGACCGTGGTGAACAACGTGGAGACGCTGGTCAACGTGCTGCCGATCCTCCTCAACGGGGCGCAGGCGTACGCCGGGACCGGCACGGAGAACTCGACCGGCACGAAGCTGTTCTGCCTGTCCGGCACGGTCCGCCGGCCGGGCATCTACGAGCTGCCGTTCGGCGCGACGCTGCGCGAGCTGCTGACGCTGGCCGGCGGCGTACCGGAGGGCCGTACGCTGCGCGCGGTGCTGCTCGGCGGGGCGGCCGGCTCGTTCGTCGGGCCGGAGGAGCTGGACGTGCCGCTGACGTTCGAGGGCACGCGGGCCGCGGGCGCGACGCTCGGCTCCGGAGTGATCCTGGCCCTCGACGACTCGGTGGACATCGGCGGGATCCTGCTGCGCATCGCCGCGTTCTTCCGCGACGAGTCGTGCGGGCAGTGCGTGCCCTGCCGGGTCGGCACCGTACGGCAGGAGGAGGCGCTGCGGCGCCTCACGCAGGGCGCGGACGGCGCCGACGTGGCGCTGCTGCGCGAGGTCGGCCAGGCCATGCGGGACGCCTCCATCTGCGGGCTCGGGCAGACCGCCTGGAACGCCGTCGAGTCCGCCATCGATCGCCTCGGAGTCTTCACTGGGGAGGGCGCATGACCACCGTTCCGCTCGCGCCGCCGCGGCGGCTGGTCACCGTGACCGTCGACGGTACCGAGGTGACCGTGCCGGAGGGCGCGACGATCCTGGACGCCTGCGGCGACACCCCGACGCTGTGCTACGGCGACACGCTGACGCCGAAGAACGCGTGCCGGGTGTGCGTGGTGGAGCTGACCGGCTCGCGCACGCTGGTCCCGGCCTGCTCGCGGCGGGTCGAGCCCGGCATGGAGATCCACACGGACTCCGAGCGCGTACGGCACAGCCGCAAGCTCGTCCTGGAGCTGCTCGCGTCGTCCACCGACCTGTCCACCACGCCGGGCGCGGCGGAGTGGATCGAGCAGTACGGCGCCGACCCCGGCCGGTTCGGCCCGCCCGCCGAGCGGAGCACCGACCGCGACGAGCGCGCGGCCGGCCACCACGAGGCCGGCGACGGCGCGACGGCCGCCACCGTCGCGCAGCCCGCCAAGGTGGACAACGACCTGTACGTCCGCGACTACGAGAAGTGCATCCTCTGCTACAAGTGCGTGGACGCGTGCGGCGAGCAGTGGCAGAACACCTTCGCCATCGGGGTCGCCGGGCGCGGCTTCGACGCCCGGATCTCCACCGAGCACGCCGTGCCGCTGCCCGACTCGGCCTGCGTGTACTGCGGCAACTGCATCGAGGTGTGCCCGACGGGCGCGCTGTCGTTCAAGACCGAGTTCGACATGCGGGCCGAGGGGACGTGGGACGAGTCCCGGCAGACGGAGACGACCACGATCTGCTCGTACTGCGGGGTGGGCTGCAACCTGACGCTGCACGTCCAGGACAACTCGATCGTGAAGGTCACCTCGCCGCACGACAACCCGGTCACGCACGGCAACCTGTGCATCAAGGGCCGGTTCGGGTTCTCCCACGTGCAGAGCCGGAACGGCGATGGGTAGGCGTACGGTACGGCGGCGGGTGACGCGGCTGGTCGACGGGGCGCCGACGGACCGGGCCGACACGCTGGTGACCGAGGAGCCGATGGAGATCCGGCTGAACGGCCGGCCGCTGGCGATCACCATGCGCACCCCCGGCGACGACTTCGACCTGGCGGCCGGGTTCCTGGTCGGCGAGGGCGTGGTGGCCGAGGCCGCGGACGTGGTCTCGATCGTGTACTGCGCGGGCGCCACCGACGACGGCGCGAACACCTACAACGTCGTCGACGTGCGGCTCGCCGACGGCGTGCGGCCGCCGGACGCCGCGCTGGAACGCAACTTCGCCGTCACGTCCGCGTGCGGGCTGTGCGGCCGGACCAGCCTGGACGCGGTACGCACGGCGGCGCGCTGGCCGGTCGACGACGACCCGCTGCGGCTCGACCCGGCCGGGCTGGCGGCGCTGCCCGACCGGCTGCGCGCGGCCCAGCGGGTGTTCGACCGTACGGGCGGCCTGCACGCGGCCGGCCTGTTCGACGCCGGCGCCGAGCTGCTCTGCCTGCGCGAGGACGTCGGCCGGCACAACGCCGTCGACAAGATCGTCGGCTGGGCGCTGCGCCGCGGCATGCTCCCGCTGCGCGGCACGACGCTGATGGTGTCCGGGCGCGCGTCGTTCGAGCTGGCGCAGAAGGCCGTGGTGGCCGGCATCCCCGCGCTCGCGGCGGTCTCCGCGCCGTCGTCGCTCGCGGTCGAGCTGGCCGCCGAGACGGGCCTGACCCTGATCGGCTTCCTGCGCGGCCACTCGATGAACGTCTACTCAGGAGGGCATCGGGTGACCCCCTCCCCCGCCCTCACCTGACGTCCCGTACGGGACGAGGAGACCGGTCCGGCGGCTGCCCCCTGACGCCGGACCGGTCTTCGTCATGCGGTAGAAACACCCGCATGTCTCCAGAAGACCCGGCCGAGCTGATCGCGGTCCTGGCGGTCATGGCGTTCATGGTCGCGGTGGTCGTCATCGGCATCGTCGTGAGCGTGCGGTACGGCCGCCGGCGCCTCGCCCAGACCGGCTCGGCCGCCACGCAGTACGGCTTCACCCCGGTACAGGGTCCGCTGTTCTGGCTGCGCACCATGCCCGCCTACCCGCGGGGGCGGCTGATCCAGGCCTACGCCGGGCAGCGCGGCGGACGGACGGTGGTGCTGGGCGAGTACTTCTACTCCGACCCGACCCCGTTCGTACGCTCCCGCCACGTCCTGTCCGTAGCCGCCGTCCAGCTCCGCCGGCAGCATCCGCCCCAAGAGGGCCACGGCCGCCTCGGCTTCTGGCGCGTCGTAGGCCCGGACATCATCACGGTCCGAGAAGGCGTCCTCGACTTCAACCAGATGCTCCCCCTAGCCGACGACCTCCTCGGCGCCGCAGCGTGGCTAGAGGGCGAGGGCTACTAGGACCTGGCCGCACTTCGCAAACGGCGCCCGGCCACAACGGCGGCCGCACGCTACGACGGGCCGGTCAGAGCCCGGGTGATGCCGGTGTTCAGGTTGATGGTGTGGCCCTCTTCGTACGACGCTTGGTAGGCGGGGTCGCCGAGGGTGGTTCGGGTGGTTTTTTCGCAGGTCTCTCGGGCGGCTATCCAGCCGGGCATGCCGAGCTGGCGGCGGCCTACGGTTTCCCAGGCCTGGTCGGCCAGGCCTAGGAGGAAGGCGACGTGGTCGGGGTCGCCCAGGGCGAGGGACGCGGGGCCGAGTGTGTCCAGGGCGATGGCCACCAGGACGCGGTCGCCCAGGCGGTGCTTGACGCCCAGCGCGTCCCGGGCGTACGCCGTTGCCGCCTCGGGGCGGCCGCGGCCCAGTTCGGCCTGGGCGCGGAAGATGTCGAGGTGCGAGCGCATCCAGTGGTTGCCGTGCCGCTCGCAGGCGTCGCTGATACGGGCGATCACGGCCACGGCCTCGTCGTACCGGCCCGTCAGGGTGCTGCTGACGGCCACGAGGATCGAGGAGAAGAAGTACGCGATCGTCGGCCGGCGGTCCGGGTCGTCGTTGTCGAGCAGGCGCTTGCCGAGGGCCAGCGCGCTGTCCTGGTCGCCCTGGATCAGCCCGGCCGCCAGGATGAGGGGCTGGGCCGCCTCCACGCCCTCGGCGTCGTCGTACCGCTCGGACAGCCGCGCGTACTCCTCCTCCCGCGCGACGGCGACCTCCGGGTCGCCCTGCGCGAGCGCGATCAGGCCGCCGATCCACAGCGCCAGGGCGCGCGCCGGGCTCGCGGCGGTGTCCGCGGCGAGGGCCCGGTCCAGGTAGTAGCGGCCCTCCCGGATCAGGCCGTAGCCGTACCAGCAGAACCACAGGGATCCGGCCAGCTCCAGCGCGACGTGGCCCTCCGGGTGGCTCAGGCTGAAGTCGAGCGCCGCGCGCAGGTTCTCCAGCTCGGCCTTCATGCGGTCGTTCCAGGCGTACAGGTCGGCGCCCATCCAGACGGCCTCACCGCGGCGGGCCAGCGCCAGGAAGTGGTCGCGGTGCCGCCGCCGCTGCCGGTCGTCCTCGCCCAGGCGGCGCAGCCACACGGCGCCGTACGCGCGGATGGTGTCCAGCATGCGGTAGCGCCCGCCATCGTCGCGGCCGAGGATCGAGGCGTCGGCCAGCGCGCCCACCAGCGCGTCGATCGTGTCGCCGGGCAGCCGTTCGTCCGCGCACACCTCCCGGGCGGCCTCGATGTCGAAGCCGCCGGCGAACACCGACAGCCGCGCCCACGCCAGGCGCTGGTCCGCGGTGCACAGCTCGTGGCTCCAGCCGATCGCGGTGCTCAGCGCCTGGTGCCAGGGCGGGTCGGCGTCGCTCGCCTCGGACTCGACGTCGCCCAGCACCGCGAACCGGTCGTCCAGCCGCTCGATCAGCGCGGGCAGCGGGAGGTCGCGCAGCCGGGCCGCGGCCAGCTCGACGGCGAGCGGCAGCCCGTCGAGACGGCGGCACAGGCGTACGGCGTCATCGCGGTCCCGGCCGGTCACGTCGAGTCCGGACGTCACCCGGGCGGCCCGGTCGGCCAGCAGCGCCACCACGTCGTCGTCGCCGGCCGCGGCGCCCGTACAGGGGACCGGAAGCGGCTCGACCGGGTACACCCGCTCGGCGGCGAGCCGCAGCCGGCGGCGACTGGTGGCCAGCACCCGCAGCTTCGGCGCGGCCGCCAGCAGGGCCGCGACGGTCATCGCGCAGGGGTCGGCCAGGTGCTCGCAGGTGTCCAGGACGAGCAGCAGCTCGCGGTCGGCCAGGTAGTCCGCGACGACGTCGAGCACCGGCCGGGTGCTCTGGTCGGCCAGCGGCAGCGCCTCGGCGATGGCGTACGGCAGGGCGGCGGCGTCGGTCAGCGGCGACAGCTCCACCAGCCACGCGCCGTCGGCGAACGCGCCGCCGAGCTCGGCGGCGGCCCGCAGTGCTAACCGCGTCTTTCCGACGCCCGCGACGCCGGTCACGGTGACCAGCCGCGCCTCGCCGCACAGCTCGCGGATGCGCGCCAGCTCCCGGCGGCGCCCGACCAGTCTGGTGGTCTCCGCGGGCAGATTTCCGGCCCGCAACCCATTCGTCACGATCGTCACCATCCGATGCGCAGAGTGATACCAGCTTGTCGGAAAGGCCTCCGGGCGTCACAGGAAGTGAGAAAGTAGCCACACTCGCGAGGAAATACATACGGAGTACACATCGGGAGCACACGTTGAGGGGGGCCGCGATGCGCTTCAACCCCGGGTGGCCGCGGCTGCCTTCCGGGTGCCCGGGCTGGCTGCCGCTGGTGCTACTGGCCGAAGCGGGCGGTGCGCTGGTCAACGCCGCCTGGGCGGTGCCGGGCCTGGCCGCGTTACTGCTCGCCGGGCCGCTGCTCGCCGCGCATCGGCTGCCGGTCCGCGTCACCACCGCGGTCGCGGCCGGGGCGGTCCTGCTCGCGGTCGCGCTGCCGGTCCCCGGCCCGCCGCCGGGCGCGGGCGCGCGCGTGGCCGGCGCCGCGCTCGTGGCGGCCGGCGGGGTGTGGGCCGTCGTCACCGCCCGGTCGCACGTCCGGGACCGTACGGCGCTGGCCCGTACGAGCCGCATCGCCGAGCTGGCCCAGCGCGCCGTCATCCGGCCGCTGCCGCCCAAGATCGGCGACACCCGGCTGGCCGCGCACACCCGGTCCGCGACGGACGGCGCGTTGATCAGCGGCGACCTGTACGACGCGATGCTCACCCCCGCCGGGATGCGGCTGATCATCGGCGACGTCACCGGCCACGGCATCGGTACCGCGGGGCTGGCCGCCGCCGTCCTGGCCGCCTTCCGGCACACCGCCGCCGCCGAGCCCGACCTGGCCCGGCTGACCCGGGCCATCGACGCCCGCGTCACCCCCGACCTCGGCGCCGAGGAGTTCGTCACCGTCGTGCTGGCCGACTTCCGGCCCGGCGAGGTGCACCTGGTCAACTGCGGGCACCCGCCGCCCCTGCGCGTCGGGCGCCGGCTGCGTACGGTCGACCCGCCCGACCCGTCCCCGCCGCTCGGCCTGTCCCCGGCCCCGCGCGTGCAGCGCGTCCACCTGTCCCCCGGCGAACGGCTGCTGCTCTACACCGACGGCCTCACCGACGCCCGCGACCCACGCGGCCGGCCGCTCCCGCTGGACCGGCCCGTCCAGGTCGCGCTCACCGCGCCCGCCCTCGACGACGCGCTGGACCGGCTGCTCACGCTCCTCCGCCGGCACAGCTCCGGCCGCATCGACGACGACCTGACGCTGATCCTCACCCAGCCCGCCACCGCGAGCCCCGCCGGCGTGCCGGCCTGGGCGTGAGGCGCTACTGCAGCCCGGCGCGTACGGACGTGATGCGCTGGGTGTTGAAGCCCAGCCAGTGCATACGGCCGATGTAGCGGGCGTGCTCGACCTTCAGGCAGCGGTCCATGATCACCGTCAGGCCGCCCTCCTCGGCGATGCGGGCGCCCTCGGCGTTGATCACGCCGTACTGGCACCACAGCGCCTTCGCGCCGATCGCCACGGCATCGGCGGCGATCTCCGGCAGCGCGTCCGGGGCGCGGAAGACGTTCACGACGTCCACCGGCTCGGGGATGTCGCGCAGGCTCGGGTACGACGTCTCGCCGAGGATCTCCGTCTCCCGCGGGTTCACCGGGATCACCCGGTAGCCGTGCCGCTTGAGGTAGTAGCCGACGAAGTGGCTGGCCCGCAGCTCGTTGCCGGACAGGCCGACGATCGCGATCGTCCGGGTGCCGTGCAGGACGCGCTGGATCGCCGCCGGATCCTGGTACCGCGCGAGATCGGTCATGCCGCCGCCACCTTCGCGAATCCCTGCTCCAGGTCCCAGATCAGGTCGTCCACCGACTCGGTGCCGACCGACAGCCGGATCGAGCCGGGGCCGACGCCCGCCGCCCGCAGCTCGTCGTCGCTCAGCTGCCGGTGCGTCGTACTGGCGGGGTGGATGATCAGGCTCTTCGCGTCGCCGACGTTGGCCAGGTGCGACCAGAGCGTCACCCCGCCGATGAGGCCCTGCCCGCCGGCCCGGCCGCCCGCGCAGTCGAAGGAGAACACCGCGCCGGCACCGCGCGGCAGGTACTTCTCCACCAGCGGCGCGTACTTGCTGCCCGGCAGCCCGGGATAGGTCACGTTGGACGCCAGCTCGTGCGCCTCCAGGAACTCCGCGACCTTCAGCGCGTTCGCCACGTGCCGCTCCATCCGCAGCGACAGCGTCTCCAGGCCCTGCAGGAACAGGAACGCGTTGAACGGCGTCATCGTCGCGCCGAGGTCGCGCAGCGTCTCGGCGCGCAGCTTCATCAGGTAGCCGTACGTGCCGAACGTCTCGTGGAACCGCAGGCCGTGGTACGCGGGCGAGGGGTCGGCGACCACCGGGAACCGGCCGTTGGACCAGTCGAACTCCCCGGACTCGACGACCACTCCCCCGATGCTCGTGCCGTGCCCGCCGATGAACTTGGTCGCCGAGTGGATCACGATGTCCGCGCCCCAGTCGATCGGCCGGCACAGGTACGGCGTAGCGAACGTGTTGTCCACCAGCAGCGGGATCCCGTGCTCGTGCGCGATGCCGGCCACCGTCTCGATGTCCAGCACGTTGCCGGCCGGGTTGCCGATCGTCTCGGCGAAGAACGCCTTGGTCTCCGGCCGTACGGCCTGCCGCCACGCCTCCGGGTCGTCCGGGTCGACCCAGGTCAGCGCCACGTTCATCTTGCGCAGCATGTGCTTGAACTGGTTCACCGTGCCGCCGTACAGCGCCTGGGAGGAGACCACGTGGTCGCCCGGCTCCAGCAGCGTGAACAGCGCGCCCGCCTGCGCGGCGATTCCGCTGGCGAACGCCACGCCGCCGGCGCCGCCCTCGAGGTTGGCCACCCGCTCCTCGAACACCGCGACCGTCGGGTTCATGATCCGCGAGTACGTGTTCCCGTACTCCTGCAGGTTGAAGTACGCCGCCGCGGACTCCGGGTCCTCGAACACGTAGCTGGTCGTCTGGAAGATCGGTACGGCGCGCGCGCCCGTGTTCGGGTCGGGCCGCTGCCCGGCGTGCAGCTGCCGGGTCTCGAACCCGAACGCGCGGGGTTCCTCGGTCACGGATGTCCCTTCAAAAACCGGCGGATGATGGGCGTCTGCCGCGCCTCTTCGAGCAGGAAGCAGTCGTGCCCGTACGGCGCCTCGATCACGTGCGACTCGACCGGCTTGCCGAGGGCGCGCAGCGCGTCCGCGATCTCGCCCGACGCGGACGGCGGGTACAGCCAGTCGGAGCTGAACGCGATGAGCAGCGTACGGGCCTTGACGCCGTCGAGCGCGCGCTCCAGCGAGCCGCCGCCGTACTGCCGGGCGAGGTCGAAGTACGTCAGGGCCCGGGAGGTGTAGAGGTAGGTGTTGGCGTCGAACCGCTTGACGAACGAGTCGGCCTGGTGGCGCAGGTAGCTCTCGACCTCGAACTCCGGCTCGGTGATGGTGTACCGGATGTCGTCGGCGAACTGCAGGCGGCGGGCGAACTTGTCCTCGAGCGCCGGCGCGGACAGGTACGTGATGTGCCCGACCATCCGCGCCACGCCCATCCCGGCGTCCGGCGCGCGGCCCGTGCCGTAGTAGCGGCCGCGCTGCCAGTCCGGGTCGCGCATGATCGCGTCGCGGGCGATGGAGTTCCAGGCCACGCCCTGCGGGTGCAGGGCGTGCGTGCTGGCGATCGACACGACGGCGTCGACCTGGCCGGGGTACAGCACCGCCCACTCGAACGCCTGCATGCCGCCGAGCGAGCCGCCGGCCACCGCCGCGAGCCGCTCGATGCCGAGCTCGTCGAGGAAGGCGCGCTCCGTGCGCACCATGTCCGCGACGGTGATCACCGGGAAGTCCGGCCCGTACGGGCGGCCGGTCTCCGGGTCGGTCGAGGACGGGCCGGTGGTGCCGCGGCAGCCGCCGAGCAGGTTCGTGGAGACGACGAAGTAGCGGTCGGTGTCGAACGCCTTGCCGGGGCCGATCATGCCGTCCCACCAGCCGAGGCCCCGGCCGGCCGTGCCGTCGCGGTCCTCGGCGCCGAAGCCGTCGCGGGTGCCCTCCTGCGGCGGCGCCGCGGCGAATCCGGCCGCGTGCGCGTCGCCGGACAGCGCGTGGCAGACCAGGATGACGTTGTCGCGTTCCGGGGAGAGCGAGCCGTACGTCTCGTACGCCACCCGGATCGGGTACAGCTCCCGCCCGCAGTCGAGAGGTACGGGTTTCGGCAGGTCGAGGTACTGCGTTTCGATCGTGCCGACCGAGCCGGCCGCCGGCGCCGAGGCTGGCTTCGCCATGGGGCTATGTTAGCCCGCCGCCCACGAGGTATTGTCAAGTGATCTAGTAGGAAAACCGATCTTGGGCGGGAGCCGCGAACATGACGACGGTCGTCAACGGGGTCAACGTGCAGGCGCTGCTGGACGCGCGCCAGGTACTCGAGAGCGCGCCGGAGGCCGCCCAGTTCACCTGGCGGGCCACCTCCAAATGGGAGAACGGCGTGCACAGCACGGTACGGATCCGCGAGTACTTCGGCCTCGGCGAGGAGCAGAGCCACAAGGCGGAGGCGGTGTTCGACGCCGACCACCCCGAGACGTTCGCGGCCGAGGACAACGGCATCACGCCGATCGAGTACCTGCTGGTCGGCCTGGCGAGCTGCCTGACGGCCGGCGTGGCGTCCGTCGCGCAGAACCGCGGCATCCAGCTCCGCTCGGTCGAGTCGACGGTCGAGGGCGCGCACGACGTCCGCGGCATCCTCGGCGTCGACGGCGACGTGCGTAACGGCTTCAACGACGTCAAGGTGACCTTCACGATCGACGCCGACGCCACCCGGCAGGAGATCGAGGCGCTGGTCGCCCAGTCGCAGAAGCGCTCGGCGGTGTTCGACGCGCTCACCAACCCCACCAACGTGACCGTCGACGTCGCCTGAGGAGCCCGTCATCGAGCGTGTCACCACGGTCGTCGTCGGCGCCGGGCACGCGGGCCTCGCCGCGAGCCACTTCCTCGGCGCGCGGTCGATCGACCATGTCGTGCTGGAACGCGGCGAGGTGGCGAACTCCTGGCGGCGGGAACGCTGGGACTCGCTGCGGCTGCTCACCCCCAACTGGCAGAGCCGGCTGCCCGGCCACGGCTACGACGGCCCGGACCCCGACGGCTACATGTCCATGGCCGACGTCACCGGGTTCATCGAGCGGTACGCCGGGGTCATCGGCGCGCCCGTCCGTACGGGGACGACCGTCACGTCGGTGCGGCCCGCCGGGGACGGGTACGTGGTGCGGACCGACCGCGGCGAGATCGGCTGCCGCGCGGTGGTGATCGCCAGCGGCGCGTGCAACCGGCCGGTGGTGCCGGAGTTCGCGGCCGCGGTGCCGGCGTCGGTACGGCAGCTGACGCCGTTCGACTATCGCGGGCCCGCGGACCTGGTGGACGGCGGCGTGCTCGTCGTGGGCGCGTCGGCGACCGGGGTGCAGCTGGCCGCGGAGCTGCGGCGGTCCGGGCGGCCGGTGGTGCTGTCGGTCGGCGAGCAGGTGCGGCTGCCGCGCACGTACCGGGGCCGCGACGTGCTGTGGTGGATGGCCGCCTCCGGCGTGTGGGACCAGCGGTACGACGAGATCGAGGACCTGAACCGGGCGCGCAGCCTGCCGTCGCTGCAGCTCGTCGGCACCCCTGAGCGGGCTACGCTGGACCTCAACGCGCTGATGGCGCTGGGCGTCGAGCCGGTGGGCCGCTGGGCGGCCGTACGGGACGGCGTGGCGCTGTTCTCCGGCGGCCTGCGCAACGTGTTCGCGCTGGCCGACCTCAAGATGGAGCGGCTGCTCGACACCTTCGACGAATGGGCCCGCGAGGACGGGCGCGCCGACGGCGCCGGGCCGCCCGAGCGGTTCGCCCCGACCCGGGTGCCGTCCTCGACGCGCCTCAAGCTCGACCTCACCAGCGGCGAGATCGGCACGATCGTGTGGGCCACCGGCTTCCGGCCGGAGTACGGCTGGCTGGACGTACCGGTGGTGGACGCGAAGGGCCGGCTGCGGCACGACGGCGGCGTGGTCGGCGCCCCGGGCCTGTACGCGCTGGGCCTGCCCGTCCTGCGGCGCCGCAAGTCCACGTTCATCTACGGCATCGAGGACGACGCCCGGGAGGTGGTGGACCACCTCGCGGCGTATCTGGGCACGCGCTAGGGTGCGGCCTGTGGAGATCGACCCCACGGTGCCGAGCTCGGCCCGGATGTATGACTACTACCTCGGTGGTACGGACAACTTCCCGGCCGACCGGGAGGCCGCGGAGCGGATCCTCGCGATGGAGCCCGGTGTCCGTACCAACACGCGGGCGAACCGGCGGTTCCTGGTCCGCGCCGTCCGGCTGCTGGCCGAGGAGGGGATCACGCAGTTCATCGACCTCGGCACGGGCATCCCCACGTCGCCGAACGTGCACGAGGTCGCCCGCGCGGTGAACCCGGACGCGCGCGTCGTCTACGTGGACAACGACCCGATCGTCACGGCGCACAACCGGTCGCTGAACGCGACCGAGGACGGCGTCATCTTCATCGAGGCCGACGTACGCCGCCCGTCCAACATCGTCAGCCACCCCGACGTCCAGCGCACCATCGACTTCACCCGCCCCGTCGCCGTCCTGGTCGTCTCCCTGCTGCACTTCTTCGACGACTCCGACGCCCGCCGCATCCTCACCGGCGTCCGCTCCTGGATGGCCTCGGGCAGCTACCTGGTCCTGTCGGCCAACGGCTCCGAAGGCGTGGCCGAGCGCGACATCGAGGCCGCCGCCGACATCTACGAACGCGCCGGCGTCCGCCTCGTCCTGCGCTCCCGCGACGAGCTCCGCCCGTACTTCGACGGCTACGACCTCCTGGACCCCGGCCTCGTTCCCGTCCAGCAGTGGCGCGCCGACGAGGAACCCACCCGCGGCGCCATGCTCGCCGGAGTGGCCCGGCTTCCCTAGCCCGGCCGTCGTACGATGCCGGGATGACGGCAGAGCGGTCCATCCCCGCGCAGGACGAGGTGTTCGGTTACTTCAGCACGTTGTCGAACTGGGGGCGGTGGGGCGATGACGACGAGCGCGGCACGCTGAACCACATCACCGACGACGTACGGCTGGCGGCGGCGCGGGCCGTGCGGCATGGGCGGAGTGTGTCGTGTGCGTGGGAGGTGGGCGTACCGGAGGAGATGGAGCGGGCGACGACGGCGTGCCCGTGCGCCGCGGACATGCCAGGGGCCGAGCACATGCCGGTGCCCACGTTCCGCAATGACCGGCGCTGGGGGTTCTCCAACGAGCGGCTCGGCATCTTGTTCCACGGGAACACGATCACCCACGTCGACTCGCCGTGCCACATCTTCTGGGACGGCCGGATGTACAACGGGCGGTCGCACGAGCTGGTCGACACCGAGACGGGGTCGGCGTGGGGGGCCGTCACGGCGGCGGCGGACGGGATCGTCACGCGGGGGGTGCTGCTGGACGTCGCGCGGGTCCGCGACGTGCCGTGGCTGGAACCGGGGCAGGGGGTGTTCCCCGATGACCTGGAGGAGGCCGAGCGCCGCCAGGGCGTGCGGGTGCGGCCCGGCGACGCGGTGCTCCTGCGGACCGGCTACGGCCGCGCCCGGCACGAGGCCGGGCCGTCCGGTGGTGTCACGCAGGCCGGCTGGCACGCCTCCTGCCTGCCGTGGCTGCACGAGCGGGGCGCCGCGCTGATCGGCGCGGACACCCCGCAGGACGTCCAGCCGTCGGGGTACGACGACGTGCTGATGCCGGTGCACGCCGTGGGCCTCGTGGCGATGGGCCTGTGGCTGCTGGACAACTGCGACCTGGAGGCGTGCGCGGCGACGGCCGCCGAGCTCGGCCAGTGGGACTTCCAGCTCGCCGTCGCGCCGGTCCGCTTCGCCGGTACGTCGGGCAGCCCGGTGAACCCGATCGCC
>Ga0164243_10005476_pt1 | contig 19378 bp, 16 predicted proteins | sample OricompcompostOP_FD_108781 | JGI IMG/M metagenome (GOLD analysis project Ga0164243, IMG submission 108781) | Organic Plus compost microbial communities from Emeryville, California, USA - Original compost - Organic plus compost (OP) | ecosystem: Engineered > Solid waste > Mixed feedstock >... | reverse complement strand
GGCGGCTGGCCCGACGGCCTCGACACCGAACTGTCCCAGCACGTGGCCAGCCTCGAACGGCTCATGGGACGCCGGCTGGGGGACGGGTCGGACCCGCTGCTCGTCAGCGTCCGCTCCGGCGCGGCGTTCTCCATGCCGGGGATGATGGACACGGTCCTCGACCTGGGCCTCAACGACGAGTCCGTGGAGGGGCTGGCGGCCGGCACCGACGAGCGGTTCGCCCTGGACTCCTACCGACGCTTCCTCGCCATGTACGGGCGCATCGTGATGGACGTGCCCGGGGCGGCGTTCGACGACGCACTCGAGCAGGCGAAGGACGACAGCGGCGTGGCCATCGACGCCGAGCTGGGACTCGACGCCCTCCGAGCGCTGGTGGCTGCCCACCAGGCGGCGATCGAGGAGCACGCCGGTCGACCGTTCCCGCAGGAGCCCCTCGTGCAGCTGAGAGGCGCGGTCGAGGCGGTGTTCCGCAGCTGGCAGTCGCCGCGGGCCCAGGCCTACCGGCGGCGGGAGCGGATCCCCGACGATCTGGGCACCGCGGTCAACGTGCAGGCGATGGTGTTCGGCAACCGCGACGACCGGTCCGGCACCGGGGTGGCGTTCACCCGCAACCCCTCCACCGGCGCGGCTGGCGCCTACGGCGACTTCCTGGTCAACGCCCAGGGCGAGGACGTGGTCGCCGGCATCCGCACCACCCTCCCGCTCGACGCCATGGCCGAGACGTTCCCCGCGGCCTACGAGGAGCTGACCGCCATCCTCCAGCGGCTCGAGTCCCACTACCGCGACATGCTCGACTGCGAGTTCACCGTCGAGCACGACCGGCTCTGGATGCTCCAGACGCGTGTCGGCAAGCGCACAGGCGAAGCCGCGGTGCGCATCGCCGTCGCCCTCACCGAGGACCCCCAGGTCCGCCTGACCCGGGCCGAGGCCGTCTCCCGCGTCCGTCCCGAGCACCTCGACCAGCTGCTGCACCCCCAGCTGGGCGAGGTCACCTCGCCCGTGCTCGCCACCGGGCTGGCGGCCTCGCCGGGCGCAGCCGTGGGCCGGGCCTACTTCGACGCCGACCGGGCGGTCGCCGCGGTGGCGCGAGGGGAGCGGGTCGTGCTGGTGCGGGGGGAGACCTCGCCCGACGACGTCCACGGGATCGCCGCCGCCGACGGGGTGCTCACCTCGCGGGGCGGCCTGGTCAGCCACGCCGCGGTGGTGGCCCGGGGATGGGGGAAGCCGGCGGTCTGCGGCGCCGAAGCCCTCACCGTGGGCCCCGACTCCTTCACCGCCGCGGACGGCACCGTCGTGGCCGAAGGGGACTGGCTGTCGATCGATGGCAACACCGGCCGGGTCTACGGCGGCGAGCTGAGCCTGGTGGAGGGTCGGGTGCCCGCCGAGCTCTCGATCCTGCTCGGTTGGGCCGACGAGATCCGCCGGGGGCACATGGGCGTCCGGGCCAACGCCGACACCGGCGCCGACGCCGCCCGGGCCCGCCAGCTGGGCGCCGAGGGCATCGGGCTGTGTCGGACCGAGCACATGTTCCTGGCCGAGGACCGGCTGCCGGTGGTGCGCCGCATGATCCTCGCCCGTCGTCCCGACGATGAGCAGGCCGCCCTGGCCGAGCTGCTCGAGGTCCAGCGGGCCGACTTCGAGGAGGTGTTGGCGGCCATGGACGACCTGCCCGTGACCGTGCGCCTGCTCGACCCGCCCCTGCACGAGTTCCTGCCCTCGACCGAAGAGCTGGTCGTGGCCGAGGGACGCGGTGAGCTGGACGACGCCGGACGGGAGCTGCTCGCGGCCGCCCGGGCCCTCGAGGAGCAGAACCCCATGCTGGGCCTGCGCGGCGTCCGCCTCGGCATCGTGAAGGACGGCCTGTACCGGATGCAGGCGCGTGCCCTGGTCGAAGCCGCTGTCCGTCGGCAGCGCCTCGGGCAGCGGCCCCGGGTGGAGATCATGATCCCGCTCGTCATCGACGTGGCCGAGCTCGAGCTCACGCGCCGGTGGGTGGAGGAGGAGGTCGCCGCCGTGCTCGCCGAGCACGACGCCGAGCTCGAGGTGGAGGTGGGCACCATGATCGAGACGCCCCGGGCGGCGCTCCGGGCCGACGAGATCGCCGAGGCAGCCGACTTCTTCTCGTTCGGCACCAACGACCTCACCCAGATGACGCTGGGCTTCAGCCGCGACGACGTGGCCCCGATCCTCGAGCGCTACCGGGAGATGGGGCTTCTCGGCGCCGATCCGTTCGAGACCATCGACCGAGCCGGCGTCGGCGAGCTGGTGCGCATCGGCGTCGAGCGGGGACGCGACACCCGCCCCGGGCTGCCGACCGGTGTGTGCGGCGAGCACGGCGGCGACCCCGCGTCGATCGCGTTCTTCGCGTCGGCGGGGATCGACTACGTCTCCTGCTCGCCCTTCCGGGTGCCGGTGGCCCGGCTGGCCGCCGCCCACGCCGTGCTGGGCGGCGCTGAGGGCCCCGGCGCCGACGCCTGAGCCCCCACCGACCTTCCTCCTCAGGTCGCGGCGGTGAGGCACCGACACTCCTTCGGACGACGGTGCCGAACCCCTACGCTCGGCACCAGGGAGGACGAGACGTGACCGACGGGGACCAGAACATCGCCGGACTGATCGACCGCGGGGGCTACGCCGCCGTGCTCTTCGACCTCGACGGGGTGCTCACCGAGACCGCCACGGTGCACGCCGCCGCCTGGCAGCAGATGTTCGACGAGTTCCTGCGCTCGTGGGCGACCGAGCACGACCAGCCCTTCGTGCCGTTCGACCTGGCGAAGGACTACCCGGCGTACCTCGACGGCAAGCCTCGCTACGACGGTGTCCGGAGCTTCCTCGCCTCCCGGGGCATCACCCTGCCCGAGGGCACCCCCGAGGATCCGCCCGACGCCCGGACCGTCGCCGGACTCGGCAACCGCAAGAACGACCTGGTGCAGGACCTGCTCCACCACGGCGGGGTGACCGCCTACCCGGGCTCGGTGGCGCTGCTGCACCACGTGCGGGCCATCGGGCTGAAGACGGCCGTGGTCTCGTCGTCGAAGAACTGCCAGGCCGTGATCGAGGCCGCCGGCATCGCCGACCAGTTCGACGCCCGGGTCGACGGCCACGACGTGGAGGACGGTGGCATCCCCGGCAAGCCGGCCCCCGACACCTTCCTGGAGGCCGCTCGTCGCCTCGGGGTGGAGCCGAGCGCGGGCGTGGTGTTCGAGGACGCCCTGGCCGGCGTGCAGGCGGGCCGGGCCGGGCACTTCGGCCTCGTCATAGGTGTCGACCGGGCGAACCAGGCCGACGCCCTCCGAGCGCACGGCGCCGACGTGGTCGTCGACGACCTGGCGGAGCTGATGCCGTCGTGAGCGCCACCGAGGACCCCATGACCAGCGACGACCCCGTGACCACCGACCCGGTGACCAACCCCCCGAGCCCCGATCCCACCACCGCGGACGGCACCCTCCCCGAGACCGGAGGACCCGTCGATCCCCAGCCGTTCGGCGAACCCGGTGGCGTGGGCGCGCCGCCGACGTACCCCGTCGAGGGCTGGCACGTCCGCGAGACCGACTTCGACCTCGACGCCCTCCCCCAGAGCGAGACCATCTTCTCGCTCTCCAACGGCTACCTCGGCCTGCGCGGCAACCTCGAGGAGGGCGCCCCCGCCTTCGAGCGGGGGACCTACGTCAACGGGTTCTACGAGTCCCGGCCCATCGTCTACCCCGAGGCCGCTTACGGCTACGCCCACGACGACCAGGCCCTGCTGAACGTCACCGACGGCAAGATGATCTCGCTCGAGGTCGACGGCGAGGTCTTCGACGTGCGCACCGGGGAGCTGCACGAGCACAACCGGGTGCTCGACCTGCGCCGCGGCTTCATCGGGCGGGAGGTCGTGTGGGAGTCGCCGTCCGGTCGCCGGGTGTCGGTCCGCACCCGCCGGCTGGTGTCGCTGGTGGTGCCCCACCTGGCGTGCATGGAGTACGAGGTCGAGGCTCTCGGCCCCGACACCGCCGAGCCCATGGAGATCGAGCTGGCGAGCCAGCTCGTCGCCAACGAGAGCGACCTGCGCCAGTCCGACGATCCCCGGGAGATGGCGGCCTACTGGGGCCAGGTCCTGCGGCCGTGCTGGAGCTACGCCGAGGGCGACCGCGTCGGCCTCGGCCACCAGGTCGAGCGGGCCAAGCTGTCGGTGTACTGCCTGACCGACCACGTCGTGCACACCCCGGCCGACGTCGACGTCGACGCCAGCACCTCCCGCGACGACGACTCCCGCATCGACCGGATCTACCGGTTCTCCCTCCGTTCGGGGCAGGCCGCCCACCTGCGGAAGTACCTCGTCTACACCTACGGGCCCGACGCCGAGAACGGTGCCATGCCCGACCGCCTCCAGGGGTGGATGGACGAAGCGCTGGAGAGCACGTTCGAGGACCTCCTCGACGCCCAGGTCAACCGGCTCGACGAGTTCTGGCGCGAGTGCCACATCGACATCGTCGGCGACGACTCGCTGCGCCAGGCGGTGCGGTTCGCCCTGTTCCAGGTGCTCCAGGCGTCCGCGCTCACCCAGAACCAGGGCATCCCGGCCAAGGGCCTCACCGGCCAGGGCTACAACGGCCACTACTTCTGGGACATGGAGGTGTACGTCCTCCACGTCCTCACCTACCTCTCGCCCAAGCAGGCCCGCGAGTCGCTCCGCTACCGGCACTCCACCCTGCCCCAAGCCCGGGCTCGCGCCCGGGAGCTGAACAAGGTCGGGGCGCTGTTCCCGTGGCGCACGATCAACGGCGAGGAGGCCTCGTCGTTCTTCCCCGCCGGCACCGCCGAGTACCACATCAACGGCGACATCGCCCACGCTGTGCGCCACTACTGCGAGATCACCGGTGACGACGAGTTCCTCTTCGACGAGGGCGTCGAGATCCTGGCCGAGACGGCTCGCTTCTGGCTCTCGTTGGGCTTCTACAACCCCGGCCGGGAGGGTCGCTTCTGCATCCACGGGGTGACCGGGCCCGACGAGTACACCGCCATCGTCGACAACAACACGTTCACCAACCTGATGGCGAAGTCGAACCTGGCCTACGCCGCCGAGGTGGTCGAGCGCATGCGGGACGTCGCCCCGGAGGCCCTCGCCCGCCTGGTCGAGCGCATCGGCCTCCAGGACCACGAGCCCGACGAGTGGGCCGCCGCGGCCAAGGCCATGTACGTGCACTACGACCCCGAACGGGCGTTGCACGGCCAGGACGACTCCTTCCTGGACCAGCAGCCGTGGGACTTCGAGGGCACCCCGCCCGAGAACTACCCCCTGCTGATGCACTACCACCCGCTCGACCTCTACCGCTCCCAGGTCATCAAGCAGGCCGACCTGGTGATGGCGATGTTCCTCCACGGCCACGAGTTCACGGCCGAGGAGAAGCAGCGCAACTTCGCCTACTACGACCCGATCACCACGGCCGACTCGTCGCTCTCGATGTGCATCCAGGCGATCATGGCCGCCGAGGTCGGCGACCTCGAGAAGGCCTGGGAGTACACCCAGCGCACCGCCCTCACCGACCTGCACAACGTGCAGCACAACGTGCACGACGGCATCCACATCGCCTCCCAGGCGGGCACCTGGATGGCGCTGGCCTGCGGCTTCGGTGGCCTGCGGAACCACCGCGGGGTGCTGCAGTTCCGACCTCAGCTGCCGCCGGGGCTGGAGATGCTCGGCTTCCGGTGCCGGGCCGACGGGGCCGTCGTCGAGGTGCAGATCACCCCGAGGTGGGTGACCTACTCGCTGGTCGACGGCCACGCCGTGGAGATCGGCCACAACGGTGCGCCGGTCACGCTCCGGCCAGGGGAGCCCGTCCACATCGACTGGTGACGCCGGCCGGCGGTCAGCCGCCGGCCGGATCGTCGGAGCCCGCTGCTACCGTCCGCCCCCGGAGGCGTGCGTGGGCATCCAGGACGACGACATCGCGAGCGTGCGGGCGGCCACCGACATCGTGGCGGTCATCAGCGAGCACGTCGCCCTCAAGCGCGTCGGCCGGCGTTGGGTGGGACTGTGCCCGTTCCACAGCGAGAAGTCGGGCTCGTTCTCGGTCAACGCTGAGGAGAAGCTCTACTACTGCTTCGGGTGCGGCGCGAAGGGCGACGTCATCACCTTCGTGCGGGAGATCGAGCACCTCGACTTCGTCGGCGCGGTCGAGAAGCTGGCCGCCAAGTCGGGCATCACCCTGCGCTACACCGACGAGGGCCAGAACGAGGGGCGCCGTCGCCGGGCCAAGCTGCTGGAGGCGGTGGCCAAGGCCGTGGACTGGTACCACCAGCGCCTCCTGTCGGCCCCCGACGCGGGCCCGGCCCGGGGCTACCTGCGGTCGCGGGGGCTCAGCGGCGACGAGGTCAAGGCCTACAAGATCGGCTGGGCCCCAGAGGGGTGGGACGAGCTGGCCCGGGCCCTGCGGCTGCCGAACGACGTCTTCGTCGAGGCGGGGCTCGGCTTCCTCAACAGCCGGGGTCGCCCCACGGACGCCTTCCGGGGCCGGGTCCTGTTCCCCATCTTCGACGTGAGCGGCGACGCAGTCGGCTTCGGTGGGCGGATCCTGCCGGGCCACGAGGGGGCCAAGTACAAGAACTCGGTCGACTCTGCCATCTACAACAAGAGCCGGCTGCTCTACGGGCTCAACTGGGCCAAGGCCGACGTGGTGCGGGCCGACGAGGTGATCGTCTGCGAGGGCTACACGGACGTCATCGGCTTCGCCAAGGCAGGGGTGCCCCGCGCCGTCGCCACCTGTGGCACCGCCCTCACCGAGGAGCACGTCAAGGTGCTGCGCAGCTTCGCCCGCCGGCTGGTGCTGGCCTTCGACGCCGACGCCGCCGGCCAGAACGCGGCCGAGCGGGTGTACGCCTGGGAGCGCCAGTACGACCTCGACGTGGCCGTCGCCGCCTTCCCCGGCGGTGTCGACCCGGCCGAGCTGGCCCAGTCCGACCCCGGTGCCCTGGCCACCGCGGTCGCAGAGGCGAAGCCGTTCCTCAAGTTCCGCCTCGACCGGGTGCTCGCCGGCGCCCAGTTCGACACACCCGAGCAGCGGGTGCGGGCGGCCGAGGCGGCCATGGCGGTGGTCCAGGAGCACCCCTCCGACATGGTGCGCGACCAGTACCTCCTGGAGGTCGCCGCCCACTGCCGCATCGACCCGGACCAGCTGCGGGGCCGGCGCTTCGGCCCGCCCCCCGGGGCACCGGCCAAGGGCAAGAACCAGCGGTCGGGGAGCGGAGGCGGTCGCCGGGGCGCGCCGGTGCAGGACGAACCGCCACCTCCCGACGAGTGGTGGGACGACGACCAGCCGCCGCCGCGAGGCACGCTCGCCCGACCCGACCGGCCCCGGTCCCGACCGGTCGTCCGCGACACGCCCGAGACCGAGGCCCTGCGCCTGCTGGTGTGGCGACGCGATGAGATCGGTCCGTGGCTCGACGACACCCTCTTCCGGGAGTCGGTCACCCTCGCCGCCTACCGGGCCCTGGCGGTCTCCAGCTCGGTCGCCGACGCCATCGCCATGGTCGAGGCAGACGATCCCGCCGCAGGGGACCTGCTGCGGCGCCTCGCGGTGGAGGAGACCGAGGCCGACGTGTTCGGCGTCGGCGGCGTGCTCACCCGCCTCGTCGACGACGCGGCGACGGCCGCCATGACCGGCCTGAAGGCGGAGGCCCGGGTGGCCGACGACCCGTTCGCGGTGGGGGAGGTCATCGCCTGGCTGAAGCTGCGGACGATGGAGCTCCGCGAGGAGGACACCAACGAGGCGGCGCTCAGCGAGTTGGTAGGGTGGCTGACCGGACGTCCGGAGGAGGATGCGTGAGCGAGAGCGGCCTGGCGCCCTCTCCCCTGACAGGGATCGCCGACGATGCGCTGCAGCACCTGGTCGAGCGAGGGCTGGCCCGCGACGACCACTCCGTCTCCATCGACGAGGTGCTCGACGTCATCGAGGGGCGAGATCCGACGCCCGAGCTGATCGAGTCGCTGCGCGCCTCCCTGGCGGCCAAAGGGGTGACCCTCGACGACGGTGAGCCCGAGCTCGCCACCCTCACCGACGAGGTCCTCGCCTCGGCGACGCCGGCCGAACCGGCGCCACCGTCCGACGAGGAGATCGTGGTGGTCGTTCGCGACCCCGCCCTCGACGAGGACGACGACCTGGTCGAGCGCCGCCACCGGGCCCGGTTCCGCACCGCCACCCGGGAGACCATCCGCCTCAACGCCCAGACCGGCGGCTCCTCCGACCCGGTGCGCATGTACCTCAAGGAGATCGGCCGGGTCCCCCTGCTCACCGGGCAGGAGGAGGTCATCCTCGCCCAGCAGATCGAGCGGGGCACCAAGGCCGCCGAGGAGCTCGCCGACCTGTCGGCCAGCGGCCGGCTCGACGCCCTCGACCCCGCCGTGAAGGCGCGCCTCACCCGCCTGGTGCGCAAGGGCGACGACGCCAAGGCCGAGCTCACCCAGGCCAACCTGCGCCTGGTCGTGTCGATCGCCAAGCGCTACGTGGGTCGGGGCATGCAGATCCTCGACCTGATCCAGGAGGGCAACCTCGGCCTCATGCGGGCCGTGGAGAAGTTCGACTGGACCAAGGGCTTCAAGTTCTCCACCTACGCCACGTGGTGGATCCGCCAGGCCATCACCCGGGCCATCGCCGACCAGGCCCGCACCATCCGCATCCCGGTGCACATGGTCGAGTCGATCAACAAGGTCCACCGGGTGCAGCGCCAGATGGTGCAGGAGCTCGAGCGGGAGCCCACCATCGAGGAGCTGGCCGAGAAGGTGGACATGACCCCGGCCCGGGTGCGGGAGATCATGCGCATCTCGCAGGACCCCCTCTCGCTCGACTCGCCGGTGGGGGAGGAGGACGACTCCAACCTCGCCGACTTCATCGAGGACCAGCATGCCGAGGCCCCGGCCGAGATGGCCGCCCGGATGATGCTGAACACCGCCGTCGAGGAGGCCCTCTCCGACCTCAACGACCGGGAGAAGGCGGTCGTCCGCATGCGCTTCGGGCTCGACGACGGCCAGGCCCGCACCCTCGAGGAGGTCGGCCGCGAGTTCGGGGTCACCCGCGAGCGGATCCGCCAGATCGAGTCGAAGACGCTGGCCAAGCTCCGACATCCCCAGCACAGCCAGAAGCTGCGCGACTACCTCGACGGCGAGTGACCCGGCACCGACCGACGTCCGCGGGCACGTCCGGGCGTCCCACCGGGTAGACCAGGGGCATGAAGTTCCGCACCGGACTCCTCATCGGCGGCGCCCTCGGCTACTACTACGGCGCCAAGGCGGGTCGGGAGCGCTTCGAGCAGATCGACGCCGTCCTCGAGCGCATCCGCCGCCGTCCCTCCTACCAGCGGGCCCGGGACCAGGTGCTCGGCGGCGTCAGCGCTGCCGGCGAGGTGGCGAAGGCCCGAGCCGGGCAGGTCGTGGCCCGGGTGGTGCCCGACGAGCCGGAGCCCGTCTACGAGCCCGGCCTCGAGTTCAACCCCGACTTCAGCCCCACCGAGGAGGAGATCCTCCTCGACCTCCGCGGCGAGGCCCCCTCCGCCTGACCTCTTCGGGGCCTGTCACACCCCCTCTCCACACCGGAGGGCATGGGTACCGGGGGAAGGTCGCCGAGCAGGAGCGGGCCCGTGAGCTGCGGGCCCAGTCCTGGACGCTGCAGGAGATCGCCGCCGAGCTCGGCGTCGCCAAGGGCTCGGTGTCGGTCTGGGTCCGCGACGTCGAGGTCGAGCCCCGACCCCGGGCCACCGCCCGCCGGCGGGGCCCGAACGCCCTCCAGCGCCGCAAGCAGGCCGAGATCGAGGAGCTGCTCGAGGAGGGCCGCCGCCGCATCGGTGCGCTCTCGGAGCGCGAGTTCCTCGTCGCCGGCGCTGCCCTCTACGCCGGCGAGGGCTCGAAGAGCGACGGTCGCCTCGCGTTCGTGAACAGCGATCCCCGGATGGTGCTCTTCTTCTGCTCCTGGTTCCGCAGGTTCTTCGAGATCGACGAGTCGAAGCTCCGCTTCCGGCTCTACCTCCACGAAGGTCTCGACCTCGGTGCCGCCATGGCGTTCTGGAGCGAGGTCACGGCCATTCCGGTGAGCCAGTTCGGTAAGCCCTACCGTGCCGCGGCCGACCCGTCGATCCGCCGATCGAAGCACCCGATGGGCTGTGGATCCGTGGATTACTACGGCACACGGGTCCACCGGGCCGTCATGGGCGTCGTGCACGCGCTGCTAGAGTTTCCACTCGCCCTTCCGGGGTAGCTCAGCTGGCAGAGCAACGGACTGTTAATCCGTTTGTCGTGGGTTCGAGCCCCACCCCCGGAGCCCAGACGCCCCGGCCCACCGGCCGGGGCGTCGTCGCGTCCGGGCCCGGCCGGTCCGTTGCCTAGCCTGGCCGGGTCGGGGCGGTAGCTCAGTGGTCAGAGCGCGGGACTCATAATCCCTTGGTCGTGGGTTCGATCCCCACCCGCCCCACTCTCCGGAGGCGCGGCCTCCTGGCCTGGTCCGTCCCGTAGGGTTCGGGCCGGCCTTGGTTCCCCTGTGACCCGGGCCTACGGGGGGCAGGCGGTGAGACGAACGGTGCTGCTGGGAGCGAGCCTCATTGGACTCGTGCTCGTCGCCGGGTGCGGCGACGATGCTCCGTCGTTGTCGTCGACGACGGCAGAGCAGGAGTCGTTCGACGACTGCGCCACCACCGACGAAGGTCCGGCCTCGGTCTTCGGCTTCGATCCGGTGACGGGGCAGCAGCGCTGGTCACGGCTCGCCGGAACCCGCGGCAGCCTCGGGCAGTCGCTCTCGGGCCAGAGCGGGTCGGTGGTCGGCGTCGACGGCGTGCTCGTCGCCGCGGGCGAGAGCGATGTCGTGGGGTACGACGCGGCGACCGGCGCGGCCCTGTGGTGCCGACCGCGCTCCCTCCTCGCCCCGTCCTTCGCGACCGTCAGCGGCACCCTGGTGCTCATCCGCACCGCGGAGGGTGTGGATGCCGTCGACGGCCGCAGTGGGGAGACGGTGTGGTCCGCAGCCGTGGGGCCGGTCGAAGGAGGCGAGCAGCTCTCGGTTCGGGGCGGCGAGGTGCTGATCCTCGGCAACGAGGTGCTCCGGCGTCCGGATGAGGCACCGGAGCTGCCCAAGCCGGTGCGGGCCCGCCTCGACGTGTCGACCGGTGCGGCGATCGACGGTCCTGTCGAGGCACCGGCCAACCAGCAGGTCGACGACCTGACCGCGGTGACGGTCACCGCTGGATTCGACGAGATGGTGGTCAGCGACCCGGTGTCGGGCATCGAGCGGTGGCGGGTGGGCACGCCCTTCCAGACGTCGGTGATCCTCGACCGCGACCTGGTGCTGGTCTCCAGCCTGGGAGTGCGACAGCCGAGGGTGGTCGCCTACGACGCCGCGTCCGGCGCGGTGCGTTGGGAGGCCGACATCCCCAGCCCGGCCATCCTCGTGAGCCGTGACCTCGTCGTTTCGGGTCGGGCCGAGGATCTGGTGGCGCTCGACCGCGACACCGGCCGGCAGCTCTGGGAGGCCCGGTACGACACCCCGGGTCGCTCGGAGCGGTACAGCGAGCCCGGTTGGGTGCCCGGAATCTCGATCGGCGCCGACGGCGATGTCGCCGCCGGCGTCATCGTGGCGATGCAGCCGCACCGGGACTGAACTCGGAACGCACCCTCAGTCGAGCTCCTTCAGGACCTCGTTCATCTCGGTGCGGAAGCGGCGCAGCTCGGCCCGGTGGAGCGACGAGAGCTCGGCCAGGTGCTCAGAGCCCAGCGGGGTGAGGCTCACCAGCTGGCGACGGTGGTCGGAGGGATCCGGCTCGAGCACCACCAGGCCGGCCTCCTCGGCCCGGCGGGCGAGCTCGAGCGCCGAGTGGGGGCGCAGCTGGAGCACCTCGGCCAGGTCCGACACGGTCGGGCGGTCGTCGCCCGCCCAGCCCCGCACCGCCAGCATCAGCTGGTGCTGGGCGGGGGTGAGGCCACGGGCCCGGGCGGCGTCCTCGGAGAAGCGGAGGAAGACGCGCAGCGCGTGGCGGAACCGGGCCAGCGACCGGTAGTCGGTCGTGGAGAGGTCCCGGTCAGCCACCGCGGCGGCCGTTCGGGCTCGGAGGCGTGGTGGAAGGCACGGGGGCAGTCTAGTTACATCGTGTTACGATCTAATCTCGTGGAGATCCGAGAGACCCGCTTCGCCCGGGCCGTCGTCACGATCCGGGCCGGCCTGACCGGGGCCGTGGTGGTGGTCGGCGTCATCGGGGGCATCGTCGGCGCCGCCTACGTGGCCCTCCTGAACCTGCTGAGCGACGTGCTCGGTCCCGACCACCACGGGCCCCTGGTCCAGCTGGCGCTGCTCACCGCGGTGGGCGTGGCGGTGGCGACCATCACCCGGTTCGCGGGGGAGACCGGTGACGTCGAGCTCATGGTCGACAACATCCACGTGCTGGGGGGCGCCGAGGACGTGCGCCGCCTCCGCCCCCTCATCCCCGCCTCCCTGCTCTGCGTCTCGGTCGGCGCGGGGATGGGGCCGGAGGCGCCGCTCGTGCAGACGACGGGAACCATCGGCACGGTGGTCGGCACCCGCACCGGCCGACCTCGCACCGACGTGAGGGTGCTCACCATCACCGGCATGGCGGCGGGCTTCACCGTGCTGTTCGGTGCACCGCTGGGGTCGGCCCTCTTCGCCCTCGAGATCCTCCATCGGCGGGGCCTCCAGTACTACGAGGCCCTGATCCCCGCCATCGTGGGCTCGCTGTGCGGCTACGCCGTCTACGTGGCCGTGAGCGGCCTCAGCATCGCCCCGGTGTGGGAGTTCCCCTCGGTGGGGGAACTGCAGACCTGGCACCTCTTCCTGGCCGTCGGCCTCGGCATCCTCGGTGGGTTGGGGTCCGTGCTGTTCGTGGCCCTGGCGACGGTCCTGCGCCGCGCCCTCGGTCGCCTGCCCCGGTCGGGTCGCTACGTCGCCGGCGGCGTCGCCCTCGGTCTGCTCGGGTTCTGGTCGCCCTACGCCCTCACCTTCGGTGAGCACCAGCTCTCCGGGCTGCTCGACCATCCGCTCACGGTGTCAGCGCTCGCGGTGGCGCTCCTGGCCAAGCTCGCCGGCACGTCGGTGACCCTGGCGGCCGGCTGGAAGGGCGGGTTCATCATCCCGCTGTTCTTCATGGGGGCCGTGGCCGGTCAACTGATCCACGCCGGCGCTCCCGGCCTCGACGAGACGGTGCTGATGGCGTGCCTCATGGTCGCCCTCTGCGTGGGGGTCACCAAGACGCCGCTCGGCACCACGCTCGTGGTCACCGAGATGGCGGGCATGACCCTGCTGCCGGTCACCCTCATCGCCGCCGTCGTGTCGATGGGCGTCACCCGCTCGCGGGGACTCATCGACACCCAGCGGTCGCGCGTCGAGCACGCCGCCGCCCACGGTTGAACGACCTTCCGGGAGGGTCCACCACGCCTGGATAGCATCGCCCCGTGCCGACCGGACCGGAACCGACCGTGGCCGAGGGGCCCGGCCCGCACCCGCAGCCCGGTCGCGACGGAGCTCCTCCGGTGGCGGACGACCCCGTCCGCCCGTGGTGGCCCGTCGCCGTGGTGGGCGGCCTGGCCTGCGTGCTGCTGGTGGTGCTGGTGGTGAAGGTCCTGCGCTGGGACTGGTGGGCCGTCGGCGACTTCGGGACGCTGCGCCTGCGCACGCTCGACGTCGGCACCTCGGAGACGCCGCTCGTCGGCATCTACTCGCGCTGGGGGTGGAACCACCCCGGCCCGATGCTCTTCTACGCGCTGGCCGGACCGCTGCGCCTCACCGGCGGCGACGCGCACGGTCTGCTCCTGGGGGCGCTGCTGCTCAACGCCGCCGCCCTGGCCGCGGCCGCCTGGGTGGCCGCCCGGGCCGGGCGGGCCGCCCTCGCCGCCACCGGGCTCGTCGCCGCCCTCCTCGTGGTCGGGTTGGATCCGGGCGAGCTGCTCGACCCGTGGAACCCGTTCGTGCTGATCCTGCCGCTGTTCGCCGCCTCGGTGGCGGCCTGGCGCTGTGCGCTCGGCGACCGGGTGGCCGCGCTCGTGCTGGTGGTCGCCGGCAGCTTCGCCGTGCAGGCCCACGTGGGTGTGACCGTGGTGGTCGCCACCCTGTTCCTCGTGGGCGCGGCCGGCCTGGTGGTGCGGGCGGTGCGCGGCGGCTCGCCCGAGGTGCGCGCCCACGCCCGGGTCACGCTGGCCGTGGCGGTCGGGGTGGGCCTCCTCTGCTGGCTGGCGCCGATCGTCCAGCAGCTCACCGGCTCTCCGGGGAACCTGGGGGAGCTGCTCGACTTCGCCCTCCACAGCGACGAGCCGGTGAACGGGTGGGCCGACGGCGCCCGCCACGTCGGTCAGGCCTTGTCGTTGCCGCCCCTCTGGGTCACCGGCGACATCGGCACCGCGTCGGACTCGCACCCGGTGCCGTGGGGGGTGCTGCTGCTCGTGGCGGCGGGGGCCTGGGCCTGGCGGCGCCGGTGGACGAGCGAGCTCGTGCTGTGCGGCACGGCCCTGGTCCTGGTGGCGGCGTCGCTGGTGGCCGCCTCGAGGGTGTCCGGCATCGCCTTCCCCTACCTGTTCCGTTGGCTGTGGGCGGTGGGGGCGTTCGTGTGGCTCGCCGTGCTGATCGTGGTGCTCGCCGAGCTCCGCCGCCACGCCTGGGACCGCATCGCCGAGTCCGTCCTCGGCGGGGTCACCGGCCTGGTGCTGGTCGCCCTGCTCATCGGAGGCCCCGACACCACCGCCCTGGAGAGCAGCGACCGCTCGCTGCGCACCTTCGAGCAGCTCATCGAGCCCACCGTGGAGGTGCTGCGCACCGCGCCCGGCCCGACGCTGATCACCGTGGCCGACTACGGCGTCGACGGGTCCTTCGGGCTCGAGCTGCTCGCCCGGGCCGACGACGAGGACCTCGACATCCGGTATCCGACCTCGGTGGCCTACGTGCTGGGCGGCTCCCGGACCATCGAACCAGCCGAGGCCCGCAGCGAGCTGGTCCTCGCCTCCAACCCCGAGTCCCAGGCCCGGCTGGCCGCCGACCCGCGCTTCCGGCTGGTCGCCGAGTACGACCCGCTCAGCCCCGAGGAGCGGGCCGAGTACCAGCGCCTCGCCGCCATCGACTGGGACAGCCGGCCCGACGGTCCCTCCGACCCGGGGCCGGAGTACCGCCGGTTCCGCGAGCTCTCCGAGTACTTCGAGAGCCTGGCCGTGTTCTACGCGGAGGGACCGCCGCCCACCGGGGGCTGAGCCGGGCCAGCCCGTGGCGCGTCAGCGGCGGTGGACCAGCGCCACCCACGTGTCGGGCAGGCGGCGGCCGGCGAGCGTGTCGCTGGCGGCGAGGATCCAGGCCAGCACGTCGGCCGGCGCCGCGCCCTCCGGCAGGGCCAGCACCAGGCCCCGCCTCGGGTGGTCTGACAGGACCGTGGCGCCGGCCGGCGGCACCACCCCGGCGGCGAGGAGCTGCTGGTAGGCCCGCACCCCACCCGGGTGCTGGAGCCCGACGGAGTCGGGGTCACGCCGCCGACCGCCCCGCTCCGCGGGCACCCAGGTTCCCACCGGGATGCGCGGTCCCCGCCCGCTGACGAGGGCGAAGAGCCCGGCTCGGGCCGGCTGCGCGTCGGGTGACTCCTCGTCGGCCTCCACGGCCTGCAGGTTCACCCAGCCGTCGCGGTCGCGGTCGAGCTGCTCGAGCACCCCCAGCAGCTCGGCGGGGTCGGTACGGAGGAAGTGGACGACGTCGGTGCGGCGGGCCACCGGCGGTGCCCGCTCAGGTCTCGCCGAGCCAGAGACCGGCGCGGTCGAGCAGGTAGGTGGAGACCTCGTGGCAGGTGTCGAGCACCTCGCAGAGCTGCTCCTGCCCCAGGTAGATCTGGTCGAGGCCGACCTGGATGCGGGCCACGATCGTGAGTCCGCGCTCGGGCGCGTCGGTGACCGCGGCGAAGGAGTCGATGGCCGACACCTCCAGCGGGAGGTCGGTGCCCCCGAGACCGGCGAGCTCGGTGGCGAGCACGAGCAGGTCCGGAGGGAGCCGCAGCGGCGGCAGCGACCACGTGAACGAGAGCGGGAACGAGAAGCCCTCGATCGGGTCGGCCCCGTCGGGCTGCTCGAGCATGCGGTCCTCGAACCCGAGGAGGGTGCGGGGCTCGACCTCGAGGGCGAGGTGGAGGTCCAGAGGACCGCCGCAGGCGTCCTCCGGGTGGAGGTCGATCTCCCAGGCCTGTCGCAACGAGTAGGTCTCGACGTAGTGGCGCTCGTCGTGCACGTGGAAGGCGTGGTCGACGGCGTGGTCCTTGAGGTCGGCGACGAAGCCGGGGACGTCGATGATGGCCACGAACGGGGTGCTCCTGGAGGGGGATGGGACCGGTCCAGCCTGCCACCTCGGACGGGAGGCGGCTACCGTCGCCCGTCGTGGACGATGCGACGTTGCTCGAGGTCCTCGACGAGACGTCGGCGGCCATCCGCTCGGTGCTGGGCGACCTGGACGACTGGGGCCTCGCCGGCACCCGGGCGGGCCAGTACCACTCCGACCTCGCCGCCGACGCGGCCGCGCTGAAGGTGCTCGAGCGGGCCGGCCTCGGTGTGCTCTCGGAGGAGTCCGGCCGCCACCGGCCCGACGCGGAGATCACGGTGGTGCTCGACCCGCTCGACGGCTCCACCAACGCCAGCCGGGGCATCCCGTGGTTCGCCACCAGCCTCTGCGCGGTCGACGCCGACGGCCCCCGGGCGGCGCTGGTCGTGAACCTGGCCACCGGTCAGCGCTTCGAGGCCGTGCGCGGCGGCGGTGCCACCTGCGACGGGCGTCCGCTCCACCCGTCCGGGGTGACGGCGCTGAGGGAGTCGATCGTGGCCCTCTCCGGCTTCCCCGACCGGTGGTTGGGGTGGAACCAATACCGCGCCCTCGGCGCCTGCGCCCTCGACCTGTGCGCCGTGGCCGGCGGCGTCGTCGACGGCTACATCGACTCGTCCTGGAACGCCCACGGCTCCTGGGACTACCTCGGGGGCCTGCTCGTGTGCCTCGAAGCCGGCGCGCACGTCGCCGACCTCGACGGCCGCGACCTCGTCGCCCTGGAGCACGCCGACCGGCGCACCCCGGTGGCGGCGGCGACGCCGGAGCTGCTGGAGGAGATGCTCCAGGCCCGGCGCTCCGTAGGCTTCCGACCATGAACCGCCAGGCGCTCGTCGCTCGGGCCCACCGTGGCCTGCTGCGGACCTACCGCACCCTGCCCGTCCTCGCCCGCCGGTGGCTGGTGCGGGCCATCGCCCCCTCCTACACGGTGGGGGCGGTGTGCGTGATCGAGCGTCCCGACGGTCACGTGCTGCTGGTGCGCCAGGCCTACCGTCAGCGGTGGGGCGTCCCCGGCGGGCTCCTCAAGCGGGGCGAGGACCCGGCGGTCGGTGCCCGGCGCGAGGTGTTCGAGGAGGTCGGCATGGCCGTCGAGCTCGTCGGCGAGGCGGCCGTGGTCGTCGACCCGGGACCGCAGCGGGTCGACCTGATCTACCGGGCGCGGCCCGTCACCCTCGCGGAGGTGGGCGAGGCCCGGCCGTGCTCGCCGGAGATCGTCGAGGTGGCCTGGTTCGCCCCTGACGCCCTTCCCGAGCTCCAGTTCGAGACCGCCGGCGCGCTGGTGGCCCTGGCCCGGCGCGGCGCCCACACCATCCGCACCGACTGACCGCGGTCGACCGCCCCCTCCCGGCTGGCGCTCAGGGGTGCAGGCGGCCCCGTCCGGTCTCGAAGAAGGCCAGCGCGGCCGTCGCGGTGGTGTCGGCGACGAAGGGGATCGACGCCCCGAACGGCTCGTTCCAGAACGGGTCGCCGGCGGGTGCGGGCGCCCACGGCCCGACGTAGAGGTAGGGGAGCGGGTGCCCCTCGTCGCCCGGTGAGCCGCCGTAGTTGACCTCGGCGATCGTCGTGGCCAGGTCGAAGTGCTCCGGCCACAGCTGCACCGGCGCCGGCTCGTCCGCCTCGTGGCGGGACGAGAGGTCGTGGAGGGCGGTGCCCACCGTGGCGAAGAACGAGGCGAGGAAGGCCGCGGCCCCCGGGTCGAGGTCGAGGGGCGCGTCGAGCGCGACCGGGGTGGCCGGTGTGTAGACCTCAGCCGGTGCCCCGGGCGCCACACCGGCGGCCTCGGCTGCCGCTCGCACGGTGGTCAACGGCGTGCGCACCTCGGTGCCGCCCCGTTCGACCACGAGATCGGTGCCGTCCACCCGCAGCCTGGTCGGGGTTCCGTCGTCGTCGAACTCCGGCGTGCCGAACCCGCCCGGGGCCACCCGGAGGCCGATCCGCCCGGTGGCCCGGTGGAGGGCGGCCGCCAGGACCTGCTCGGCGACCGCGTGGAGCGCCGCCCGGGTCCGCGCCAACGCGCTGTCGTCCACCATGTCGTCCTCCCCACCTCGAACGCTCCGACAGCCTAGGAGCACCGCCCGGCGGGGGAGCGGGCGTACCGTCGGGGGATGGCGAAGGCACCGGCGGTCGAGCTCGAGGTGGACGGGCGCACCGTGCGCGTCTCCAACCCGGACCGGGTGTACTTCCCCGCGCTCGGAGCCACCAAGCTCGACCTGGTCGAGTACTACCGGGCGGTCGGGCCGGGCATCGTCAACGCCCTCCGGGAGCGCCCCTGCATGCTCCACCGGTTCCCCACGGGGATCACCGGCGAGAAGGTGCACCAGAAGCGGGTGCCGGGCGGCGCGCCGCCATGGCTCGAGACGGTGCGGGTCACGTTCCCCCGCTACGGCCAGCACGCCGACGAGCTCTGCGTCACCGAGCTGGCCCAGGTGCTGTGGGCGGTGCAGATGTCCACGGTCGAGTTCCACCCGTGGAACTCCCGCCGGGGCCACGTCGAGCAGCCCGACGAGTGGCGCATCGACCTCGACCCCATGCCGGAGTGCCCCCTCGACCGGGTCCGGCGGGTGGCCCACGTGGTGCGGGAGGTGCTCGACGAGCTCGGCGCGGTCGGCTGGCCCAAGACCTCGGGCGGCAAGGGACTGCACGTCTACGTGCGCATCCCGCCGGAGCACGGGTTCAAGGACGTCCGCCGCGCCGCCCTCGCGTTCGCCCGAGAGGTCGAGCGCCGGGCCCCGGCCGACGTCACCACCACCTGGTGGCGCAAGGACCGTGATCCCGCCGCGCTCTTCGTCGACTACAACCAGAACGCCCGCGACCACACCATGGCCGCCGCCTACTCCGTGCGGGGCCGGCCCGAGGCCACCGTGTCGACGCCCATCACCTGGGACGAGATCGACGACGTCGAGGCGGAGGACTGCACCATCCGCACCGTGCCCGACCGGTTCGCCCGCCTCGGCGACCTCCACGCCGACATCGACCGCCACCCCTGGTCGATCGCCCCCCTCCTCGAGTGGGCCGCACGCGACGAGCAGGAAGGCCACGAGGACCCCGGCCACGACGAGTCCGACTGAGGGACGTGGTGG
>Ga0164243_10005474_pt1 | contig 19382 bp, 17 predicted proteins | sample OricompcompostOP_FD_108781 | JGI IMG/M metagenome (GOLD analysis project Ga0164243, IMG submission 108781) | Organic Plus compost microbial communities from Emeryville, California, USA - Original compost - Organic plus compost (OP) | ecosystem: Engineered > Solid waste > Mixed feedstock >... | reverse complement strand
GTCTTGACGCGGCCGTCCATCATCTCGGGAAAGCCGGTCACGTCGGCCACGTCCACCACGGTCAGCCCGGCCTCGCGCAGGGCCTTGGCGGTGCCGCCGGTGGACAGGATCTCGACCCCCCGCGCCGAAAGCGCCCGCGCGAAATCGACCAGCCCGGTCTTGTCGGAAACGGAAATCAGCGCGCGTTTCAGCGGAATGCGGTCGGTCATCGGTTCGGGGTCCCGTGGCATGGATGATATGGGGCGTCACCTAACCCCGGAACGCGCCAAGGTCCAGCCGATCTGGATCGCCCGGCCCAGCAGGCGGGCGGAAATCACCACCTGCCGCGACGGGCGCGGCTCGGCCATGGCACGGTCCAGAAGGCAGGATGCCTCTAGACGCACCTGCCCAACCCCGTCATGGCTGAACAGCCATTCCTCGCCCCCCGGCAGGGTCAGGTGGATCTCTTGCCCCTCTTGCCGGGCCTCGATTTCGTGGTGCAGGTGAAAGCGGATGTCGAAACCCAGCCCCTCGTCCGGGCGGGCCTGGTCCAGGCGGGCCTGGGCGCTGGCATCCAGCGCCGCCAGCGAATCCTCGCCCCGCAGCGCCATGCCGTCGGGGTCCAGCCAAAGCTCGCGCAGATGGGTCAGGCCGTGGCTGGCCAGCCAGCCGTCATGGCCGGCCAGCAGATGCGCGGGTTCCGGCGAATGCGCCGGGCCGCAATCCGGGGTGGTCAGGTTGCCCAGCGCGTCGCAATCGCCGGCCCAGACCAGGTCGGGACGCTCGGTCAGGATGTCGGGCTCGCCCGCTTGCCGGTTCGGGTTCAGCCGCGACGAGGACAGGCCGGCAAGGCACAGCGCCGAATGGCAGGGCGTGGCGCGGCTGGCCCTGGCCCAGAGCGCGCCGAAACCGTCGCCGGGACCGCAATTCACGATCAGCGGCTGGCGTGCCACGGTCAGCTCGAAGGCCAGGGTCGAGGCATGGGCGCGCACCGCCGCCGGGCCGCCGGGCGGCGGCGCCGCATCCAGGATCAGCGTGGTGCGCGCCCGCGCCATGCGGGCAAAGCCCATGGCCAGGCCGCTGACCGGCAGGGCCGGCCCCTGGGCCGCGCGCAGGCAATGGTCAAGCCGCCCCGCCGCCCCGCGCCCGCCGCCATGGAACCGCGGCAGCGCGCCGTCGGCATGGCGCAGGGCGCGCAGGATCGGCGCGATCTCGGCGATGATCATGCGCAATTCGGGCGGGCTGGCCATCCCGGCTTCGTCCGCGACCTCCTGCGACCAGACCAGCAGGGCCATGGCCTCCAGCAATGCCTCGGGGGAACGGGCCTCGGACAGGGTGGCGACGCCCATGGCATCGGCCTCTTCGGCCAGCGCGATCAGCGCCGGCTGCGCCACGGCCTGGCGGTCGCGCAGCGACATGGCGCCGATGGCCAGCCCCGCCAGCGCCTCGATCCGGAAAAGCCCGTCCGCGCTGTCATACCAGCTGTCGCGCAAATGGAGCAGATGCTGGTCGAGGGCGCGGAAATAGGGCTCGGCCCCGTCGCGGTCCAGCCCCGGCAGGATCATGCCGGCGTGAAAGATCCAGCGCAGCAGCCGCCGGCCCGTGACCTCGGGTGCCCATTCCGGCGCCTGGAGCTGCGGCCGGCGATGCCGGCGCAGCCAGCGCATGACATGTTCCTGGGCGACGGCCCGGGCACGCGGCGTGCCCACGGCGGCCAAGTCGTCGAGCCAGCCAAAGCCGTTGAGCTCGGCCGCGACGCTGGCCGGCAACTCGGCGGCCAGGAAATCGCCCGAAAGCGTGATGCCGCCCAGATGCAGGGTGCCGGCGACGATCTGCTCGCCGCGACCGGGATGGCCGATGGCCTTGGGTTCGGGGCGGCGCAGAAACCCCCTGGGCGCGACGGAACTATCGGTCATGGCAACGCATTCACTGGGACCGCGCAAGCTTAGGTCCGCTCGGCGGATTTCCGCAAGCATGCGATGAAGAACCCGTCCATGCCGCCGCGTTCGGGCCACAGGTCGGGACGCAGCCGCAAGCCGCCCCGGGGCGCGATCCAGCCCAGCTCGATGCCGGGGGCGCGGGGCGGTTCGACCGCCAGGCCGGGATGGCGGGCCAGGGCGGCGGCCAGCTGCTCCTCGCCCTCGGCGGGCAGGAGCGAGCAGGTGGCATAGACCAGCCGGCCGCCGGGCCTGAGCAGGGACAGCGCATGGTCGATCAGCCGCGCCTGCAAGCCGGTCAGTTCGGCCAGCCCCTCGCCGTCGCGGATGCGCGGCAGTTCGGGATGGCGGCGGATGGTGCCGGTGGCTGAACAGGGCGCATCCAGCAGCACCGCGTCCAGGGCCGCGTCCGGCCGCCAATCCAGCGCATCCGCCACGACCAGATGCGCCGAAAGCCGGCAGCGGGCCAGGTTCTCGGCCACCCGGGCCAGGCGTTTCCCGGAAATGTCGATCGCCGTCACCTGCGCACCGGCGGCGGCAAGCTGCAACGTCTTGCCGCCCGGCGCGGCGCAAAGATCGGCCACCGTCTCGCCCGGCCGGGGGTCCAGCACCCGGACCGCCAGCGCGGCGGCGGCGTCCTGCACCCACCAATCGCCGGCGGCATAGCCGGGCAGGGCCGAGACCCGGCTGCCCGCCGGCAAGCGATGCGAGCCGGTGGGCAGCGTCTCGCCGGGGCAATCGGCGTCCTGGCCCGCATCCTGGCGCGCAGTCCTGGGCGTCAGGTCCAAGGGGGCGCCGGCCTCATGCGCGGCCTCGATGGCCCGCGCCACCTCCTCGCCCCAGGCGGAAACGACCGGGCCGCGCAGCCAGGGCGGCATCTTTTGCGGCAAGAGCCGCACCCAGGCATCGGCCGCGCCGGCGGTCTTGCGCAGCACCGCGTTGACCATGCCGGCCGCCGCCTGACCCTTGCGCCCGGAAGCACGGGCCAGCGCCACGGCGGCATTGACCGCACCATGCGGCGCCCCACCCAGGGCCAGCATCTCGACGGTGGCAAGGCGCAGGATGCGCATGATTTCGGGACGCGGCCGGCGGGCCAGCATCGGCGCCAGCAGCAAATCGGCGCGATCCGCCCGGCGCAGCACCTCCTGGGCGAGACGGCGGGCGCGGGCGCGTTCGGCCGGGGCCAGCCCCTCGACCAGCGCGGCGGCCTCGTCCAGGGTCGCGCCCGTCTCGACCGCGGCCAGCAGCCGCAGCGCGCCCGCCCTTGCCCCGTCCCTTGCCTGTTCCGGTTCCTGCGCCCGCGTCTTGTCCAAAGCCTGCCTCTTGCCTAGATTGGCTTGGTCTAGCGCGAAGCAGGGGAAACCGCCATGACCGACCGCAAGGATCTGCCGCCCGCCGCGCAGCGCGCGCTGGCCGAGGCCGAGGAGCGCCGCCGCAATGCCAGGCCGCTGGACCTGCCGGCCGAACTGGGCGGGCGCGACGGGCCCGAGCCGGTGCGTTACGGCGATTACGAAAAAAAGGGCATCTGCGTCGATTTCTGAGGCATCTCGCCCCGCCGCCCGGTCGCATGGGTATTTGGAGAACGGAGAAATCCGCCCTGCTGGCGAATCCGTGATCGAAGGGAAGCAGGTCGTTTACTTGCCATTGGGGTTTGGCGTCTAAACAATGCGCCAACCACCAAACCGCAAGGAACGGCAGATGGCCTCTGGGCAGGGGATTTCAAGATGGGCGGCGCTGGCTATCCTGCTGGCGGGACAGGCTTTCGCGCAACAGGGACCGGGCGGCGGCTCGCAGGGTCCGATCGAGGTCGGCATCGTGCCGACCGCAGAGGAGGACGTGCCCTATACCGTCACCCTGCCCGGCCGGGCCATCGCCTATCAGCAGACCGGCATCCGCCCCCAGGTCGGCGGCGAGGTGCGCGAGATCGCCTATGACCCCGGCAAGCCGGTCAAGGCCGGCGACGTGCTGTTCCGGCTGGACCCCGAGACGCTGGCCGCCGCCCTGGCCGCCGCCGAGGCCGCGGTGGCCGGCGCCGAGGCCAGCCTGATCCAGGCCCAGAATACCGTCACCCGTTATCGCCGGCTGGAAGGTTCGGGGGTCTCGGCCGTCGAGCGCGCCGATTCCGAGGTGGCGCTGAAACAGGCCGAGGCCAATCTGAAATCGGCCGAAGCGGCGCGGGACGCGGCGCGGCTGGCCCTGGAACGGACCGAGATCCGAAGCCCGCTGGACGGGGTGGCGGATGTCGCGGCCGTCTCGGTCGGGGATCTGGTGACGGCAAGCCAGTCCGAATCGCTGACCACGATCACCCAGCTCGATCCGATCTATGTCGATGTCTCGGAATCCAGCGCCCGGATGCTGCGGGTGCGCGAAAGCGTCCGCGCCGGGCTGCTGATGGTCAATGGCGAGGTCCAGACCCAGCTGATCCTGGAAACCGGCGAGGAATACCAGGGCGAAGGGCGCATCGTCAGCCCCGGCATCGCGGTTTCGCCCACCACCGGCACCGTGCCGATCCGCCTGCAATTCGACAATCCCGACCGGATGATCCTGCCGGGCCAGTTCCTGCGGGTCAAGCTGACGCTGGGCACCACCCGCGCCGTGCTGGTGCCGCAGCGCGCCACCAGCCGCGCCTCGGACGGGACGCTGACCGCCTTTGTCGCCCGCGACGGCAAGGCCCAGCAGGTCACGCTGAGCGAGCAGGGCAGCTATCGCAACAGCTGGATCGTGACCCAGGGCATCAGCCCCGACGAGCAGCTGATCGTGGACGGGCTGGAAAACCTGCGCGCCGGCGCCGATATCGTCACCGTCCCCGTCACCATCGACACCCAGGGCGTCGTGCGCGAGATCGACGAGCGCGGGGAAGGCTAGGGCATGGCGCGTTTCTTCATCCACCGCCCGGTCTTTGCCTGGGTGCTGGCCATCGTGACCATGCTGGTGGGCACCTGGTCGCTGATCAACCTGCCGGTTTCGCAATATCCCGACATCGCGCCGACCACGATCACCATTACCGCCAATTATTCCGGGGCGACGGCGCGGGCGGTGCAGAATTCGGTGACCACGCCGATCGAGGACGCGCTGACCGGGCTGGACGGGCTGCTCTATACGGTCTCGTCCTCTTCGACGGGGCGCAGTTCGATCGAACTGACCTTCGACGACAGCGTCGAGCCGGTGGATGCGCTGAACGAGGTGCAGTCCAAGGTGCGCTCGGTCGAAAGCCGGCTGCCCAGCCCGGTGCAGAACGACGGTGTTTCGGTCACGCGCACCTCGTCGTCGATCCTGATGGTCGGCTCGCTGGTCTCGACCACGGGGCAGCATTCCACCATCGAGCTGGGCAACCTGCTGGAGCAGGTCGTGGAGGGCCCGGTCAAGCGGGCCGAGGGCGTGGGCGGGGTCAATGTCTTCGGCTCGGGCTATGCCATGCGGATCTGGATGGACCCGCTGCGGCTGGCGCAGTTCCAGCTGACCCCCACTGACCTGACCACCGCCGTCGCCCAGCAGAACAGCACCGTATCGGTCGGCGCGCTGGGGGAACAGCCGGTGGTGGCCGGCCAGCAGTTCACCGCCAATATCACCGCGCAGAGCCAGCTGACCTCGGTCGAGGATTTCCGCAACATCCTGCTGAAGACCGGCGACGACGGCGCCGCCGTGCGCCTGGGCGACGTCGCCGAGGTCGAGATCGGCCAGACCCGCTATGGGCGCGATTCGCGCTTCAACGGCATGAACGCCTCGGGTTTCGCGGTTTACCTGGCCACCGGCGCCAATGCGGTCGAGACCGCAAGCGGCGTGCGCGCGACGCTGGACGGGCTGAAGAACGCCCTGCCCGAAGGGGTCGAGGTGCATATCGCCTATGACACCGCGCCCTTTGTCGAGCTGTCGATCGAAAAGGTCTATCACACGCTGATCGAGGCCATCGGCCTGGTTTTCCTGGTCATCCTGATCTTCTTGCAGAACTGGCGGGCGACGCTGATCCCGATCATCGCCATCCCGGTCGTGCTGCTGGGCACCTTCGGCATGCTGGGGGCGCTGGGATATTCGGTCAACACGTTGACCATGTTCGCCATGGTGCTGGCCATCGGCCTGTTGGTGGACGACGCCATCGTCGTGGTCGAGAATGTCGAGCGGGTGATGGAAGAGGACGGGCTGGGCCCGGTCGAGGCCACGGAAAAAAGCATGGGCCAGATCAGCGGCGCGCTGATCGGCATCGCGCTGGTGCTGTCGGCGGTGTTCCTGCCCATGGGGTTCATGCCCGGCTCGACCGGGGTGATCTATCGCCAGTTCTCGGTCACGATCATCACCGCCATGGTGCTGTCGCTGTTGGTGGCGCTGATCCTGACCCCGGCCATGTGCGCCAGCCTGCTGCGCCAAAGCCACGGCCCGGCGCGCTTTGCGCCGGCGCGCTGGTTCAATGCCGGTTTCGACCGGGTGACGCGCGGCTATTCCGCCACCGTGCGTCGCACCCTGCGCCGGCCCTTTCTGGTCATGCTGCTGCTGGGCGCGATCAGCTATGGTGCCGCCGACCTGTTCGGCCGCATGGAGACCACCTTCATCCCCGGCGAGGATCAGGGCGTGCTGCAATCGCGCATCACCCTGACCGAGGGCTCGACCGCGCAGCAGACCGCCGCCGTGGTCCAGGAGATCGAGGAATACATGCGGACCGAGGAAAAGGAGGCGGTGGATTCGGTCTTTGTCGCCATGGGCTTCGGCTTTGGCGGCTCTTCGCAGAACCGGGCGATGATCTTCGTCAAGCTGCGCGATTTCGACCTGCGCCAGCGGGCCGACCTGTCCGCCTCGGCGGTGGCGCGGCGGGCCAATGCGCATTTCTCGGGGCACCGGGCGGGGCGCATCTTCTTCATGCAGCCGCCGGCGATTCCGCGGCTGGGCAATTCGGCCGGCTTCACCATGTATATGACCGACCAGGCCGGCGGCGACATCAAGGCGCGGATCGAGGCGGCCGAGCTGCTGGAGCAGCGGGCCAACCAGGACGCGCGGCTGGCCAATGTCGAAAGCTCGGGCACCGAGGACGAGGCGGCGCTGCGTATCGACATCGACCAGCAAAAGGCCGAAAGCCTGGGCGTCAGCCTGTCGGGCGTCAATGCGATGCTCTCGACCATTTTCGCGGGGACCGAGGTCAACGATTTCGCCCTGGGCGCGCAATTGCGGCCTGTGATCGTCCAGGGGGCGGCCGCGAACCGCATGCAGCCCGAGGATGTGGACAGTTGGTATGCCCGCAATGCCGATGGCGAGATGGTGCCCTTTACCGCCTTCATGTCCACCCGCTGGGAGCCGGTCGAGCCCAGCCTGTCGCGCATCGACGGCATAGACGCCATCGAGATCGAGGGCGAGCCGGGTCCGGGCGCCAGTTCCGGCCAGGCCATGGACGCGATGGAGGAATTGATCGCCGGGCTGCCCGGCAGCTTCAGCGCCGCCTGGACCGGCCTGTCCTATCAGGAACGGCAGGCGGGCAACCAGGCGCCCTGGCTGTTCGCGTTGTCCGCGCTGGTGGTGTTCCTGTCGCTGGCGGCGCTTTACGAAAGCTGGTCGATCCCGTTTTCGGTGATGCTGGCGGTGCCGGTCGGGGTTCTGGGCGCGGTGGTGGCGGCGCTGACCTTTGGTCAGGCCAATGACGTCTATTTCAAGGTCGGCATCCTGACCACCATCGGCCTGGCGGCCAAGAACGCCATCCTGATCGTCGAGTTCGCCCGCGAGCTTGAACAATCAGGCCGCGCCACCATCGCCGCGGCGGTCGAGGCGGCGCGGCTGCGGTTGCGGCCGATCCTGATGACCTCGCTGGCCTTCATCCTGGGCGTGCTGCCGCTGGCCATCGCCACCGGCGCCGGGGCGGCGGCGCAGAACTCCATCGGCATCGGCGTCATGGGCGGGATGATCGCCGCGACATTCCTTGGCATCTTCATGGTCCCGGCATTCTACGTTACCGTGCGCCGGCTGACCGACAGGAGAGCCCGGACATGAACGAACATCCCAGACTGACCTCGCTGGCGCATGGCGGCGGCTGCGGCTGCAAGCTGGCGCCCTCGGTCCTGCGCGAATTGCTGGCCGACCAGCCCGTGGCGCAAGCCTTTCCACAATTGCTGGTCGGGACCGAGACCTCGGACGACGCGGCGGTCTGGCAGGTGGACGAGAACACCTGCGTCATCGCCACCACCGATTTCTTCATGCCGATGGTGGACGATCCGCGCGCCTTCGGCCGCATCGCCGCGACCAATGCGATTTCCGACATCTATGCCATGGGCGGGCGGCCGATCATGGCGCTGGCGATCCTGGGCATGCCCATCGACAAGCTGGCCCCGGACCAGATCCGCGAGATCCTGGAGGGCGGGCGCGAGATCTGCGGCCAGGCCGGCATCCCCGTCGCCGGCGGCCATTCCATCGACGCGCCCGAGCCGATCTATGGGCTGGCGGTGATCGGGCTTTGCCACCCGTCCGAGCTGCGGCGCAATGCCGATGCCCGGCCGGGCGACGCGCTGATCCTGACCAAGGGGCTGGGCGTCGGCATCTATTCCGCCGCCATCAAGAAGGGCGCGCTTGACCAGGCCGGGATCGACGAAATGGTCTCCTCGGCCACCACGCTGAACCGGGTGGGCGCCGATCTGGCGAAGCGCGGCGATGTCCATGCCATCACCGACGTGACCGGCTTCGGCATCCTGGGCCACGGGCTGGAGATCGCGCGGGGCGCCGGGCTGCGGCTGCGGCTGCGGCTGGCCGACCTGCCGCTTTTATCGCGGGCGGCCGAACTGGCGCAGGCGGGTTTCACCACCGGCGCCTCGACGCGCAACTGGGCCGCCTATGGCGCCGAGGTCGAATTGCCCGCGGGCCTGGCCCCCTGGCAGCGGGCATTGCTGACCGATCCGCAGACCTCGGGCGGTCTCTTGGTCGCCTGCGCGCCCGAATCCGCCGGCGAGTTGCTGGAGCTGATCCGCGGCGCGGGCTTTCCGCTGGCCGGGATCGTCGGCCATGCCGAGCAGGGGGCCGCGGGCATCTCGGTCGAATAGCGCCGGGTTTTGGGTATTTGTGAAACGGAAAAGCCGGCAGCTTTCGCGCAATGGCAAGGCCGCCGCCGGCCTTGAGCCCGGGACGGGACCGCCTGCCCGCGCCCCGTCCCGGCGGGTGCGGGTTCTGCCGCCCGGCCGCGGTCCCGGAAGCGGGGCGGCAGCCCCACCGGGGCCTGGCGGAACCGCCGGCCGCGGCCGGCGTTGGGGCGCAGGAGGATAAAGCCCATGTCCCGAACTTTCCGTTTTCGCCATGCCGCGGCCGGCCTTGCGCTGGCCTGTCTTGCACAACCGGCCCTGACCCAGACAGCGGCGGAGCCGTCGGCTCCGGGCCAGCAGCCCGCCCCCGCCGAGAGCCCGCCGCCGGCCGCGGCCGCAGGCAGCGCAGCCCCGGGCGAATGCCCGCCCGTTGCCGGCCGGGCCGAGCCCGCCACGTCGGAAACCGCCGCCACCGACGGCACGGCGCCGGAGAATTCCGGCTCGACCGGCTGGACGGGCGGCACGGGCGGCTCGCAGATCGGCACCAATCCCTCGGGTGCGCATCATGCCACCAGGACCTGGCAGCCGCCCACCGCGCGCGGCCTGGACCTAGCCGGTCGCCCCGATCCCGCGCCGGCCTGCTGATCGCGCCTGGCTGCCCGGCACGACCGGGTGCCGGGCGCACCGATTGACGCCGCCCCCGCCGCCGCCGAAGATGCGCAGGAAAAAGGGGAACGCGATGAACGACAGCCAGACACCCGCCGCCATCGAGGCGCATTCGCCCTATTCCGAATCGCTGGGCATGGAGATCGTCAGGGTAAGCCTGGACGAGGTCGTCCTGCGCATGCCGGTGACGCGGACGCTGACCAACCGCAACGGCGTGCTGCATGGCGGCGCGATCATGAGCCTGGCCGATCATGCCGCCGGGACCGCCACCCATCTGCGCCTGCCCGCCGGCGCCGCGACGACCACGCTGGAAAGCAAGACGAATTTCCTGCGCCCGATTCGCCTGGGCGACGTGGCCGAGGCGCGACCCCGGCCCCTGCATCTGGGCCGGACCACCATGATCTGGCAGACCGACATCCTGCGCGGGGACGGCAAGCTGGCCGCCGTGGTGATCCAGACCCAGCTGGTGCTGGAATGGAAGGAGCCCGGCTAAGCTATTGCGCCGGGCCGATGGTCAATTCGACCGCGGCCAGCCCCTCGATCCCGCCGGCTAGCCGGTCGCCCTCGGCCACGGCGCCGACGCCGGCGGGGGTGCCGGTCATGATCAGGTCGCCCGGCGCGAGGTGATAGTATTGCGACAGGTCCGCGATCAGTTCCGGGATGGACCAGACCATGTCGCAGATCGGCGCATCCTGCCGCAGCGTGCCGTTCACCTCCAGCCGGATGCGCTGCGCCGCCGGGACGAAGTCCCGCGCCGGGGTCAGGGCCGAGAAAACGGCCGCGCCTTCGAAATTCTTGCCCAGGTCCCAGGGATGGCGCTTGTCCTTGGCCCGGGCCTGCAAGTCCCGCCGCGTCATGTCGAGCCCGGTGCCATAGCCCCAGACCGCCGCCATTGCCTGTGCCGGCGCGATGCGGAAGGCGGGGGTGCCGATGGCCACGACCAGCTCGACCTCGTGATGCAGGTCGCGCGTGCCGGGCGGATAGGGCAATGTCGCGCCACTTTGCCGCACCGCATGGGCGGATTTCAGGAAATAGAACGGCGCCTCGCGGTCCACCTCGGCACCCATCTCTGCGGCATGGGCGGCATAGTTGCGCCCGACGCAAAAGATGCGGTTCACCGGAAATCGCGCATCCTGCCCGGAAACGGGCAGCGAGGCGGGCGGCGGCGGGGGGAAAAGGTATTCGCTCATGCCCAGGATCCTGCCATGGCAACACCATCGCGGCAAGAACGCGCGGCGCCGTTGCCCGCACCGGATTTTCATGGCAAGAGAGCGCAAAGCCAACCGAGAGCAGGGTTCGCATAGATGACCGATTTCGCGCAGCGCCGCACCATGATGGTCGATACCCAGGTTCGTCCGAACGAAGTGACCAGCTATCCCGTCATCGAGGCGATGCTGAACGTTCCGCGCGAACAATTCGTCCCCGAATCGCGGCGGGACGTGGCCTATGCCGGCAACAATATCGACCTTGCCCCCGGCCGGGTGCTGCTGGAGCCGCGCACCTTGGGCAAGATGATGGACGTGCTGGACCTGCAAAACGACGACCTCGTGCTGGATATCGGCTGCGGCTACGGCTATTGCGCCGCCGTCATGGCCCGCATCGTCGAGGCCGTCGTCGCCGTCGAGGAAGATCCGGCCATGGCCGCCGAGGCGGAAAGCCGGCTGGCCGCCCAGGACGTGTTCAACGTCGCCGTGATCCAGGGCCCGCTGGCCGAAGGCTGCGCCGGCCAGGGGCCCTATGACGCCATCCTGGTCGAGGGCGCGGTCGAAGAGGTTCCGGCCGTGCTGGTCGGGCAGCTGCGCGAAGGGGGCCGCATCGTCGCCCTGTTCCGCGAAGGCAATCTGGGCATCGCACGCATCGGCCGCAAGCTGGACGGGCGCGTGAACTGGCGCTTTGCCTTCAACGCCGTCGCGCCGGTCCTGCCGGGCTTTGCGCGTCCAAGGAGCTTCGTCTTGTGAATCCCGACAGGAAAGGCCATGGCATGTTTCGCAATAGGTTGAGGGCCCTGCGCCGCCCGCTGGTCGCGGCCTTGCTGGTCGGGGTCAGCGCCATTCCCGCAATGGCCGAATCGCTGGCCGATGCCATGGTCGCGGCCTATCGCCACTCGGCGCTTCTGGAACAGAACCGTGCCGTGCTGCGCGCCGCGGACGAGGATGCGGCCACCGCCCTGGCCCAGCTGCGCCCGGTCCTGCAATGGGTCGCCGAGCACAGTTTCCAGAAGGTGAACGGCCTGGCCATCGGCCGCTCGACCAGCATCGGCTTGCAGGCCCAGATCACGCTTTACGACTGGGGCCGCAACGCCATCGCCATCGACGCCGCCAAGGAAACCGTCCTGGCGACCCGCGCCGCGCTGGTGGGGGTCGAGCAGGATGTGCTGCTGGGCGCGGTCCAGGCCTATCTGGACGTCCACCAGGCCACCGAGCAGGTCGACCTGCAGGCCAATTCGGTGCGGGTGATCGGACAGGAACAGCAGGCCGCCTCGGACCGTTTCGAGGTCGGCGAGATCACCCAGACCGACGTTTCGCAAGCCGATGCCGCCCTGGCCGCGGCTCGGGCCGCCCTAGCCGCGGCACGCGGCGATCTGGAAATGGCGCGCGAATCCTATCGTGCCGCGACCGGCCGGGCGCCGGGACCGCTGGACCCGCCGCCGCCCACCCCGGCCTTGCCCGCGGGGCTGGAGGCGGCGCGGCAGATCGCTCAGCGCAGCCATCCCGCGATCCTGCAGGCGCAACGCCTTGCCGCCGCCTCTGAACTGGGCGTCGCCGCCGCCGCCGCCGAGCGCAATCCGACCCTGACCGGCCAGGCCAGCATCGGGCGGACCAACGAATTGTCGCTGCAGGGCGAGGAGACGACCCGCAACAGCCTGGGCGCCTCGCTCAGCCTGTCGCAAACGATCTATTCCGGCGGGCGGCTGCCCTCGGCCCATCGCAAGGCGATGGCGCAGCGGGACGAGGCGCGGGCGGCGCTGCTTCAGGTTTCGCGCCAGGTCGATGAGGCGGTGGGCAACGCCTGGGCGGGTATCGACGTGGCGCGGGCGCAGATCCGCGCCATCGACGAGCAGATCGTCGCCGCACAGCAGGCTTACGAAGGCGTCCGCGAAGAGGCGACGCTGGGTGCGCGCACCACCCTGGACGTGCTGGATGCCGAGCAATCGCTGCTCGAGGCGCGGGCCGACAAGATCTCGGCCGAGGTCAATCTGCAATTAGCGCATTATCAACTTCTGGCTGCTATGGGTCTGTTGACGGTGGAAAACCTGAAACTTGGGATACCGACCTATGACCCATCGGCCTATTACAACGCGGTGCATGACGCACCCTATACCAGCAGGCAGGGCCAGAGCCTGGACCGCGTCCTGCGCGCATTGGGCAGGGACTGACGCAGGAACCGGCCGCGCCTGCCGACCGGGGGCGCATCATGCGGCATGAGGCGATGCACCCTCGGGCCGCCGGGCCGGACAGCGGCGGCGTTCTTGATTCGATCCGCAGGCTTGTCGCGCTGGACCAGGCCGGCCGCCATGGGCCGGAACCGGCATCCGACGCCGCGCCCGCAGCGAAGCGACCCGCCCGGAGCGGGACGGCGGCGGCGGAACCCGAACCCGGCGCAGAGGCCGCCCGGCCCTTTGCGGACAGCCGCGATCCGGCAGGGTCCGGCACCGCCCGACCCAGCGTAAAGGACAAGCCTTTCGGACGTCTGCTGTTGCAGACAGGGGGCCGGCAGCGCCCGGCCCGCGTCGCCGGACGGGCCGCATCCGCCGCGAACCGGACCGGCCCAGATGACCGGACAGCCGGCACGGCGATGGCGCCGACCGGACAGCCGCCAGCCGATCCTCTGCCGGGCATCGCGGCCGGCGGGCCCGTTCCGCCCCAGCCCCGGATACCGGCAGCGGGCCCGATATCCGCACCGCAAGCCCAAGAGGGCGCGACGCATCCCGTTCCTGCCGCAGCGCCGCCCGCCGCACTGTCCGGGGAACAGGTCGCCGAACCGCTGCCCGGCAACGGGGCCGCGCCACGGCTTTTTGCGCCGCCGGACCAAAGCATGCCAAGGGGGGCGCATCTGCGCGGGATGATCCGTGAAGCGATCCGGCAAGAGCTGCGGGCCGAGATCGGGAACCGGCTCGGCCGCGATCTGCAGGAACTGATCCGCCTGGAAATCGCCCTGGCCCTGCGCGAGATGTGCGAAGAACAGGGCTAAGGGGGCGGGCCCGGGTCCATGCCTGCCCGGACGGTCCAGGCTTCGGTCCGCCGGCGCACCGGCGGGGGACGACGGAACCGCGGCCGGGAACAGATAGGGCCTGCCCAGCCGGGGGACGCCCGGTTCCGGTCAGTTCAGATATTTCTCGGGATCGACGCTGTCGAAACCGTTCCGCACCTCGAAATGCACCACGCCCTGGCTGCGCGTCTTGCCCAGCGGCGTGCCGGCGCTGACGGTCTGGCCCTTGCTGACGGCAACATCCTCCAGCCCGGCATAGACGGTCATCAGATTGCCCTGGTGGCGCAGCACGATGATTGGCACCTGGTCCGTGTCGCGGGTGATCGCGGCGACGGTGCCGCTGCCGGCCGCCGAAACCGTGCTGCCCGGAGCGGCGGCAATGTCGATGCCGTCGTTCTTGCCCTTTTGATAGGTGCGGATGATCGCGCCGCTGGCCGGCATGCGGAATTGCCCGCCGGCCGAGCTTGCGGTGCGGGTCTTGCCCAGGTCGGGGCTGGCGGGCTTGTCCACCGGGCTGGCCGCCGGCTGGGTCCGTTCCCTCGGCAACGGCTCGGCGGCCGAGGGCGGGCGCGGCGTCGGGCTTCCTGCGCCGGGCGCGGTGACGACCGCCGTGGCCGGGCGGGCCTGTCCGGCGACCGGGATCAGCAGGCGCTGGCCGACGCGCAGGGTCATGTCCTGCGACAGCCCGTTCCATTGCGCCAGGTCGGCCACCGCCACGTCGTATTTGCGCGCGATGGACCAGGCGGTTTCGCCCGCCGCGACGACATGCTGCCTGGGCTGGCTGGAGGCCGGCAGGGTAGTGGCGGTCACCGTCCCGGCACCCGCCCCCGACCCGGCCGCACCCGGCGGGATACCGGCTTGCCTGACGCCCTGTCCGGCAAAGGGATCGCTGACCTGGCCGGTCGAGGACAGGACCGGCGCCGCCCCGGTGGCCACGCGGCGTGGCAGGGCGACCACCGCACCGGCATTCAGCGGCATATTGGCGTCGATCGCGTTGTATCGGGCCAGTTCGGCCGCGTTCAGCCCCAGCCGCGCGGCGATGGTGGCGACGGTATCGCCCTGCCGCGCGATGGCGACCTGATAGCCGGGATAGGAAATCACCCCCCGCTGGTCGGGTTCCGGCCGCGGCTGCGCGCGCGCGGCGGCCCCGGCGGTATCCAGGCCCGTGGCGCTCCAACGGCGCAGGTCGGGGTCGAAATTGCTGAAATCCAGGCCACCCTGCGGCCCGCAGGACGCCAGAACCGCCGCAGTTCCGGCCAGCAATGCCAGCTGCCTCATCTTGATCATCTGCCCGTTCCTCACTCTGGACGGCCGGGGGTCATGTCTGTCCCAACCCCTCGACCAACGGCACGAAGCGCACCTGCCGCAATTCGTCATAGTCAAAGCCGCTTTCGCCGCGACGCACGCGGATCAGGGTCTGGACCGCATCCGACTGCCCGACCGGCACCACCATGATACCGCCGATCTTCAACTGCGCCAAGAGCGGTCCGGGCGGATCCTCGGCGGCCGCTGTCACCATGATGCGGTCGAAGGGCGCCTGTTCGGGCAGCCCGCGCGAGCCGTCGGCGACCAGCGCGGTGATATTGGGCAGGGCCAGGTCGCGAAACAGCGCCTCGGCCTCGGCCACCAGGCGGCGGTGGCGGTCGATGGTATAGACCCGCCGGCACAAAAGCGACAGCACCGCTGCCTGGTAGCCCGAGCCGGTGCCGATCTCCAGCACCTTGTCGCGCGGGCCGACCTCCAGCGCCTGGGTCATCAGCCCCACGACCGAGGGCTGGCTGATGGTCTGGCCGCAGGGGATGGGCAAGGGCGTGTCGTCATAGGCGCGATCCTCGAAATGGCCGCGGACGAATTCGCCGCGGTCGATGCGCTCCATCGCCTCCAGGACGCGCGGATCGGTGACCCCGCGCTGCCGCAGCGCGAACAGAAAGCGCATCTTGCGTTCGGCAGTCTCGGGATCGTCGCTCATCTTTCGCTCAACCCTCCTCCAGGACGCCGCGCAGCTCGGCCAGGGTCTTGTGACAGGTCAGGTCGGGCCGCATCGGGGTCAATGAGACATAGTCGCGCATATTTGCATCCACGTCACTCTCTGGCGTGGCCTCGGCGGTCTGCGAACCGCCCAGCACCCACAGGAAACGCCGTCCGTTCGGCGCGTGATAGGGCTCCACCTCGAAGCGCACGCCGCGGCGGCGGCCCTGCGCCGCCACCCGCGTGCCCTTGACCGAGGCCGCGTCGCAGGGCGGGAAGTTGATGTTGTAGAACAGGCGGAAATCCTCGTCCGAGGTCCAGTCGCCATATTCCAGCAACTGGCGGATCAGCCGGGGGCCATGGACGCGCGCCGCCTGGAAGGGATCGTCCAGCGCCGCGGTGCGGCTGCCCATGTATTGCGACAGCGCGATGGCCGGCAGCCCCTGCAGCGCCGCCTCCATCGCGCCGCCGATGGTGCCCGAATACATCACGTTTTCGCCCGAGTTGTTGCCGCGATTCACCCCCGACAGCACCAGGTCGGGCGGGCTGTCCCGCATCACGTCGGCGATGGCGGCCAGGACGCAGTCCGCCGGCGTCCCCTCGGCGGCAAAGCGGCGCGGCCCGAGCTCGGCGATCAGCGTCGGGTGGACATAGCTGATGCCGTGGGCGACGCCCGATTGCTCAAAGGCGGGGGCGACGGTCCAGACCTCGCCCCCCGGCCCGGCAAGCTCGGTCGCGATCGCCTCCAGCGCCTCCAGTCCCGGAGCGTTGATGCCGTCGTCATTGGTGATCAGAATGCGCATGTTCGTCCCTGTGCGGCCGCCGCGCCGGGTTCGCCATCCGGCCGCCCGCGCATGCCTGGCCGTTAATTTGCCTGCGCATCATGCTTATCCGTGCCACAGCCTTGCGACAACCCGCAGGAAAGTCCATGGAAGCGTTTGACGCCACGCCTTTGGCGGGGCAGCATCGGGGCAAGGCAATAAGCCGGGCAGGACATGCAGATCTATCTTCCCATTGCCGAGGTGGTGGTCAATGCGCTGACGCTGATCGGCCTTGGCGGCATCGTCGGGCTGATGTCGGGCCTGTTCGGGGTCGGCGGCGGCTTTCTGATCACGCCCCTGCTGTTCTTCATCGGCATTCCGCCGGCCATCGCGGTGGCGACAGGCGCCAATCAGGTCGTGGCCTCTTCCGTGTCGGGGGTTCTGGCGCATGTCAAGCGCAAGACCGTCGATTTCCGCATGGGCTGGGTGCTGCTGGCCGGCGGCCTGGTGGGATCGTCGATCGGGGTGCTGCTGTTCAACATCTTGTCCCGGCTGGGCCAGGTCGATCTGGTGGTTCAGCTTTGCTATGTGGTCTTCCTGGGGCTGATCGGCGCGATGATGCTGCAGGAAAGCCTGCGCGCGCTGCGCCGTGCCCGGCGCAGCGGGCCGATCAAGCCAATGCGCCGCCACCAGCACGGCTGGGTCCACAAATGGCCGTGGAAGATGAAATTCCGCGCCTCGGGCCTGTATATCAGCTCGATCCCGGTGCTGCTGGTCGGCGCGGCGGTGGGGGTGCTGGGTGCGATCATGGGGGTCGGCGGCGGCTTCATCATGGTGCCGGCGATGATCTATCTGCTGGGAATGCCGACCAAGGTGGTCATCGGCACCTCGCTGTTCCAGATCACCTTCCTGTCGGCCTATACGACGCTGATGCACGCGGTGTCCTCGAACACGGTGGACGTGATGCTGGCGGTGCTGCTGATCGTCGGCGGCGTCATCGGGGCGCAGGTCGGCACCCATCTGGGCGCGCGCCTGAGGGCCGAGCAGCTGCGCATCCTGCTGGCGCTGCTGGTGCTGGCGGTCTGCGGCAAGCTGGCGCTGGACCTGTTCCTGCGCCCGGACGAGCTTTATTCGATCACGCCGGGGGTTCTGCCATGATCCGGGGCACGCTTTTCGCCCTGCTGGCGCCGGTGCTGCTGGCCGCGCCGCTGCATGCGCAAGAACAGGCGCCCCCCGCCCCGCCGCCCGAACAGATCGTCGCCGGGCTTTCGCGCGAGGATGTGGACATCACCACCAGCTTCGAGGGCTCCGAGATCATCATTTACGGGGCGATCAAGCGCGAAACGCCGATCCCGCCCGACGAATCGCTGGATGTGATCGTCACCGTCGAGGGGCCGGCGCAGGCCCTGACCGTGCGCCACAAGCAACGCCGCCTGGGCATCTGGGTCAATACCGACCGGGTCAGCATCGGCGCGGCGCCCAGCTTTTACGTGGTGGCCAGCACCCGGCCGCTGGACCTGATCCTGTCGGCCGACGAGGACCAGCGCCACCGCATCTCGATCCCGCTGGCCATGCGGGCCTTTGCCGGGCCGATGGAGGTCGAGGACGCGGTGCCCTATACCGAGGCGCTGATCCGGCTGCGGCGCGCGGCCGATCTTTACCGCCAGGACGACGGCGCCGTGCGCCTGGCCGAACAGACGCTGTTTCGCGCCGATGTCCGCCTGCCCGCCAACCTGGTCGAAGGGGCCTACAGCACCCGCATCTTTCTGTTGCGCCAGGGCCAGGTCATCGACACCTTTCGCGCCCCCATCGAGGTGCGCAAGGTCGGGCTGGAACGCTGGCTTTATCGCCTGGCGCTGGAACAGCCCTTCGTCTACGGCATCATGTCGCTGGCGATCGCGGTGATGGCGGGCTGGGGCGCCTCGGCCGCCTTCCGCATGGCGAAAAGGCCCTGACCGACCTAGCCGCCGCGGCGGAACGGCCCCATCTCGGTCAGCAGGGCCATTTCCTGATCCACCGCCTTGCGCTCGCGTTCAAGGAAATCGGCGATGGCATCGCGAAAGCCCGCGTCGCGGACCCAATGCAGCGAATGGGTCTGGCTGGGCAGATAGCCGCGCGCCAGCTTGTGCTCGCCCTGCGCCCCGGCCTCGACGCGCGGGATGCCATGGGCGATGGCCCAGTCGATGGCGCGATGATAGCACATCTCGAAATGCAGGCAGGGATGATCCTCCACACAACCCCAATAGCGGCCATATAGCGCATCGGGTCCGATCAGGTTCAGGGCGCCGGCGACGGGGCGGCCGTCGCGCTCGGCCAGGACCAGCAGGCAATCGTCGCGCATGGTTTCGTGCAGAAGGTCGAAAAAGGCGCGGGTCAGATAGGGCCGGCCCCATTTGCGCCCGCCGGTATCCTGGTAAAAGGTCCAGAAGGCGTCCCAATGCTCGGGCCGGATCTGGTCCCCGGTCAGGCTGCGGATGCTGCCGCCGAAAGTCTGGGCGCGTTCGCGTTCCTTGCGGATCGCCTTGCGCTTGCGCGAGGAAAGCTGGGCCAGGAAATCGTCGAATGTCCGATAGCCCTGGTTCAGCCAGTGGAACTGTTCGCTGGCGCGGGGCAGAAACCCGGCCGCCTCGCCCAGCCTGGCCTCGGCCTCGGTGCAAAAGGTGACATGGGCACCCGACAGGCCCGATTGCCGCGCGAATTGCGCCATGGCCTGCAAAAGCGCCGCCTGGATCTGCGGCTCGGCCGCGATCAGCCGCGGCCCGGTCGCCGGGGTAAAGGGCACCGCGCATTGCAGCTTGGGGTAATAGCGCCCGCCGGCGCGCTCATAGGCCTGAGCCCAGCCGTGGTCAAAGATGTATTCGCCCTGGCTGTGGGTCTTG
>Ga0164243_10005473_pt1 | contig 19385 bp, 26 predicted proteins | sample OricompcompostOP_FD_108781 | JGI IMG/M metagenome (GOLD analysis project Ga0164243, IMG submission 108781) | Organic Plus compost microbial communities from Emeryville, California, USA - Original compost - Organic plus compost (OP) | ecosystem: Engineered > Solid waste > Mixed feedstock >... | reverse complement strand
CCGTTTGCGATGTTTGCCAGCGAATACATCAGGATGGACCCGAAGAGGACCTTGATTCTTCCAAAGCGGTCGGCCAGCACTCCCCACAATAGACCACCGAGTAGCAAACCGGCCATTTGCATATTCAGCACGTACTCACCATCCGTACGCATATCCGATTCAGGTATGCCAATGTCCCGAAAACTTTGTACTCTTACGATGGAAAAAATGACAAGATCATAGATATCTACGAAATACCCCAACGCCGCCACGATGACGACCATCCACACGTTTTTGTCAGTTGATAGGTTCTGTTTGGTCATGGAACATTTGATTTCGGGGGCTAAAATATTAAAATTTCTGGCTACCTTAGTGGTCTCAGTACGAAACCTAGAGCGAGGAGCGTGACACGTGCACATCAAAACGTTGATATGGCAAGGAGAAGGCCAGCAGCTGGATTTTAAGAATAAAATCAGTAGCTGTGAAAAAATCGCAAAAACATTGGTGGCCTTCGCCAACACCCAAGGCGGCAAGTTACTGATAGGCGTTGCCGACAACGGGTTTATTAAAGGCGTGAAAAACGAGGACGAAGAGCGATATATGCTACAGCGCGCAGGCCGCCAGTATTGCCGCCCTTCCATTGATGTTTTGTTCGAAGAGATTTATGTTGACGACAAGCTTGTGCTGGTGGCTGAGATCGGCGAAAGCGACACCAAGCCTCATTATGCCCTCGGTGAAGACCAAAAGTGGTGGGTATACATCCGTGTCCAGGACAAGAGTGTTTTGGCCGGCAAGGTAGTGGTAGACGTCCTTCATCGCGCCAGCCGGCCCCAGGGCGTGCTCATCCGCTACACCGGGAAAGAAAAAGACCTGCTTGGATACATGCAACAACACCCCCGGCCCCAGCTGGCGGAACTCTGCGAACATCTTCAACTGTCACGGCGCAAAACACAACGGATTCTGGTCAACCTGATCGTTGCAGGCATCGTCAACGTGCACAGCGGCGACCGGGAAGAATATTTTTCCCTATCTTTGCCCAACACTCCATCATAAGAAAGCGATGAAACATACCCTTTTACTACTTGGCAGCGGTTTATTGTTCATGGCCTCATGCAACAATGGCGGTGATGCCGCCAATGAAGCGGACCGGCTCCGTCAGGAAGCCATTGATATACATGACGAGATCATGCCGCAAATAAGTGCGTTTGACCGCAATACCGTAAAGATCGATTCGTTGCTGGCCCATCTGCCGGAATTGCAGCAGGCTCAACCCGACATTGATACCACAAAGACGCGGGAGGAGCTTTCCGGACTGAGAACCCGGCTGGAACAGGCTACGGATTCCATGATGAATTGGATGACAGCCTTTGACGTGGATCCACAGAACAAGTCCGCAGAGGAAGTCAAAGCCTATTACGAGGAGGAGGTAGAAAAGGTAAAACAGATGAAACAGCTGTTTGACGACGTGGCTAAAGAGGCTACCGAGAAACTTGCCAAATTTTAGTCAGACATGCGCAACTGGATTCTTTTATGCGTTGGTGGCGTGGCGCTGGCCACCGTTGCTGCGTGCAACACCGGAACGACGCGCAAATTACCCATTCTTGGTTCCCGCGATGCGGTGACCAAAGTGGTTGACGGGAAAACGATAACCGATACATTGTATCATCGCATACCTGATTTCGAGCTGCTCAATCAGGACAGTGTGTTGATCACCAATACGGCATTTGAAAGTGGTGTTTATATTGCCAACTTCTTTTTCACACATTGCCCCAGCATCTGCCCCACTATGCAGCGAAACCTACTGAAAGTATACCAGCACTACCGCGGTGACAAGCGTGTCAAGTTTCTGTCGCACAGCATTGACTTCCGACACGACCAGCCGTCCGTTCTAAAACGCTATGCAGAGAAGCTGGGGGTTACGGACGACCGATGGCAGTTCGTGACGGGAAGCAAAGCGGATGTTTACCATTTGGCCGACAGTTATATGGTATACACAAAGGAAGACAGCAGCATCCCGGGCGGTTACGATCATTCGGGCTATCTTCTGCTGGTCGACAGCCACCGTCACATACGGGGTGCGTATGATGGTACCAATGACGAGCAGGTACAGCTGTTGCTCGACGAGCTGGATGTTCTGCTAAAGGAATACGAATGATGAGGAATACGTGGCTGTACGCGGGCGCATCCCTGTTTTCTGCTTATCTGGTGTTTCAATCGTGCCAGGACGAACGGACTATCCGGACTGCACAATACGCCGTAAACGGACAAAAACTATATCATCTGCATTGCCAGAATTGTCACGGAGCCAAGGGGGAAGGTCTTGGCGCCTTGTATCCGTCGCTGCGTGACAGCCTATCCCTACGGGCGCGCCATAGTGAACTCCCATGCCTCATCCGAAATGGGTTTGCGGAGATGCCCCCAAATCCGCAGCTGACACCCGTGGAGATAGCCTATGTGCTTACCTACCTTACCAACTCGTTCGGAAACCGAATGGGCCTGTATTCGCTGGAAGGTGTAGAGACAGCCCTTGCTGATTGTCGTTAGCCTTATTGTGACTATAGCCGCCCTTACCCTACCAATGTATGGAAAAGATGGTCAAGGGTGGTTTCGGCATCCGTACATAGACCGGGATGTACGGCGGAAAGCTGGAGCACGGTACTCCGTTTGGCTGTCAGCCAACGGAAACGCTCCGCAGGAGGGAGCATGCCTATCGGTCCACCCTCCCGCTCGCCGCGGCATATTTTCCGGAATGCCTCCAACAACAACCCGAGTTCCTCTACATCATATAAGGGACAAAAGACACGCAATTTTTCTGCCGGCAATGCATATCGCATATCTAGAAAACGCTGGCTCCGGCAGTATAATACCACCCCGACGTTGATGAATTCTTCACGCTCTACCCGGGGCACCCATCGGATTACAGCATACTCAAACAATTCTCTTCCTGGCATTTTGCGCTTCCTTTAGAAAAATTTCCGACGCTGCAACCCGCATCTCCAAAAACTTTCTGTACACCTCCCGGGCGTCTGACGGAGATACCCCTTCTTTGTCATTCAGCCATTCATTCGGTATCTGCTGGACGAGGTGTCGGATGAAGGATTCTGTGATGAGGGGCCTCAGCGCTTCGTCTGCTTCCGCCAGCCGGGAGGCTCGGGGCAGCAACACGTGGTCTTTCACCAACGCAAACGGCTGACGAGCTTGTTCCTTCCAATTATCCCAAGTATGGTGAAAATAGAGTGATGCGCCATGGTCGATCAGCCAAAGTTCCTTATGCCACATGAGCATGTTGGTGTTTCGAACGGTACGGTCTACGTTGGTAAGCAGGCAGTCCAGCCACACGATGTGTGAGGCAAGGTCATCATCCAGCTTATGGAGTACAGGATCAAAAGTAACCGCACCTGATAGGTAGTGCAGGCCCAGATTGAGACCGGTGCTCGCCCGCAGCAGGTCTTGTATTTCCTCATCGGGTTCGGTCCGGCCAAACGCTTCATCGAGCCGAGCAAACACGAGCTCCGGTATGTGAAAGCCTAATGCCCGTGCTATTTCTCCCCCCAGCAGCTCGGCGATTAATGCTTTGCGTCCCTGCCCTGCCCCACGGAACTTGAGCACATACAGAAACCCATCCTCCGCCTCTGCAATGGCTGGCAGCGATCCTCCTTCTCGCAGCGGCGTCACATAACGCGTCACCTGCACCGTCCGCAATGTTGAATAATTCACGCCCAAAGGTACGTAACTTTACTTTTTTAGCCGAAGAAGTATTTGCTTTTCCGGTCCAAACGTAGCACCTTTGTTCCTAGCATGGATACATCAGCACAATACGACCGCGTTATAACACATTGCCAGCAACTATTTGAAAAAAAAACCGCCGATTACGGAACCGCCTGGCGTATCATGCGTCTTCCTTCCATTACAGACCAACTTTATATCAAGGCCCAGCGCATCCGCACGTTGGAGGAAAAGCGCGTATCCAAAGTGGGTGACGGTGTGCAGGAAGAATATGTGGGGATTGTGAATTACTGTGTCATTGCCATCATGCAGCTCGGGCTGTCCGGCAGCCCCCATGAACATCTTCCGGTGACCGAGGTAATGGAAGCCTATAACCGGGTTATCAAAGAAACCAAAGAGCTGATGTTTGCCAAGAACCACGACTATGGCGAAGCCTGGCGCGAGATGCGGATCACGTCACTCACCGATCTGATTCTTACCAAGATATACAGGGTCAAAGAAATTGAAAACAACGAAGGACAGACTGTTGTTTCCGAGGGGGTAAAGGCCAACTATCAGGATATGCTTAACTACGCCGTGTTCGCACTTATTAAGCTGGGTCTGGCCGAACGATAGTCCATGTACCAGACAGAGAGGGTTAACCATACAGAGATGAAAGCGTTAGTAGCCTTTTGCAGAATCGTTACCGGAACGGTGTTCATTTTTTCCGGCTTTGTCAAAGCCAACGATCCCACCGGATTTGGGTACAAACTGGAAGAATATTTCCACGTCTTCGACATGGCTTTTTTGAACGACTATGCCATCCCCATTGCTGTAGTTATCTGTGCATTCGAAATCCTGTTGGGTGCCCTGTTGCTGCTCGGCTTCTGGGGTCGCACCGTGGCATGGGGGCTGTTGCTGCTCATTCTTTTTTTTACATTCCTTACCTTCTATTCAGCCTTCTTTGAGGTAGTAACTTCCTGTGGCTGTTTCGGCGATGCGATCCCGCTCACCCCCTGGCAGTCATTTGGGAAAGATCTCGTCCTGCTAACGCTGATCAGCGTCCTCTTTGCTAACCGCCGGCATATATCCCCCCTTGTTTCCGACCCGTTTTCTCAGTCGATCCTTACGGTGGTCATCACGGTGATTTCCCTGGGCATTGGCATTTATACCTTGCATTATCTGCCGTTTATCGACTTTCTCCCATACAAAAAAGGGAACAATCTTCCGGAACTAATGAGCCTTCCCGAGGGCGAGACGGGCGACCAATATGACGTTATTTACACCCTTAAACACAAAACCTCCGGTAAGGAGAAGAAAGTGACGGATAAGGAGTACCTTGCTGAAGAATTGTGGAAAGATGATAGCTGGGAAATAAAAGGAGACCCGGAGACTAAGCTGGTGAAGAAAGGTTACCAGATTGCTATTCCGGACCTGGTTATCAACGATGTCAACGGCGATGACGTGACCGACGAGTTGGTCAAAAACCCATATTACAACCTTATTGTGGTGGCCTGGGACCTACAAAAAACCGACCTGGAGGCGCTCCCACAGATCAATGCGCTGGTGATGAACGCCGCGGAAGCGTACAACATCCGTTCGGTGCTGCTAACGGCCAGCAGCAGTCAGGAAGCCGAAAGAATCAGCGATGAGCAGAGCCTGCTCGCCGAAATATTCTATGCAGATGCCGTTCCGCTCAAGAGCATGGTGCGTGCTAACCCTGGTGTTCTCCTGATGCAGAATGGGACGGTGATAGACAAGTGGCATTACCACACTCTGCCCGATTTTGATGCATTAGACAAACGCTATTTCAGTAAAGCATACGAAAAATGAGTAACCTAAAGCCCGTGTTTTTGGTCGGCTTCATGGGGAGCGGCAAAACCACTTGGGGGCGGAAGCTTGCCGCCCGCACCCATCGAGCGTTCGTTGATCTAGACGATGTCATTGTGCAGGAAACCGGCATGCCCATTGCCGACTTTTTCGCCAGACAGGGGGAAGCGGCCTTCCGTGAACTTGAAAGCCGCACTCTGAAAAGCCTTCCGCTTAGCGAACCTACGGTTGTTTCTACAGGCGGCGGAACGCCGTGTTATTTCGACAATATGGACTGGATGAACGAGCGGGGCGTCACTATCTACTTTTATCTTCCTCCTAAGGCGCTATGGGACCGTCTGATGCAAACCGACATCGCCTCCCGGCCGGCGCTGAAAGGATTGTCCGGCGAGGAGCTGCTGGAAGAAATTAGCATCAAGCTTGCCGATCGTAGCCCATATTACGAGCGGGCCATATATACCGTGCATCAGCTAAACCTTCAAATGGAAGAATTGGAGCAGCTTACCCGATGATTTCTATGCGGAAATCGTTACCTTTATAGCCGTTTACCAACATTAGCAAAAGTCTTTTTATGGTGTGCCGCGTTATCCCGCTGTCGATCCTTTCGTTATTGATCGTACTCTTTGCCGGCTCCTGTCTGCCTACCAACCTGAGTGGAGATCTGCGGTACGGCAGCCATCGCATCGAACTGTCATCCACTGACGAGTTATATCGGTTCCTTACCTACCATGAAAAAAGGTACCCCCTGATCAGCGCCCACCGTGGCGGACCATCGGAAGGGTTTCCTGAAAATGCGTTGGAAACCTTTGAACACAACTTTCGGCAGCAGCCCATCATCATCGAGTGCGACGTGCGTTTGACGAAAGATGGGAAGCTCATACTCATGCATGACGAAACACTGCACCGTACCACTACCGGCAAGGGCAAAGTGGTGGATACTGAGTTTGCCGACCTGCGGAAACTACGATTGAAAGATCCGGCGGATAACGTTACTTCATACCGCATCCCCACGCTGGACGAAGCCCTGAAATGGGGAGCTGGAAAGGTCATTTTTACGATCGATGTAAAGCGCGATGTTCCGTACTCGGCAGTGGTAGACGCTATCCGGCACAACCGCGCTGAACCGTACAGCATCGTGATCACCTACAATGCCGATCAGGCGGCGGCGGTCCATCAACTGGCCCCGGATATCATGATCTCCGCTTCCATTCAGTCGCCGGATGACCTTGTTCGGCTGAACGACTATAACATTCCTGACAACCGTCTCGTAGCGTTTGTCGGGACGCGGGAGCCTGGAAAACCTTTGTATGACCTGCTCCACGGCCATGGCGTGCTATGTATTGTGGGCACCATGGGCAACCTGGATAAGCGGGCAACTGTGCGGGGCGACACCGTCTACAGCGCACTGGTGGCGCGTGGCGCCGACATCCTCTCTACAGACCGGCCGAAGGAAGCGGGAAGGGCGTTGCAGCAATATCGCAATCAGCATAAATTAAGTTCTCCATATATTAAGTAACCGCCATGTCTGTCCGTATTACCGATCTCTATAAAACCTATGGCTCCCAGACAGCCGTTAAAGGCGTTTCATTTGAAGCCCGTTCCGGCAGGATACTGGGGTTTTTGGGACCCAACGGTGCCGGCAAATCAACAACGATGAAAATTTTGTCCGGCAGCCTGTCCCCTACTGCTGGCCACGTATCCATATGCGGCATGGATATACAGCAGGACAGCTTGGCGACACGTCGCCGGGTCGGCTATCTCCCTGAGCATAACCCGCTGTACCTGGAGATGTATGTGTGCGAAGCGCTTACTTTCATAGCAGGCATTCACGGCATACGTGAAGCCCGCAAGCGCATCTCAGAGGTAATCTCCATGACCGGCCTGGAGCTCGAACAAGACAAAAAAATCAGGCAATTATCAAAAGGGTATCGACAGCGGGTGGGTCTGGCCCAGGCTATCCTACACGACCCGGACGTCCTTATTCTCGATGAACCCACAGCGGGGCTGGACCCCAACCAGTTGCTGGACATCCGTGCGTTGATCAAACAGCTGAGCTCCAAAAAAACTATCTTGTTTTCCACCCACATTATGCAGGAGGCGGAAGCCCTTTGCGATGACGTGGTCATCATCCGCCGCGGCGAAATTGTAGCTGATTTTCCGATAGATACGTTGGCAGATCGGTATCCGGGCCACACGTTGGAATCCCTTTTTACCCAGCTTACGGCTTAAGCTTTCATTGTTTTCTAAACAATGTGGCACGTTTTGTGTTAATATCCATGTAGTTCAACTACTATATGAAATATTGAAGAGTTTACACTAAAACGAAAAACCATGAAACGTGTATTTTTATTCTCTACCTTATTCTTAGCGGGCTTGCTTGCTGCAAACGCGCAGGACATCAACCGGCCGCAAACTTCAGCAAGTGTGGGTTTGACTCCCATCCAAAAAGGCAACTGGATTGTGGGTGGTAGTTTGGGAAGCCTGGGTTACAGCTTCGAGGGTGAGAACTTCAACATCAGCCTGAATCCGCGTGCCGGCTACTTTGTATCTGACGGCGTGGCAATTGGCTTGGGATTGGTCGGATCGTTGGCTACGGTCCCTGATGCAGACAACATCTGGGGATACGGCGTGTCTCCATTTGTGCGCTATTACTTTCCGCAAGGTTCCAGTGCAACCGGCCGCTTTTTTGCCCAGGGAGATGTCGGTATATCAGGAAGCTCTCCTGGTGACGGCGCATCCCTCGCTTTGGGCGCGAACGTCGGGTACGCCCACTTCATTACCAGCAGCGTAGCCCTGGAAGTGACGGCCGGTTACAACTACAGCAAAGCCACCGTATCCGGTTCCAGTGGACAGAGCGGTCTGGGAGTGGCCTTGGGCTTCCAGGTTTACCTACCCGGACAACGATAAATATTCTTTACGTATTACATCCTACAAGTTAAAACAAACCCAAGCGCGGAGCTCTGAGTTCCGCGCTTTTTAAATGCGTTCCGGCACAAAAAAAATTTAAAACCAAATGCCGTTTCTGCTGTTGACCTTTAGAAGTAATTGAGTAATCACGCATCGGCTCTGGCATGTGACGTTGCTGGTGCCACTCATGGTTAGACTAAATTTTCACAAATGAAAACGATTAAAATGCTTTTCGCTGTATTGGGCGCGGCCGCGTTTCTTACAGCCTGTAACAACACCGGTAATAATCAACAAGAGGACGCCGACACGACGTACATGGAGCCGGTACCGCCGGCTGATGATACGATGATGAACGACACTCTTTTGAATGACACGTCCGCAGACGGTACGTTTTAGTCCCGGTTTGGAATAAACATACAACACAGTAGAGGGGCAGCGCGGTGCTGCTCCTTTTTTATTGTGTGGTTACAAATTTCCAACCGCGTGTTAAGCCTTGAAAAACAGCACCCACGCTAAGATGAGTAAGACTGCCAAAAGCAATTCCTTTTTCATGTCGGTTTATGTTTTAACACGGCCACCCAGGCTTTCATAGGTGCCGCTGTTGATTTAAGCTTGCAGTAGATCACCTTTACCGGCATCCTTCTTCACGAAAATCCTGACGGACGGTTTAGGATATTTTCTAATACAATGATGATGAATTTTTTTTGAGAAAAAAAATTTTTTTCAACAAAATTTTATAAGCTACCGATTCAAGCCATAAAATGACCAAAATATCGGCACATTGTTTTCAAAAGTCCAGCTTGGTAAACTTCCAGCGTTGGGTATCAATCAGTAGCAGTTGGTTATGCAGCGGCTGGAGTCCGGTGATGATTTGTAAAACCTGCAGGGCCATGATGCTACCCACTATACCAGGTAAAGCGCCGAGTACCCCAAACCGGTCGCAATCGGGGATGTAGGTTGTCTCCGGAGGTTCCGGGAACAGGTCACGCAGTTGCTTTCCTCCGCGGCGATTGAATACCGCGACCTGGCCTTCCTGCGCGAAGATGCTACCATAAACCAGAATTTTATTTTGCGATACACAGGCGTCATTTACCAGATATCGGGTAGCAAAATTGTCAGACCCGTCGACGACGATATCATAAGGTTCGATAATTTCCGACACGTTTTCTGCGGTCACCTTTTGGTGGATGGGGGTAAATGAAATGGTACTATTGAGCGTGTCCACAAAGTGGGCTGCGCTTTCTACCTTTGGTCGGCCGACGTTTTTTTCGGCGTGAATGACCTGACGGTTCAGGTTGTGAACCTCCAGGATGTCATGGTCTACCACAGCAAGCCGCCCGATACCCGCCGCGGCGAGGTACTGAATAACCGGGCTCCCCAATCCGCCCGCACCTATCACCAGCACGCTAGTGTCTCCCAGCTTCCGCTGACCTTCTACCCCGATTTCTTCGATAAAAATCTGTCTGCTATACCTTAGAAAGGAATCGTCTACTGTCATCATCGATTGCATTTGAATAAGAAATTTCCCAATCCTTCATTACAGGCTCATATCCAGCCGACCGGATGACAGTTTTCACGGCCTCCATGCTCCGTTCGTCACTGATTTCAAACTGCTCCAGCGACTGCGGATCTACGGCATACCCTCCGGGGTTGGTTTTTGACGCTGCACTCATCGTGGTTATCCCGAGGGGAATTAGGCGATCGCGGAGTCGTTCGCTCTCCCGCGTCGAGAGAGACAGTTCGAGATCCGGATTCCAGATCCGGTACGCGCAGATCAGCTGGAGCAATTCGCGGTCGGTCAGCACCACCTTCGGCTCGTTGACGCCCGTCGCGGGCCGTAACCTCGGAAAGGACACCGAGTATTTCGTGCGCCAGTAGGTGTTCTGAAGGTAGGCGATGTGCAACATGTTGAAGAAGCTGTCCACGCGCCAGTCTTCCAGTCCCAGCAACACACCCAGGCCGATCTTGTGAAATCCTGCCTTTCCGACACGGTCCGGTGTGTCCAGCCGGTATTCAAAGTTGGACTTCCGGCCTTTGGGGTGATACGCGCGGTAAGCTTCTCTATTATACGTTTCCTGGTAAACCAGTACCGCATGTACCCCCAGTTGTTGAAGCTCTTGATATTCCCCATAGTCCAACGGCTGTACTTCAATGGAAATATGAACAAAATGTGGCCTTAAGAGGTTAATGGCATTTTTGAAATAGTCGATGCCTACCGCTTTGTTAGCCTCCCCGCTTACCAACAGCACGTGGTTGATCCCCATCGTTTTCAGCACCATAGCTTCCAGTAGAATTTCTGTATCCGAAAGAGTTCTACGCCGGAGCGGATTGTCCATGCTGAACCCGCAATACGTGCAAATGTTCTGGCATTCGTTACTTAGGTATAGGGGAGCAAAAAGTTGGATGATTTTACCGAACCGTTGTTGTGTAAGGGTCTGCGAAAGCTGAGCCATTGGTTCCAGAAAAGGTGCAGCAGCTGGGGAAACCAGGGCTAGAAAATCGTCGAGGTTCCGTTTGGGGGTACCCAGCGCGCGCCGTACGTGATCAGACGTGCAGGCATATATACGGTCTGCCACCTCTTGCCAACGATACCGGGAGAATACCTCTTCAAAATGTTTCATTTGCACCGTTTTTAGTCAAACAAGAAGGACGTAAGCGGGCTGGACGCTGAGGCCTGCCGTTGCGCGGCACCTAGTCCGGCTTCATAACCCTTCCGTCCGGCGATAACGGCTTCCTTAAACGCTTCCGCCATACGTACGGGGTGCTGAACAACAGCGATTGCGGTGTTGACCAGCACGGCGTCGGCCCCCAGTTCCATTGCCTTTGCGGCGTCGGATGGTGCACCGATCCCAGCATCCACAATCACGGGGACTTGGCTCTGTTCGATGATGATTTCAAGGAAATCGAGGGTACGCAGCCCCAGGTTACTGCCGATGGGTGCACCCAAAGGCATCACGGCCGCCGTTCCCGCGTCTTCCAGACGCTTACAAAGTACCGGATCAGCATGTATATACGGCAGCACTACGAATCCTTGATTTGCCAACTGCTCCGTAGCACGTAGGGTTTCGATTGGGTCCGGAAGCAAATACCTCGGGTCGGGGTGTATTTCCAGTTTAATCCAATGGGTTTTTAATGCCTCCCTGGCCAGTTGAGCAGCCAGAACTGCCTCGTCCGCATTTCTGGCGCCCGACGTATTCGGAAGCAGATGCACCTGTGTACCTTGCAATGCGCCAAGCAAGTCGTCTTCCGCCGCTTGCAGATCAACCCGCCTCATAGCCACGGTTACCAGCTCTGTTTCCGATACTTGGATTGCTTCGGCCATTTGTTGAAGGTTTCCGAATTTACCGGTTCCCAGAAACAATCTGGAAGTAAAAGTCCTGTCAGCTATACGTAGTTCACTCATTGTAGTTTGTCTTTAAAAAAAGGAATCAGATGCGGCTGTTGGGTAATTGCTCCGCTGACTGCCACGCCATAGATTCCAGTGTTCCTGATCGGTTCGACATCGGCCAGGGTGATCCCCCCAACGGCAAAAAGCGGAGGAACGGAGATACCCTGTTCTGCCAATGCCTGCAATATATATTCGTAACCGGTTATGCCCAGCAGTGGACTGAGGTTTTCTTTGCCTGTCGTGAACCGATAGGGCCCCAAGCCGATGTAGTTACAACCTTCTTTCGCTCGTCGATTAACATCATCGAGGGTATTGGCCGTACCGCCTATTATTTTTTTCAATCCCAGCGTGTGCCGGGCGCTGACCACGGATTCATCGCTAAGGCCCAGGTGTACGCCGTCTGCGTCGACGATCTTGGCAATGGCAACCGAATCATTAATGATACAGACAGCCTGGTAAGTACGGCAAAGTTTTACGACGGTTTCACATAGTGCAAGCCTTTCCTTTTGTAAGGCGTTCTTCCAGCGCACCTGTACCCAGTCGCCTCCGTTGTCCAACACCCGTCTGATATTATCTTCTTGTTCCCGTGCGGTATTTCCGCAGGATATGTACTGCAGCCTGCCCAGCGTTAACCCGATTGATCCAGCTTTTTGCATGTGATAAATGTTTGTAACGGATGTTTGCGGTTCCATAGACAGCCCAGCAATGCGGCGCCATCGGCGCCGTGGCTTTTCAGCAACGGGTAGTTATGCTCGTCCACCCCTCCCAGCCCGATTAACCGGACATACGGATTTTTCCTCCATGCAAGCTGGGGGAAGATCGTACGAGCGACCCCATGACCCGGCTTTGAAATGCTAGGAAACGCCGGCGATAGGAACGCGTAAGTCCAACACGGTGACAACGCATTAAATTCATCGATTGAGTGGACGGAGGTAGACAATATATACCCCTCTTGATAACGCATGTGCCGGTGTTCGTATCTGGCCCGCTCGCTGAAATGCAGCCGTTGGATGCCCATGTCAGCGGCCAGGTGGTCGTGCCCGTGCAAAACCAAGCGATTATGAAATCGCTCCGGAATTATTCGAACGTAGGCTTTTATACTGCGGTCGTCCATTCCATATTTCCGAATATGCAGCAGATCCAGTCCGTTTTCCAACAACTGCCTGATCACCCCATGTTCCTCTGGCCATGTATGTTCAGACGTAATGGCTATGATCACAGATAGATCTCCTTTCCGGATTCGATAAATTCCCTTGACTTGGCCTGCATACCCTCCTCGGCCGTTGCACGGATTTCCTGTGTAATTTTCATGGAACAAAACTTGGGGCCGCACATCGAGCAGAAGTGTGCCACCTTGGCCCCATCTGCGGGTAATGTTTCATCGTGGAATTCACGGGCCGTATCCGGATCCAACGACAGGTTGAACTGGTCTTCCCAGCGGAACTCAAAGCGGGCTTTACTCAACACGTTGTCGCGATATTGGGCTCCGGGGTGGCCTTTGGCCAGGTCGGCGGCATGGGCTGCCAATTTATAGGCTATAACTCCGTCCTTTACATCCTTTTTGTTTGGTAATCCGAGGTGCTCTTTCGGGGTGACGTAACACAACATGGCACATCCATACCAACCGATCATGGCGGCGCCGATGGCGGAGGTGATATGGTCATATCCGGGTGCTATATCAGTGGTCAACGGTCCTAAGGTATAGAACGGCGCTTCGCCGCAGGCTGCCAGTTGCTTATCCATATTCTCTTTGATGAGGTGCATAGGCACATGCCCCGGTCCTTCGATCATTACCTGTACATCCTGTTTCCAAGCGATTTTGGTGAGTTCGCCGAGTGTTTCCAGTTCAGCGAACTGTGCAGCGTCATTGGCATCGGCAATCGAGCCGGGTCTCAGGCCATCGCCCAACGAAAAGGCCACATCGTATCGCTTCATGATCTCACAGATCTCCTCAAAATGCGTATAAAGAAAATTTTCTTTATGGTGAAAAAGGCACCATTTGGCCATTATAGAGCCACCCCTTGAAACGATTCCCGTGACCCGTTTAGCTGTTAAGGGGATGTATCGCAGCAACACACCGGCGTGAATCGTGAAATAAGACACGCCCTGTTCAGCTTGTTCGATCAACGTATCGCGGAAGATCTCCCAAGTCAGGTTCTCGGCGACCCCGTTTACTTTTTCGAGTGCCTGGTAGATGGGAACGGTACCCACCGGTACCGGCGAATTGCGGATAATCCATTCCCTTGTTTCATGGATGTGTTGGCCGGTTGAAAGATCCATGATGGTATCGGCGCCCCACCGGCAGGCCCACACCGCTTTTTCCACCTCCTCTTCAATACTGGAGGTGACTGCGCTGTTTCCGATATTTGCATTTATTTTTACGAGAAAGTTACGACCAATAATCATCGGTTCACTTTCTGGATGATTGATGTTGCTGGGGATGATTGCCCGTCCGGCTGCTATCTCTTTGCGCACGAACTCGGGCGTTATTTTTGACACCGGCGTATTGGCACCAAAACTATTACCAGGATGTTGGCGCTCCATCCCCTGCGTTGCTTCCTGCCATTGTTCGATGCGTTGATTTTCACGGATGGCAACGTATTCCATCTCCGGAGTGATGATCCCCTTCCTTGCGTAGTGTAGTTGGGTAACGTTATGTCCTGACTTTGCGGCCTTGGGTTTATGGTTATAGGAAAAACGCAGCGTGTCCAGCGAACGGTCGGCGAGACGCTCCCTACCGAAACCTGAGCTAACATCCGGCAATACATCCACATCGTTCCTATCGAGGATCCACTGTTCCCGTAGTCTCGGCAAACCTTTACGGACGTCTATGACAACCTGCTCATCCGTATATGGACCTGAAGAGTCATACACGGTAATGGGCGGATTAATTTCTGTGTTGCCATTACTCAGCTTCGTGGGGCTGAGCGAAATTTCCCGCATTGCTACCTTGACCGGAAACAAATCGCCTTCCACATAGATCTTCCGTGACCGTGGAAACGGGGTTGAAGTGATTGTTTGCTTTACCATCCTGGTTTAATTTGATTATACCGTTAGCCGCCCTGTGTTGCAGAGATAATAAGGATTGTATCACCATCCTGTAAGGTCGTCTCGAGCCATTTTTCCCGGGGGACGACCCGGTTATTGAGCGCCACTGCTATTCCCTTGGATCGTTGGGTCAATTCAGGGGTCACCGCTGCCGCCAACGAGGGCGGGGCGGGATCAAAAACTTTCTGTTGCTGATTAATGATGAGTTTCATTCCTAACTGTTTTATGATAAAAAAATAAAACTTTAGGAATGCATCGTACGTGCAGAAATGCACCAAGAGGCTATCTACTTTTCCCTACGCCGGTATGATCCGGATCAGGTTCAAAGGGTAAAATCTCAGCCTGTATTTTGTACAGACACCCCTAAAGTCCGGGCTAAGGTAAGAAAAATAAATCAATAAATCCTATTTTTTCAGGAAAGGGCGTTAGGTGGTGGGCCAGCTGCCGGCTTGCTTTTATCTTCCGGTAAGGGCACAAACTCTTCGTTATCCATAGGAGGTAAGTCGATACGCCCCTGTTTCCAGTCCTCTTTGGCCTGTTCGATCCGCTCCCTTCTACTGGAAACAAAATTCCACCAGATGTATCGGTCGCCCAAATGCTCGCCGCCGAGCAGCATCAACGTAGTGGATTCTTTGGCAATGATTACGGGATCAACCCCTGTGGTAAATACCAGCAGCTTTCCTTCCTGATACGTGTTTCCATTCACCTCTATACAGCCTTTTACCACGTATGTTCCTCTCTCGCTGTGTCCTTGAGGCAGTCCGAACCGTGTTCCAGGCTCCAGGACGACATGCACATAAAATAACGGAGAGTGCGTCTTGACCCCGCTTTTCAACCCATAAGCATCTCCTGCGATCACCCGCATCCATATGCCCTTGTCGGTAAAAATGGGAAGCTCGGCTGCTTTATAGTTGGTGAAAGACGGATCGCCCTCTTCGTCCTTTTCCGGGAGCGCAACCCACGTTTGTAGCATTTCCAACTCACCGCCGGCAAGCATCGCCGGATCCTCGAACCGTTCACTGTGCGAGATTCCCCTGCCCGCCGTCATCCAGTTAACCTCACCGGGGGCAATCACCTGTTCTACTCCCAGGCTATCCCGATGGGTCACTTTGCCACTGAACAGATAGCTCACCGTGGAGAGTCCGATGTGCGGATGCGGGAGCACGTCCAAGCCTCTTGCCTGTGACACTGGAATATTCACCGGACCGCCATGATCCATAAAAATAAAGGGTCCTACCATTCTGCGAAGCTGATAAGGGAGGATGCGCTTTACAGAAAAACCTGCTGAGAGTTCAGCCTTTCTGGATTCGATAACAATGTCGAGCATAACTCACTTTGTGCCATAAAGATAACAATAATGTCTTTACTCAAAAATGCATAGCATCAAGATGCGGTATGCACAGCTGGAGTTGATCCACGAGATTAAGTTCTGTAACGGCAGCAATCAAACTCGGGCTGCCGACCAGAATATCTTTATCCTGCCGACGTTTGAGTGCCGTCACTTCTTCTTTTAGGCCCCGTTTCGCAATCCGTGCGCTGTGCCAATCCACTTTATCCAAAGTAGTAGAAAAAACGATCTTCGGAATTTGATCTATTATCACCGCGAATTCATCGATTACCCGGTTGCCGGTGGGCTCTTTGACAATAGGCGGCCAGTATTCCATCAGCTGGTAGGTTATCCTGCCATAAAGTAACGCCCCTGCATTGTGCAACAGCTCGCTGTAATGCTGGTGCAACTCATCATCCGCAATCCCGTAGGTATGGTCACAGTAGCCATCAAGCGTCATATTGATTACTGCAATTAGTTTTTCCCATCCCGTGTTCGCTATTTATGCCAAAAATAGGGTATCTACCTCTAAAAGTAGCCGGCAAAAAGGGACAACGTGCGGGGGCGGAAGAGACATGATCATCTCATGAACAGGCTTAGATTTACACAAATTTCATACTTTAGGAATTAAAATATTGATGGAAACGTTATAAAGCAAGTCACAAATGATCAAGGACATCTGCAATAGTGAACATTATGTTTGGGGCAATAAGTGCGACGGTTGGCATCTGGTTAATTCGCCCACGCTCAGTATTATTCAGGAAAGGATGCCTCCTGGCACTTCTGAAAGTTGGCATTACCACACCCGTGCGCAACAGTTTTTCTTTATTCTGAGCGGCACAGCAACGTTCGAAACGGAAGGAGAAGCGTTTCAAGTCCAACATGGTAAAGGATTCCATATTCCTCCTGGACGGCGGCACCGCATCGCAAACCATACGGACGCCATGCTGGAATTTATTGTCATTTCGGAACCTCATTCACACGGTGACCGATCAGTTTCTTAAGGAGGCATGACTTTTGCCCGCCTGGATGTATTAAGTTAACAAAAAAACCCGTCACCTTAAAGACAACAGGTCCGCCCCAATGGACATTGGGACTACAACCTAAACCGGAACGAAGATAGAGATTTAAAAAAATATAACCCACGCGATGGTGAGCGAAAACAAGCAGGTAAGACCGAGTCAACTGCCGTGACTAAATTCTCTCCACCAACACGGGGACGAAGAAACGATTGGGATTTAGTTTTGGAGTTTAACCAATAGTTCATACAGATCGGAAATCACCCATCGCTCTACCAGCATTTCGTTTTCTACCCGATAAATCGCTACCCCCTTCAGCTCTACTTTTTGGCCTGCAGGGGGAATATCAATCCCAGGAAATGAAGCGCGATAAGTACCGTACATAACCCATCTGACCGCAACGCGGTCACCGTCGGCAATCATATCCATTACCTCATAACTGGCGTCAGGTATTGCATTTTTAAAAACCTTGTAATAGTTTCGGAAGGCTTGAGGCCCTTTTTGTCCCGCCGGCCAATCGTGTGAAACAAAATCAGGCGATAAAAGCTGGTCTGCCGTTTCCATTTTCCAATTTTTATACACCTCGTGGTAGAATCTTTTTAACAGTTGTTTGTTTTTTGACTCGCCGGTCGATCCGACGCAGAAGAATAAAGGAAACAATGCTGGAATGAATGTGTAGATCATAGCGTAACTAATTATTATCAACACACCAAAGGTCCGATATCCCGCGCCCAAAAAATTGTATAAAACTGCTAATTTTTCAGCGCTTTAAATGGACTGCTGCCAAACATACGCAAGAACACCTTGTGGAAATGCGAGGAATCAACAAAACCGGCAGCATGTCCCGCAGATGTCAACGTATCACCGTCCAGAGTTCTTGAGATGGCGAATGTCAACCTATTCCATAATACATATTGCCTGATCGGGACGCCAACCTGCTTGGCGAAAAGATGAGAAAGGCGACTCTCCGAAAGAAAGGACACTGAACAAAGTCTTTTGATTGACAGATCGCTGTCTGTCAGGCCCTGATGTATAATAGTCAAGCATTTTTGTATCCGCCAGTCCAATCTGGCTCCCTCGTAAATCCGGTCGTCCGGCGATGATTTGGCCAAGCCGAGGTTTTGAAAAAGAAATTCGATATGCCTTATGTTTGTTGATATTTCAGGTGTGCCGCCCATACCCGAATCCATGACGTACCTGCCTATGTCCGACAAGGGGTCCAGAAAAAGCAATTGACAATTTGAATCTTCGCATCGAAACGCATGCGGCATATTTGATGGAATAATTGCTCCCTGGATCCGCATATATTTACGCCATGGGGTGATCAGGTCAAAACAACCTTGATGGCAATATATAAGTTCGATACCATAATGCCTATGCATCCGGGTTGCATGGGAATGTTTTTCGAAAAGCGCATATCCCTGGGGGATGTTTAACTGTCTTACTGCCATACGATATCCTGTCTATCAAATCGAAAAAAGCCCCGAAACGGGGAGAATCGGGGCTTTCAAACTAACCAATTATAAACCTAAATTATGAAAAGACAAATTTCACTAGCTATGTATACAACGCCTGGAAGTCGCGGATTGTTACAACGCAATTGTTAAGATTTGTTAAACGTAGATTCAAATGACAAAACCGCTTAGGCCTTCCGTCTGATTCGGAAGCTACCTTTAACGTGCTTACTTGTTTTCGGGTCGCAGCCAATGCTGTAGACCGTGGCATCAATACTTCCCGAGATAATGCCTCCAACACTTCCATATTGATCAATCTTTAGCTTTCCTTTTCCGTAGTGAACCTGGCTGTCGTTGCACAAATAATAATTTCCCTGATACATGATTTCGTTGCCGTTAGACAAGTATGCAACGATACTGAACTGATCCGGCACAGCTGGGTCCCCCAGTTCATATTCACCGGTCTCCGATGCTTTCACCGAAATATTCAGCCCACCTGTCAAACCGGTTCCCAAGATGAGCGTAGAACCAGCCAGGAAGTTCGCATCCAACGAGAGTCCTGTGTGCGTCGTTCCATCCAAGTCCCACGTAAAATACTCATCGGGCACCAGTTCTATTTCCCGTTGCACAATGACCACGCCCGATGTTCCAGGTCGGTCGGGGTGCGTCTTATTGACCATGTTTCTGACCTGGGCACCGACGGCTATGGTTGTCGGCCTGACGATACT
>Ga0164243_10005472_pt1 | contig 19386 bp, 17 predicted proteins | sample OricompcompostOP_FD_108781 | JGI IMG/M metagenome (GOLD analysis project Ga0164243, IMG submission 108781) | Organic Plus compost microbial communities from Emeryville, California, USA - Original compost - Organic plus compost (OP) | ecosystem: Engineered > Solid waste > Mixed feedstock >... | reverse complement strand
CCGGCGGATGAACGGGTGAGTCGGATTTGCGACGTCGGTGGTCGATCGCCTGATGTGATCGCGCACTTTCCAGAATCGCTTTCAAAGCATCGATCTGCGGCTTCCCTTTCACGTTGAGAACTGTTGGCGGGCGATGCGGTTTTGCGATGTCGCTGATCGACCGCTGCGTGATCGCTCACGGCCCAGCGCGGCTTTCAAGGTGTCGATCCGCGGCGGTGCCGGGATTTCCTTTCTTATTGCGAACCGATGGCGGGCGAGGCAGGTTTTGCGATGCCGATGGTTTGATCGCCTGACGTGACCGCCTTGTCGCTTTTCAAGGCATTGCTATGCGTTTTTCTTCACGCGAGCTGATGCGTGAGCAAGGAAGTATTGCGGCGCCGATGGTCGATTGCCCGACATGGCCGTTCATGGCTTGGGCGGCATCAAAGCCTGGAGCGGTCGCGCCGGTCCCAATATCGCCCGGCGAGCGCCAGCGCCTGTTCCGGGTTGTCCGCCTGCCCCAGCAGCCGCAACGCGATCGCCAGGGTGGCGCTGATGGCGAGTTCGCCGTAGGCGTCCCGCGCGCCGCCGCGCCAGACGGCGCGCAGATGCTCGACCGCCAGCGCCTCGGGCTGCTCCTGGCGGCCTTCGACCAGACGCGGCCAGACTTCCTCGGATAAAACGCCGTTGTGCACGCTGTACACCGTGCACACCGCTTCGGGTTTGCGCTCCACTTCGCCGCCTTCGCCCTTGAAGACGGCGGCGTGCGGCTGGCCGAGGTCCGCCGCCGCCTGTTGATGGCGCAGCGCGTACGGCGGATGGAAGATGCTTTGAATGCTGTGCGTTGCCGCCAGCGGGTTGAGCAGGCGCACCAGCGTATGCACCGGCGAACGCAATCCCAATTCGTTGCGCAGGTCGATCATCGCCTGCAGCGGCGGGCACAGCGCGCGCAGCGGCATGAAGGCGAAGCGCCGCGTTGCCAGGGCCCGCTCCACCTCCGGCCAGCTCAGCGCGGGTTCGATGCCGAGCGCGGCCAGCACCGCTTCGGTGTAGAGGCGCCCCCGCGTGTGACCGCCGGCGCCGTGCATGAATACGCGTTGGCCGCTGTCGGCCAGGGTCAGTGCGCTGAGCAAAAACCAGGGCAATTGCCGGCGCTTGCCCGCGTAGCTGGACCAGTCGAGGTCGACCGCGATCGCCGGCGCGGCGATGTCCGCGCGCGCCGCCTCGACGAAACCGGCCAGCTCGTCCGCGCTTTCCTCCTTCACCCGCAGCAGCATCAGGAAAGCGCCGAGCTGCGCCGACGTCGCTTCGCCGCGCAGGATCATGCCCATCGCCGCGCGCGCTTCCTCGCGGCTGAGCGAGCGCGAGCCGGTTTTGCCCTTGCCGAGGATGCGCACATAAGGCGCGAAGGGGTGCTCGTCGGGTCTGGCGATCAGGTCTAACGCTTTCATCGAGTGGCGATCCGCGCGCGTGGAGGTTGAAGGTTACAGGCAGTGCTCGGGGCGCGGCAGGCCGGCGATCCTCGCCGCCACCTTGGCCGGGCTGCCGGGAAACAGGCGCAGCAGGTGGATGCTGTTGCCCTTGTCCGCGCCGAGCCGCTGGCCGATGTATTTTACCAGCGGCCGCATCGCCGGCGATTGGGCGAACTGCCGGTAGAAGTCGCGCAGCGCCTCCAGCACTTCCCAGTGCGCCGCGTCGAGTTCGATGCCCTCGAGGCGCGCCAGCTGGCGCGCGATATCCGGCGTCCAGGCGTCGAAGTGTTCCAGATAACCTTCGGGGTCGAGCGCGATCGGCGCGCCGTTCACATCGAGTATGCGGTGGTCGGTCATGGCGTTCGGTGCGATCAGTACCAGCTCTGGATGACGGGATGTTCGCAGCACAGCTGCACGAAACCGGCGTAGTCCAGCAGCGCGACGCCCTCGGCGAGGTGCGGCGCCAGGCCGCGCGCGGCCACGTCCGCGCTCAGCGCGTACAGTTTCGGCGCATCCGGTCCCGGCAGTCGGCTGTTGCCGGCGATTGCCGCGTAGACGCCGTCCTCGATCAGCACGACGACATCGTCGGCGGCGCAGACGCGCAGGCATTCGGCCAACGCGCTGTGGCCGTGGGGTGATTTGTTGACGGTGTGCAGCATGGTCAGAATCCCAGCACGATGTCCTGTTCGGTCAGCAGCGCGCGGATGCCGGCGCCGTCCAGCGCCTGCACCGGCAGCGCCAGGGTGGTGTCGCTGAGGCCGCGCGCGGCCAGGGCGTCGGCGTCGGCGTACAGCGCGTCGACATCGTACAGCGGCAGCGCGCCGAGTTGTTTGTCCAGCGGCTTCTGGCCGATGGCCTCGGCCTGCTGGGCGCCGGCCAGTTGCAACACGCCGTCGCCGAGGAACAGCAGCGCCACGCGCTGCTCGAAGGCGGCGCAGGCCAGCGCCATGTCCAGCGCCTCGCGGGCGAAGGAGCTGCCGTAGGGCGGCTGGCGGCAGACGATCAGGAAACGTTTGCTCATGGCTGCGCTCACGGGCCGAAGGTGATGACGCGGTCGGCCTTCAGGCAGGCATCGACCCACTGGCCCAGGCCCGACAATTCGAAGCCGTCCTGGAGATTGCCCGCGGCTTTGCCGTAGCGCCGCGCCTCGGCCTCGTCGACGACGCCGCGCTTGAGGGCGCTGGCGACGCACACCACCAGATCGACGCCGTGCGCACCGGCCAGTTCGCTCCATTGGACCGGCAGCGCGCGTTCGCCGCCGGCGGCGATTTGCAGCTGATTACCGCACAACACGCCGTCGTGGTAGAAAAACACGCGCTCGATGCGATGACCCGCGGCCAGCGCGGCGCGGGCGAATTCGTAGGCGGTGTGAACCGATTGGCTGGATACCGGTGCGCCGAGCACCAGGATGGCGAAGGTGTGCATAACTCGAACGTCGGTTGGATGGCGATGAACGATGGCGTCGATGCGCCGCATTGTGCGTCAGGACGGCGGCAATCGGTAGACCCCCGGCCATCGGCCGAAAAAAAAGCCCCGCCTGGGCGGGGCTTGCGCGGGCCGGTGGACGCTTACCGATCGTTGCCGCTGAGCGCCATCAGAATGTTGAGCAGGCTCAGGAACAGGTTGTAGATCGACGCGTACAGGGTCACCGTCGCGACGATGTAATTGCGTTCGCCGCCGTGGATGATGGCGCTGGTCTGGAACAGGATCACGGCGCTCGAGAACAGCATGAAACCGGCGGAAATCGCCAGGCTGAGGCCGGAGATCTTCAGGAACAGGCTGGCCACGACGCCGACCATCAGCACGATGCCGCCGGCGAACAGGAACCCTTGCAGGAAGGAGAAATCCTTGCGCGACAGCAGCGCGTAACCCGACAGCGCGAAGAAAATGATGGCGGTGCCGCCGAGTGCCTGCATCACCAGCGCCGACCCGACCGCGGACTGCATCACCATGTTGAGGATGGGGCCGAGCGCGAAGCCGACGAAACCGGTGAAGGCGAACACGCTGACCAGGCCCCACGCGCTGTTTGCCAGCATTTGCGTCAGGAACGACAGGCCGACGAAACCGCCGAGCAGCAGCCACGGGCTCATCGGCGCGGTATCGCGCGACAGATACGCGGTGAAGGCGCTGAAGGCCAGGGTCAGCGCCAGCAACAGATAGGTGTTTTTCAGCACCTTGTTGACGGTGACGGCGCTCTGCGCATGGGTGGTGTGAAACAGACTCTGCTCTTGCATGAGGCCTTCTCCATTAAAAAGCGTGGGTAAAAAATACGGCCCGCCGTGGATACATCCGCTACATCGCCGCGGCCATCATGCGCCGCGCAATCGTCCGGGGTCCGGTAATTGATACAAAGTCATCATACCGACGCATCACACGATTGCAAGGAAAGCGGCGCCTTTTTGCCGATCCATCGCGCCGGGTTATGGCCCGGGGTTGCGCTCCGCGATGAAAAATACCGTGGTTTCAGCGCCCGCCTTGCTGTGCCGATGGTGTCAGTTGCCCTGCGCGCGGTTTCGCGCGATTCATCGGCCGGCAGGTTCCAGCGGCGCCGAATCCGGCTTTCTCTCCAGCAGATAGTAATCGCGCTTTCCGACGGTGAAGGTCCGCGCGATCGTTATGTGCGACAGCGCCGCGCTGTTCAGGTCCGGCGCGACGCCGGCCTCCAGCGCCGCCACGCGGCGATCGGCGCGCAGGAAGGCGGCCAGTTCGTCCGCATCGCGCAGGTTCGGCGTCACCGATTGCGTGTAGAACACCATGCCGCCGGCCAGGCGCTCGCTGGGCCGATACAGCGCCAGTTCGTAGCCGTCTTCCCGCAAGGTCCGCAATTGCGAGAACAGCGGCTGGAAGGTTTCCTTGCGGTCCTGTGCCGGCAGCACGAAGGCCGCGTAGGTGAGATAGGCGACGCCGAACAGCGTCACGCAGGCCGCCGCGAATCCCGGGTATTCGCGCTGCCGCAGCGCGCGCCACGCTCCCGTGCAGCACAGCAGCAGCAACGCTCCCGCGCCGATGATGCCGGCCAGCGGCGCCTTGTGTTTCACCAGCGTTGCCACCAGGCCGATGGCCAGCGCGCAAAGCGCCAGCGTGTAACACCCGGCCAGTATCCGCGCGCGGCGCGCGGCGCCTTTATCGCCCGCGCGCAGGCGCCGCCACAGGCCGTGGCAATAATGGGCGGCGACGATCGCCGCCGCCGGATACAGCGCCAGCAGATACACCATGCGTTTGCCCGAGGACAGCGACAGCAGCACGAACGGTGCCAGCAGCCAGCAGGCCAGGAACAGCGCGGTGCGGTCGGCGCTCGCTTTTTTCAGGCCGGCCCACAGCCCGAGCAGCGCCGGCACGGTCCAGGGCTGGAAGATTTCCGGCAGCTTCACCAGGTAGTAGTACACCGGCTCGAAGTGGCCGCCGTTGTCGAAATCGCCGGCGAAACGCCCGACGCTGTTGGCGAGCAGGATTTCCGCCACGGCGTCGAGGCCGCCGCGCTGGTAGAGAAAGAACAGCCACAGGCCCACCGGGATCAGGCCGGGCAGGGTCGCCAGCGCCGGCCGCAGCCAGTCGCCCCAGCGCAGGCGGCGCGCCTGCAGTGTGGTGATCAGCAGGTAGGCGAAAATGACCATGCCGGTGAGCGCCAGTCCCAGCACGCCCTTGCTGAGGGTGGCGATGGCGATGCCCAGCGCGTAGCCGATCCAGGCGCGGCCGTCGCGCCGGCGCGTGGCCTGGAAATAGCAGCACAGCGCCAATGTGGTGCCCAGGGTCAGCAGCGCGTCCTCGCCGACCTGGCGCGTATTGCTCCAGAACGCGGCCATGGTGAGCAGCAGCGCGCCGGCCAGCAGCGCCTCGCCGGTGGGCCGGCCCCAGCGCCTGAGCGCCGTGAACAGCACCAGCACGGTGGCGATGCCGGCCAGCGCCGAGGCCAGTCGCGCCGCCAGCGGCGTCACGCCCAGCACGCGCATGGCGGCGCTGTCCAGCCACAGGCTGAGCGGCGGTTTTTCCAGGAACGGCTCGCCGTTGAGCTTCGGCACCACCCAGTCGCCGCTGATCAGCATCTCGGCGGCGGCGCCGGCGACCCGGGGTTCGGTGGAGCTGCGCAGCTGGTAGCCGCCCAGGGCGAACAGCAACAACAGCGCGGCCAGTACCAGCAACGTGCCTGTGATTTTCAACATCGAAGACCTTTTATCGGACATGGGCGCAGCAAACCGTAAAGCGTTGTGTCTGGGCGATGGCGTATGCGCTGTCATGCCGCCACCTGCGGGAAATGAACCGTGAAGCGGGTGCCGTGCGGGTGGGCCGGGTTGTCCGCGATCGCCAGGCGCGCGCCGCAGCGCTCGCAGTTGGCCTTGACGATCGCCAGCCCCAGCCCCGAACCCTCGGCGCGGGTGCCAGGAATGCGGTAGAAGCGGTCGAAAACGCGTTTGCGCTCGGCGGCCGGAATGCCGGCGCCGGTATCGGTGATTTCCGCCACGGCGCCGTTGTCGCTGTAGACGGCGACATCGACCCGGCCGCCGCTGTCGGTGTAGCGGATGGCGTTGTCGACCAGGTTCGACAGGATCGCGCGCAGGTCCGCGTCCATGGCGCGCACCCGCGCCGGCTCCAGCCGGGTCACGCCCAGGTCGATGTGGCGGGCCCGGGCCAGCGGCAGCAGTTGCTCGACCACATCGGCGGCGAGGCATTGGAGGTTGGTGACGGGCTCGCCGCCGGCCACCGCCGTCGGTTCCGGCTGCTCCGAGCGCACCGTGACCAGCAGCTGGCTCACCAGATGGGTGGCGCGGCCGATGCCGGCGTCGAGGTCGGTGATGGCCTGGGTCCGCTCCGCCTCGGTCTGCGCGCGTTTGAGCAGGTCCAGTTGCAGTTGCAGCGCCGCCAGCGGCGTGCGCAGCTCGTGGGCGGCGTCGGCGATGAAGTGGCGCTGTTGCTCCAGCGCGCGCCGCAGCTGTTGCAGCAGATCGTTCAGGGCCTGCACCAGCGGTTGCAGTTCGGTCGGCGTCTGCGCGGCGGACAGCGGCGCCAGCGCCGCCGCGTGGCGCTGCTTGATCGCGCCGGACAGGGTGTTGAGCGGCAGCAGCCCGCGCCGCACCGCCAGCGCGGCGAGCAAGGCCAGCACCGGTATCAGCAGCACCAGCGGCAGCGTGATTTTCAGGGCGGTTTCGGTGACAAAGCCGGAACGGGTGTCATCCGGCTGCGCGACCTGGACGTGGAAATCGGCCTTGTGGATGCGGTAGACGCGCCAGTCGCGGCCCAGCCATTGCAGCCGGCTGAAACCCGAGCCCTTCTGCAGGGGCAGCGGCAGCGCCGGTTGCGACGTGTAGTAGAGCCCGCCCTGCGGCGTCCACAGCTGGATCAGGTAGTTTTCCTCGCGATTGAGGCGGATGGCGCGGCCGGGGTGAACCGGCGCGGACAGATCCTGCGGATGGAAATGCAGCGCCTCGCCCTGGTTGGCCAGGGTGATGGCGAGCTGTTTCAAATGCCCGTCGTACAACTCGTTGAGTTCTTCGCGCGCATGCAGATACGCCACCACCGCGATCAGGGCGGAGCCGAGGGTGGTGGCGGTCAGCGTCAGGATCAGCAACTGGCGGCGAATCGAGTTCACGGGGCGGCCATCTGGTAACCCAGGCCGCGCACGGTGCGGATCACATCGGCGCCGAGCTTCTGGCGCAGGCGGTGGATATGGACTTCGATGGTGTTGCTGCTGATTTCCTCGCCCCAGCCGTAAAAACGCTGCTCCATGGCGGCGCGCGACACCACCGCCCCGGGGCGCCGCATCAGGGTGTGCAGGATGCGGTATTCCGAGGGCGACAGCGTCACCGACTGCTCGCTGCGGGTGACGCAGCGGGTGGCCGGGTCCAGCACGATGTCGCCGCAGCGCAGCTGCGGCCGGCACTGGCCGTGGCGGCGCCGGCTGACGGCGCGGATGCGGGCTTCCAGCTCGTCCAGGGCGAACGGTTTGACCAGGTAGTCGTCGGCGCCGCTGTCCAGCCCGGCCACCCGGTCGGCGACGGCGTCGCGGGCGGTGATGATCAGCACCGGCGTGTCGTCGCCGCGTTCGCGCAGGCTTTGCAGCACGGCGAGGCCGGGGCAGCCGGGCAGGCCGAGGTCGAGCAGGATCATGTCGTAGGGTTGCGCGCGGCAGGCGCTGTCGGCGCCGCTGCCGTCGCGCAGCCAGTCGACGGTGTGGCCGTTCTGCCTGAGGGCCCGGCACAGGCTGTTGCCGAGCATATCGTCATCTTCAACCAGGAGTGTGCGCATGGCGATTTCCCGCGGCGGCCCCAAGGGCGATGGCGGCGTATTTCACCAGAGTTTGCTTAAGGCTGCCTTAAGAACTTGCAGGGAGGGAGGCGGGATGCGCCGCGCGGACGACGCGCGGCGCTGCTCCGGCCGGCCGGAGCGGAGGCGGGGCTTATTTATCCTTGCGCGGACCGCCGTGGTGGCCGGGGTAGCGCGAACCGCCGATGGTGTCGGCGAAGGGCGCGAATTTCACCGGGTCCAGCGGGCCGGCGTCGCTGATGCCGCGGTCCTTGAACACCGGCGTCCACAGGTGGGCGGAGACCGGGCCCAGCACCGGCAGGTATTCGGTCATCGGGTCCCAGGGGCTGTCGCGCAGGGTCAGCTTGCCCTCCACTTTCTGCATCAGCGCGGTGCCGTACTCGGAACGCACGTGCACGACTTTCGGCGGCACGTCGTAGCCCTGCATGTCCACCGACGGGATGCACTTGATCCACCAGTCGTTCTGGGTGAAATCCGGCGGGTTCGGCACGGTGCCGGTGACCTTGCCCTTGAACTCGATGAAGGTGTAGCCCTGGTGCGTGCACTTCGCCTCGACGGTGTCGCCGTAGCGGAAGTAGGTGGTCTGCGCCAGGTATTTCGGTTGGCCCCACAGCTTCTGGCACAGCAGCACCGGCTCTTCCTGGCTGATGGCGAAGCCGACCGTGTACTCGCCCTTCACGCCGTTGTATTTCGCCTCGACGCTGACCACGGTGCCGTACTCGGGGGATTCCTCGATGGGCACGTTATAGAACGTCACGAACACGGTGGGCTCATCGCCGGGTTCGATGCCGGGCGGCAGCAGGGCGGCGATTTTTTTCGGGTCGCTGAGGTATTTGATTTTCAGCATCGGCCAGTTGGAGATTTCGCCCGGGTTGATGCGAAAGTTGTCGCTCCCGCCCAGGTTCTCGATCGGGTTGGCGCAGACGGCGCTGGCCATCGTGCCGAGGATCGAGGAAGCAATGAAACGTGACGCCATGGGTGTTCTCCTTCTTTGAAAAAATTGTTATTGGTCTGGACCTGCGGTTCATGGCGGAACCGGTCCTGGTGCCCGAGCCGGCAGGGGAGTGCCGAGAACCTGGCCGGCCCCGATCGTTTGTGCGTTATCTGATCATTGGGCCGGGTTGGAAGCGGGGCGGTTCGCGTCCGCACCTTGGTATACAACAGTACACCGTCTGTTTGCATTTGGCTACAAGCGTTTCGCTTTATCCGCTCTCATCACCGGCGCGGGCGGCGCTGCCTGCGCGCGGCGGTTCGTTGCCCGGATCTGAAATATTTTTACAGTCGCGTTGCGCTGTCTCCCAGCCATCTTTTAGAATGCGAATAATTCCTATTTACAGTTTCGCCGGACCTGGGGGTCGGGCGGGGAGTCGTTGTGCCATGCCCGCCGCTGAGTCCGCTTTTCAGCAGCAAATCCGCGCGCTCTACAGCGATCACCATGGCTGGCTGTTCAACTGGCTGCGGCGCCGGCTGGGCTGCGCGGACAATGCCGCCGATGTGGCGCAGGACACCTTTGTGCGCATCATCGCCTCGCGCGATGCGTTGCTCGGCTCCGAGCTGGCATTGGCGCAGCCGCGCGCTTACCTCGCCACCGTGAGTCGCCGCCTGCTGATCGACCGGGCCCGGCGCCAGGCCCTGGAGCGGGCCTATCTGGCTGAGCTGGCGAGCCTCGCCGCCGACCTGCCGGGGATGCCGTCGCCCGAGGAAACGCTGGCGGCCCTGCAGGCGCTGGATGAAATCGGCGCGGCGCTGGCCCGGGTTTCGGCAAAGGCGCGGCAGGCGTTCCTGCTGCATTACCTGGAGGGGCTGAGCCAGGCGGCGGTGGCCGAACGGCTCGGCGTCTCCGCCAGGATGGTGCAGAAGTATCTGGTCCGGTGCCTGCTCCAGTGCCGGCTGGCGGGGCAGGTCTGATGTCGGCGTCGGACCAGCTCCGCGACAGCGGCGCCCTCGACCGCGAGGCGGCGGAATGGATCGTGCGTCTGACCGGCGACGACGCCGCCGACCGGGCCCGCGCCGAGGCCGGCTTCGAGGCCTGGCGCAACAGCGGCCCGGCCCAGGCCGCGGCGGCGCAGCGCATGCAGGCGCTGATCGGGCGCCTGCACGGCGTGCGCGATCAGGCCAGCGGTGAGACGCGGCCGGCGCGGGCGGCGCTGGAGGCCGCGTTCGGGGCCGCCCGCGGGCGCGCGCGCCGCGCCACGGCGGCGCTGATGCTGGCTTGCGTCGGCATCGTGTTCGGCCTTGCGGGGCTGCGCCTGTATCCGCCGGCCTATCTGCTCGCCGACCTGCGCACCGGCACCGGCCAGTGGCAGAGCCACAGCCTGCCGGACGGCAGCCGCGTCACCCTGAGCGGCGCCACCGGCGTCGATCTGCGCTTTGACGACCAGCACCGCACGCTGGTGCTGGTGCGGGGGGAAATCCTGGTCGATGTGGCCAAGGACGCCGCGCGCCCGTTCACGGTGGCAACCGAAGACGGCAGCGTGCGCGCCCACGGCACCCGCTTCACCGTCGGCCGGCGCGACGGCCGCACCTGGCTCGGCGTGATCGAATCCCGGGTCGGCGTGCATCCGGCGCTGGTCGATGGCGCGGCGGATGCGGCGGTGATCGACGCCGGTCGACGCGTGTCCTTTGACCGCCGCGGCCTGGGCCCGGTCGAAGCCATCGACGCCGGCGCCGTCGACGATGCCTGGAAACTCCATCAACTGGTGGTGGAGGATCGGCCGCTGTCGGAGGTGCTCGACACACTGGGCCGCTACCGGCGCGGATTCATCGACTACGACCGGGACCAGATCGCGGATATGCGCGTGTCCGCGGTGCTGCCGCTGGATCGGCCCGATCAGGCGCTGGGCCTGTTGCAGGCCAACCTGCCGGGGCTGCGCGTGCGCAGCCTGACTCCGTATCTGGTGTGGGTGGACCGCCCTGGCCGGCAGTGATGGCGGTTGCGCGGCGCGGGCGCCGCTCCGAAAAATTTGAAAAAAAACGGTGGGAGAGAGTTCCACTTTGACGTTTTCGTCCGTCAAGGACCAAAACCCATATCGAGGAACTCCTTCGCCATGCCCTCCAACCCGTTTCAGGCCGCGTTGCAGCGGCGGCTCACACCCCTGGCCCTCGCCATTCCGCTGGCCCTGGCCGCGCTGTCCGGCGGTCTCGCACACGCCGATCAGGGGATCGCCCATTACGATATTCCGGCCGGCCCGCTGGCCGGCGCGTTGAACCGTTTCGCCCAGCAGGCCGGCGTCGCCGTGGTGGTGGACGCGCAACAGGTGCAGGGCCTGACCTGCGAAGGGCTCAGCGGCGATTACGGTATCGAGGAGGGGTTCAACCGGCTGTTGCGCGGCTCCGGTTTGGCCGTGGCCAAAACCGCCGCCGGCTACGGCCTGGTGCCGGCGCCCCGGTCCGCCGACGAGGCGCGGGTGTTGAAATCGATGAGGGTGACCGCGGCGGCCCCGGAGGAAAACAGCAGCGCCGGCTCCTACGCCTTCAAGGCCGGCCGCGGCGCCACCGGTATGAATCTCAGCCTGCGCGAAACGCCGCAGTCGGTGTTCATCCTCACCCGCGCGCAGATGGACGATTTCAGGCTCAACAGCGTGAACGATGCGCTGGAGGCCGCGCCGGGGCTGGTGGTGGAGCGGGTCGAGACCGACCGCACCTATTACACCGCGCGCGGTTTCAACATCACCAATTTCCAGGAAGACGGCATCGGCGTGGCGTTTCCGCACGGGCTGGTCGGCGGCGATCTGGATACCATCATTTACGATCGCGTCGAGGTGGTGCGCGGCGCCAATGGGTTGTTGTCCGGCACCGGCAACCCGTCGGCCACGGTCAACTTCATCCGCAAGCGCCCCACCGAGGTGTTGCAGGCGGCGCTGGGCGCCAGCTACGGCTCCTGGAACAACCGCCGCCTGGAGGCGGACGTGGCCTCGCCGTTCGATCGCGAGGGCAGGCTGCGCGGTCGGGTGGTGGCGGCGGCGCAGGACGCCGATTCCTACCTCGACCGCTACAGCCATTCGCGCAACACGTTCTACGGCGTGCTCGAGGCGGATGTGGGCGAACACGTGACCCTGAGCGCCGGCCATACCTATCTCCAGAACAAGGCCGACGGCCATCTCTGGGGCGGCCTGCCGATGTACTACAGCGACGGCACGCTGACCCATTTCGACCGCTCCACCAATACCGCCGCCGACTGGTCGCACTGGTACGCCACCAACCAGATCAGCTTCCTGGAGGGTGTGTATCACTTCGATAACGACTGGGAGCTGCGCGCCATCTATACGCACAAGAAAATCGAATGGGACGGCAAGCTGTTCTACGTTTCCGGCGTGCCGGACCGCGCCACCGGCCTGGGCTCGTTCAGCTATCCGGCGAAGTACAACACGGTAAACAAACAGGATGTGCTGGATGTGCGCGCCAGCGGCCGTTTTGAACTGGCCGGCCGCGAACACGACCTGATCCTCGGCGGCAATCTGTCGATCTCCCGGGTCGACGGCCTGTCGATGGCCGGCGACGGCGTCGCGCTGCCGCCGCTCGAACAGTGGCACGGCGACACGCCGCAGCCGGATTTCAACGTGAAGGAGGGCGCTGCCGATTTCGTCGATCGCCAGCGCAGCGCCTACTTCGCCGCGCGCTTGAATCTCGGCGACGCGCTGAAACTGATCGTCGGCGCCAACGCCACCGACGCGACTTCCACCGGCTCCAATTACGGCACTTCGCGCCGCCGTTCCGAATTGGAAATCACGCCCTATGTCGGCGCCGTGTACGACCTCAGCGCCACGCTTTCCGCCTACGCCAGCTACACCGAAATCTTCACGCCGCAGAGCGAGGTCGGCGCGGATTTCCGCACGCTGGACCCGGTGACCGGGAAAAACTACGAGGCGGGCCTGAAGGCCGAACTGTTCGATCAGCGCCTGCTGGGCACGCTGAGTCTGTTCCGCTCGGAGCAGTCGAACCTGCCCAACCGCCTGGGCATGATCGGTTCGGTCACGGTGTTCGAGGCCACCGAGGTCACCTCGCAGGGCGTGGAGCTGGAACTGAGCGGTCAACTCGGCGAGCGCCTGCAAGTCGCCGGCGGTTATACGCGGCTGTGGCTGGAGGACGGCCACGGCGACGATGCGCGCCTGTACACGCCGCGTCAGATTTTCCGCGTCACCGCCACTTACCGCGTGCCGGGTATCGATGCGCTGAAGGTGGGCGCCAATCTCGGCTGGCGCTCGCAGACCAGCAGCCGGGGCGCGGCGCTGCCCGCGGTCACGGTGCGCCAGCCGGCCTATGCGCTGCTCAACCTGATGGCGCGCTACGATTTCAGCGAACACCTGTTCGGCACGCTCAATCTGAACAACGTCACCGACAAACGTTATCTGGCCAGCCTGTACTGGGCTGATCAGGGCTACTATGGCGCGCCGCGCAATGCGTCGGTGTCGTTGACCTGGAAATATTGAGCAGGCCGCTCCGGATTTTCGAGGAGGAGTGATTTCCATGCGCAACGTGCTGGTGCAGCTGCATCGCTGGTTCGGGCTGTTCATCGCGGGTTTTCTGATCGTGGCCGGGCTCACCGGCGCGATCATTTCCTGGGATCACGAACTGGACGAGTGGCTCAATCCGCATCTGTTCAACAACCGCAGCGAAGGCGAGCCGCTGCCGCCGCTGAAACTGGTGGAGATCGTCGAAAACAGCGATGCCCGGGTGCGCGCCAGCCTGTTTCCGATGACGGCGGAGCCCGGGCACAACACTGAAATCTGGGTGGACGCGAAACTCGATCCCGCCACCGGCCGCCGTTTTGAGCTCGATTACGATCACGTGTTCATCGATCCGATAACCGGCGATATCGTCGGCCGGCGTCTGTGGGGCAAGGTGTCGCTGCACCCGGAACATCTGATGTCATTTCTCTACAAACTGCACTACAGCCTGCATCTGCCCGAATGGCGCGGCCGCGATGCATGGGGCGTGTGGCTGATGGGCGGCGTCGCACTGATCTGGCTGATCGACACCTTCATCGCCTTCGCCCTGACCTTGCCGCGCAAAAGCCGGCTGGCGGATAAAGGCTGGTGGCGGCGCTGGCGCCCGTCCTGGCTGATCCGCGGCGACAGTGGCGCCTACAAACTCCATTTCGATCTGCACCGCGCCGGCGGCCTGTGGACGCTCGGCCTGATCCTGATACTGGCGTTCACGTCCTTTTCATTGAACCTGTATCGGGAAGTGTTTTATCCGGCGATGTCGCTGGTTTCGCAAACCACACCGGGCCCGTTCGAAACACGCACGCCGCAGCCTTTGCAGCAACCGGTGGAGCCGCGCGTGGGCTGGACGCAACTGCTGGCGATGGGGCGCGAGGAGGCGGCGCGACGCGGTTGGCGCGAACCGGTGGGGGCGATGTTCTACAGCGACGACTACGTGGTGTCGGGCATTCATTTCTTTTATCCCGGCGCCGATCACGACAGCGGCGGCATGGCGGTGAAAAGCCTGTATTACGACGGACTGGACGGCCGTTTCCTCGGTGATCGCATTCCCTGGTCGGGCACCGCCGCCGACGTGTTCGTGCAACTGCAATTTCCGCTGCATTCCGGCCGCATCCTGGGCTTGCCCGGCCGCATCATGATATCGGTGATGGGATTGGTGGTGACGATGCTCAGCGTCACCGGTTTCGTGATCTGGGAGCGCAAGCGGCGCGCGCGCCGCCTGTCGGCGCGCAAACGCGAAACAAAGCGCGCCGTGTCGCTGACATCCGTTTGACTGGTGCGATCACCAGGATGATCGTTTGAAAGGAAAGCCGTCACGTCCCTGTGCCGGCCCCAAACCCGCGGTTACAGCGCCAGCATGAAGGTGACCAGGTCCTTTTTCTCCTGCGCGCTGAGTTTGGTCTGCAAGATCAGATTGAAGAATTCCACCGTGTCGTCCAGCGTCAGCAGGCGGCCGTCGTGCAGATACGGCGGTGAATCCTTGATGCCGCGCAGCGGGAAGGTTTTGATCGGGCCGTCGGCGCTGGCCATCCTGCCGTTGATCAGGCGCGGGGTGAAAAAACGCTCGGTTTTCAGATTGTGCATCAGGTTGTCGGTGTAGAACGGCGCCGGGTGGCAGGTGCCGCACTGGGCCTTGCCGAAGAACAGTTCCTGGCCGCGCAGCTCGGCTTCGGAGGCCTTGTTCGGGTCCAGTTTGCCGAACACGTCCAGTTTCGGCGCCGGCGGGAAATCGAGCAGCTCCTGAAATTCGGCCATGAAATGCACCTGGCTGCCGCGCTCCAGGATGTTCACGCCTTTTTTGGTGGCGATCACCGGATCGCCGTCGAAATACGCGGCGCGCTGTTCGAATTCGGTGAAATCCTCCACGGTTTTCAGCGCGCGCTGGCTGCCGAACAAACGCTGGATGTTGACGCCGCGCAGCGACGGCGTATCGATGCGATGGCGGAAGGTCTGCGGGCGGATATCGCCCACCAGGTGGGTGGCGGCGTTGGTGTGGCCGTTGGCGTGACAATCGAAACAGGCGACGCCGCGGCTCGCTTTTTCCGAACGGCGATCGTCGGTCTGGTTGAATTGCTGTTGTGGAAACGGCGTCAACAGCAGGCGCAGGCCCTCGAGCTGTTTGGGATTGAGAATGCCGTTGAAGATATCGAAGTAATTTTCGATGGTGAGCAGCTTGCCCTGCGACACATCGCCCAGGTCCGGGCGGGTGGTGAGGAAAATCGCCGGTGGAAATTCCGGCAGGAATAAATCCGGCAGATCGAAATCCAGATCGAAACGCGTCAGGTCGCGATCTTCCTGGCGCTTGATTTCGTCGATCTCGAATTTCGGGAACACCATGCCGCCTTCTTCGTGGTGGGGGTGGGGCAGCGGCAGGAAACCGGCGGGAAACAGATTGCGTTTGCGGATTTCATCCGGCGCCATGGCGCCGAGTTGATCCCAGTTGACGCCATTGGCTAATTTCGCCCGCACGCCGCCCTGGATCGGTTTGCCGTGAAACATGGTCACGCCCTGCACCGGCCGGTTGGCGAGATCGTAACGCTGGCTGAGCAGGGTCTGCTGGCGGTTCATGATCTTGGCTTTGTCCGCCGTCATGCGGCGCATGACGTCCGCGAACTTTTCCGTCTGGGCCACGGGCAGGTAACTGGTTTTGCCGCGCGGCGCGTTGCTCGCCTGGGTTTCCGCCTGTTCGGTATCGGGTTGGGCGAGCGCAGCGGGGGATGCGCACAGCGCTGTTGCGAACAGCGTCGCCAGAGCGCGTTGTCCGAAGTTGCTTTTTATCTTCATGAATCTCTTCCTCCCCTTTGCCTTTGGGGCCGTGATTGACGGTGGTTTTTGCCGGTGGGTTACGCAACGGGCAGCGCTTGCGGCGCTGGGAAAGCCGTTGCCGATGTGCGCACATCATAAGCATCGGCGCAGCGGTTTTATGTGTGTTGCGGAACAATGGATGACCTGAGTGGTGAAGGACGGATGCGTCGAGCGACCGCGGCGGCTCGCTCGCGATTGTGCATTGCTCAGGTAATGCCCGTGCAAGGGCGTTGACGAATTTTTCCTTGATGGAAGGGCTGCGATCGGCACCGACGCGGCTGGGCCGGGGAGAGCCGGGCGATCTGATATCGACGGGGTTGAAAACGTGAAAGGAGTATCCGCGTGACGCATTGCGCATGTGCTCGAAAATGGCGGAAGAGGTGGGATTCGAAAATCCTTCGGTGAAGCCGCCCCATGACGTCTTGCAAGAGCGGTGCATTCACCGTACTGGCACGCTGCCAATGGCAGGGTTTGCCGCGGCGGGAAGGGCCGGGCCCGGACGTGTACGCCATGCGGCGGTTTGCATCCATCTGGTGGTTTGTGTCTTCCACATGGAGGAAACACAATAGCCCGCTTAATCCAGGAGGTGTGTTGTGCGTGCAATAGAGATATCCCAACCGGGCGGCCCCGAGGTCCTGGTGCCGGTCGATCGCCCCATACCCGAGCCGGGTGCGGGCGAAGTGCTGATCAAGGTCGCGGCCGCGGGCATCAACCGCCCCGATGTTTTCCAGCGTCGGGGCAACTACGCGCCGCCTCCCGGCGCATCGGACCTGCCTGGCCTGGAAGTGGCCGGCGAGATTGTCGGCGGCGATGCCGCCGCGGGCGGCTTCGCGCCGGGCGACAAAGTCTGCGCGCTGGTGGCCGGCGGCGGCTACGCCGAATACTGCGTGGCGCCGGCCGTGCAATGCCTGCCTGTTCCCAGGGGGCTGTCCGCCATCGAGGCCGCCGGCCTGCCCGAAACCTGCTTCACCGTCTGGAGCAACGTGTTCGATCGCGGCGCCCTGCAAGAGGGCGAAACCCTGCTGGTGCACGGTGGCGCCAGCGGCATCGGCACCACCGCCATCCAACTGGCCCGCGCCATGGGCAATACGGTCTACGCCACGGTGGGCAGCGACGAGCGCGCCCGTGCGGTCGAAGCGCTGGGCGCGGCCAGGGGCATTAACTACAGGACTCAGGATTTCGTCCAGGCAGTGCGCGACGCCACCGGTGGCGCCGGGGTCGATGTGATCCTGGACATGGTGGCCGGCGACTACATCAACCGCAACATGAAATGTCTGGCCGACGACGGCCGCATCGTGGTCATCGCCGTACTGGGCGGGGTCCGCGCCGAGATCGACTGTGGCCAGATCCTGAGCCGCCGCCTGACGCTGACCGGGTCCACGCTGCGCCCGCGCCCGGTGGCGTTCAAGGGCGCCATCGCCAGGGCCCTGCGCCAGCGCGTGTGGCCGCTGTTGGAGCGGGGCGCCATCAAGCCCATCGTGCATGCCACGTTCCCGCTGGAGCAGGCGGCCGCGGCGCACGCCATGATGGAAGCCGGCGAAAATATCGGCAAGATCATCCTGACGGTGTAACAGGGAGAAAGGCGGGAAATTACGGTTTGCCCCCGGCTTTTGTCGGGTGCCGACGGATATCACTTTTCGCCACGACCTCTGTTGAAAACCGCGCTTGGCTCGTGCCGTTCAATCTGGAGGTGGTCGCGGTCGCGCGGCTTGTCAATCAGCCTGTGATGCCTCATCGCGCCGTTTCAGGTTCCGGTCCGGCTTCATCGCGCGGGCGAGGTACAGCGTGTCCGCTCCTGCTCCTCGTGCACTTCGATGCACGCTGTTGAAGCTGCCGAAGCTCGTCAGGCGCGACGCTGTACTTGAGCGTCGGTTTTCGTGGTCGAGGTCGTCGCTTTTCATTGCAGCGTTTCTTTCAGTATCTGTTGCAGCAGCTTCGCACACTGCCGGTGCAATGGCGTTGATCGAATTTTCGTTGATGGGAGGCTGCGATCAACACTGACGCAGGTGGACCGGGGAGAGCCCCCCGATCCGATATCGACAGTTGAAAACGGGAAAGGAGTATCTGAGTGGCGCATTGACACACGCGCTCGAGAATGGCGGAAGAGGTGGGATTCGAACCCACGGTGGAGTCGCCCCCACGCCGGTTTTCAAGACCGGTGCATTCAACCGCTCTGCCACTCTTCCTGGATGGGCGTCGATGTTTTGATTGGTCTGCCCTGTAGCGGAGCGCGATTATAGCGGCTCCGTTGTGTCGAGCGAAAGCAAAGGCAGGATTTTTGCCGTGGCTGGGGTGATTGCATAGGGCGATTTTTATCGGGTGTGGCGCACGCAATTCACCGCGTTGGCCTTGACTGCGTTTTGCATTCTGAGCCCATAAAAAGGTTCTTCACCTTGCCGCAGGTCGACCCGGTTGTCTCTCGGTGTGCGAATCATTCCTCATCGCCGGGTTTCTGACCGGCGCGGTGATTTCCTGGGGGCACGAGCTGGGCGAATGGTTGACCTCGCACCTGTTCGAAAACCACTGCCACGGCGAGCCGCTGCCGGTGCTGAAGTTGGTCGACATCGTCGAGCAATCCGATCCCCATGCGCGGGGTCAGTTCGTTTCCGATGAGCACGGAGAGCGGCCACAATACGGAAATCTGGGTGGGTGCGAGGTTTAACCGGAAACCGACGGCGTCTGGCGTTTCTTTTAATTCATAAAAGCCTGCTCCAACAAGTCTTCCTTTGTTGCGGAGAGCTCTGGCAGCTGGGCAACGAGACGGAGTAATGGGCAGTGGCACGGATCAACGCGATGCGTTTTTTGCGATAGCATTACGGTGAATCTTGCGTCCGTCGTTTGGTTGGGATATATGCAGCTTTGAACTTTGCGGGCGCGGAGACGACCTGCGTACTATAGTTGGTGCTGCCGTCGGCCGTCTCCTTTGCCGCAGGCTGAAGAAAATAATGCAAAATTCTGAACACTGCCCAAACAGGTCTGATTCTCCATGAAAAAATCGGTGTTGCTGGTCTTTCCGATGTTGCCGTATCCCGCCCGACAGCACGGCATATCGATTCGATATACGCCGATCATCGAACACATGACCGCAGAGCACGATATCCATGTCGTCGTCATTGCCGACGAAAGTATTGTCGGTGGTGACGTGTCCGTGCTGCAAGGGTTGTACAAGTCATTCAAGATGTTCAAGCGCAAAAAGCGGCAGGTTTCCCTCGTCAGGAAGCTCTGGGTGCGGCTTCAATCATTGTTGCCCGGGACGACGCCGCATGCCTACCACTGCTACGATGCGGCGGAGATCGAGAAATTCTTGCGGAGCGAAGTTGCAGGGTTGCATTACGACGCGATAATTTGGGTGTCCTCCTGTTATATCGATATTGGTCTGCGGGTGTTCGATCCGAAGTTGATCGTTCTCGATGCGATCGATTCCGCTT
>Ga0164243_10005470_pt1 | contig 19389 bp, 13 predicted proteins | sample OricompcompostOP_FD_108781 | JGI IMG/M metagenome (GOLD analysis project Ga0164243, IMG submission 108781) | Organic Plus compost microbial communities from Emeryville, California, USA - Original compost - Organic plus compost (OP) | ecosystem: Engineered > Solid waste > Mixed feedstock >... | reverse complement strand
TCGCGAACGGCACCGCGAGCACGACGGCGAACGGCAAGCGCCAGCGCTCGTAGAGCGCAGCAAGAATGAGGAACACCATGACGATCGCCGCGGAGAATGCGAACACCGACGCGTTGCCCGTGCGCTGCTCTTGAAATGCCTGGCCGCTCCACGCGAGCTCGTAGCCGTCGGGCAATGCGTCGCGCGCGACTTCCTCGACCGCCGCGATCGCCTCGCCCGAGCTCACGCCTGGCTTGCCGTTGCCGAGCACCTTCGCGGCGATGAAGCCGTTGAACCGGTCGAGCTGCTCCGGCCCGATGATTTCAGTGACCGTGATGATGGCCTTGAGCGGAATCATCTCGCCGGTGGTCGCCGAGCGCACATAGACGTTGCCGAGGTCTTCGGGCTTCGCACGAAAGGCCGCCTCGGCCTGGACCTGCACGCGATACGTGCGGCCGAACTTGTTGAAGTCGTTGACGTACAGCGCTCCCATCGTGCTTTGCAGCGTCTCGAACACATCGGACACCGGCACGCCGAGCGCCATCGCTTTCTCGCGCTCCACGTCGACGCGCAGCTGCGGCACGGTCGCGCGATAGAACGTGCTCGAGGGCCCGAGCTTCGGATGCGCATTCAGCTTCGCGATCAGCTGCTGAGTCGTCTGCTCGAGCTCCACTGTCGAGGCATCGCCGCGCGCCTGCACGTAGAACTCGAAACCACCGGCCGAGCCGAGGCCGCGAATCGGCGCGGGACCGAACGCGCGCACGGAGGCCTCCGGCAGCGTCGCGCCCTTCTGCGTGATCGTCGCGGCGAGATCGTCCGAGCTCGTGTCGCGCTCGTCCCAGTGCTTCAGGCGCACGAAAATCGTCGCCGAGTTCGTCTTGTTGCCGCCGCCGATCAGATCGACCCCGTTCACCGCCGCGGCATAGGTCAACGACGGCTCATCCTTGATGAGCTCGCGCAGCTGCCGCGTCACTTCGATCGTGCGCTCGAGCGTCGCCGCATCGGGGAGCTGCACGGACGTCATGACCTGGCCCTGGTCTTCGTTCGGCAGGAAGCTGCCCGGAATCGTCTGGAACAACACCACCACGATCACGACGATGCCGCCGAAGATCGCGAACGCCTTGCCGCGATGCGCGAGCACGAACTGCACCCAGCCGAGGAAGCGCTGCGTCAGCCATGCGAAGCCGCGGTTGAAGGACCGGAACAGCGGCGCCTCCTTGTGCTCCTTGTGCAGCAGCAGCGCACATAGCACCGGCGTCAGCGTCAACGCCGTGAAGCCCGAGATCACGACCGCAATCGACACGGTGACGGCGAACTGCCGATACAACTGCCCGGCCATGCCGCCGAGGAACGCGACGGGCACGAACACCGCGCACAACACGAGCACGATCGCGACGACGGCGCCCGAGACTTCGTGCATCGCCTCCGTCGCGGCCTCCATCGGCTTCATGTTCCGCTCGCGCATCAGGCGCTCGACGTTCTCGAGCACGACGATCGCATCGTCGACGACGATGCCGATCGCGAGCACCATCGCGAACAGCGTCAGGGTGTTGATCGAGAACCCGGCGAGCCACAGGCCGGCGAACGTGCCGATCAACGACACCGGCACCGCGATCAGCGGAATCAGCGTCGCGCGCCAGTGCTGCAGGAACAGGAACACGACCGCGATCACGAGCACCGCGGCTTCGAAGATCGTCTTCGTCACTTCGCCGATCGACGCCTTCACGAAGTCGGTGGAGTCGACGGGAATGACGTAGTCCATGCCGGCGGGGAAATTCGCCTTCAGCTCATCGAGCTTCGCCTTGACCGCGTCGGCGACATCGAGCGCGTTCGCGCCGGTCTGCAGGAACAGGCCGAGGCCGACCATCGGCTGGCCGTTCAAAATCGACATGGCCTCGTAGTTCTGAGCGCCGAGCTCGACGCGCGCAATGTCCTTGATCCTGAGCACGCCGGCCGGTCCGCCGGCGCGCACGATGATGTCGCCGAACTGCTCGGGATCGATCAGGCGGCCGGTCGCCGTCACGGTGAACGAGAGCATCTGCCCGGGCGGTGCGGGCTCGCCGCCGATCTTGCCGGCCGCGTATTGCGCGTTCTGGGCGCGCAGCGCGTTCGCGACGTCCGAAGTCGTCACGCCGAGCTGCGACATCTTGTCCGGCTGCAGCCAGATGCGCATCGAGTAGTCGCGCGCGCCGAAGATCGTGAGGTCCGCGATGCCGGGCACGCGCTTCAACTCCTCGACCATGTTGATCGTCGCGTAGTTGGAAAGCGCGAGCGTGTCCTGCGAGCCGTCGGGCGAGATCAGCGCGGCGAACAGCAGCAAGTCGCTCGTGCGCTTCTGCACGAGAATGCCGTTGCGGCGCACTTCCTCCGGCAAACGCGGCTCGGCGAGCCGCACGCGGTTCTGAACGTTGAAGATTGCGGTATCGACGTTCGTGCCCGTATCGAAGGTGACCGTGAGCGTGAGCGTGCCGTTCGAGGCCGAGGTCGAGTTGAAGTACATCAGGCCCTCGGCGCCCGAGAGCTGCTCCTCGATCGGCGCCGCGACCGTGCGCGCGATCGTTTCGGCGCTCGCGCCCGGATAGTTCGCCGTGACGACGACGGTAGGCGGCACGATGTCGGGATATTGCGCGAGCGGCAGGATCGCGAACGCGGCCAGCCCGGCGAGAACGATGATGATCGAGCAAACGCCGGCGAACACCGGCCGCTTCAGGAAGAAATCAGAAATCATGGTGAGCCTGTCTGGGTCAGCCGGCCCGGCGCGCGCTCGGCGTCGCTCGAGCCGCGGGCGCGTTCGAAGCGTCCTTCGTCTGCGGCGCCGCGGCAGTCGCGGCCTGCGCCTGCACCTGCTGATCCGCCTTGAGCTTGAGCAGGTTGTCGACGATCACGGCGTCGCCCGTCTGCAGCCCCTCATGGATTTCCCAATCCTCGCCGACCCAGGCGCCGGTCTTCACTTTGCGCTGCTGTGCTTTGCCGTCCTCGCCCACGATCCACACGAACGGGCCTTGCGAGCTTTGCAGCACCGCCTTTTGCGGCACCGTGATCGCCTCGCGCGCGCCGCCCGTCAATTTCACGCGCACGTATTCGCCGGGCAGCACGGCGAGCGCGTTGTTCGGAAACTCCGCGCGCATTTGCACCGTGCCGAGCGAGTTGTCCATCGTCGAGGCGGCGAAGTTCAACTTGCCGTGGTCCGCGCGGGGCGCGCCGTTCTTGTCGAGCACGGCGACGCTGAGCGATTCGGGCTTCACGTTCTCGATGCTGCGCAGCGCCGCATATTCGGATTCGGACAACGCGAAGCGCACCCACATCGGATCGGCTTGCGTGAGCGTCGTCAGCAGGCTCGAGTCCGTGCCTGCATTGAGCAAGCTGCCTTCCGAGCGCAATGCGCGGCCCGTGATGCCGCTGATCGGCGCCACGACTTTCGTATAGGAGAGATTGAGCTCCGCCTCGCGCACGTTCGCCTGCGCGGCGAGCAGCGCGGCGCTCGAGCTTTCGAGCTCGCTCAACGCATCGTCCGCCACGCGCCGGCTGACGGCGTTCTGCTCGGCCAGGCCGCTCAACCGCTCGGCATTACGGCGCGCCTGCTGATTGCGCGCCTGCTCTTCGGCGAGCGCGGCGCGCGCATGCTGGAGCGCGATCTCGAACGGCGCCGCTTCGATCTGAAACAGCACCTGCCCGGCCTTGACCTTCTGACCTTCGTTATACGTCTGATGCTCCAGAATGCCGGTCACGCGCGCGCGCACTTCGACTTCCTTCGAGCCTTCCGCACGCCCCACCGTTTCGATGACGAAGGGAAGTGATTTCGGGGCGACCTGCACGGTCGTCACCGCGAGCGGCGCACCGCCGCCGCCAGCCGGCGCATCGCCGCCGCCGCAGGCCGCGAGTAAGGGAATACCTGAAACACAAACGACAAAGAGCCCGAGGCGGGCCAGGTTCGATGAGAGCATGAATTGAGGAAAACGCTGCTGAGAGCACGTGCGAAGGGCGAAAAGTGTAGCAATTGCTACGCGAGATCTGTAGCAGCCGCTACGCATCGATGGCCGTGCGCGAGCGCACGGACGCAAGAATCACCACATTTGCAGCCGCAGGATCATCCCTGCCGAGAGGGTATATTTTTGTGAAGTGGGCCGCGCTGCGCCTGCGTCGAAGCGATTCGAAACGCGGCGGCGCGGCGAGCGCCGCACCGAAGCGTCGGACGAGAACGGCTATGATGTCGCCCTCGCCCAACGCCGCTGCGGACGATTGCGCTCGGCCGCGACGAATCCTCTGACGCACGAATCCCGCGACGAACCTATGCCCTTGATCACGCTCCGCGATGCCGAGCTCGCCTATGGATTGCATCCGCTCCTCGATCGAGCGCAACTCGTCGTGCAGGAAGGCGAGCGCATCGGCCTCATCGGGCGCAACGGCACCGGCAAGTCATCGCTCCTCAAGGTGATCGCCGGCCTCGCGCCGCTCGATGACGGCGAGGTCGTCATCGAAGGCGGCGCACGGCCGATCTTCGTGGAGCAGGAGCCGGAGCTGCCCGCGGCCGCAAGCATTCATGACAGCCTCGTAAGGCGCGGCGATCTCGAGCGCATCCACGACGAGCGCGAGCGCTGGCGCATGGAGGCGCGCTTGAGCGAGTTCATGCATCGACTCGAAGTCGATGGCGCACGCGCGCCGGAAACGACGTCCGGAGGCGAGCGCAAGCGCGCGGCGCTCGCATTGGCGCTCGCGCTCGAGCCGAAGCTGCTGCTGCTCGACGAGCCGACGAACCATCTCGACATCGACGGCATCGCGATGCTCGAGGACTTGTTGATCAAGGGCCCGATCTGCATCGTCATCACGCACGACCGGCGCTTTCTCGATCGCGTCGCGACGCGCATCGTCGAATTGGATCGCGGGCTTCTGCGCTCGTATCCCGGCAACTTCGCCGCGTACGAGACGCGCAAGAGCGAGCAGCTCGCGGCCGAAGAGGTCGTGAATCGCAAATTCGACAAGTTCTGGGCGCAGGAAGAAGTGTGGATTCGCCGCGGCATCGAGGCGCGGCGCACGCGCAACGAAGGCCGCGTGCGCCGGCTCGAAGCGCTGCGCGAGCAGCGCGCCGCACGCCGCGAGCGGATGGGCAACGTGAAGCTGACGCTCGATGCGGGCGAGCGCTCGGGCAAGCTGGTTGCGGAGCTCGAGAATGTCACGAAGCGCTTCGGCGATCGCGTCATCGTGAAGGATCTGTCGCTGCGCGTGCAGCGCGGCGATCGGCTCGGGCTCATCGGCGCGAACGGCGCGGGCAAGTCGACGCTGATCAAGTTGATCCTCGGCAAGCTCGAGCCCGATAGCGGCTCCATCCGGCTCGGCACGAACACGCAGGTCGCTTATTTCGATCAGCTGCGCGAGCAGCTCGACCCGGACAAATCCGTGATTCAGACGATCAGTCCCGGCTCGGACTGGATCGAGATCGGCAGCGAGCGCAAGCACGTCATCACCTATCTGGCCGATTTTCTGTTCCCGTCGCAGCGCGCGAACTCGCCCGTCAAGGCGCTCTCGGGCGGCGAGCGCAATCGGCTGCTGCTCGCACGGTTGTTCGCGCGGCCCGCGAACGTGCTCGTGATGGACGAGCCGACGAACGATCTCGACATCGAATCGCTCGAGCTGCTGGAAGACACGCTGCAAACGTATCCGGGCACGCTCTTGCTCGTGAGCCACGACCGCGCATTTCTCGACAACGTCGTCACACAGACGCTCGTCGCGGAGGGCAACGGCAAGTGGCAGGAGTACGTCGGCGGCTACAGTGATTGGCTGCAGCAGCGCAAAGCGCCGGTCGCGCCGCAGGCAGCGAGCGCCGCGCCGCAACCGAAGCCCGAGCGCAAACCGGCGGCGACGAAGATGAGCTACAAGGAGACGCGCGAGCTCGAGTCGCTGCCGAAGGAGATCGAAGCGCTCGAACAGCGGCAAAGCGAGCTCACGGCGAAGATGAGCGCCGTGGATTATCACCGCGTCGGGCCGGAGCAGATGAAGGCGGATCGAGCGGAGGCCGAGCAGATCGCGGCAGCGCTCGATGAGAAGTTCGAGCGCTGGGCGGAGCTGGAGAGCAAGAGGCTCTAGTCCCCTCTCCCGAAGGGAGAGGGAGCGGCCTCACGCTGCGGGAGAGATGGTGGGAGTCGCGAGCGCGGCGGCTTTCGCCTTGTCGCGGTGAATCGTGAAGCACGCCACGACGATCAACACGAACGCCACGATCAGCATGACGTACCCCCACGCAACGCCGAGGCGCAGCGCAGGCCCGACCGCCATGCCGGTCTTGGCATACGCCGTGCTGATCTGACCCATCGTGAACGGCCCCATCGCAAGGCCGATGAACGTCATCATCATCAGATAGATCGCGGATGCAGTGCCGCGCATGTGCGGCGGCACGAGATCGTTCACCGTGGAGGTCGCCGGGCCGATGTACATCGGGCTGAAGAACATCACGAGGAAGTTGCACACGTACACGACGGCGAGATTCGACGAAAAATACACCGCCGCCGCGAACGGCACGGTCGTCACGATACAGAACAAGCCGACGAGCAGACGGCCGTGCTCCCAACGCTCCTTCAGTTTATCGGCTGCATAACCGCCGATGGAAATGCCGAGCCACGCACCGACCGCGGCGGTCAAACCGATCACCGTGCCGATCTCCGCATGGCTTACTTCGTGTGCGCGCAGCAGATACGGGATCGCAAAGAAATTGCTGCCGTAGCTGACGAAACCTATGCACGGAAAGGCGATGCACGTGAGCATCACGGTGCGATTCTTGAAGATCGCTTCGAATACCAGAGGCGAACGCAGCGCCAGCGCCTGTGCCCAGGTGAACGTGCAATACACGCCGATGCCCATCGCGATCCATTGCACCGGATTCGGCATCCACACGTTGAGCCCCCACCCGGCTGCTCCGATCGCGACGAGCGCAACCAGATTCATCACGATCGTCCGCGCCGGCGCCTTGTTGATGATGAGATTGAAGAAATTCAGCACCGGAAGCACGCCCATCAATTCGCGCCCCGTCACCGCAAACGGGCGTGGCTCCGCTTTCACCGTGAGCCCCTCGCTCATGCCGCGAATCGGCTCACGCAGCGTCTTGACCCACAGCGCCATCAAGATGCCCGGAATGCCGACGAGCAGGAACGCCATCTGCCATCCCTTCATGCCGAACGGCGCGAGCGTGTGATCGGGAAACCAATGCTCCCACGTATCGAGCACGACACCGCCGATCGCGAGCCCGACGCCGCCGCCGATGTACACGCCGCTCGAATAGATCGCCATCACGGTCGCGCGCTGCTTGGGATTGAAGTAGTCGGCGAGCATGGAAAAGGCCGCGGGGCTGGCGCTCGCTTCGCCGACCCCTACTCCGACGCGATAACCGAGCAGCGTGCCGAACGAGCGCGCCGTGCCGGAGAGCGTCGTCATCACGCTCCAGAACGCGAGGCCGACGGAGATCATCGTCGTGCGCATCCACACGTCGGCGAGCCGGCCGAGCGGGATTCCGAACAGCGCATAGAACACGGCGAAGACGGTGCCGTAGAGAATGCCGAGATCGGCGTCGGTGACTTTCAGGTCCGCCTTGATCTCCTCGGCGAGGATGGAAATGATCTGCCGGTCGACGAAATTGAACACGTACACGATCGTCAAGACGACGAGCACGTATTTCGCGTAACCGCTGCCGACCATTGATTTGTCGGCGACGTGCGCGGCGCGCGCCGCAGATGCGTCCGACTCGAGTGTGCTGTTCGCAATCTCGCTCATGGCTATCCCCTGCTGATCCGTTGTTCTTCTAGGCTAAGCGCGGACCGTCGTCCTCGGCCGAGACTATAGCGCCGACGATCACCGAAAAATGTAGAAGAATTTTCTTTGAAGGCGCGTTCGCAGGAGCTGCATGCGAAAAGAAGAGTAAGCAGCGCCGTCTCGCTATCATGCGTCCTGCATGTCAGAAGAACAGTCGAGGAGATCGCTCTGAAACCGTATGGCAGTACGCTTGGCCCCGCAGCCGCGCTGGGCCTCACGGGTCTGTGTGCGCTCTGGGGCCTGGGCCAGGTCGCGATCAAGGTCGGCAACGCCGGCATCTCGCCCGTTTTCAACGCGGGCTTACGCTCGGCGGGCGCAGCCGTGCTGCTCACGTTCTGGTGTCGATACAGGAACATTGCGCTGTTACGCCGCGACGGCACCGCTGCCGCGGGCATCGCGGCGGGCCTGTTGTTCGCGGCTGAGTTCCTGTTCCTGTACTGGGGGCTCGAGTACACCTCGGCGGCGCGCAGCGTCGTGTTTCTCAACACGTCGCCGTTTTTCGTCGCGCTCGGAGCGCATGTCGTGCTCGCGAACGATCGCTTGACCGTTGCGAAGTCGATCGGGCTGGTTGCGGCATTCGCCGGCGTCGCGATCGCATTCAGCGACGGCATGCGGGCACCGACGTTGCACATGCTGATCGGGGATGCGATGGCGCTCACCGCGGCGATCGCCTGGGGTGCCACGACGGTGCTGGTGAAGGGGACGAAGCTCGCGCGCATCGAGCCCGAACGCACGCTGCTCTATCAACTCGTCGTGTCCGCGGTCGTGCTCCTCGCCGCATCGCTTGCGGTCGGCGAGCGCGGCTTCTTCAACGTCACGCCGCTCGTCGCCTGCGCGCTGCTCTATCAGACGGTCGTCGTCGCGTGCATCAGCTATCTCACGTGGTTCTGGTTCATCAAGCACTACCCCGCCTCGAGCGTGGCCTCCTTCGTATTCCTCACGCCCGTGTTCGGCGTGCTCGCCGGTGCGTGGCTGCTCGATGAGGCGATCTCCTCACGGCTGATCGTCGCGCTCGTCCTGATCGCCGCAGGCATTTACATCACGAATCGGCCGCGCCGTGTTGCGGTCGCAGTCGCGGGTGAATCGTGAATCGTGAGTCGCGAGCGCGTGCCGCGAAGCAAGCCGCGCGGTTAGAATTCGGCATGGACTTCTCACGCCTGCTCTGCCATTCGGCCAACGCCGCCCCGCCCGCGATCGAAGTCGAAGCGATCGCACTGATCCTCGCCACCGATGCGCTCTCGTTTCGATACCGGGTGCGCGGCGACATTCAACGTCTGCGCATCCCTCGGCCCGGCCCTGCAACCCGGACCGACGAGCTGTGGCGGCACACGTGCTTCGAAGCCTTCGTACGGCCGAAGGGCGCTGAGCGTTACTTCGAGCTGAACTTTGCGCCGTCCGCCGCCTGGGCCGCCTATTCGTTCGAGAGCTATCGACTGGGCATGCAGCCGGTACGCGCGATGAAGACGCCGTCGATTCAATGCCGCACGGGCTCGGACGAGCTGACGCTCGAGGCGAAGGTGCACATGAAGTCCCTGCGCTTCGATTCCGCAGTCGGCCTTTCGGCCGTGATCGAAGACATCGACGGCGGCATCAGCCACTGGGCACTCGCGCATCCCGGGCCGAAGCCGGACTTCCACGACGCGGCGGGTTGGACGGAAGGCTTTCGACGCTTCATCGTCGAGGTGGCCCCATGAGATTCGGCATCGACAGGCTCGTGCAGGACGGCGCGTTACAGCGCGAGCTGCGCGGCAAACGCGTCGCGCTGCTCGCGCATCCGGCGTCGGTGACGGCCGATCTCACGCATTCGCTCGATGCCCTCGCCGCGCTCGGTACCCTGAAGCTCACGGCCGCCTTCGGGCCGCAGCACGGCTTACGCGGGGACAAGCAGGACAACATGATGGAATCGCCGACGTTCGACGATCCCGTCCACGGCATTCCGGTCTTCAGTCTCTACGGTGAAGTGCGCCGGCCGACGCCCGCGATGATGGACACGTTCGACGTGCTGCTCGTCGATCTGCAGGATCTCGGCTGCCGCATCTATACGTTCATCACGACGCTGCTCTACGTGCTCGAAGCAGGCGCACAGCACAAGAAATCCGTGTGGATTCTCGACCGCCCGAATCCGGCGGGCCGTCCGATCGAAGGGCTCACGCTGCGCGCCGGCTGGGAAAGCTTCGTCGGCGCGGGGCCGTTGCCGATGCGTCACGGGCTCACGCTCGGCGAGCTCGCGCATTGGTTCGTGCGGCGGTTCAAGCTCGACGTCGACTACAAAGTGATCGAGATGCAAGGCTGGCAGCCCGATGCGGCGCCCGGCTTCGGCTGGCCGCTCGGGCAGCGCACCTGGATCAACCCGAGCCCCAATGCGCCGAATCTGTGGATGGCGCGGGCCTATGCGGGCACCGTGATGCTCGAAGGCACGACGCTTTCGGAAGGCCGCGGCACGACGCGGCCGCTCGAATTGTTCGGCGCCCCGGACATCGATGCGCGCGCGATTCTCCGCGAGATGCAGGCGCTCGCACCTGCGTGGCTGCGCGGCTGCAAGCTGCGCCCTTGCTGGTTCGAGCCGACGTTTCACAAGCACGTCGGCAAGCTGTGCGCGGGCTTGCAGATCCACACCGAGGATGCGAGCTACGAGCACGGTGCATTTCGTCCGTGGCGATTGCAGGCGCTCGCCTTCAAGGCGATTCGGCGGCTGTATCCGCAGTACCTGCTGTGGCGCGACTTTCCGTATGAATACGTACACGACCGACTCGCGATCGACGTGATCAACGGCAGCGAGCTGCTGCGGCGCTGGGTGGACGATCCGAACGCTGCGCCTGGCGATCTCGATGCGCTGACGACGCCGGATGAGCAGGCGTGGGCGCAGGAACGGGCCGCGCATCTGATTTATTAGGAACACTGCCTACTGCCGCGCGTTCCGGCTTCGGACTAACCACCCGAAGGAGACGTGCCATGGCACGCAAGTACAGCAAGAAGGCATCGAAGAAGGTCGAGCGCGCAATGCACGAGCGCAAGCGCGGCAAGCTCAAGAGCGGCCGCTCCGGGCGCAAGGTGACGAGCCGCAAGCAAGCGATCGCGATCGGATTGTCGGAGGCGCGCCGCTCGGGCGCGAAGGTGCCGAAGAAAAAGAGCAGCAGCCGCAAGAAGGGCGGCGGACGCAAATCGAGCAGCGGCCGCAAGTCGAGCAACGGGCGGCGACGCAGCAGCAAGAAAAAGTAATTCCGTCATCCCGACGCAAGTCGGGATCTCATTCGGCACCGTGCCTGATGCGGTCCCGGCTTGCGCCGGGACGACGGGGCGGGCTCAGCCCTCGTTCGACACCGTCGTCGTCTGCGCGGACCGCATCGGAATCTCCGGGATGAACAGAATCAGGATCACGCCGAGCACGACGATCCAGAGCGCGCGACTCATCATCTGCGCGATCGAGACGGCGAACGCCTCCTTCGTGCCGCGATCGATCTCGCGCACGAGCTGATCGCCGTAAGCGCTCAGCGCCTTGTGCAGCCGCTCGAGCGTCTCCTGCGTCGCGCTCGCGACCATCGCGGGCTCCTTCGCCATGATCGAGCCGCGGAACAAGCGCACGACCGTATCCGCGACCGCCGGATCGTCGAACGCGCGCGCCGGCACGTTCGCAAGCTGCTCCCGCACCGACTCGGACAACAACGGATCCCGCAGCAGCCGATCGCGCCCCTGCTCGCCTTTGCGCAATTCCGATTCCACCGTATCCGCGAGCGCTTCCAGCTGCTCGTGAATGCGAATGCGCAACCCATCGTCGCGCAGCGGCGCCTTCACCACTTCCGGCAGACGCGCGTCTCCCAGCACTTCATCGATGGCCGCCTGATCGCCGTGATATGCGCGCTCGATCACCGCGAATCGCGCTTCGAGCGCCGCGCGCACCTCCTCGCGCACCACGTCCGTATTCATCGCGCGGCGCTGCGACGCGCCGAGGTCGACCGCGTGCTGCTGCGCGCCGGGCAGCTGCGGCAAATGCCGCGGCAGCTCGCCGGTCAGGCTATGCGTGAGAAAGGTGCCGAAAATGGCCACGCCGACCGTCGAGCCAATCTGACGCGTGAACTGGCTCATGCCGGTCGCGCTGCCGAGCACGTTCATCGGCGCCGCGTTCTGAATCACGATATTGAACAGCGTCTGCGCCGGCCCGAGCCCGATGCCGGTCAGCGCCAGACGCCACGCGAGATCGAGCGGCGTCGTGTCCACCGTGATGCGCGTCAGCGTGATCACGCCGACGATCAGCACGATGCCGCCCGCGATCATGAACGGCTTGTAACGACCGGTGCGGGTCACGAGCCGCCCGCTCGCGATGCTGCTGACGATCAGGCCGCCCATCAGCGGCAGCAACGCGCTGCCGCTCTGCGTCGCACTGATTCCCTGCACGACCTGCATGTACAACGGCATGAACATGACGACGCCGAGAAAGGCCATGCTGACGACGAACGACGCCATGATGGCCGCGCGGAACGTTTTGATCCGAAACAGCTCGAGCGGCAGGATCGGCTCCGCGCTGCGCCGCTCGACATACAGGAATATGAGAAAGGCGACCCCCGACAACAGGAACAGCCCGACGATCTGCGGCGAGCCCCAGGGATGCGTCGTGCCGCCGAGCGTCAATGCGAGCAGCAAGGGCGTGAACGTCAGCACGACGAGCGCGGCGCCCGCGTAATCGACCTTGCCGGTGCCGCGATGCTTGAGCGGCGGCATGCGATACAGAAGCATGAACAGCGCGACCAGACCGAGCGGCAGATTGACGTAAAAGATCCAACGCCAGCCCGCGACTTCATAGCCGCCGAGCATCACCGTGCCGTGATCGGTGAAGAAACCGCCGATGAACGGCCCGATCACGGTCGCGAGCCCGAACACCGCGCCGAACAGACCGAACAAGCGCCCGCGCTCGCGCGGCGCATACAGATCGGCGATCACCGCGAACGACACCGTCATCAGCGCGCCGCCGCCGAGGCCTTGCACCGCCCGGAACAGGACGAGCTGCATCATGCCGCTGCCGACGACCGGCATGTCTCCGAACTCGCCCGCAAGGCCGCACAACGCGGAGCCGACGAGAAACACGACGACGCCGATGACGAGGATCGGCTTGCGGCCGTACAGATCGCTCAACTTGCCGTAGATCGGCACCGACACGGTCGAGGCCAGCATGTACGCCGTCGTCACCCAGGCATACATGGACAGCCCGTGCAGCTGCTCGATGATCCGCGGCATCGCCGTGGAGACGATCGTCTGGTCGAGCGCGCTCAGCAGCATCACAACTGCGAGCGCAGTCAGGATCGTGCGCTTTTCCGCCGCGGTCACATTCGCATCGGTCACGGGAATCTCGTCGTTGAGCTCAAAAGGTCGGCCTGCTCGCTTCGCGCCTCGCCGCCGCTGTTCGTATGCGGGCGGCGCGGCTTGTTCCCCGCGGGGGCGAGTCTGCCGCGCTGACGCGGCGGCTGCTCACATGTTAACCGGAACGATCAATCGAAGTTATGTGTGACGGTTTCTTCGGCGCGGACGCGCACGTTTGTGATTTCTTGAAAACGAATGTCGTCGTCCGTTGCCGGGTCATCCCTGTTGCCGTCGCAGGTCATCGCGATCGTGTAGGTCCCCGCTGGAATGTAGCTGAGCGTGTAGCTCGGAACACCGGTCGCGAAGGTCGTGATCGCGGTCGTCAGATACGGCGCCGCGCCCGCGCTGCCGCGATCGTCGGGCGTCACGCCTTCATTGAACAGATACACCGCGCCGCCCTCGACGATGGAGCTGCCGGCCGGGCAGCCCGTCGTCACCGTGCCTGAGATCTGCCCTGTATTCTCGACGCGCGCGGCGCGCACGAGCGGCGTCAGGGTGTAGTCGCGCCTGTCTCTGCGATAGCTGAGCGATTGGCGCAGGTCGAGCGTGAGCACGATGTCGTCGCGGCTCGACTTGTTCTTGTCCACCGTGAAGTCGACAGCGGCCGCGTCGCCTTCGACCACCGTGAGCGGAAACTCCTCGTTGTCCGTGAGGACGACGATGTCGTCGTTGCGGTCTTCATCATCGCTCGAGAACAGGAGGCGTACGCCGGTGTAGTGACCATCGGAAATGTCTTCGTCCGTGAACAGGCGAAACAGATTGCCGCCGCCGAGCTCGACGAGATCCACCTGCACCGGCGCATCGAACCGCAATGATTCACCGCCGCCGCCCTGGAGCTCGACACCGTCAAGATCGACGAGCACCTGCGCAATCGTCGGATCCGCCGGCACATTCGTTCCCAGATCCATGGTGACCCGGCCTTCGCAGCCGACGAGCGCGAGCGTTGCGAGCACTGCCGCCGCGCGAGCCTGGCCCGGCATCCGCTTCCCTACCGATGTGGGATTCATCGACGGCATTCGCTTCTCCTGCACTCTCGTGACAACCGCCCGTTGCAACCGACACCAACGCGCATCCGCAACTGCGCGCCTGTGTACCTCCCCGACGGCTGCGCACGCAAGCGCGAGTGACCGTTCGAAGTTCATACGAAGAAAAAGTTGCGCGCGAGCGCTTGCAACCGTAGCAGGTGTTTCACGGACTCGATATGATCGGGCCGTCATTTGCCGCTCCCCCTTGCCGGATGCTGCTCATCGAACTGCCGCGCGCACTCGAAGAATATTTCGCTTACGCCGAAACCGACCCGACGCGCAAGGGACGTCGTTTCTCGATCACGCTGCCGTTTTATTCCGGCACTCGGCTCGATCGGCTGCAATGGTGGTATCACGTGAGCCCGGCCGAGGAGCTCATGTACGAAGGCGAAGGCATTGCGGTGTTGCGCGCACGTGCGACCGAGCGCTTTCGCCGCCACATCGAGCGCTGGCTTGCGAACACGAATCAGCGCTTGCACGGCGACGATGCCATCCCGCGCATCAGCCCGCGGCCGAAACAGGCCCAACCCTCCGCCGCTCCCACTCTCGCGATCGTCGAATCCCAACCGCTGCCCGCGCCCGAGGCGAAGGTCGTCAACGGTTGACGGGTCCTTTCGGCCTCGGATTGCGCTGCAACTCGATCCCACGCCCCGCGCCGGGCACCCGCACGCTTGCATTGAGGTAAGCTCCCGCCCCCGCTTTCACGAGGGTCGAGCTGTGCAGGATTTCAGCGCACTCATCGGCATCGTCGTCGCAATCACGTTCGGCGCGATGAGCCCAGGTCCAAGCTTCGTCATGGTTGCACGCACCGCCGCATCGGTGTCGCGTGTCGATGGCTTGTATGCCGCGCTCGGGATGGGGTGCGGCGGTCTGTTGTTCGCAGGCGCATCGCTGCTCGGTCTGCACGGCCTGCTGCTTGCGGTCCCGTCGCTCTATTGGGTTCTCAAAGTCGCGGGCGGGCTGTACCTCGCCTATCTCGGCATTCGAATCTGGCGTTCGGCGAAGCAGCCGCTCGAGACGCACGCGGTTGCGGCTGCGACGCGCGGCGAGCCTTCGCTGCGCTCGTTTCTGTTGGGATTCACGACTCAGATCAGCAATCCGAAAACGGCGATCGTGTATGCGAGCGTGTTCGCCGCGTTTCTGCCGGCGCATGCGTCGTTCGCGTTCAAGGGCGCGATCGCGGCGGCAGTGTTCTGTATCGAATCGGGTTGGTACATGGTCGTTGCGCTCGTGCTGTCCGCAAGCGCCGCGCGCAACGCGTATCTGCGCTGCAAGCATTGGATGGATCGCGCGGCCGGCGGGATCATGGTCGCGCTCGGATTGAAGCTCGTTACGTCGGCAGGCCGCAGCGTTTGATGAGCGCGCCACGCAGACAACCCGCCCCCGCCGCCGTCGTCCGGACGAAAGTCGGGACCGCAGTTGGCACCTCAGCTGTCATCCCGGCGAACGCCGGGATCTCCTCCGGCACTCTGCCAATGGCGGTCCCGACTTTCGTCGGGACGACCGGGGAGATGACGACGGAGATCGCGGCGGGGCCGTTCGGCAAATGGCTGAACGAGGCGCGAGCGGCGCTCTCGGGCGATGCAGGCTCGGACGTCCCGTGCGGCGACTGTGTCGGCTGCTGCGTGTCCTCCTATTTCATTCCGGTCCGCCCTGAGGACACGGGCGCGATCGCACGCATTCCGCCCGAGTTGCTGGTGCGTGCGCCCGGCCCGGGCGGCAATGCGATGCTCGGCTATCGCGAGGACGGCACCTGCCCGATGCTGCATGCGGGCAAATGCTCGATCTACACCGACCGCCCGCAAACCTGTCGCGACTACGACTGCCGCATTTTCGCCGCCGCCGGCATCGATGCCGGCGGCGAGGACAAGCACGTCATCAATCGCCGCGTCCGCGCATGGCGCTTCACGTATCCCACCGACGCCGAGCGCAAGGCACACGAAGCGATTCGCGCGACGGCCGCATTCATTCGCGACAAGAAAGCGAGCTTTCCGGGCGGCCGGGCGCCGACCGCGCCGACGGGCATCGCCGTTCTGGCATTGAAAGCCCATACGGTCTTCCTGGATCCGCGCCTGCCCACGCTGCGCGACGAGGAGATCGCCGCCGCGATCGTCGCCGCGAGTCGGGAATTCGACGCGGGCATGAAGCCCTAGCGAATCCGCCGCCCGAAACCTCCGCACGCCCGAACGCGTTGAGGTTGCATCGCCGGTTCAGGAATTCCTCGATGCGCTATCTCGCGCTGTGTTGCGACTACGACGGCACGCTCGCCCACCACGGCCGGCTCGACGCGCCGACGATCGCCGCCTTGGAGCGCTTCAAGAAATCGGGCCGCCGGCTCGTCATGGTGACCGGACGCGAGCTCGATGAGCTCAAGAGCGTCTGCTCGCGTCTCGATCTGTTCGATCGCGTCGTCGCGGAGAACGGTGCGCTGCTGTATCGGCCCGGCACGCGCGAGGAGCTGCGGCTCGGCGAGCGTCCACCCGATGCATTCGTCGCGGCGCTCAAGGCGAAGAACGTCGAGCGCATCTCGGTCGGCCGCGTGATCGTCGCGACCTGGGAGCCGTACGAGAACATCGTGCTCGAGACGATTCGCGAGATGGGGCTCGAGCTGCAGGTCATTTTCAACAAGGGCGCGGTCATGGTGCTGCCGGCCGGCGTCAACAAGGCGAGCGGCCTGCGCGTTGCGCTCGATGAGCTGAATCTTTCGGAGCACAACGCCGTCGGTATCGGCGATGCGGAAAACGATCACGCCTTTCTCAGCATCTGCGAATGCGCCGTCGCGGTCGCGAATGCGCTGCCGTCGCTGAAGGAGCGCGCCGACATCGTGACGCGCGGCGATCATGGCGCAGGCGTCGCCGAGCTCATCGACGAAATCCTCGCCGACGACCTGGCGCATCGCGAGGCGGCGCTCATTCGCCACCAGGTCGTGCTCGGCAAGACGGAGCAAGGCGCGTCGGTGCGGCTGTCGCCGTACGGAATCAACGCGCTCGTCGTCGGTACTTCGGGCGGCGGCAAATCGAGCGTCGCGACGGGGTTGATCGAGCGGCTGCGCGCGAACGGCTACAGCTATTGCGTGATCGATCCGGAAGGCGACTACGACGCGCTCGAGGCGACGCTCGTGCTCGGCAGTCCCGAGCGCGCGCCGACGCTCGACGAATGCGTGCAGCTCATCTCCAAGCCGCAGACGAATGCCGTCATCAATCTGCTCGACGTCAAGCTCGAAGACCGGCCGCAGTTCTATTTGAGCTTGTTCGCGCGCATCCAGGACGTGCGGGCACTCACGGGCCGGCCGCACGTGCTCATCGTGGACGAGGCGCATCATGTGCTGCCCGCGGACTGGCAGCCGGCGGCCGTATCGATTCCCGACCGGCTGGAGGGCGTCGTGCTCGTGAGCGTGACGCCGCGGCTCGTTGCGCCCTCGATTCTGCGGGCGCTCGATACGATCATCGTGCTCGGCAATGAGCCGCAGGAAATGCTCGATGAATTCGCGGCGGCGAACGAGCGCAGCGCGCCGCGAACGCCGCAGGCGAAAATCGCGCCGGGCAGCGCGCTGCTCTGGAACAAATCAACGCAACAGCCGCCCGTGCTCGTGCAGCTCGAGCCGACGAAGACCGAGCGCCGGCGTCATTTGCGCAAATATGCCGAGGGCGAGCTGCCGGTCGAGCGCAGCTTCTTTTTCCGCGGCCCTGAGAACAAGCTCAAGCTGCGCGCCCACAATCTGATCCTGTTCATGGAGCTCGCCGACGGCGTCGACGAGGACACCTGGGAATTCCATCTGCGGCGCGGTGAGTATTCGCGATGGATTCGCGAGGCGATCAAGGATCCGGATCTTGCGGAACAGATCGGTGAGGTGGAGCAGCGCCAGAACCTCGGCGCCGCGGAATCGCGTCAGGAGATTCGCCGGCTGATCGAGGAGAAATACACGCTCTCGGCGACGAAGACCCCGTGATGCTCAACCCCCGTCGTCCCGACGGAAGTCGGGACCGCCGTTGGCACGGTGCGAGATGAGGTCCCGACTTGCGTCGGGACGACGAACCTTGGATGGTGCCGGATGAGGTCCCGACTTGCGTCGGGACGACGAGCGCGCGGCTATCGCCCGCTGCCCGTCGCCCGTTGATTCACCTGATTCACCGTGAATCCCGCCGTCTGCTTGTATCGCAGCGAAATCTCCTCGAGCTCCGCCTGCGACATCACTTCATGGATGTGCTTGAAACCGCGCGGCGCCCGCTCCTCGGCGATCTGCATCACCTGCTCCGGGCCGTTCTGACGATTCAGCAGCACGAGCTTCGCGGTGGCCGGGCGGCGCTCTTCGTCATACGCGAGCAGCGCATCGGGAATCGGCAGCTTCGTGAGCGCATTCGCCAACGCTTCGGCATCGAGGATCGCCTGCGATGCGCCGTTCGAGCCGATGGGATACATCGGATGCGCGGCGTCCCCGAGCAGCGTGACGCGCCCGCGCGTCCAGCTCGGCAGCGGATCGCGATCGACGAGCGGGAACTCGTACACGAACTGCGCGCCTTCGATCAGCGAGGGCACGTCGAGCCAGTCGAACTTCCAGCTCGCAAAGCGCTCCGCGAACTTCGCCTTCGACACCTCGCGGTTCCAGTCCTGTCGCGGCGGCGATTTTTCCGGCACGGTGAGTTCCGCGATCCAGTTGATGAGCGCGCGGCCTTCGTTCGCGTGGCGCTGCGAGATCGGATAGCACACGAATTTTTCGTGCTGATAGCCGGCCATGATCATCGTCCGGCCGTCGAGAAAGGGCTTGCCCTCGGTGACCGCGCGCCAGAGGATGCGCTGCGCGAAATTCGGCTCGCCCTCGTCGGGATAGAAGCGCTTGCGCAAGACGGAGTGAATGCCGTCCGCGGCGATGAGCGCACTGCCGGTCGCTTCGAAGCTCGAGCCGTCGGCCCGCTTGAAGCGGGCCACGACGACGTCGCCGCGCTGTTCGACCGACTCGAATGCCGCGTTCGTCTCGATGCGCTCGCGCCCGAGCCGCTCGATCGCACCTTCGTACAGGAGCATTTGCAGGTCGCCGCGATGAATCGAGTATTGCGGGACCGCGTAGCCGGCGGCGAGTCCGCGCGGCTCGCTCCAGATCAGTTGTCCGAATTTGTTGTAGTACTCGAGCTTGCCGGTCTGAATCGCGGTCGAGGCGAGCTTGGGCGCGAGCCCGAGCTCATGCACGACCCGCGCGGCGTGCGGCAGCAGATTGATGCCGACGCCGAGCGGCTTCAATTGC
>Ga0164243_10005469_pt1 | contig 19389 bp, 16 predicted proteins | sample OricompcompostOP_FD_108781 | JGI IMG/M metagenome (GOLD analysis project Ga0164243, IMG submission 108781) | Organic Plus compost microbial communities from Emeryville, California, USA - Original compost - Organic plus compost (OP) | ecosystem: Engineered > Solid waste > Mixed feedstock >... | reverse complement strand
CGCAGCTCTTCCTTCTGACGCTCGTAGAGCGCGATCAGGTCGCGATGCTCGACGAGCTGCCGCTCGTACAGCTCCGTCAGCTCGTTGAACTCACCGATCCGCCGCTCATAGGCGTCGACCAGCTCCCGCCGCCGCGCGGCCTCCTTTTCGGTGACGTCAGCGATGCGGCCGGCCGCTCGAAGCGCGCCCACGTACAGGCTCGGCAGATCGCGCAGCGATCGCTCCGAGCGCTGGACGAAGGGGCGCAGCAGCCGGAGCAGCGCCTCGGCCTGCGGCATCGGGACGGCGACCTCGCCCCAGTAGCGAGCCCGCACCGTGCTCCAGCGATCGTCGCGGACGGAGGTCGCGACTGGGTCAGGCAGGACGTCGAACTTCAGGCCGGCGAGCGCGGCACGCGCGAGCAGCTCGTGGTCGAGCGTCTCGCCCCATGCGTCGACGGAGTAGCCGCCGATCCGCTCGATCGGGGAGCGACGGAAGGCGTACGCGCCGACGGACAGCGCCGGGTAAGCGATCGTCGCGAGCGCCGGACCGGGCGCCGGCACGAATGCGCGGAGATCAGCCGCGACGGGCTGCCGGTCTCCGAGTGCGCGCGCCGAGTCGCCGTCGCGATTGTGGTCGCCGTCCCGGCAGACGAGCGACAAGACGTCGGTGTCGGTCGCGACGCTCATCGCGCCGCAGACCAGCTCGACGAGCGTCCGGTCGGGCTGCTCGTGCGCTCGGAGGACGATCACGACGTCCGTGTCGAGCCGTTCGATCGCGCGACGCCGCGCCGGGCCAGCGTCGCGATCGCGAGCGGTCTCGATCTCGACGTCGGCCAGCTGCAGCTCGTCAGGCAGCGCGCCGACCGCCACGATCCTCGCCGGGGGGACGCTCCCGCTGCGCAGCGCCTGCACGATCCGGCGAAGATCCTCGGGCGCGTCGGCGAGCACGAGGACGCCGGCCTCGAGCGGCGGCGTGCTCGGCGGGGCCGGCGGCGTACGGCGCCGTCCCGCGATTGCGCGGTGCCATCGGTCGTACAGCGCGTCGCAGGCGGCATCGTCGACCGCCGGCGCGACCGCCTCCCCGTGGTCGGCCGCCTTCGCGCGCAGCGCCCGTGCCAGCGCGCTCGCGTCGAACGGCTCCTGGATCGCATCCGCGGCAGCCGGCTCGAGCGTGCTGACGCTCGCCCAGCCGTCGAACGTCGACTTCGCCAGATCTGTCGGGGCGATCAGCTCGGCGGTGCCCCCCGAGCGCGATGCGACGAACGGGACGCCCAGCGCGAGCACTTCGATCACCGTGTTCGGTGAGTTGTCGACGAGCGACGGGATCGCGACGACCGCCGGTCTGCTGCGCAGGTGCGCCACCGCCTCGGCATGGCCGAGAGCGCCGTGGATCTCGAACGGAAGCCTCCACGCTCTCGCCCGTCGTTCGATGAACGCCTCCGCGGCTTCGCCGAGCACCTGCTCCGGACGCCCGACGAACGCGATTCGCGTGAACGGACAGTCGCCGGCGGCGACGAGAACGTCGACTGCGTCGCAGAACGCTTCGAGCCCCTTGCGTGTCTCGAGTCGCCCGAAGAAGATCAGCTCTGTCGGCGCGGTCGGGCTCGGCGCGGCCGCCTCCGACGCGAGCGCGCGCACCGCGCGAGGCCGGGCGAGCGGCTGGACGAAGGTTCTCGCAGGCAGGTTCCAACCGCGGTCGCGCATGTAGTCGAGCAGGTAGGCGGTCGGACTCATCACGACGTCGGCGCGCTCGACGCTGATTCGCTCGAGCTGCTCGGTGACGAGCAGGTCGAGGTCTTCGAACGCGTCGCGGTTGCTCTCCGTGACCCAGCGCGTCGACGAATGCGTGCCGACGACGAACTCGACGTCCTGGTACGCCCGTCCGAGCGCCTTCGCGGTCATCGCGAAGGCACCGTGGCCGAGCGTCTCGGGAACGTGGACGACGTCGAACGGTCGCTCGTCGTGTGCGGCCGCGAGCCAGCGATGCAGCTCGTACGCCCGGCGGATCGCGTGATGCGGGCTGCGCGCCGGAACGTCCCATGGCACGCCCAGGAAGCGGAAGTCGATGCCGTGATCGGCGAACCGCTCGCGCCAGTGAGCCTCGCCGGCGTGCTCCGGGCCCGCCCATCCGGTGAAGAGCAGCGTGACGTCGTGGCCGGTCGCGGCGAGCGTGTGCGCGAGCGAGTGGTACGCCGTCCCGATCCCGCCGTTGCCGGTCGGCCCGGCGACCTCGTACGACGCGATCAGGACGCGCGCCGGCCGCGGTGTCAGATCGGACCGTGCGAGCAGCGGATCGAGCGCAAGGCTCAGAGGCCCGTTGTCGAGCTCTCCGTTCAACGGATCGTCAGGACGAAGCGCGATCAGCATCGACCCCTGCACGCGCTCGGTCGTCGTGCCGCGCGCGACGTGCAGGAGACCGATGTGCGCCACGTGGCGGCCATGTGCTGCCGCCGCCTGCTGACCGCTGTGCAGCGCGTCGAGCGCAGCATCGCTGCTGCTCAACTCGACCGAGACGACGACGCGTGCTTCGTCCGCCGCGGCCCAGTCGCCGTTGGCGGTGAGCACGACGATCTCGTCGGCGACGGGGCGCCTCCCCCCTCCGCCGGGCTCGTCGATTCGGTCGACGGCGAGACCCGGAACCTCGTCGAACGGGACACCTGCGAGAACGACGCTCGATCTGCCGATGCGATGCGCGATCCGTCTCAGCGCCGTCGCAAGGTCGGCGGGCGCCTCGACCCGCCCCGTCGCGGCGCCTCTGTGATGATCCTGTGTCATATCCTGGCCTGCCATCGTAGGCGACTCGCCGGTGCCGCGCCTGCAGCGAGCCGAAAGGAAGCGTTTGATGAGCAACTTCGTCCAGCGGCTGCGCAGCCGTGAACCGCGGATCGCCACGAGCGACTTCTTCCCCTCGCTCGAGGAGGAGATCGGCGAGCACCGGCGTTGGCTGAGAGGCCGGGTGCTCAACGCCGGTGCCGGTGATCGCGACATCAGCCACCTGGTCGACGGGGAGCTCGTCAACCAGGACATCGCCGAGGGGCTTCACGACGCGAGCAACGTCGACATCTTCTCGCCGCTGCACGAGATCCCGGTTGACGACGGCCACTTCGACACCGTCCTCTGCAACGCGGTGCTGGAGCACGTCCGCAACCCGCACGAGGTGATGACCGAGTTCGCGCGCGTGACGAGAAGCGGAGGGATCCTCTACCTGGTCGTCCCGTTCATGCAGCCTGAGCACCTCGACCCGACCGATTTCCAGCGCTACACGATCGACGGCCTGCAAGAGCTCGTGAGAGGCCACGGCTACGAGGTGGTCGAGGCCGGCGGCGTCCACTCGGTCTACACGACCCTCGGCTGGATCGCGATGGAGTGGCTGGCCGAGGTCCCCGGGTGGCGCGGTTGGATCGGGCGTTGGACGATCCTCCCGGCGCTGCGTCGCGTCTCTCTGCGCTCGAACCTGCACGTCCACCGCCTCGCCTCGGCGTACCGCGTGATCGCCCGGCGGCTGCCGGACTGAGCGCGGCGGTCAGCGGCTGCGGCGCTCGCGAAGGCGCTCGCCGAGGACGCGCAGCGGCTGGGTGAGTCGCCAGCTGCGCGAGTCGCGGTAGGTCGCGATCGCGGCGTCTCGCTCCTCGACCAGTGCGGTCAGCTCGGTGATGTACGCATCGCGCTCGATGATCGCGGCGTCGCGCGCGGCAAGCGCCTCGTCGCGCGCTGCGATCGCCTCGGCGGCCGCCTCCAGTTCGCTGCCGAGAACGGCGGCGCGCGCCTCCAGCTCCGTGCGCGCCTCCTCGGCGTCGCGCTCGCGGGTCGCGTAGCGCTCGAGCTCGTCCTCGGCCTGCCGCCGCGCCACCTCGTGGGCGGTCACCGCGCGCCGCAGCGCTCCCAGCTCGACCCCGATTCGCTCCGCCGCCTCGCCCAGACGCGCAGACTCGGAGTGCTCCGCTGCGCCCCGCTCGAGCTCGCGGCGGGCGCGCAGCAGCAGGTAGAGCGCACGTGTCTCGACCGGAAGGCCCGGGTCGACCGCCACGTCGAGCGGGTTCGTGAGGTGGTGGCGCAGCTCGGGCTCGACCGATCCGGCCGCCTGCGCCAGCTGCTCGTCGGAGGGCTCCGCCAGCGAGAGGAAGTCGGCCAGCCGGTGGGTCTCGCCGGCCGGGTCGGCGAGCGCGTCCTCGTAGAACGCGAGCATCCGGTCGGCCGGCGCGGTGTTTGCGAGCGCAGCCGCCGTGTAGTCGAGCCAGCGCTCGGCGTAGGTCCAGCGGTGGACGTCGACGACGCCGCGCTTGAGCGCCGAGGCGACGGCGTCGGCGGGGCTGCGCACGCACACCACGAACGACATCGGCGCCTCCACCACCGTCCGCCAGAAGGGCAGCGTCAGCGAGGTGCGCGGATCCTTCCAGCCCCACAGCCGCGTCGCCCCGAAGTGGCGGTCGACCAGCTCCCGCGCCCGCTCCCGCAGCGGGTCGAGCCGCTCCGAACGCTCCCATCCCGGCTCCGGCGCGAACGGCTCGAAGGTGCCCGAGCCGAGCAGCGCCAGCAGCTCCTCGTTGAGGTCGATCATCCAGCGCGGCTCCCAGTAGCCGCGGGCGTTGTCGCGCTCTTCGGCCGACAGCAGCTCCGCCTCCTCGCCGAGGTCGACGCCGAGCAGGTTCAGCATGCGCGTCACCATCGACGTGCCGCTGCGGTGAAAGCCCAGCACGACGACGACGCGCTGGGACCCGCCCGTGGTGCTCACTGTGACCGCTCCTCTCGTTCGACCGACCGCTCGCGCTCGCGCAGCTCCCGCTCGAGCGCGAGCAGTCTACGGTCACGCGCCGCGATCGGGCGCGCTGGGCTGCCGGCGACGATCGTGAACGGCTCGACGTCCTCGCGCACCAGGCTCTGGGCGCCGACCGCCGAGCCGTCGGCGAGCGTCACACCGGGCAGCACGATCGAGCCGGCGCCGACGACGACGTGCCGACCGACGCGGACCGGCCGGCTGTCGACAGCCGTGAGGTCGTCGGGGATCGTCGGGCCGGTGAGGCTGCGGCCGGAGAAGTCGTCGGTCGACGAGTAGATCGAGCTGCGGCCGGAGACGCCGCAGAAGTCGTCGAGCTGGATGTGGGCGGCGCCGGCGAGGAAGCAGTGCGCGGCGACGTGCACGTGGTCGCCGACCGTGATCCCCTCTCGCCCGGCGCTCATCACCGTGAACGCGTCGATGCGGACGTGATCGCCGATCCGCACGCGCTCGGCGCCGAGGATCCGCGCGTCGGCGTCGATCAGCACGTCCTCGCCGCATGCGGCGAGGCCGAGCGCGCGCAGCCCGTCAGCGTCGAGAAAGGGCATCTGGGGCAGCGACGAACGCGTCGCTCACGGCGCCCATGAGCAGCTCGCGCTCACCGGGCTGGAGCGTGGAGTAGACGGGGAGACAGAGCACGCGGTCGGAGAGGTCGTCGGTGGCTGGCAGCGGGCCGGATGCGCAGCCTGCGAAGGCGCGTGTCCGATGCAGCCCCGGCGCATAGTACGGCCGCGCCTCGACGCCTGCTGCGGCGAGGCGATCGAGCACGCGGGAGCGGGCCTCGGCGCACGGCAGCGCGAGCGGCAGGCCCTGCCACGGCGGCCGGCCCGCGGCGACGGGGCGTTCGCACGGCAGTCCGGCGGCGGTGCAGGCGTCGAGCAGGTCGCCGGCGAACGCGCGCCGGCGCTCGACGTGGTCGTCGAGCCGGTCGAGCATCGCGAGCGCGACCGCCGCCGTCAGCTCGCTCATCTTCGCGTTGAGGCCCGGCCCGGTCACCTCCCGCCCGCAGAGCGCGAAGTTGGCGGTGCGGCGGATCTCCGAGGCCAAGGCCGGCCCGCAGACCACGGCGCCGCCCTCGCCGGCGGCGAAGACCTTCGTGGCGTGGAACGAGAAGACCTCCGCGTCGCCGGCGCGCCCGACCGGCGTCCCGTCGGCGAGCGACCCCCCGAACGCTGCCGCGCTGTCGACGACGAGCGGGACGCCGGCATCGCGCGCGACCTGTTCGATCGGTCCCAGGTCGCGGCAGAGGCCGAACGCGCGGACGTGGACGATCGCCACGCAGCCGCGATCACGCACCGCGTCGGCGGCGGCCTGTGGGGAGAGCTCCCAGGTCGCGCGGTCGACGTCGCAGAGGACCGGCGCGCAGCCGGCGAGCGCCACCGCGTGCGCCGTCGCGGGAAAGGTGAACGCCGGCACCGCCACCGGCCCGCGCACGCCGAGCGCGAGCAGCACGGCGACCAGCCCCGCGGTCGCGCTGGCGACGGTCACGGCCTCGCGGCCCGCCGCCGCGTCGCGCGCGGCGATCCCCGCCTCCAGCTGTCGGACGAGCGGGCCGTTGTTGGAGAACCAGCGCTGCTCGTAGGCCGTCTCCAACCATGGCAGCCAGCTCTCGGGCCGCGGCACGTCGGGGCGGGCGAACGGGAAGCGCGGCCGCTCCTGCGGCGTGCTCATCGATCTCCTTCGCGCAGGGTCGAGAGCAGGCTGCCGATCCGCTCCGCGAACAGCGTGTTGGGCGGCGTGAGGTCGTCGCGGCGGGTGATCGCCTCGAGGTCGGCGAGCTCGCGCAGCTGCTCGCGGTCGATCTCCTCGGTGTTCGCGTAGTGGAGCAAGCGGACGTCGCGATCGTCTGGATGGTCGTCCCAGAACCACGGGCTGTTGGGGAAATTGAATCGCAGCGGGAGCGGGACGAGCGGCACCCCGCAGTGCGCGGCGGAGAGCGTGAGCCCGAGCTGGCAGCGGAAGCGCGTGTCGACGAACGTGTCGACGACGTGCAGGTCGGGCAGGACGCGCGCGCCGACGGTCCGCATCGCTGCCGCCGAACCGGCGAGCATCCCGAGGTTGAAGTACGCCGGCGCGCGGCGGTGGTCGTCGGGGGCGCCGGGCATGATCCGCCAGCCCGGATGCTCGTGGTCGAGCGACGGCGCGGGCAGGCCCGCGTGCGCGTGGAGGTCGTTCCAGAGCTGCTCGGCGGTTCGCGTGCGCCCGTCGCGGAACGGGGGCGGATCATGCATCGGCGTCACCCACGCCATCACGCCGGCGATCCCGTCGGCGGCGAGCGCCGGCAGCTCCGCGAGGGAGCCGGTGCAGAGCGTGTCGGCGTCGAGCATCAGCACGAACGGCCGCTCGAAGTCGTAGGTGAAGCGCTTCATCGCGGTCCCCCACATCCCCAGCTCCGCGTAGTCGGAACGGCTCATCCAGCGCCACTCGACGCCGGAGAGGCGGGACCACGGCTCGGCCGCGTGGAGGTCGTAGGGCTCGACGTCGCGGCTGACGGTGACGACGAGCCGGCAGTCGAGGCCGCTGTAGCGCGCAAGCGACGCCGCGAGCAGGCGGACGCGCAGGAGGAAGACCGGCGTCGGGGCGATCGGGACGTGGACCTCGCAGAGCGGCGCCCCGGCAAGGCGGCGCAGCCGTGCGCGCAGCGGGCCGAGCATCGCTCCCCGCCTAGAGGTCCTCGGCGATCAGCGGCGCCTCGCGGTCGAAGTAGCGGTAGCCGCCGACGACCAGCAGCGTCAGCACCGCGACCGGCGGGATCACGTACAGCCAGCCGCCGGCGGCCGCCACGAGGTTCGGGTGGCTGGGATCGATCACCGCGTGGCGGAACTGCTGGATGATCGCCGCGAGCGGGTTGGCGAGCATCAGCCGCTCTATCGTCTGGTTGTTGACGAGGTCGAGCGTGTAGAAGATCGGCGTCGCGTAGAAGAAGATCTGCAGCAGCACCTCCCACACCGGTCTGATGTCGCGGTAGCGCACGTACAGCGCCGACAGCAGCGTCGAGAGGCCCGCCGCGAGCAGGCCGAGGACGACGATCAGCAGCGGCAGCTCCAGCCACGACAGCCGCACCGAGCCGCCCGACGCGAGCAGGAAGATCAGCACCACGCCGAGGTTGAGGACGAGGTTCATCATCGCCGTCATCGTCACCGACAGCGGGACGACCAGCCGCGGGAACTGGACCTTGCGGACGAGGTTCTCGCGGTCGACGAGGCAGGTGACCGCCGTCCCCGTGCTCTCCGACAGGAAGGTGAAGATGACGACGCCCGACAGCAGCGCGACCGGGTAGAAGGCGGCGTCGCTCTTGAACTTCAGCACGTGGGTGAAGACGACGTAGAGGACGCCGAACAGCATCAGCGGGCGCATCAGCTGCCACAGGTAGCCGAGCGCCGAGCCGAAGAAGCGCAGCTTGAACTCGGTCACCGCGAGCGTGCGGGTGAGGTTGAAGAACCGTCTCGCGTCGACGCCGATCGCGACCGGCCCGGGGATCCGCGCGCCGCGCTCCAGTCTCGGCCGCGGCGCCGACTCCTGCTGCGCCGGCGGCTTGACCTCGACGCTCACGACTCGGCCTCCGCCGGCTGCCCGGCGCGCTCGACGGCGGCGTCGAACGGCAGCTCCAGCAGCGCTCCGGAGGAGTGCGTGCCGGAGACGACGATCGAGGCGAGCCGCTGGCGCCGGTCCATCAGCTTGGAGCCGCTGCCGCGCTGGGCGACGGCCGGGGTCGCCTCGTAGCGGCCGGGGGCGAGGACGTTGTCGAAGCGGACGCGGAAGACCGCCTCCTCGCCGGCGTCGAAGTGGCCGGTGCCGCCCTCCTGCCACTCGGTCGAGGCGCCGAAGACGGTGTCGTGGGCGGCGTTCTCGACCGAGACCGCGAAGACCGGGTGGTCGGCGGCCGCGGCGAAGCGCACGCGCGCGGCGAAGGCGCACGGCCGCCCCAGCTCGAGCATCGACGCTCTCGCGCCGTCGTGGTCCTCGAACCACGCCTCGACGATCTCGGCCTCGCCGTCGCCGGAGCGGGCCGGGTCGCCGGGGTCGACCGGCGAGGCCTCCGGCCGGCCGAAGTTCAGCTCGAGGTAGTCCATCCCGACCCGCTGCGGCTCGCCCTCGCGGACGACGTCGCCCTTCTCGAACAGCACCGCGCGGTCGCAGAAGCGCTCGACGGCGCTCATGTCGTGGGTCACGAGGATCACGGTCCGGTTCTCGTCGCGCAGCCGGTAGAATTCGTCGAAGCACTTCTGCTGGAAGGCGGCGTCGCCGACCGCCAGCACCTCGTCGACGAGCAGGATCTCGGCGTCGACGTGGATCATCACCGCGAAGGCGAGCCGCACGAGCATGCCGGAGGAGTAGTTCTTGATCTTCAGCTGCTCGAACTCGCGCAGCTCGGCGAAGTCGATCACGCTGTCGTAGCGGCGCCGCGCCTCGCGCGGGGTGAGGCCGAGCATCGTCCCGTTGATGAGGACGTTGTCGCGCGCCGGCAGGTCCATGTTGAAGCCGACGCCCAGCTCGATGAACGCCGACAGCCGGCCGTCGACGTAGATGTCGCCCGAGTCGACGCGGTAGATCCCCGCCATGCACTTCAGCAGCGTGCTCTTGCCCGAGCCGTTGCGGCCGACGATCCCGAGGAACTCGCCGTGCGCGACGTCGAAGGAGACGTCCCTCAGCGCGACGAACTCGTTGAACGCTCTGCGGCGAAAGGGGTGGAGCGCCGTCTCCTTGAGCGTGTGGACCTTCTCGGTCGGCACGCGGAAGGTCTTCGACACACGGTCAACGGCGACGGCGGCGGTTGCGCGGGTCGTCGGCATATCGGGTGAAACGGTATCGAGAACCCTCTGTTGCGCGATCGGCGCGCGGACCTGCGCCCGCCGGCTCGCGTCGCCGCGCCAACACGCCGCGTGCGTCATCCTGTGGGACCGTGCTCGAACGTCTGCCCACGTTCACCGCCAGGCAGTTCCGCAAGCTGACCTGGGTCGCGCTGTTCTTCCTCGGCTCGGTCGTGCTGACCGGCGCCGCCGTGCGGCTGACCGGGTCGGGCCTCGGCTGCCCGGACTGGCCGCAGTGCCACGGGCAGGCGGTGCCGCCGCTGGGCTTCAACACCTTCGTCGAGTACGGCAACCGCATCTTCTCGGCCGGGATCGGCTTCATCTCGCTGTTCGTCTGGTTCGCCGCCTGGCGCCGGCGCCCGTACCGCCGCGATCTCTTCCTCGTCTCCGGCCTGCTGCCGCTCGGCTGCCTCGCGCAGGGGATCCTCGGCGGCTTCACCGTCAAGCACCACCTCGCGCCGGGCTTCGTGATGGCCCATTTCTCGCTCTCGATGCTGATCCTGATCGCCGCCGTCTGGCTGGTCTGGCGGGCCCGCTACGACCACGACGACGAGCGGCCCCGCAGCGAGGACCGCTGGACCGTCTGGCTGGTGCGGCTGTGCGCCGTGCTCGGCGGCGCGGTGATCTTCGCCGGCTCGCTCGCGACCGCCGCCGGCCCCCACCCGGGCGACAACGACGGCGAGCTGGTCCACCGGCTCGACTTCAAGGGCGCCGAGACGCTCGTCTGGCTGGTCCACCGCCACGGCGTGCTGGCGACGACGCTCGGCCTCGCCGTGATCGCCGCCTGGTTCATGGCCCGCCGCCGCACCACCAACGCGCAGCTGGTCGAGGCGCTGACGCTCTGCGGCGTGCTGATGGCCGCGCAGGGGCTGGTCGGCAGCGTCCAGTACGCGCTCAAGCTGCCGGCCGACTTCGTCTGGGTCCACGTCACGCTCGCGACGATCACCTGGGTCGCGCTGCTGTGGGCCGTGGGCAGCGCCGGCCGCGTCGGCGTCCCGCTGCGCCGCCCCGGCGACGACGAGCACGGCAACGGCCGCACCCCGCTGGCCGGCGCCGAGGCGATCGCCAAGCCGGTCCCGCCGGCGGCGCTGCGGTAGGCGCGGCTCAGCGCTCCCTCCTCGGAGCGTCGCGCGCCGGGAGGGCGCTCGCGGTGGCGCGGCGCGCGCGATGCGCCCGCCAGGCCAGGGCCGCCGCCACGCAGACGACCAGCAGCGCCGCGTAGACGGTCGGCAGCTGGTAGCGCCACTGCACCGAGGGGGCGAGCAGGAACAGCCCGATCTGCGCCGTCAGACCGGAGATCGCGAGCAGGCCGCAGATCCGCGTCGCCGGCGGGAAGCGCGGCAGCAGCAGCGCGACGCCCGCGCAGCAGATCAGCAGATAGAGCCACGCATGGTGGACGAGGCTGTGCGGCAGCGGGCGATGATCGGTCGACCAGAAGCGCGCATAGTCGGCGGCGGCGTCGGAGAGGAACGGGAACGCCGCCCGCTCGTAGCCCCATTCGTTCGGGGTCGATCTGACGATCGCCGTCTTCCACGGCGTGTAGCCGATCCCGAGCTGGTTCTTCCACAGCAGCAGCCGGCCGCGCAGATAGGTGAGCGGGTGGTCGAGGATCGCGTCCTTCCACGCCTCTCTCAGCTTCGCGGCGGCGTCCGCGTCGTACGCCGCGGGACCCCGTCTCAGGCCGTCGCTCCAGCGCATCCACAGCGACGAGGTCGGCAGCCAGCGGTCGCGCACCTCCGCGAGCGTCTGCGTCGGCTGCATGTCGCGCGGAAGGGACGGGATCAGCTGCTCGCCGCGCTTCAGCGACAGGTAGCCGAGGTCCCAGATCTCGGTGTAGACCTCCGGGTACTCGTGATGGCTGCGAATCGCGGCGGTGGCGGCGATCGTCCCGCCGAGGGCGACGACGGCGGCCGCCGCGCCGAGGACCGACGCGGCGACCCATCTGCGGGCACCCGCGAGCCACCGCCGCCGCTCGCCGGCGAGCAGCGGGAGGCCGACCGCCGCGAGCGCCGCGTAGACCGCCGCGACGGCGGTGAACCCGTTCTGGCGGGCGGAGGTCGCGAGCGCGCCGAGCAGGAAGCCGGCGAGCAGCAGCAGCGCGGTGACGGCGCGCCGACGCGGCGGTCGTCGCGCGAGCGTGACGGCGATGCCGGCGCTCATCAGGAAGGGGCCGACGAACCACATGTCGCGCCCGACCAGCGCGACCATGCCGAAGGTCGGCGGGGCGAAGAGGATCGCGACCGTCAGCGCCGCCGCCGCGATCCGCCCGAAGACGCAGCGGAGCACCAGGTAGGCGCCGGCGGCGAGCGCCGCGGTCTGCGCCAGCAGCACGACGCCGGGCCCGGCGCCGACCACCTGGTCGGCCTGCTGCCACAGCCAGGTCGTGACGGCGGAGCGGTGGTCGCCGATGAACCCGCTTCGCAGCTGCACGATGTTGGCGATCGAGTCCTCGTCGAGGCGCCCGGGCCAGTGGAGCAGAGCGATCGCCGCCACCCCCGCGAGCAGGATCGCGTACGCGGCGAGCTGCCGGCGCAGCTCGCGGCGAGCCGTCGCCGCGTGCGGCGTCCCGGTCATCGCGCGATCCCCCCGTGCGGGCACCGGCGGCGGACGCGCTGGCGCGACATCGGAGCCAGCGCGTTCTGCGCGGAACTCGACGGGGACGGCGTCGAGCTGACGGACGGAGACTGCGTTACGGCGACCAGGACGACCCGCGCCACCATAGTCCCTCCCGGCGCCGTCCGCGGTCTGGCCTCGGCGCCCTCCGACCGTCCGCCACCGATCATCTAGCATCGGGAGCGCCATGCAGGAAGCCGCACCGCGATCCGCACCGTGGAGTGAAGGGCCGAGGGACACGTCGCTGACGATCCTCGTCGTCGACGACGAGGCCGATCTGCGCGAGATGCTGACGCGCTCGTTCTCGCGCGAGGGCCATCGGGTGCTGTCGGTCTCCGACGGCCGGACGGCGATCGACCGCGCGACGACCGAGTCGTTCGACGTCGTGCTGCTCGACGTCGCGCTGGGGCCGGGGCCCGACGGCTACGAGGTCTGCCGCACGCTGCGCGGCCGGCGCAACGTCGTGCCGATCATCATGCTGACCGCGCTCGACAGCGAGGCCGACGCGGTGCTCGGGCTGGAGGCCGGCGCCGACGACTACGTCACCAAGCCGTTCGGGCTCGCGGAGCTGCGCAGCCGCATCCGGGCCGTGCTGCGCCGCGCCGGCACCCGGCCGATGAGCAGCTCCGGCGACGTCGTCGCCGTCGGGCCGATCCAGCTCGACCGCGCCCGCCGCGAGGTCTGCATGAACGGCGAGCCCGTCCACGTCACCTTCTCGGAGTTCGAGCTGCTCGACGCGCTGATGGTCGACCCCGGCCGCCTGCGCAACCGCCAGGAGCTGCTGCGCGCGATCTGGGGCGACAGCGCCTACCGCGACCCGCGCGCGATCGACGTCCACGTGCGCCACCTGCGCGAGAAGCTCGAGCCGGAGCCCGACAACCCGCGCCACATCGTCACCGTGCGCGGCGCCGGCTACCGGCTCCAGGCCGGCTGAGGGCGCGCATGCGACGCCTCGGCGCGTTCGGCGCACTCGGCCTCCGCGGCCGGATCGTCGGTGCGCTGGTGCTGACGGCCGCCGTCACGCTCGTCGTCGCCGCGCTCGGCCTGCTGCCGCCGCTTGAGCGCCGGCTGCGCAACGCCGAGCTGAAGACGCTCGTCGAGAAGACGACCGACCTCAGAGACCGCTTCGAGGCGCTCGGCGGCCACGAGCTGGCGATCAACTCCAACGCGCTCGGCGCGCTCGGCCTCGAGCTGGTCCGCACCAGCGGCGCGCTGGAGGTCTACCTGCTCGACTCCGCCCACGCGCTGCGGCTGCGCACCGCGGGCCGCGCGGCCGCCGCCGCCGACCCGTTCGACGACGCCGCCCAGGCGCTGCGCGAGCGGCGCCTGATCGCCAGCTCCGCCGACGCCGAGGGCGACGAGACCGTCCGCGTCGCGATGCCGCTGCGGATCGCCGGCGGCCGCTACGTGCTCGCCGCGCGCAAGCAGGTCAGCGAGATCCGCGGCGCCGTCGGCGTCGTCCGCCGCGCCTTCGCGACCGCGGCGCTGAGCGGCCTCGCGATCGCGCTGCTGCTCGGCCTCGGCTTCGCCGCGACGCTCGTGCGGCGGCTGCGGCGGCTGCGCGACGCGACCGTCGAGCTGGCCGAGCACGGCCCGGTCGAGGAGGTCCCGGCCGACCGCAACCGCGACGAGGTCGGCGACCTGACGCGCGCCTTCGCGGCGATGCAGCGGCGCCTGCACCAGCAGGAGGAGGCCCGCCGCGCCTTCGTCGCGACCGCCTCGCACGAGCTGCGCACGCCGGTCGCCTCGCTGCGCGGCATGCTCGAGCTGCTCGACGAGGAGCTGGCCCACGGCGAGGTCGACGGCGAGGAGGCCCGCCGCCAGGTCGCCCGCGCGCTCGCGCAGGCGCAGCGCCTCGGCCGCCTCGCCGCCGACCTGCTCGACCTCAGCCGCATCGACGCGCAGGTCGCGCTGCGGCGCGAGCCGGTCGAGCTCGGCGAGCTGTCGCGCGCCGTGCTGGCCGAGTTCGAGCTCGGCGCCGGCCCCGGTCAGCAGCGGCCGGCGCCGGTGCTCGACGAGAACGGCCGCGGCGAGGCCGGCCTGTGGGCGCTCGCCGACCCCGGCGCGGTCGCGCAGATCCTCCGCATCCTGCTCGACAACGCGCTCCGCGCCAGCCCCGACGACACGCCGGTGCGCGTCGCGCTGCGGCGGCTCGACGGCGACCGCCCCGCCGCCCTCGCCGTCCGCGACGAGGGGCCGGGCGTGCCGCCGCAGGAGCGCGAGCGCGTCTTCCAGCGCTTCGCCCGCGGCAGCTCCTCCAGCGGCGGCGGCTTCGGCCTCGGCCTCGCGATCGGCCGCGAGCTGGCCGAGCGGATGGGCGGCGCGCTCGAGCTGGAGGAGAGCGGGCCGCCCGGCGCCACCTTCACGCTGCGGCTGCCGGCACCGCCGCCCGCCGACGCCGGCGAGCCGCGCGGCTGAGCGCCCTAGGCCGACCGCCGCGCGACCGCGACCAGGCGATTGTTGAGCAGCCGCATCGTCAGCTCGTAGGGGAGCGCGAACTTGCGCTGGAACCAGTAGCCGACGCGGATGTCGGCCGAGGTGAAGACGAGGTGGCGGTTGCGCTCGATCCCGCGCACGATCCGCTCGGCGACGTGCTCGGGGCTCTTGGCGCGGCGCTCGAACTGCCGCACCAGCGCGGCCGCGGCCGGTCTCGTGCGGTCGACGCCGACGATCTCGGTCGTGCCGACGATCGGCGTTCTGACCCCGCCCGGGCAGACGAGGCTGACGCCGATCCCGTGGCGGCGCAGGTCGAAGCGCAGCACCTCCGAGACGCCGCGCAGCCCGAACTTGCTGGCGCTGTAGGCGGCATGCCACGGCAGCCCGAAGAGGCCGGCGGCCGAGGAGACGTTGACGACGTGGCCGCCCCGCCCGGCGGCGATCATCGGCGGCACGAAGCACTCGAGCACGTGGATCGGCCCCATCAGGTTGACGTCGACCATCCGCCGCCAGTGGCGGTGCTCGAGCCGCTCGATCGGCCCCCACACCGACACGCCGGCGACGTTCATCACGACGTCGACGCTGCCGTGCTCGGCGTGGACCTCGTCGGCGAGCGCGACGACCGCCGCGTGGTCGGCGACGTCGGCCGCTCTCGACCACGCGACCGTCCCGCCGGCGCGCTCGACCAGCGCGACCGTCTCGCGCAGGCCCTCGCCGTCGATGTCGGTCAGCAGCACGATCGCGCCGCGGCCGGCCGCCGCCAGCGCCGTCGCCCGGCCGATCCCGCTCGCCGCCCCGGTGATGAGGCAGCGCCTGCCGCGCAGCTGCTTGACCGCCATCGTCCTCCTCCTCATCCGCCGCTGCGCGCGGCGAGCGCGAGCAGGCGGCCGCGCAGCCCCCGCGAGCGCTCGCTCGGCGCCGGGTCGGGCGCGACGCGCAGCGAGTTGAGCGTCATCGCCAGCATCTCGTAGTGGCCGATCAGCAGGCACAGCTCGATCAGCAGCCGCTCGTCGAGCAGCTCCGCCAGCCGTGCCCACAGCGCGTCGCCGATCCGCCCGTCGGCGTGGAGCTCGTCGGCGGCGCGCAGCAGCAGCCCCTGCCGCGGCGACCAGCCGCCGGCCTCCGGCCCCGCTCTCGCCCGCTCGACCTGCTCGGCCGTCAGCCCGGCCCGCCGCGCCAGCCGCGCGTGGTGGTCCCACTCGTAGTCGCAGCCGGTGTTCGCGGCGACGCGCAGGATCACCAGCTCGGTGTCGGCGCGCGGCAGCCTGCCGCCCGGCATCAGCCCGCCGGCGAACAGCAGCCAGCGGCGGAAGAGGCCGCGATGGCGGGCGAGCGTCGAGAAGACGTGGGGCGGGTCGCCGCCGACGGCGATCCCGGCGACGCCGACCAGCGCCGCGTTGACCCAGCCGATCTCGCGCCGCCCTCCGGGCGCGATGCGCGGAGGCTCGGTGCCGGACATGAACGCGAACGTACCAGAAGGGAGAGCGGCCGCGGCGCGGTCCGCGCGACCGCTCATCTAGGGTTCAGCGGCATGCAGCTCCCCGCCCGCGCACGCCTGCTGCGCCTGCGCGCGCTCGTCCTCCTCGCCGCCGTCGCCGGCTGCGCGTGCCTCGCCGCCGCGCTGCCGGCCCGCGCCGCCGCCGAGCCGAGCGCCGTGCTGGCGCTGATGCCGCTGTCGCCCGACACGCCGGCCGGCGTCGAGCCGCTGCCCGACCAGGAGCCGCCGGAGGGCGCCGGGCTGCCGGAGGTGCTCGGCTACCTCAACGGCCACCCGCAGTTCGCGCTCGGCGCGATCAGCGCGACGCAGTCGGGCTACAGCCAGGTCCAGGCGCTGCTCGACATCACCGCCGGCACGCGCACCTCCAAGAGCACCTACAGCCCCTCGACGCCGCCCGACCTGCGCTTCATCCCGGACGGCGACGGCGGCCTGATCGTCGACTGGATCGCGGCCGTGCTGCGGGCCGACACGGCGCCGGCCGACATCACGCCGGGGCTGCTCGCCAGCTCGATCCCGGGCGGCGTCGGCTACGTCGGCATCGCCGGCGAGCCGAACCTCGAGGCGGTCGCCGCCGCCGACCGCCAGGGCGCGATCGCCTCCGCCTCGATCGGCCCCCGCTGGTCGGTCGCCCAGCGCGTCCGGCAGATGCTGAGACGGCACCGCTTCGTCGTCGCGCTGCTGCCGCCGGGCTTCGACGGCGACCGCCAGCTCGACCGCCTGATCGCCGACCGCGCCCCCGACCAGCTGCTGATCGCCGAGCAGGCGCCGCCGCCGTTCCGCGGCCCGCAGCTGCTGTGGGCCGGGATCGACGGCCTGCGCAACGGCAGGGGCGGCAGCTTCACCTCGGCGACGACCCACCTCGACGGCGTCGCCGCCGGCATCGACCTGCTGCCGACGATCCTCGACCACCTCGGCGTGAAGGTGCCCGACGGCGTCCGCGGCCAGCCGATCCGCCTCTCCGGCGAGCGCGACGCGGCCGCGCTGCACGGCCTCGACGAGCGCCTCGGCGTGATCTCGGCCCGCCGCATGCCGGCGCTGCAGACCTTCCTCTACACGTGGCTGGCGATCGTGCTGCTGGCGGGGATCGCGCGCGACCGCGCCGGCGTCCGCTTCGCGCTGCGGCTCGGCGGCCTGGCGATGACGTGGCTGCCGCTGATGGTGCTCGTCACCGCCGCGCTGGAGCCGTCGCGCCAGGGCGAGCTGTTCGTGCTCGCCGGCGGCTGCTTCCTGCTGGCGCTGATCGCCGACCGGCTGGTGCCGTGGCCGCGCGGCGCGGCGGCGCCGGCGGTCGTCGGCCTGCTCGCCTACACGATCGACCTCGCCAACCACTCGCAGCTCGTGATCCGCTCGCTGCTGGGGCCGAGCCCGCGCTCGGGCTCGCGCTTCTACGGGCTCGGCAACGAGCTCGAGATCGTCCTCACCGTGCTGATGCTGATCGCCGTCGCGGCGCTGCTGCGGCGGCGCGAGCGGACGCGCGGCGGCGCGCTCGCGTTCGCGCTCGCCGGCGTCGCGCTCGCCGCCGTGATGGGCTCCGGGCGGCTCGGCGCCGACGTCGGCGGGATCTTCACGGTCGCCGGCGGCGCCGCCGTCGCGACGCTGCTGATGCTGCCCGGCGGGGTCACGAAGCGGGCGCTCGGGATCGCGGTGCTGACGCCGCTGGCCGGGCTCGCCGGCCTCGCCGCGATCGACCTCGCGACCGGCGGCGACGCCCACTTCACGCGCACGGTCCTCGACGGCAGCGTCAGCGACCAGCTCGACACCTTCCAGCGCCGCTACGAGCTGGCGTGGCACATCCTCAAGAGCGGGTACGCGCCGCTGCTGCTGTTCCTCTGCGTGCTGGCCGTGACGTATGCGTACAAGTACCGCCGCCGGGTCTACGGCCTCGCGGTCGAGACCGACCCGGTCTGGCGCGCCTGCCTCTTCGGCGGCCTCGGCGCCGCCGTCTCCGGCTCGCTCTTCAACGACTCCGGCCCGGTGCTGCTGTTCATCGGCGTCGTCGCGCTGGTCTTCCTGACGTCCTACCTGCGCGCCGGCCCCGACGGCCCCGCGGCCGCCGCCGTCGCGCCGGCGGCGATCGACGGGCCGGCCGCCGGCGAGCGTCGTCGAGCGCGCCGCTGAGCGGCAGCTCGCGACGCTCCCCGGCGCGGGAGCGGGGCAGGGCGCCGCCGCGCCAACACGCCTGCACAGAAACTAACACCTGCGTGTTCGGGCGTGATAGAAAGCGTCCACTCATGCTTCCCGCCCAGCGCCGTCAGAGAATCCTGCAGGCCGTCCGCTCCGGCACCGCCCACGTCTCCGAGCTGGCCGGCGCCTTCGGCGTCTCGGAGATGACCGTCCGCCGCGACCTGCGCACGCTCGAGCGGGAGGGCAAGCTCGAGCGCGTCCACGGCGGCGCGATCAACGCCAACGACGAGCGGCCGTTTGAGGAGATCGCCGTCGAGCGCTTCGCCGCCAAGGACCGCATCGGCGCGGCCGCCGCCGCGATGGTCGCAGACGGCCAGACGATCATGGTCGACATCGGCACGACGACGCTGCAGCTGGCGCGCCACCTCCACGGCCGCGACGTCACCGTCGTCACGACCAGCCTCGCCGTCTACGAGGAGCTCGTCGGCGACGAGGCGATCCAGCTCGTGCTGCCGGGCGGGCAGGTGCGGCGCAACTACCGCTCGCTGGTCGGCGTGATCGCCGAGGACTCGCTGCGCCAGCTGAAGGCCGACGTCGCCTTCCTCGGCACCAGCGGCGTCGACGCCGACCTCGGCGCGTGGGACACGACGATGGTCGAGGTCCCGATCAAGCGCGCCATGATCGCCGCCGCCGACAGCGTCGTGCTGCTGGCCGACGCGGCCAAGTTCTCGATGGGCGCCGTCGTGCGCGTCTGCGGCGCCCGCGAGATCGACCACATCGTCACCGACGCCGAGCCGCCCGCGGCGCACGCGGCGTCGATCACCGAAGCAGGAATCGAGGTAACCGTCGCATGAAGCTCACGATCGTCGGCGGAGGCGGCTTCCGCGTCCCGCTCGTCTACGGCGCGCTGCTCGACAAGGCCCAGCGCCTCGGGCTCGAGGAGGTCGTGCTGCACGACGTCGACGAGACGCGCATGGCCCGCATCGCCGCCGTCCTCCGCGGCCTCGCCGACGAGCACGGCGCGCGGCTGCCGTTCCGCGCCACGACCGACCTCGACGACGCGCTCGAGGGCGCCGACTTCGTCTTCTGCGCGATGCGCGTCGGCAACCTCGAGGGCCGCGTCGCCGACGAGTCGGTCCCGCTCGGCCACGG
>Ga0164243_10005467_pt1 | contig 19392 bp, 12 predicted proteins | sample OricompcompostOP_FD_108781 | JGI IMG/M metagenome (GOLD analysis project Ga0164243, IMG submission 108781) | Organic Plus compost microbial communities from Emeryville, California, USA - Original compost - Organic plus compost (OP) | ecosystem: Engineered > Solid waste > Mixed feedstock >... | reverse complement strand
TGCAAAATGTCGTCCAAGATAGCAGCTGCGCTGCCCTACATCACCTACCTCTGCGCCGTGGCCTCGGCCCAGCAGATCGGCACCGCCATCCCCGAGGTGCACCCTCGCTTCCCAACCTTCCACTGCACCACGGACGGCGGCTGCGTTGAGAAACAGACGTCACTCGTCACGGACGCCCTGGCGCGATCCTTCCACGCCGTCGACAACATGGACATCTCGTGCGGCTCGAAGCCCTTCGACGCCACCATCTGCCCCGACGAGGCCACCTGCGCGCAGAACTGCGCCCTCGAGGGCATCGACTACGCTAGCATCGGTGTCCTGACAAGGGGGACCTCGTTGACCATGCGTCAGTACCTGTTTAACGGAACGGAGTATAATAGGGTTAGCCCGCGCGTGTACTTGCTCGCCGAGGACGAGGAGACGTATGAGATGATGAAGTTGCTGAATCAGGAGATTAGCTACGATGTTGATGTGTCGCAGCTGGCATGCGGGATGAATGGGGCTCTGTATCTTTCGGAGATGGATGCTACAGGTTCCAAGAGCGCGACGAATGTTGCTGGGGCTGCGTATGGCACTGGCTACTGCGATGCGCAGTGCTTTGACGTTCCGTGGATCAACGGCTTGGTATGACATCACTTCCCCGACAGTCGCAAATATTAGCAAGATCCAAAGATGCTAACTTTTCCTCTTTTCTTTGCAGCCCAACATGAACAACTCGGGCGCATGCTGCAACGAAATGGACATCTGGGAAGCCAACTCCCGCGCCACGGTCTACACCCCCCACACATGCAGCGGCGTCGGCTCCTTCCTCTGCTCCGGCGATGAATGCGAGTTCGAAGGCGTCTGCGACAAGAACGGCTGCGGCATCAACCCTTACCGCAGCGGATTCCAAAACTACTACGCGCCCGGCAGCGACCAAGTCGACACGTCCCGCGCCTTCACCGTCGTCACGCAATTCATCAGCGATGACGGCACCGCGACGGGCACCCTCAGCGAGATCCGCCGGCTGTACGTCCAGGACGGGAAAGTCATCGAGAATCACCCCGTCTCGTCCGACGAAGACACCCCTGGTTTCCTGACGGAGGAGTTCTGTACGGATAACAATGCCGAGGGTTTCCTTAGGCTTGGGGGCATGAAGACCATGGGCGAGTCGCTGCAGCGCGGCATGGTGCTCATCTTCAGCATTTGGAACTCTGACGGGGACTTCATGGACTGGCTTGACAGTGGTGAGGCGGGCCCCTGTGCCGAGGGCGAGGGCGATCCCAAGAAGATTCTCATGGAGAGGCCGGATGTTTCCGTCACCTTCTCCAACGTCAGGTGGGGCGATATCGGGGCGACATTTGATGCGGTCGCCGACGTGCCCGGTCTCGTGGCCGCAGCCCCCGCTATGGCCCAGCCTGCTGCCGCTGGTGCAGCCGGGCCCCCTGGGGTTGTAACGGCGGCTGCTTCTGGTCGTTATGCACCGTCTTTGGCGGTCGGCGTCCTTGCGTTGGCTTTCGCCGTTCTCATTTGAGCCATTTCCCCTTCCTTTTCCTTCCTCTTTTTCTATGGTAGTTTCATCAAATCTCGGAAAAGCAGACTCAAAGCTGGGAAGTGGAGGCGCAATCTGTTCCTTTTTCTTTTCTCCTGTTTTTCCGGCCTGGGTTGGGTTAGGTTGAGAGCGGGGATGGTGGAGGAGGGGGTTAGAGACTAAACTGCAACTTGGAAGACGAATCAAATCAGGGCCTGTAAATTAGACTTCGATCCGCTATCAGAGTCGTTAGTGTTTCTTTTACGTTTTAAACTTTCCCGCTTCTGGAGGAGCTTCGGGGGAGCTTGGCAGCTTTGGTAGCTTCCAGAGCAGCATGACGATGATGATGATGGGATCATTGATCATTGATAATTAATCAACCTCGGGGTCTCGGGGTCTGCCCATTCTCCATCACTGATGCAAGCCTGCATGCGCTCCCCCCCATGCCCCATGTCCCCGTGTCTCCAGATCTGGTTCTCGAGCCCCGATTGGGGTGACTTTGACTTCGGTCGCGTGTACGTTTCGATGGTTCTCTTCCCCTCATGTTTGCCCCCAGAATCATGAGCTGCATCACGTCACCTCTTTCGGGTTTTCTTTCCCCAGCTGGAAATGTCGGATGGGGAGAAGTGCTGCGTAGCTTAGAATCAAAAAACCTGTGTATGGATCAATCAATTGATTCCGTTACTGCTGCCTGGGGCTGAACCTTGCATGAACTGACGTGTAGATCAGCGAAAGATATATTCAGACCCTCGTGTCACTCCAAGCTTAAACCTAGGACGATCTCCTCTTCTTCCTGCAATTGACAATAAACAAATAGAATTTGAAAATAATTACCGAAAAACAAGAACAAAGCACCAAATCAGATTTACATCTTTCCTTTTTTTTTTCTCTTCACCACGATGTCAGGAACATCAGCATCCACAACGCCCTCATCGGCGGTAACAGACCTCGACCTACCACCCACCCCGCTAGACCGCATGCAAGGCGCCCTGCTGGGCGTCCACGCCGGCGACTCTCTCGGAGCCACCTGCGAATTCATGTCCCACGACACCCTCAAGGCTAAATACCCCCTCGGCCTCCGGGACATCGTCGGCGGCGGTCCCTTCGGCTTCCCGCCGGGCCACGCCACCGACGACACGGACCTCACGCGCGCCGTGCTCCTCGCCTACCTCGACCTGGCGCGCATCCGCTCCGCCGGCGGCGAGGACCCGGACATGGCGAAAGTGGCCGGTGGGTACATGGTTGATTGGCTGCTGGGGAATAATTGGCCCGAGAGGAGGCCCGGCACGAGTCCCCACGACGTGGGCGGGGCTACGTTGACGGGACTGCAGAATTTCCAGGAATCCGGGTGGAATCCTAAGGGGTGCGGAGCGGGGCCCGGACAGGCTGGGAACGGGTCGTTGATGAGGTGTATACCTACGGGACTGTTCGAGTCGGACGAGGCGAAGCTTATTCGCGACTCGATGGCCATTTCGGCCGTTACGCACGATGACATTCGATGCACTGTTAGCTGCGCCGCTTACAATATCATGGTCAAGGCTCTCGTCGACGGTAAGTCCCCCGACGAGGCTGTCGACGCCGGTCTACAGGTGGCGCGCAGGCTCGACGACACAAAGTCGCCCTACAGCGTAGCCGACGCCATCGAGTTGGGGCGCCGGCTCTCGATCGCGCAAATGGCCGAGAGGGGTCCTAGGGAACTGGCTGGGAAAGGCCAGGGCTACGTGCTCGAATCACTCACCATCGCCGTGGCGGCCCTCCTAGACGAGAGATCCCTCGAAGACATCATCATCGACGTCGTCAGGATCGGCAAGGACACGGATACCAACGCCGCCATCGCCGGCGGTCTCGTCGGCGCGAGGGAGGGTTTACAGGCCGTGCCGGAGAGGTGGAGGAGGAAGTTGCAGTTCGGGGAAGATTTTGTTCAGATTGCGCGGTTGATCGTGACGACTTTGGCGTCTGTGGCTAGGCGTAATAGTGAAGGGGGAGAGACGCTTGTGTGATTAGATCCGTTGGTGTGCTCCCGGGGGGCTTCACACCAATTTTTTTTTCCTTATTTTCGCTTTGTGGGTTAGAGTTTAGTGCATAGTTTGGACACTGAGTCAAACTTAGGTGTGTTTTCCTAATTTGGCGCCGTTGTCGTAAGAACCAATCGTGTCTGGAATGATCCACAGATACGTCATTTGATGATATCACGATCATGATGACGGAGTCTTTCAATGTCCCTTCTCCGCACCTCGGCTTCTTGTAGACGCTGCGGGCGTCTTCGGAACGCCCCGTTTCTCTATCGTTCCTTACATCAGATGTTCGGTCACGGGATGGATCCATCGTCGCTCGCATCCCCCCAATTTCCCTCCCGCTCACTGGCAGGGTTCCCCCAGCAAGCCGGAGCATCACAGGAACCACGAATGGCCCGACCTGGAGTAACTGTAACCCCACCTCTGACCCCAGATTGTTGTGTAATGTTTCGTGGTGTAATCTTATAGTTCGTGACTTCATCCCAGGGCAGTCGGGCATCTGTCGGTCCATCTTGAACTTTGGCACTCTAACTTTCAGCCCCGAAGATGTGGGTGTAAGTCAAGATTACACCCTAATTGCGACGGAGACGGTCCCGGGATCCCATCGTAACGGTAACATTATTCATCGGAGCAACAGAAAAGAAATTCTGATTGGTTTTCTTTTTCATTGTTACCTGCTTCGCTAGGTTTTCAAGACCATTAAATTCACCGCAGCGATATCAATGAATGAGCACTGGCGCACCAGACAAGCCATGTTTCTTTTTTAGTACATGATGGTATCTCATCTCAGAAAGAGTATAACCGTCAACTATCTTACGTAGTATAGTGTACACCATCGCAAGTACCCTCCGCTCCCAAACCCATGCATTTTCCCAAACACAAGAAAACGGAAAACAATGTTCAACCCGTCAACCCTTTTTTAACCAATCCCATCATATGCGCCCCTGAAACTCAATTCAATACCGCGTAGAAAGAGAGGAAGAAAAGGCCTTTACGCAGGGAGGATGTCGACAGTACTGTCCGTCTCCTTGTCTTTCTCCCTGCCGCGGTGTCCTCCCGCCGTAATCTCGGTGCTACTATAAGGGACGGGGCCGAGATTGACGGACGTCTCGGTCCAGGTCTGGTCGACGGACTTCTTGCTCCTGATGTACCCCGATCGCGCCACGTACTGGTGACTTCCACCATTGCTTGAACCTTGCCTCGCGGCCTTCAGGGCCTTGGGCGTGAACAGCGGCTTAAGCGCCGGCGCCGACCCGCAGATAATTGCCGTGTTGACCTCGATAACAGACCAGAGGTTCACCAGAATACTCTGCTGGAAGGGGTCTTTGGCGAGGGTGTACGTGTAAATGGTGTGGAGGCGAATGATGGACGTGATGGTTGCGAAGGTACCGACGCCGAAGATGAAGATGAGCGCGATCTTTTCTCGGCGGGGCCTGTTGATCTTGATCAGGGCTTTGATGGGAAGGGCAATAATCCAGATATCCGTGATGATGTTGAAGCCCGAGGTGACTATTGCAACAAGGATTAGCAAATCCCATGGTTCTTACTCCTGCTCCACAGCGAAAACACAGGTCCTATAAAAGGCGCTTAAAAACCTACAGTAGAAGAAGGCGGTGGTATCAATGCATTTTCCGGGTTGCATGCCTGTCAAATCCCACATCTTGCTAATTGGTCGGCACTGCGAAGCAGTGACGGTGACACAAATGATGAAGAAGCAAACGTGGAAGATGATAGTGCCGTATGCGAGGAGTCGAGACTTGTTCGAAGCCACTATGGGTCACCACGTGTTAGCTAACAAGCGCCTTGTGGTAGGGCACAGGTAAGGGAATGAATGCTCAATGGGCATGACCAAATCCGACTTACAGAATCTCAGATACATGCACAGAATGGAAACCTTGATAGAGCTGACGGCGGCGTAGTAGGTAAGCTGAATGCCTAGCGTAACCTTGATCAGGTTAAGCATATTGTCGGTGGAGAGCGTCGACATCGCGTGTCCGATGTGGTTGGCCTTGCCGATGAGAATCTCCAAAAAGTAGCCAATGCTCAGAATCTATCGCCGCCGCCGCTGGTTAGTATGCGCTGCCACAAAAGATGCCATTAAAGATGCCATTGTGCGTTGAATATAACAAGGAGGGCAAGAAACGAACCATGGCGACAACCATGAGAGAGTCATCCCAGCCACCCTTGCGGATGAGAATGAAACGAGTTATTGACCGAAGGACGACGACAACGACTATGAAGCAATCGCATTGTCAATATCAATCTTATTAGCAATGAGCAGCTGCCGCGAAGCATTGCTCTAGTATCCGGGTCGCCGGCAGCAAGAAGACGGAAGAAGCCGAGCGAAAGCAATTGGATGGATGCGCTGTGTGCTTACATGCAATTGATGTGAAGACGGCGGTCGTGATGACCAAGCCATCCTGGCGCTGTTGATCGGTCTGACCCATGGCTATTATTGGTATGTCCTTCGCCGAACGTCAATTTCGAAGTGTAATCGACACAAGAAGAAGCTACTTCGTAAGTGAAACCGAAGCCGTCAAGAGACCTGCTGTCCGGTATCACATCCAGGAAAGCTGGTCCGGTCAAAAGAAAACGAGCGAGGCGACAAGAGGCACCATATAAGTATCGGAATCCAGAACCGCGTGCTATCGATGCGCAAGCAGAGTCTCCCCTCCTTTTCGAAGATTTGAGACTTGCGTCTGAGCGTTCGTGAACGGGAACCACAACTCGTAGGGACCCAGACTTTCTTGCATCCAGGCGAGAAACCGTGGGTCGTTACCCAACTCGAGGAAAAGTTGGGAAACCAGGACAAGGCCCCGGAAGGGAATCCAGAGTAGAAATGTCTGTGCCCATAAGCCGGGCTTGATATTGTTCAATTTACTTCTCGCACGGGAAACCGAAATCGCCGTGCGACCAGGGAAGCATGAATCATTGAAGACTCCGCCCTCCTTCTTTTTGCTAATGGCGCCAGCAATGCATTGTGCATCGTTCCTCGTAGAGGAGGGGGAGAGAGGGGAGACACGGCATGGGAAGAGATAGCAAAAGGTGTCTTTCATTTCAATAACTTAGACGACCTAGTTCTGCGAAGTACTGATCGCGTGGCTAGCTGCGTACTTTGCAGGATGGAAGTGTGTGGCGCTCGGTTGGAAGTACACGAGGTACTTGAAGTGCCGTGCTTTTTGAAAAATCAATAGATTTCCTTGGTGATCTTCCAGCGCCATCTTGGTCGATCGATCCACATCCACCCATCCAATCAACATCCGACTTTGAAGGGCAATTGGCCAGCATGACTTCGTTACAAACCGGTACAGGCATATCGCTAAAGCAAATGCAGCAATAGTATCGGTTGACGCCTTTCGTCCTCTGAAGGACGATGTCAGAGGAAGAGAGCACGGGTCCTCGACCAGAAAGACTCCGATGGAAAGAGGAAGGATTCCGGAATGGTGGATTTCATTGTGAACAGGCCCGTCAATAGTGTCAATAAAAGCAGGGCCGTGCGTTCGGGCTCCCCAATTCGATGTACCGGTACTGGCAGGTGCAGGAAAGACGTGTGTGGCACCGAGCCAAGACAGGTTCCTGGATAAGTCTCTATACCGGTGCAATGAACTGTTAGGCGCTCTCCCGCCTCTTGGCTGCCCCAACATTTGATGGATGGAACGAGCCCTTCCTACCTCACTAATACCACCACGATGAGTTTGGTAACTATCCCGATGCCGGCGTGGTTCTGTGTACAAGTACTTTGCATTTCGTATGCGTACATGATCGCGTGGACCTTAACCCAGGTACAGCCAGCCCGAGCAGGCGAGTGCTACAGTAGACGAAGACGGACACACGCTGCGTTAGTGCCACACGTCCTGCGGTCTCAGTGGAGTAAATTCACTGTTTCGATTTTGAGTTATCCTGGCAAGCAAGCGAGATCAAACAGCGGGAGATGTCGGCAATATCCAATTATCTCTTTATCCATTCGGTTAAGCATCCGAAGCCTGCTTTGAGGACCTTCGGTGGTCGGAAGGAAGAATTGATGGAGCTTGGCAGGCGGCCTGACACACGGACGAGCTTGTCGGGAACGACGGTTGAATATCAACAACTTGCAGGACCGTTTTCGAAGTACAATACATTGAGTCTGTGCTTTCGAAGGTAATGCTGTAAAGGTGCGCCCGAAGATGTCAGTTCCCAACTTCGTCTGAGGATGGAAGAAACGTGGTACTTGGTGGTCAAAGCAGAAGGCGGGGGAGACGTCAGCCACTCTTGCATGAGTCGCACGCTGCATCTTGCGGGCGGTATCAGATTCTGCTGGTTTGACAGGTCTGGCATTACCCGCAACGGAACGTCCATCCACCACCAGTCGGTTCACTCGGGAAGTAACTTGTACGATTGTCAGTTCAGTTCAACACGACGGATTCGAGTGTTGAATATATGACCTAGTGTCTGCGATGCGAAACTACGAAGTACAGACCACTTCGCTTCCTAGCAAAATATTCCGTACACTTCAGTCCATCAATTTTATTAGATTCGAAACGGTCTTGGTCCCTTTGACTTCTCCCTTGCATGAGTGTATCACACGGTACTGGGATCATCGGCCTGACCCTGGTCTGCCAGTGAGCCATGGTTCATGGAGTGGACTTGGACGAAGGATACATGCAGTGGTAGGGCTTGGCCAACTGATCTCCACCAAGCCCCAAGACTACCAAGGGCTGCTCATAAGCCGCATCAGCGAGCTGAAGATAACTTCCAGAGTATACTTCGTATTACTGCTCAGACTGTAATGATCCTCGGATCGCATTGGCTCGTCATGCGCATCACTCTCAATGCTACCTAGACACTTCACACCCGCCTAAACAGGCTGGGGAAGATATTCGCGAAGACATCTAGGGCAGCGAGCCTCGCGAACGGATGGACACGGACCTCTGGGCACGGCATTGGCGGGTCGACCGCTTCGACGGAGTGGAGACCAGACCCATTCTCAGACCTGTCCAATTAAGAGTGTAAATCCCATTGTCAACCTTGGAACAACTTGGCCCATCTTTCAGGGCTTCATAAATGGATCCGAGGACTCAATGGGGATCCGAATCAATCAATAATACTCGGGTGAGCCCGTACCGAATCTGACCGATCCCTCAGCCACCGTCAAATGTCATATTCCTCGTTCCTTTATACCTTGCGAGATGTGATACGATACCCGGCGTTCACGATCACGATCAGCCCTATAAAACTAAAAGCGGAATCACAACGGAATCACTGAGATCGCCATGTACGAAGTATGGTCCCTTGGGCAACTGGCGCTCTCCCTCATCCCTCGGTCCGGTATGCATCGATTACAGAAAAAACCGCCACTTCGCAACGAGAGTTGATGGTTCAGCTCCACAAGAATTCGGGACTACCAACATTGAGTTAGACAGTCAGACCCCACGAAGTAGAATGCCACCAGTACTTCGCATTTGTATCTCAGGTCCTCTTTCAAAAAAATGGCCTTTCTCTGAAAGAGTTTTCTTCAGGAAGAGAAGGACTCGGCAAAATACCCAGTGGCCAGAAGCCAGAAGCTGCTAGTATGATTAGACCGCTGGTCCTGGCCAGCTTCCTAGCATTAATTTATGATACTTGAAGTTTTCTGTGGCAGAGCCAGCAGCTTTAAACTCGCCCAAGAAGACGAAGTGTTCCCATTCGGATATGACAACGACCCACTTCGGAATCGTCTCGCTCGTTATATCAAGGGGCCAAAAGGAGCAGTACCAATGGGAATGATCCCATGGCCGAAGAAAGGATACGCCTTGAGATTGTGCGGTTTGGGGTGCAGTCCGAAGGACTCATGTGAAGTACGAAGTAGTTCTATATCATCGTTTTCTGGTTTTGTCTTGCTACCTATGTGAATAAGATATATCGCCAATGGACCCCACAGGAATCCGCCATGAAGGGACTCTGGCGTCAATAGAAACGACAGGGCTTTCTAAGATTTGGAAGGTATTCTTCACTCCTCCGCGTCAGGCACACTTCCACAATAGCGTCTGTACCCCATCTTGTACTTCGCAAGAGATGATGCATAAATCGGTCTGTCAAGAGACGTGAACTTCTAAAGGTCGTAAACTACTTCGCCAGCGAATTCTAGAGCTCGGAGAGGCAAGTCCTTTGAAGCCCAGCGCGAAGACAACAATAAAGGTCTTAGGTGCCGAGCCAGTTGATTCCCAACGTCTACTCCACTCGGAACTATAACCCCTTTCCCTTCATCTTGCGGCCTGGCCGGGAAGTTCCTTCCTCTGCTTCGCTCGCATATCACCTTGACCATCCCTTTCAACTACCAGCCAAAGCGCACGGAAGCGAACTATGAGGTATCTCCTGTCTTAGGCGCTAACGGTTTTTGATCTGTGAACCGCTGGCGGCCAGCGGTTTTGGTCAGCGACAGACCAAGCCAACGAGAAGATGGAAATGCCCACAGTGCTTTGCTGAATGAGCCCTGAGCATCTTGCTGATAGCATCGACCTTGAGATGACCATTGCCTTAACAGACATGCAGCAGTGCCAGATCATCTACCGGGCCAGGTTCTCAATCCAAGTTCGGTTCCAGACTCTTGTACGGGTCCTGTGATTTCCTCTGTCGTATAAAACGTCAATGCGCATAGCTCGCTGAGTATCTGGTCTAGCTTTGGCCCCTTGGTAGGAACACGGCATGGCTTGCTGTACCTGTTCTTGGCTTGCCACCCACCAGGAAGTGTCTTCTCACTTGCAGATTCCCTAGAACATTCGCCACAACCATCCGAATTTCTTTGAAAAAGAATATCCCCGGGTCACAGCACGTCCTGCGAGGCAGTCTCATGCGGGGAGAGGAGCTTGGGAGCCTGAACTGTCGTTCGCATATATGTGCGAGCGTGCAGCGTCTGGCTCGTTGAGAGGCAGGATAGCGTAACTCACGTCGTACATTCGAGTGAAAAATGGGACACAACCCTGGCAAGCTAGCTGCGGTCCTCCTAGTCGAAATGGAAACGCGTTTTCAAAGAATAGTACCCTGAGGAAGGTCGAGCTGACTCTCGGACCTCAAGACCGCGATCTGAGCGTGTCCATGTCCATTGAGCTTAGCGTACCCGACCGGAACGAAGCCTCCGAAGCGCACGCATAAACTGCAAGACAGTCCAGAGAATAGACTGGAAATCATCTCGTATTCGCCTACTACAATTATTCCATACTTGAGAATCCATTTCCAGGTAGAGCGGGGGATCGTTCTACAGTGTAGATGGTCGTCTATGCCTGGCTGTCCCCTTCCGAAAGGAATCCCTCCTCCCTCTCCCCGCAAGAATGTCAATCGCCCATACGAGATGCCTCTCTCCTACTACAGAGCCGTCGTCCGTTCCCTCTTGGCCCTCTGCCGGGTCGTCGACGCACGGCAGATCTCTAAACGCGGGGCCGGCTGGAAAGCTCTCCTCAATACAAAATAGACCCTCTGCCCGCGTTTTAGCCGCTATTATACCACCCCAATAGGAGCGAGTGGTGAAGATATTTTCAATTACTGTTCATATGGAGTTTTTTCTAATCATGTAGACTGACCGAGCCCCGCGCATATGACAGTGACGTTGGACCGCGAGTTTCTAGTCAAAGTAATCAATGGAGGGATAGAGAGGAGCCCGGCTGTCGGCGTAACAAGATAGTCCGTAGACTGGCCATATCAATGGGCCATCGCCACCCGGTTCAGCTCATCCGAAGTCATTGAGGATAGCCATTGAGTGAGTGTGAACACGACCGTAAGGGCACCTACTCTCGACATGCATCTCCAAGTTCTTCTGGTCTCAGCTCTCGCCGGCGCAGCGACTGCTGCCTCCTGCCGCTGCGCGCGCGAGATGCTCCAGGAAGCCACGGATCAGTACGTCGAGGCACAAAAGAGCGGCGATATCAGCCTCATGCCGGCTGTCGCCCCGTCTCTCTTCTACAGCGAGAACAACGTTGAGATGGCACTCGAGGACGGCGTCATTACCCAGGCCCTGAACATCGACCACACCCGCAGTGTCCACGATACGAAGGCCTGTTCAACGTTTACCGAGATTGTCTCGGGTGATGAGGAGAATCCCTACACCACTGCCACGCGCATGATATTCAAGAGCGGCAAGGCGAGCACGATCGAATCTGTCGTCAGCAACCCCGGCGATTGGGCCTTCAACGCCACGGGGTACCTGTATTGGAATTCGCTTGAGGAGTGGGATCCCATCCCCGAGGACGAGAGGGACACGCGGGAGGTCATAAAGGCGGCTGGAGACGCCTATTTTAATCGGTTCAATGATACCTCGGTCGTGGTGCCATTTGGGACGCCATGCGCAAGGTTGGAGGGTGGTGCGTATACGGGAAGGGGGAATCTGACGGCGAATACATGCGATATTGGGGGTATGCCTTCAACGATTGTGGTGACGGATAGGAGGTACGTTGTTGATGAGACGATGGGGGTTGTGAACATCTTCTTGGGCTTTCCGGGACTGGACAGGTCTCAGGGACAGGATCCGATGCCGGATAGTCATATGTTTAGGGTTGAGAAGGGGAAGATACGGTACATTCATACCGTCTCGGCTTGCGTTGAAGACGGTTGCGGAATGGATGGTAATGGCCCTCTACGCCTTTAGGTCGGCTTAGGAAGAATAGCTCGGTTTGTGTATTGGCGAGCTCGTACTACATTACGATGGCTAAGGAGCTAGGACTGCTCATGGTTTGTCAGGACTAGGAAGCAGTTTTAAGTCTTCATCCTTGGATGCCTATACTTTTTACAATACTGTCTAGACACCTGATATGCATGGACACTCATATGCTTTATGAAGTTCCAAACGTAGATGCCGTTGCTACCTATGCGGGTTCTTTGTGACTGGCACCAATGCTAGCAAAGATCGCGCCAGTCGAGCTCTGTTCATGCCGCTCTCGCACATCCATTGATATGTTAGTTACATGTAATAGACGACTGCAGGACGGCTTGTATGTATTTCTCGGGGTCTCCTAATCCAAGGGCTTTTCGCGAGGGAGGTTGTCTCACAGCTAGACCCACCCATCATGAGGTAGTTGCTGCTGGTATAGATGTTTGAAAAGATGCAGGACCTTGCTCCCTCCCAAAGGATCGGCAGTCCGAACGCCCCCTTCGTGGGCGTGAACTCCACGCAATCCGTGATAGTTCCATCTCGATAGTTCAGCTTGCGAGTGCTGTCGGGTCGGAATTAGGACTGTTCATAACCATGAGAGTTGGGCATGGCGGCTCTCCAGGTCAAGGGTACGGTACCCGACGTGGATTTACAGTAGAGCCGGGGAGTTCGGCCCACAGAAAGAAAGATCAAGTGTCTAGGCCACGGTAGGGGAGTTCGGATCGCCCCCCTTCCTTCAGCACCTATATACGCGGGTCCCTTGCTTCCTTAAACTGACCCAACATATCGGAACGACGAGACGCAAATGAGCCTAACTTAATCTCGCTGCGGGTAACTACCTTGACGAGGTCTCCTCTGGGGATCCGAGATTGATCTTGTGTATATGGGCCTATTCCGCCTCCCACATCGAGCATTATCGGTTTTCACAATTTTATCAAATAGCGGGTTATCCTCGAACAGTAGGTGGCCTGGGTCGAGCAGATGTGTTCGGCTCCTGTTGAGAACAAAACAAGCGAGTGCTTTGGGCAATATCACAACGCGGACGGGCCCGATTGAAAGGAGTAAGTTCTGACTGATAGCCCCAGATACTTCAGGGTGCCATTGAGAGGCGGAAAGAACTGATGATAAATCACTTCGCATATTCCACCACCTGAAGGCTGGTTGAAAGATGGTTGGGATGGCGGATGAGGGTATATATGCTGCCAATACCTCGAAATCTCGATAGTAACTAACTTCCGCAGGAGCTTTGCGTTTTCCACAATCGTTTCGTTGGGTTAGATCCACGGGTTTTGCGGTTCATCCGGCCTTAATCAGCAAAACTATCATTTTGGGAACATCTTGTGACGAATGACTCGTCGGTTCCTGGTCATCCGATCGCTATCTTGGGCTACCTTCTACCCAACGAAAAAAAACTTCAACATCTTAGGCCTGCGGGCCTTAGCATAGTCGAGGTGATCACTTCAGTCGGCTCCAATCGAGGAATAAACTAGTAGAGAACAGACTACCCAAATGCTGACGGGAAAAGATGAAAAAAAGACCACGCCACTGTCGAGACTTTCTTCTCCTTGTTTCTGGTTTCTTGTTTCTTTTTCGTCTATTTTTGGTCACCATACTAAAGCCAACCATCCACCCGGATCTCGCTCTTTGCCCTCCCCCTTTCGTAGCGTCTTCCTCAAACGCCACATCCAGGGGAATTATGGAACCCAGTGTCAAGATGCTCTGTCTTTCATTCGATAAATCTGTGACAACCATTCCACGCAAGCTTCTCAAGTTAAAAAGAGATCGGAGCACTTCTGCCGAGGTCTGGAATTCCTTCTCTGGGTGGTGGGAAACGCCAGAAGAGACAGGAAGGCAGGAGAGAATGTGGCTGCCCGCTCTTACTTGGAGACCCGCTTCTCATAGTTTCCGGCAAGTAGGCAGGCGACTGACATTGACGGCGGGCGACCTCTCCGGGTGCCGTAACGTCTCCGCCCCTCCCTATGAATCCGGTCCTAAGGTCCATCCGCCGAATTTGTAAGTTCCTCCGGAGAACAAGTGCATCTACGGCAAGGTCGGACACCAGCTCGGCACTGGCCGAGTAAGCAAGAGTGTCCACTGAAAGAGAGGGGGATTCCGAATCGGGACATCATCGGTCGCCTAGATTCAGAATGGAGGAGGAACAGTGGTGGAGAGGAATTGCGCAAGCTTGAGAAGTTTTCACATAAGCTACTGAGAAGCTTTGCGCCACATCCAGGCTTCAATCCAGGGGCAAATGCGAAATCTCCCGATGGTCAGGGACGCCATCCCCCCCTCATGGAGAATAATGTTGGACGTCGAGCGCTTCAGAAGTTCTTCGTAAGAAATATCAAGTAAGGATTTGGTAAGGAGAGCACTGGAAACGCGGAGCTCTGTTTCCATTCCAAGGTTTAGCACGTTCGACCATTTCCAGAAAACCGGGCACACCTGAGACAAAAACGATGGCTGCCCTAAAAAGCAAGATGCTTTCGACTCCCACCTCGATGTTGAGGCGGCTCTTCGATGAGAACTACTGGCTTGTTTAGTCGGGTCATATTTTCATAGCGGAGAATAACCTCAGAGATGAATTCCCTCATCTGACGAAACCGAAGCCCAGATGTGGAAAGAGTCGGTGGAGAGTGGATCACCAACCCCCCATTATAGGGCTTATCCCTCCCGCCACGCACCCAGGAATCTGGGCAAGTCATTAACTTCGCAGGCAACAGGCAGGGGGCGTAGCAAATCGCAGGTTGCCAGCGAGGAATTTTTCTTCGTCACAGGTGGGACAGCATGGCCTGGTCCATCAGGTTTGGCCAGGCCACGCCCAAGTTGAGAGCCCCATTTGGCGTGACATGGTCGGGTTTGGAATGAAGGGGACATTGCGAAAACGAAAACTCTTCAAACAAGCTCACGGACGTGGTACCAGTGACAATGCTCCGAGCGGAATATCCCTCACCTCCCATCAGACAAGTACCTGCAGTCTAGATTGAAGTTTGCTGTTGAGGTTTGGTGTGCGTCGGTGACTATTCGGCTCCATAATCAAAGCTGCATCTGCCATTTGCCCTTTGCCGTTTGTCCCAACGTCCAGCATGGCTCGGAGGGAAGATTTCCATTTCTTACACTTGGGGATGTATGCGAGGACTAAAGTTTACGGTGCACGAGTTGCAGCGCAGCACGTCGATTCCTCTTCAGGCTAATTTCAGCCCAAGGATGTCCCTAATAATGTCCGTCCCTTGTCCGGTTCCTGGCGCTAAGCCGCAATGGAGCCGAGGAGGGCAGATCTGGCGGTTTTGATAGGCTGGGAAGGTTTCGTTTTGGAATTCTAAGTCACGTGATGTTGTTCAACCCGGTTGAGCTCCACTTGATCCACTCAATCAGAGGGCGGTGCCTGGCTCTTTCCCTGGTCCGAGTTAGCACGAAAAGCAGGTACTCAGGTACCTCGTACCACAGTCCTGCGTCCCTTCCATTTGCAGTTTGCACCCCGGAGAGAGAAAATAGAAAAGAGGAAGGGGCGGAGGCCTGGTACAGAATTGGTACACAGGTGGGTTCCTGCCTTCCCCGTGCACCGCATCGTCGTGTCGTTTCATCGTTCACCCCAGTTTTCTTGTTTCCTCCTTTCCTTCTCCATCCCAACTCTCTTTTTCTCGTTTCTGTCGATTCCTTCTCCACCCACGTCGATCTTTTATAAAAGGGCTCCTGTATCCAACTTCGTCTTGGCCCTCGATCACATTCATTTGATATCAACCAATTCAGAGAGACACACTCTGCCGTAAACGAGCGGCCGGCCACTCATTCTTTCCTTTTGAAAGACAATCCTTTCTTTCTCTTACTTTCTTTCTTGACTTCGTTCTTTGACGCGAGAAGCGCTTGTCGCACCCGTCCCGACTTGAGAAACCCTCTTTTTCAAACGAAGATTCACCAACATCTTTCAAGATACCCCAAATCAAACTTCTGTTCGTTTCTAAACCAACCAGCTTTTTTTCATCCTTCTTTGCACGGCCAAAATGAAGTCTGCTCCTTTCGCTTTCCTCGCCTCGGCGGCGCTTCCCGTCGTTCTCGCGCAGACCTCGAGCTCTGGCGCTATCTGGGCCACTCCGCACGAGAGCTACTCTTCCTCGGTCGGCGTCCTGGGTTGCAAGATCAACACCAACCGCGTTGCCTACTGGCCTGCTTCCATTGACTGCAACAACATCTGCATCAAGCTCACTTACGAGGGTCGCTCGGTCCACCTCCTCCGCATCGATCAGTCAGAGGGCGCGTACGACATCAGCTATGACGCGTGGAACTACCTCTCCACCGGCAACTCCGCGACTGAGGCTCCCACCACCGGCGGTCCCGTCGCTATGGACTACGAATTTGTTGACGCCCATGAGTGCTCCGACCTCATCCTCACCGACGATGGCAAACTTCCTCTCAGCGCGTCTAACAGCATGAACTACCTCGCCAGCTGTCTCGATCAGCCTAACAGCTGGGTCGCCAAGAACTACCAGCTCTACAATGTCCTCGATCCCATCTGCTCGTGGGGCTGTGATGAGAAGTGCACGCTCAACTGGCCCACCGCCAACCAGGCCGACTGCCCTAGCGGCCTCGGCACCCCCAAGGTTCTGACTGATGCGCCAGTTTACAACGTCCAGTACGGAAGCGGCAAGACTGTCCTGGCCTCTTCCGGCGAGGTCGTCAACGCTGCTGTGGCTAGCTCCGGCTCTTCCACCAACTTCGCTTCCAGTGGTGTCACATTCAGCCTGCCCGGTGGGGGCTCCAAGCCCGCCGAGGACAGCAATGCTAAGGCGCAGCCCGAGCCCGAGCCCGAAGCCCAGCCTTCTCAAGACATTAGCGCCGAATCCAGCCAGGCCGTTGAGACTCCTGCCGCGACTGAAACTGTGCGCTCTGCTAGCCCTACAGGCTTCACCACTCTTCCTGCTTCGGCCTCTGCCTCTGCTACCTCCTCCGAGTCTAGCTCCGACTCTAGCGCCGACTCCAGCTCGAGCTCTAGCTCCGGTTCCAGCTCCAGCTCCGGTTCCAGCTCCAGCTCCGGCTCTAGTTCTAGCCCCGGCTCTAGCTCTTCCTCGAGCTCTGGCTCTTCCAGCGCGTCCCCGTCTGGGTCTGGATCCGGATCTGGCTCTTCCTCATCCACCTCGTCACCTTCTTCATCAAACTCCCCGGTGACGGCAGCGCAGAGCGCCGGCCGTAGGCAGGTCATCATTCCCTTCTCACTCCTGCTGCCTATCCTTACCCTCGCCTGGCTCGGATGAACAAAGCCGATGAAACAAAAACATTTGTTTGGATTTTATGAACAAATTTCTTGTATATATATTTTTAGACTTTTCTTTCTATTTCTGTCTCATGGCTACCAACGACAGGCGTATGAGATGATTTTTTTCGTGGGACATTTTTATTTTTACCTTGGCGGGAAATCTGCCAAAAAAAAATAAGGCGCCGATTTTGAACGAGGACACTCTTTTGACGATACCAATATCAATTCACTCTTTGAACTTCACACTTGCATTTTTGACACTTTCCGAAACGGCTATACTGGCTTTGAGGTTGATGCGACAACGTGGGTGTAGAAACCAGGGTGTGAGACATTTGACTTTCATCAACCTTACGAGGAAACGTGGTGTAGTTGCAGCGCAGAAAACCGTTGGCATTCTGCAAGGCGCCTTGCAGGGTAAAGTGCACACATGTAGTTTTTTTTCTTCCTTTTTTGCTTGCTCTGGACTACGCTACTTACTTTTGGCGGGTTGTCTTGGAATTGGGGGCATCATTTGTGGGTTCACAGAGTTGGGTGGAAGTGAGGAGGGGTGAGCAGCGGTCACCAAAGTTCCTGATTGAAGGATTGGAAGTGCGTACATTAGGAACAGCGCGGACAGGGAAGTACGGGCGAGCAAGCAGCCACGTCGTGCAGTGCCAACGCAGAGGTGGCCGGGCCAAGGCAAGTCAGAGCGAGCGGTGGCCTTGGAATTTAGGTGTTTCGGAGATGATGAGCGGCCAGGCATTTCACCTTTGGTTGCCGTGCTTCATTCCGTGGAGGGGAAACTTGCTCGTCCAAGGAGCAAGAAGGCGCAAGAAGGCGCAGGTAGGTCAATGATAGATGTCCAAGTTGTCATCTGCCAGATTCTCGAAACTCGACAGATGAAGGCATCCCGTGATCTAAGTATAAGCGTGAGATGGCTTGGGGGGCGATGGATCAAGGGCTTGGCTTGTTGACCTCTTGATGTGTCGGCAGACAGCAAGTTCCTGCTCACTACTGACCCCAATTCTCGACTCTATCCATCATTTCCCACACAAGCTTATCGGCGGTCACAAGGATTGCGGGCAGGCCTCTCCTCTGCTCTCTCGGCACTCACGTGGAGGGGATGGGAAGCCACACTGCTTCGAAGGTTATTCACCTCGTCCACATCCTATCGTTTACACTACCGTTTTCAGCTTTCGGTTATTAAGGCCGCGTTTTACCCAACGTCGCACCCACCATTTTTCCCCCTTTCCGCGGTCTTCAAGTGCAGGACACCAAGTTAATTGAGGTAGTTCCGCATCGCTCCGCATACCTCGGAAGTGGCTGGTGAAGAAAGCCCTCACACCATCACATCCCCGTCCGTTGTGTTTGTCTTTCTCCAAACTTGCTTCTTTCTCTTTCCCTTTCTTTTCTTTTTTCAAGGGACCCGTTCGACAACAATGCCGAAAACCCATCCTTCGGACGTCCCCTATTAAAGAGCGGTCCAATCGGTTGGAACCTACCCATTCAACAACTCCGACGAGATGTCTGCCCTGACCAAGATCTAGTCTACATACCCACATGGGAGCTGAGCTAAAAAAGTTGGAAGTCCTGCTTCAACAATGGCTCCACTTTTGGTCAAGGGTTTTAAGTGCGTGCGTGAATCGGCAGCTAGAGGAGCACGAGGGATATTTGATCTACAAAGCAGGACGCACCTCGGTGAGGACGCGACCTTGCAGGAATTTTTTTAAAAATTTTCAGAGATGTCCAGCGCAAATCTTCCTTCTTTAGTACGGCGAGCTAAACTACCGACTGCAATCTCAAATTCTCAGTTCGGATAGATTTTGCCACTTTCGTTTCTCTCCGAGAATAACCTCCCCCCACGTTGCCTTATCATCAGACAGAAGTGGCCTAGTTTGGTTCTCTCCCTCTGATCAGGAGGACTACGATGAGCCCAGTCCGAGTGAGATTCATCTGATTCCGAACCTGCAAGCGGGTGTGTGAGACTGAGGGTGGGGAGTAGGAAAAAAAGGGGGGGGGGGGGAGTTGAGCCGCCAGGTCCTGC
>Ga0164243_10005465_pt1 | contig 19393 bp, 13 predicted proteins | sample OricompcompostOP_FD_108781 | JGI IMG/M metagenome (GOLD analysis project Ga0164243, IMG submission 108781) | Organic Plus compost microbial communities from Emeryville, California, USA - Original compost - Organic plus compost (OP) | ecosystem: Engineered > Solid waste > Mixed feedstock >... | reverse complement strand
CGTCGGTGGTGTAGAGGTGGAAGGCGAAGCGCAGCGCGCCGTCGCGGGCCGCGGCGCGGACCCCGGCCTCCTCCAGCGCGGTGACGGCGGCGTCCGGGTCGGGGTGGGCCACGCGGACGATCGGCGAGGGCAGGTCCGCGACGGACGGCTCCAGGCCGAGGTCCCGTACGCCCTCTCGGAAACGCCCGGACAGGCGGGTGGCGTGCGCATCCAGCTCGGCGGTGTCGTACCCGGAGAGCACGTCGAGCCCGGCCGCGGTGGCGATCCAGCACAGCCAGGCCGGCGGCTGGTCGAAGCGCCGGGCGTCGTCCCAGAGCGCGTACTCCGGTCCGTACAGCGAGCCGTCGGTGACCCCGCCGGGCGCGAGCGTCAGCGGCGGGATCGTGCCGCGGTGCTCCGGCCGTACGGCCAGGAACGCGGCACCGCGCGCGCCGAGCAGCCACTTGTAGGCGACCGCGCCGATGAAGTCCGCGCCGCAGTCGCGCAGGGTGGCGTCCACGCCGAACGACTGGCTGGCGTCGACGTGCACCAGCGCGCCGTGCCGGTGCGCGTGGTCGACGATCCGCGGCAGGTCGACGCGCAGCCCGTCGGCGGACTGCACGCTGGACACCGCGACCAGGTCCGTACCGTCGTCGATGGCCGCGCAGATCGCGTCGGTGGTGGCCGGGGCGGGCACCAGCCGGACCCGGTCCCGCCCGTGCAGCCAGGGCAGCAGGTTGGACCGGAACTCCTGCTCGGGGACGACCACGGAGGCGTCCGGGAAGGCCCGCGCGACGGTGCCGGCCGCGGCGACGTAGGAGGTCAGTACGGCGACGTCGCGCGGTTCGCGGCCGAGCATCCGGGCGACGTGCCCCCGGGCCCGCTCGGCGGCCTCGCTCCAGGCCTCCGACGACGCGGTCCCGGCCGCCCACGCCGCCACCTCCCGGCGCAGCGCCGCCACGGCGTGCGCGGGCGGCACCGCCTTCGACGCGGTGTCGAGGTAGGCGAGGTCCCCCAGATCGGGGAAGTCCCGCCGGACGCCGGCCAGGTCGCTCACGGCACGATCTCCACGTCCTCCGGCTTGCCGCTGTCCACCGACCGCAGGATCGCGTCGTTGACCGCCACGTTGCGCATCGCGGCGTCGGTCGGGACCGGGAACGGCGCCCCGTCCCGTACGTTCGCCACGAAGGCGCGGACCTCGGCGGCCAGGTCGCCGCGGATGCGGGCGTTGACCTCGGGCCAGTGCAGGGCGTCGGGGGTGGTCAGGCCCGCGTCGCCGTAGACGCGCAGGCCGTGGTCGCGGACGTCGACGGTCACCGTCCCCTCGGTGCCCATCACCTCCAGGCGGCCGTCGATGCCGACCGGGTCGTCGGAGCGGCGGGTCCAGCCGTTGAACAGCTCGCCGATGGTGCCGTCGTCCAGCTCGGCGACCGTGAAGATCGCGTCCTCCGACCGCACCCCGTGCGACGGCATCAGCTTGGACACCGACCGCGAGTACACCCGGGTGATCCGCCGCCCGGTCACCCACTGCATCGCGTCCACGTCGTGCACGCCCAGGTAGAACAGCACCGAGCTGGTCCCGGCCATGCGCAGCCCGATGTCGCGCGCCGCGATGCGCCCGGCGGTGACGTGCAGCGGCTCGCCGATGTCCCCGGCGGCCACCGCGGCCGCGGCCCCGGCGTAGCGCGGGTCGAAGCGCAGGATCTGGCCGACCATCACCCGCGTACCGCCCTCGTCGGCGGCCGCGGCGATCGCGCGGGCGCCCTCCAGGGTGTCGGCCATCGGCTTCTCCAGCAGCACCGGCCGCCCGGCCCGCAGGATCGTACGGGCCGGCGCCACGTGCGCGCGGTCCGGCACGGCCACGATGAACGCGTCGATGTCCTCCGACAGCGCGTCCTCCACCTCGGACAGGTGCCGCGTGCCCAGCTCCCCGGCACCGCGCCGCCCGGCGTCGGCGTCCCGGTCCACGATGGCGGTCAGCTCCGCCTCGGCCGACTCCGCGACGGTGCGCGCGTGCAGCATGCCCATGAACCCGGCGCCGACGACTGCGATCTTGGTGGTCACGATGCTCCTCCTGTCAGGGAACGGCCGGCCGCGTTACCGAACGCCAGCTCCATCACCTCTTCTTCGGACGCGCCGCGCGGCAGCTCACCGGCCACCCGCCCGGCGTGCATCACGTACACGCGGTCCGCCACGCCGAGCAGCTCCGGCAGCTCGCTCGACACCAGCAGCACCGCGATGCCCTGCGCCTTCAGCTCGGCGATCAGCGCGTGGATCTCCGCCTTGGCGCCCACGTCCACGCCGTTGGTCGGCTCGTCGAGCAGCAGCACCCGCGGCGCGGTGGCCAGCCAGCGGGCCAGCACGACCTTCTGCTGGTTCCCGCCGGACAGCACGCCGGTGGCCCGCTCGGGCTGCGGCGGCCGAATGGCCAGCCGCTCGATCGCGTCGCCGACCACCTGCGCGGCACCGCGCGGCACCAGCCCGCGCCGGCTGTGCCGCCGCAGCCAGGCCAGCGTGATGTTGTCCCGTACCGACATGGCCGGTACGACGCCCTCGCGCAGCCGGTCCTCCGGCACGTACGCCACGCCCGTACGGTTGGCCGCCGGCAGGTCACCGGACGGCAGCTCCGCGCCGTCCACCTTCACGACGCCCGCCGTACGCCTGGCCAGCCCGGCCGCGCACCGCAGCACCTCGCTGCGCCCGGACCCCATCAGCCCGGCGAGCCCGACGATCTCCCCGGCCCGTACGGTCAGCGACGCCTCCTTCAGCCGCCCGCCGTCGGTGACGCCGGACAGCTCGAGCAGGGCGTCCCCGGGCGTCGCCGGAGAGTGCGGGAACACCGAGGAGACCTGCCGGCCGACCATCATGGCGATCAGCGCCGACTGGTCCACCTCGGTCAGGTCCGCCTCGCCGACCATCGCGCCGTCGCGCAGCACCACCGCGCGCCGGGCGAGCTGGAAGACCTCCTCCATGCGGTGCGAGATGTACAGCACCGCGACGTCGCGCTCGGTCAGCGTGCGGACCAGCGCGTACAGCCGCTCCCGCTCCCGGTTGGACAGCGCGGACGTCGGCTCGTCCATGATCACCAGCCAGGCGTCGTCCAGCATCGCCTTGGCCACCTCGACGAGCTGCCGCTCGCCGACCGGCAGCCCGGCCAGCGGCGCGTCGAGGTCCACGTCCAGGTCCAGGTCGCGCAGCACCCGCCCGGCATCCGTGCGCATGTGCCGCCGGCGCAGCACGCCGAACCGGGTGGGCTCCCGGCCGAGGAACAGGTTCTCCAGCACGCTGAGGTCCGGGACCAGGCTGAAGTGCTGGTGGATCACCGACACCCCGGCGGCGCGCGCGTCGTCGGCGGACCGCAGCCGTACGGGTGAGCCGTCGAGCAGCAGCCGCCCCTCGTCCGGCTCGTGCGCCCCGGCCAGCACCTTGACCAGCGTGGACTTCCCGGCGCCGTTCTCCCCGACGAGCGCCACGACCTCCCCGGAGGCGACCGGGAACGACACGTCGTGCAGCGCCCGCACCCCTGGGAACGACTTCCCGACCGCGTCAAGCTCCAGTCTCCGCGGACCGGACCGGCCCCGTACGGACGCGGCGCGCCCCCCTCCGGCGCGCCGCGCCCGGGCGGCCAGCTCGGCGAGCTCCCGCCGCTGGGTGAGCAGCACCGCCGCGATGACCAGCGCGCCGCTGATCACGTACATGGTCTGCTGCGGGACCTCCATGAACGACAGGCCGGAGTTGACCACGCCCACGAAGATCGCGCCGAGCATGGTGTCGCCCACCGACCCGGACCCGCCGGACAGCTTCGCACCGCCCACCACGGCCGCGGTGATGGCCGCGAACTCCAGGCCCTGCCCGGCCAGCGGCTGCGCGGACCCGACCCGGCCGATCATCAGCACCGCGCCGAACCCGGCCGACGCGCCGGCCAGCACGTACGTGGACAGCTGCACCGTACGGGCGGGCACCAGCGACGCGCGGGCCGCCTCCAGGTTGCCGCCGACCGCGTAGACCCAGCGCCCGTACAGCGTGCGGCGCAGCACGAACATCCAGGCCAGCATCAGCACCACCGCGGTGATCACCGAGCTGGGCACCGGCCCGACGTAGCTGCCGCCGGGCATCAGCATGGCCACGCTGTCCACGGTGATCGACGACGCGCCGGACAGCGCCAGCGCGGCGCCCGCGCCGAACGCCATCGTGCCGAGCGTGGCGATCAGCGGGCTGACCCGCAGCAGGCCGATGAGCACGCCGTTCAGCGCGCCGATCAGCGCCCCGCAGACCACGCACGCGGCCATCGCCAGCGGCGCCGGCCACCCGGACGTGAGCAGCAGCGCCCCGGCGATGCCGGACACCGACAGCGTCGAGCCGACCGAGATGTCGATGCCGCGCGCGATGATCACCGCGGTGATCGCGAACGCCACGACGGCGGTGACGGCGATCTGCTGGCCGATGTCGAGGAAGCCGGTGACGCTGAGGAACCCCGGCCGCAGCACGCCGAAGACGCCGACGGTGGCGATGACGAGCAGGAGCAGCGGACTGCGCCGCCAGATCACGGACATGGCCTCTCCTACGGCTTGCCGACGGTCATCGCGGAGTCGGGCTTCTGCGGGCCGAACTCGCCGCGGTAGCCCATGCCGAGCCGGGTGGCCTTGCGCGGCGTGACGTACGGGAACGTCAGGCCGCGGGTCTTCAGCCGCGCGGCGGTGGCGTCGGTGGTGATGAAGTACGACGGCAGGTACAGGTCGCGCGGCAGCTTCGCCTTCTTGGCCAGCCGCGCGCCGACCGCCACGTTCCAGTAGCCGACGCGCTGGGACCCGGTGAGCACGTCGATGACCATGGAGCCGTCGTCGAGCAGCGGGTACATGTCCGGTTCGCCGTCGTGCCCGGCGATGCGCAGGCCGGGGCGGCTGAGCGACCCGGCGGTGGACTTCGCGGCCAGGCACAGCGGGTCGCTGATGCAGGCCACCATGTCCAGCTTCGGGTGCGTGGTCATCCAGGTGACCGTGGTGTTGGACGCCTTGCGCGCGTCGAACGCGGTCGGCTGGACGGACACCAGCCTCACGCCGGGGTAGTACCTCGCCAGCGTGTCGCGGAACGCCTTCTCCCGTACGTCGGACACGTAGTTGCCGCGCGCGCCGACCAGCAGCGCCACCTCGCCGTGCCCGCCGAGCTGCGCGCCGGTCGCGCGGGCGACCATGGCCATGTTGTCGGCGTCGCGGTACAGCGTGCTGTAGTTCCCGTCGGCCTGCACCTTGTTGCCCATGGTGACCACCGGGATGCCGGCGCGGGTGGCGCGGGCGATCACCGGGCGCAGCGCGTTCTTGTCCAGCGGGTCGATGAGGATCGCGCTGACCCGCTGGTTGATGAAGTTCTGGATGGTCGAGACCTGTTTCTCGACGCTGCCCTCGGCGCTCTGCCAGGTCGCCGTGACGCCGTAGTCCCGCGCGGCCTTGTCCCCGGCGGTGCGCATGCCGACGAAGAAGGACGAGGTCAGGTCGATGGCCGAGACGCCGATCACCGGCTTGCCGTGCGCGGCGACCGGCGTGCTGTCCGCGGACGTCGTCCCGCCCGGCGGGGTCATCGAGCAGGCCGCGGTCAGCCCGGCCAGGCCGAGCGCCAGCGGGACCGCGAGCCATCGTCTCCGCGTCCGTCTACGCACGTCACGCCGCATGACGTCTCCTCACGAGCCGGGGGTTCTCGTTTTTGGAAGTTGATTTCAGAGACTAGACAGGAAATGGAATGATGTGTCAAGACTTGAACCGGACATGGGCGTCGAAACAGGAGGAGCCTGGATGGGATCACCGGTGCTGGATCTGACCGCCGAGCTCGTGGCGATCGATTCGCAGAACCCCGGTGTCGGAGAGAAGCGGCTGGCCTGGTTCGTCGCCGACTACGCCAAGGAGCGCGGGCTGCCCGCCAAGGTGGTGGAGACCGCGCCCGGCCGGTGCAACGTCCTGGTCACCGTGGACGCCGGCGCCGGGCCGCACCTCGCCCTGTCCGGGCACCTGGACACCAAGCCGATCGGCGAGGCGCTCGACGAGTGGCGCACCCCGCCGCTGGAGCTGACCGTCGACGGCGGCCTGGCGTACGGGCTCGGCTCCTCGGACATGAAGGGCGCGGTCGCGGCGATCCTGCGCGCGGCCGAGACGTGGTCGCGTACGGCGCGCGGCGGGCGGCTGTCGCTGCTGCTCACCGCGGACGAGGAGGCCGGCAGCGACCACGGCGCGAAGGCGCTGGCCGCCGACGGCCTGGTGGACGCGGACGCCATCGTGATCTGCGAGCCGTCCGGGGTGCGCGACCCGTGGGAGGCGCTGTACGTGATCTCCCGCGGGATCTGCTGCTTCGAGGTGGTGATCCGCGGGCGGCAGGGGCACAGCGGGCTGTCCGAGCGGCTGCCGACCAGCGCGACCGTGGCCGCCGCGCGGGCGGTGACCGCCCTGGCCGGGTTCACGCCGAGCGTGGTGCGGCCGCCGTCCATCGACTGCGCGCCCACGGTGAACCCGGCCGTACGGATGTCCGGGGGCGTGTTCTACGGCGTGCATCCGGGCGACGCCGTGGTGGCCACCGACATCCGGCTGATCCCCGGCATGGACCGCGACCTGCTGGACCGGGAGCTGCGCGCGCTGCTGGCCGCCGCGCTGCCCGACGACGTGGACTGGGCGATCCGGTACGCCGACGGGTCGCTCGGCTGGATGCCGCCGGTGGAGATCGCGCCCGGCCATCCCGTGGTCACCGCCGCGCAGGCCGCGTGCCGCGACGTGCTCGGCGCGGAGCTGCCGCTGGGCGCGTACCCGGGCGGTACGGACGCCACGCACTTCACCGACCTGGGCGGTACGCCGTCGGTCGCCGCGCTCGGGCCCGGCTGGCTGTCGGTCGCGCACGGGCCGAACGAGTGCGTCGGCGTCGAGCAGCTCGACCAGGCGGAGGAGCTGTACGCGCGGCTCGCGCACATTTACCTCGACGGGGCAGCAGAATGAGACGGTCATGACTCACGAGGAGCCCCGTTCGGGGCAGGCCCGCAATCTGGTCCGCGCGTTCGCGCTGCTGGACATCCTCGCCGAGGCGCCCGAAGGCCGTACGCTCGCCGACCTGGCCGCGGCCGCCGCGCTGCCCGAGCCCACGTGCCACCGGCTGCTCACCGTGCTGGCCGACCTCAACGTGGCCCGCGTGGGCGATGCCGGCCGCTGGCGCATCGGCCGGCACTGCCTGGAGCTGGGCGCCGCGTACCTCGACTCCGTGGAGATCCGTACGGAGGCGCGGGACCTGATGAGGCGGCTCACCGAGGAGACGGGGGAGACCTGCGCGCTCGGCGTCCTCGACGAGGACCGGGTGGTGTACGTCGAGAAGTTCGACAGCCCGCATCCGGTGCGCATGCATTCGGGCATCGGGCGCAGCAACCCCGCGGCGACCAGCTCGCTCGGGCGGGCGATCCTGGCGTGGTCGCCGGAGCACGTGCTGTCCGCGGTGCTGAAGGCGGGCATCCCGCGGCGCACGGACCACACGCTGACGTCCGAGGCCGACCTGCTGGCCGAGCTGCGCCGCTGCCGGGAGCGCGGCTACAGCGTCGACGACGTCGAGAACGAGCCCGGCATCCGCGCGGTCGGCGCCCCCGTCCTGGACTACCGCGGCGGCCCGGTGGCGGCCCTGTCGGTCGCGGGCCCCGAACAGCGCATCCCGAAGACCCGCCTCCCCGACCTGGGCCGGGCCACCGCCCAGGCCGCCGCCGAACTGTCCACCCGCCTCGGCTACTCACCGTCCCGGGCCCGCTGACCCCCGTCCGCGGTACGCCGCGCACGTCACGTGCCGTTTCGGCTCGTGGGCGACCTCGATCCGGGCGAAGCCGGTGGGCGTACCGCCGGGGGAGTACGTACGGCCGCAGCGCCGGAGCCGGGTCACGCCGCGTCGAGCCGGGACGCCACCCGGCGGCGTACGTCCTCCGGGGCGAACGACGCCGCGAGTGCCGCCCGGTTGCTCCGTACCAGGTCCTCGCGGGTCCACCCGAACGTGTCCCGCAGCCGCGCGTACTCTTCGCCGAGCGTGACGTCGGTGACCGCCCGCGCGTCGGTGCTGATCCCGACCGGCACGCCCGCGCGGAACAGCCGGTCCACCGGGTGCGCGGCCAGGCTCGGCACCGCGCGGGTCTGCACGTTCGACGACGGGCAGATCTCCAGCAGCACCCGCTCGTCGCGCAGCCGCGCCACCAGCGCCGGGTCCTCCACCGACCGCACGCCGTGCCCGATCCGCCGCGTCCCGGTCGAGTCCAGCGCCTCCCGTACGTTCTCCGGCCCGGCGGCCTCCCCGGCGTGCACGGTGATGCCCAGCCCGGCCTCCCGTACGTGCGCGAACGCCGGAACGTGCGGCGCCAGCGGGTACCCGGCCTCGTCCCCGGCGACGTCGAGCGCGTACACCGGCCCGCCGTGCCGCGTCACCAGCCGCGCGGTGGCCATGCTCTGCTCCGCGCCGAAGTGCCGCATCGTGCAGAGGATCAGCCCGGCCTCCACCCCGGTCGCCGCGGCCTGCCGCGCCGTCTCCTCGGCCACGCACGCCACCACCGCTTCCGGCGCCAGCCCCTCCTCGGTGTGCAGGAGCGGGGCGAACCGCAGCTCGGCGTAGGCCACCCCGTCCGCCGCGAGCTGCCCGAACGCGTCCCGCACCGCGATCCGCAGCGCCCGCTCGGACTGCAGCAGCGCCCGGTACCCGACCGTGTAGGTCAGGAAGTCGGCCAGCGACGCGCACACCGGCGGCCCGACGAACTCCGCCGCGTACCGCGCGGCGCTCACCCCGGGATCGATCTCCCATACGGCCGCGTAGCTCAGGTCGCAGTCCAGATGGTTGTGCAGCTCCACCTTCGGCACGTCGATCACACCGGCATCCTGCCGGAGCGGGTCACGCCTCCGCCAGCGCGCGGAACGCGGCCTTGGGCGTCCACGTACCGTCGGCGTGCGCGCGCACCACGCCGTACGAGGCCAGGTCGAGGTCGCCGGGGAAGTTGTAGCCGGCGAAGGTGAACCAGAAGGCGCGGTCCACGCCCTCCTCCTCATACACCGGGAGCACCTCGCGCAGGTACCGGACCTGCTCCTGCTCGTCGCGCTCGTACGCCCCGTCGAGCCGCCCCTCGGCCGGCGGCCCGTCGAAGATCATCCAGCCCCGCGCGCCGCGGTCGGCGGCACCGCGGTACGTGCAGCAGCCGAACTCGGTGACCGCGACCGGCTTGCCGTGCCGGTGCAGGTCCCGGATCTCCGCGCGGAACCGGCCGGCGTTGTGCGCGGCGCGGTACGCGTCCGCCCCGACGTAGTCGAAGCCGGTCCAGTCCACTCGCTCGTGCGGCAGGGAGGCGTAGGTGACCGGCCCGCCGAACTCCGTCCGTACGGTGGCCAGCGCCGCGCCCAGGAACGCGTTGAGCGGCCCCGCGACCGCGGTGACATTGGCGCGGGTGAGCCCGTCGATCCGGGCGAACAGGTCGTCGCCGGGCAGGAACCCGCGGGCGAAGACGCTCAGCTCGGCGCCCGCGACGAACACGACCCGCGCCCCGGTCCGCCGTACCTCCTCGGCCCGCCGGGCGCAGTCGGCGAACAGCGGTATCAGCCGGTCCGGCGGCAGCTCGCAGGGGAACGGCGCGAACCACACCTCGAGCCCGGCCTCGGCCGCGCACCGCGCGGCCACCGACAGCCGCTCCGGGTCACCGCCGGTCACCCGTACGGCCGCGCAGCGCAGCTCCTCGGCGATGACCCGCATGTCCCGCCGTACGGTCTCCGGGTCGAACGCGGTCCGCGTGGGCCGCCCGGCCGGCCACGCGCCGGTGTCGTAGTTGATGCCTTTTCCGTGCATGCGTCCGTCGTACCGGGCGGCGGCCGCGCGCACCCGTGACGGACGTCAGGGGAGATGCACGTAGTCGTAGTCGAACGGCTTGCCGTTGATGCCGTTGCGCGGCGGCGCCAGCCAGGCGGCGATCTTGCCGCGCTGGTACACCGGCTGCATCAGCGACCGGATGTGCGTCTTGTCCACGTCGGTGGGCAGCCACCGGCCCTGCTCGCGCGCCCACTCCTCGGCGCTCAGCACCCGCCCGTCCGGCGTGGCCTCGATCGAGGCGAACGCGCCGACCTTGCGGTTGAACGCGACGCTCGGCAGGTACAGCCGCTGCGGCAGCCCGGCCTTCTCCAGGATGCGGTTCCACCGGTTGACCCCGGACTGGCAGTCGGAGATGTACTCGCGCCGCAGGTCGGTGTTCAGCCCGACCAGCGCGGACACCTCCTGCTGCCCGATGTCCCCGTCGACCAGCGCGTCCACCATGATCGCGTCGTCGGTGAGCTGGTGGTCGTCCTTGCGGCGGCCCTCCAGCCAGCGGCCCTTCAGCCCGGCGGTGTAGTAGTTCGCCACGTTGGACGACGTCTCGCCGCCGAACAGGTCGAGCGACACCGAGTAGTGGAAGTTCAGGTACTTCTGGATGACGTTCAGCGGGATGCCGCCGTGCGGCCCGGCGTCGTCGGTGTCGTTCTCCACCATCAGCTGGGCGGTGCGCTCCACCACGCGGTCGATGCCGGTGGTGCCCACCATCATGTGGTGCGCCTCCTCCTTCAGCATGAACTCACACGTCCGCGACAGCGGGTCGAAGCCGGACTCCTTCAGCGTGCCCAGCTGGTACTTGCCGTCGCGGTCGGTGAAGTAGGTGAACATGAAGAACGACAGCCAGTCCGGCGTCTCCTCGTTGAAGGCGCCGAGGATGCGCGGGGACTCCTCGCTGCCGGAGTTGCGGTGCAGCAGCTCCTCGGCCTCCTCGCGGCCCTCCCGCCCGAAGTACGCGTGCAGCAGGTACACCATGGCCCACAGGTGCCGGCCCTCTTCGACGTTGACCTGGAAGAGGTTGCGCAGGTCGTACAGGCTGGGCGCGGTGGCGCCGAGGTTGCGCTGCTGCTCCACCGACGCCGGCTCGGTGTCGCCCTGGATGACGATGAGCCGCTGCAGGTCGGCGCGGTACTCCCCGGGCACCTTCTGCCAGGCCGGCTCGCCCTTGTGCTCGCCGAAGCCGATGGTCCGGTCCGGGTCGCGCTCGGCCAGGAAGATGCCCCAGCGGTAGTCGCGCATGGCGACGTGCCCGAAGTGCGCCCAGCCCTCGCGGCCGACGTTGACCGCCGTGCGCAGGTACACGTCCTGCGTGGGCAGCGCCGGGCCCATCGACTCCCACCAGTTGATGAAGTTCGGCTGCCAGGACTCCAGCGCGCGCTGCAGCCGGCGGTCCTCGTGCAGCTCGACGTTGTTCGGGATCTTCTCCGAGTAGTCGGCCGGGGTGCTCATCGTCAGACTCGCTTTCGGTCGAAGTCGGCCCGCTTGCCGGTGCCGTACCTGCGCAGCGCGCCGTCCGGGCCGGACGCGTTGGGGCGCGTGAAGATCCAGTTCTGCCAGGCCGTGAGCCGCCCGAAGATCTTGGTCTCCATCGTCTCCGGGCCGGCGAAGCGGTGGTTGGCCTCCATGCCGGTCAGCGCGTCGGGGGAGAACCCGGCCCGCTCCTCGACGGCGATCCGGACCTCCTCGTCCCAGTCGATGTCGTCGGGCGCGAAGGTGACCAGGCCGAGCCGCTCGGCGTCCTCGGCTTCCAGCGGCTTGCCGGCGGCCTCCCGTACGGCGGCCAGGCCCTCGTCGTCGCCGTAGAAGCGGGCGGCCAGCCGGGACAGGCCGTTGCCCATGGGCAACGGCCCGAGGTTCATCGCGTCGACGGTGACCGTGGCGGGCTCGGCGTCCGGGTCGATCTCCTCGAACACGCCGGCCAGCTGGTACACGCGGTCGGCGGCCAGCGCGAGCTCCAGCAGCGACCCGGCGAAGCAGGACCCGGGCTCGATCAGCGCGATGAGGCTGCGGCTGGTGACGTCAAGCCGCTTCAGCGTGCGCTTGAGGTACAGCGTGATCTCGCGGCACAGCCAGTCGCCGGCGTGGTCCAGCAGCAGCCGGTCGTACGCCAGCACGCGGGCCGCGTCGCCGCGGGTGCGCAGCAGCCAGGTGCCCAGCTCGGGCTCGTTGGTGCGCAGGTCGAGGATCAGGTCGTCCAGCTCGCGGGTCATGGCCAGCGTCCAGAAGTCCGCGCCCCACGCCTGCACGCCGACGGCGTCGCCCGGCGGGTCGTCGGCCGGGCCGGTGACGGTGATCTCCGCGGTCCCGGCCGCGCGGTCCAGCGTGGCCGCGACGTACCGGTACGTCACCGCGTCGTCCGTACGCGTCTTGTCCAGCGGGGTCAGCGCGATCCCGGAGGAGTCGTACGGCCGGTCCGAGCGCTCGGCCAGCTCGGCGGCGCGCTCGGCGACGGTGGCGTCCCACGCGCCGCGCGGCACGGCCTCGTCCACCAGCCGCCAGGCCACCGCCTTCTTCCCGGCCAGGCCCTCGGCCTTGGTGGCGAAGTGGTCGGCCCGGTCGCGGCGCACGTGCCGCTTGTCGGTCACCCGGGTCAGCCCGCCGGTGCCGGGCAGCACGCCGAGCAGCGGCAGCTCCGGCAGCGACACCGCCGAGGAGCGGTCGTCGACCAGCATGATGTGATCGCACGCCAGCGCCAGCTCGTACCCGCCGCCGGACGCCGTGCCGTTCACCGCGGCCAGGTACGTCTGCCCGGAGTGCTCCGTGGCGTCCTCGATGCCGTTGCGGGTCTCGTTGGTGAACTTGCAGAAGTTCACCTTCCACTCGTGCGGCGAGGCGGCCAGCATGCGGATGTTCGCGCCCGCGCAGAACACCTTGTCCTTGCCGCTGGTCAGCACGACCGTGCGCACCTCGGGGTGCTCGAAGCGCAGCCGCTGCACCGCGTCGTACAGCTCGATGTCCACGCCCAGGTCATAGGAGTTGAGCTTCAGCTCATAACCGGGGACCAGGCCGCCCTGCTCGTCCACGTCCATCGTCAGGGTGGCCACCGGGCCGTCGACGTCCAGCGTCCAGTGGCGGTAGGCCGCGGGCTCCACCCGGAACTCCACGTGCGCCATCGCGTTCATTCCCCCATATTCCACTTACTGCCGCCTAAGCGTCAAGAGTTTGTAGCATATTCGCGGCGAGCTCCCGTACGGCGAACCGGCGCAGCTTGCCGGTCGGCGTGGTCGGCAGCTCGTCCACGAACAGCACCTCGCGGGGCCGCTTGAACGACGCGAGACCGGCCCGGCAGAACGCGATCAGCTCCTCCGCGCCGGCCGTCGCCCCCTCGGCCGGCACCACGCAGGCGACCGGTTTGTCCAGGCCGTCGGCGTCCGGCATGCCGACGACCGCGGCCATCGCCACCGCCGGGTGCTCGAGCAGCCGCGCCTCCACCTCGGCCGGCGACACCCAGATCCCGCCGACCTTGAGCATGTCGCCGGTCCGGCCCAGGCAGGTGTAGTAGCCGAGGTCGTCCATCACGTACGTGTCGCCGGTGCGCAGCCACTCGCCCTGGAACACCTGCCGGGTGGCGTCCGTACGGCACCAGTAGCCGGTGGCGATCGACGCGCCCTTGACCAGCAGCGACCCCGGGCGGCCCGGTTCGACGTCCCGCCCGTCGCCGTCGACCAGGCGCAGCTCGTAACCGGGCACCGGGACGCCGGTGGTGCCCGGCCGCACCTCGCCCGGGCGGTTGGACAAGAAGATGTGCAGGCACTCGGTGGAGCCGATGCCGTCGATGATCTCCACGCCGTACTTCGCGGTGAACGCCCGGCACAGCTCGGCCGGCAGCGGCTCGCCGGCCGACACGGCCTGCCGTACGGAGGAGAACACCGCGGGGTCCAGGTCGGCGCGCAGCAGCGCGGCGTAGAACGTCGGGACCGCGAAGAACAGCGTCGGCCGGTACGTGACCAGGCGCTCGGCGACCGAGGCCGGCGTGGGCGGGTCGGGGTCGAGGATCGTGGTGGCGCCGGTGGCCAGCGGGAAGAACAGCGAGTTGCCGATGCCGTAGGCGAAGAACAGCTTGGCCACGGAGTAGCAGCGGTCCTCCGGGGTGATGCCGAGGACCTGGCGGCCGTACCCCTCGACCACGTGCGCGATGTTGGCGTGCCGGTGGACCGCGCCCTTGGGCGTGCCGGTGGTGCCGGAGGTGTACAGCCACAGCGCGGTGGAGTCGGGGGAGGTGGCGTACGGCTCGGCGGGCGTGCCGTTGCGGCGGCCCTGCTCGACCAGGTCGGCGAACCGTACGGGGCGGCCGTCCAGCGGCGCGGACCCGTCGACCACCACGTGGGTGAGCCCGGGGGTGCGCGCGGCCGCCTGCGCGCCGGTCTCCGCGTAGCGGTCGCTGAGCAGCAGGATCCGCGCCCGGGAGTCGGCCAGCAGCGCGGCCAGCTCGCCGCCGGTCAGCATGGTGGACACCGGCACCGGGACGGCGCCGAGCCGCATCGCGCCGAGGATCGCGGCCACCATGGCCGGGCCGTCGGCCATGAACAGCACCACGCGCTCCTCCGGGCGCAGGCCGAGCGCGCGCAGGCCCGCGGCCACGTGGCGGACGCGTTCGGCCAGGTCGGCGTACGTGAGGTCGCCGCCGGGGCCGGTGATCGCGAGCCGCCCCGCGGTCGCCGCGTCGTCGGCGGGCCGCAGCAGGTAGTCGCTCGCGCTGAACGTCGGGACGGCCATACGGAACTCCCTCCGCCAGGAACCGTGTCCACATGCTCTACAGGTCACAGACGCATGTCAATGCGCTTGTGGAATGATTGGGACGATAGTGTCTCCGGGCCACCCGGACGAGGAGTACGCGCATGACGGCAGAGAGCGAGGCGGTCGCGGCCGGCCCGGAGTTCCGGCGGCGCCGGGAGCTCGGCGCGGCCAGCGCGCGCTCGCTGCTGCTCACCGTCCTGGGCGAGTTCGTGCTCCCGGCCGGGCGCCCGGTGTGGACGGCGGCGTTCCTGCACGCGCTCGGGCTGGTCGGCGTGGAGGAGAAGGCCGTACGGCAGGCGCTGGCGCGCAGCGCCGGTGAGGGCTGGATCGCCGGCGAGCGGCACGGCCGGCGCACCGCCTGGCGCCTGACGGCCGCGGGGGAGCGGCTGCTGACCGACGGCACCGAGCGCATCTACGGCTTCGGCGACCCGCCCGCGGACTGGGCCGGGGAGTGGCTGATGATCCTGGCCAGCGTGCCGGAGTCGGACCGGCGGCTGCGGCACCTGCTGCGTACCCGGCTGGCCTGGAACGGCCTGGGCAACCTGTCGCCCGGCGTGTGGGTCAGCCCGCACCCGGAGCGTGAGCCGCAGGTCCGCGAGGTGCTGGCGGAGATCGGCGTCGCGGAGACCGCCACCCGGTTCACCGGCCGGCTGCACAGCCTCGACGAGGCGCGGCGCGTCGCCCGGCAGGCGTGGGACCTCGGCGAGATCGCCGCCGCGTACGAGGACTTCCTGGCCGCCGTGGAGAGCCTGCGCCCCGAGGACGACGCCGCCACGTTCGCCGCCCTCACCCGCCTCGTCCAGGAGTGGCGCCGCTTCCCGTTCCTCGACCCGGCCCTGCCCGCCGAGCTGCTGCCCCACGACTGGACCGGCTGGCGCGCCCGCGAGCTGTTCCACGCCCGCCACGACGCCTGGCGCCCCGCCGCCGACCGCTTCTGGACGGCCCTCACCGCGGAGTAGCCCGCCCTATCATTGCCGGGTGTCCACGGCAGAGGACTACGCCCGGTTCGCCGGGCAGGAGGCGCGCGGCGTGTCGCCCGCCTACGAGCGCCTGGCCGCCGCCGTGGCCCGCGACGGCGCCCTGATCGCGCTCATCGACACGCTCCCGCCGCGCAGACGCCAGCCCAACCTGCTGTTCAGCGTCGTACGGCTGCTCGGCGGCCCGGTCACCGACCCGCTCGCGTTCTGCGAGTACCTCCTGGCGCACTGGCCCGCGATCGCGGCCCAGATGCGCGAACGGTCCACCCAGACCAACGAGGCCGGCCGCTGCGCGGTGCTGCTGCCCGTCCTGGCCGCCCTCCCGCAACCGCTCGCGCTGCTGGAGGTCGGCGCCTCGGCGGGCCTCTGCCTGTACCCCGACCGGTACGCCTACCGCTACGGCGACCGCACCCTCGGCACCGGCGAGCCGGTGCTCGACTGCGACCTCACCGGCACCGCGCCACCGGACCGCCGCCCCGAGGTGGTCTGGCGCGCCGGCCTGGACCTGAACCCGCTCGACGTCACCGACCCCGCGGACCTCGCCTGGCTGGACGCGCTGATCTGGCCTGAGCACGCGCACCGCCGCGCCCGCCTGCACGCAGCCGCGGCCATCGCCGCCGCCGACCCGCCCCTCCTCGTCCGCGGCGACCTGGTCGACGACCTCGCCGCGCTGGCCGCCCGCGCGCCCGCCGGGGCGACGCTCGTCGTCTTCCACACCTCCGTCCTGTACTACGTGGCGCCCGAGCGGCGGCGCGCGTTCGCCCGGCAGGTCCAGGCACTGCCCGCCCGCTGGCTGTCCAACGACGCCCCGGACGTGCTCCCGTACGACGGCCTGCCCGCGTGCCCACCCGGCGGCCTGCACAACGTCCTGGCCCTCGACGGCCGCCCGCTCGCCTGGACCCGCCCGCACGGGCAGGGCCTCACCTGGTTCGGCTGAGCGCGGGGTCAGCCGTACGACGGACCCTCGGGCGCGATGTTGTGCTGCGCGCCGAGCAGGTTGGCCGGGTCCACCCGGGCCTTCAGCGCCCGCAGCCGGGCGTGGTCGGCGGCCGTGTACGCCTGCGCCGTACGGTCCAGGTCGCGCAGGAAGTTCAGGAACGACCGGCCGGTGCCGAGCCCGGCGACGGCGTCCAGGGTCTGCGGCGGCCCGGCCGCGGTCACGGAGAACGGCGCGTCGCGGTGCCCGGCGGGCCCGCCGCCGGCGGTCCGGGACGGCGCGCCGCCCCAGAACCGCACCTCGATCCGCGCCGGCTCCTCCCGGGTGCCGCGCTCGGCCGCGCCGGCCAGGACGGCGATCTCCTCCGCGCCCAGCCGGTCCGGCAGCTCGAACGCCAGCGGCGGGGTGCCGCCGAGCGTCGCGGCCTGCGCGTACGGGACGGGCGCGACCGTGTCGCGGGTGGCCGTCCGGGATCCGGGCAGCACCGCGGCGAGCGCCCGGCGGGCGGCGGCCGGCGCCGCCGTCGACACGGCCTGCACGGTGACCGTGGGCGGCGCGGCCGCGTCGGCCCGTTCGAGCACCACCATCGCGGTCAGGTGGTCGGGCGGGTCCTGGGCGGCGAAGGCGGCCAGGACGTCGCGGGCGCACGGCCACGGATAACCGATCTCACCGGCGGTGACCGTGGCCACCGGGGCCAGCCGGATCTCCAGCCGGTGCACCAGCGCCAGGTTGGCGCCGGCGCCGCGCAGCCCCCAGAACAGGTCCGGGTCGCCGCTCGCGGTGAGGGCCACCGGCGTGCAGTCGGCCAGCAGGCCGTCGGCGCGCACCACGTTGTCGGCCGTGTACCCGTACTGCCGGGACAGCCAGCCGACGCCGCCGCCGAGCGTGAACCCGGTGACGCCCACGTCGAGGGCGTTGCCGCACAGCGGCGCGAGCCCGTACGGCGCGGCCGCGGCCAGCACGTCGCCCCACCGCGCGCCGGGGCCGACCGTCACCGTACGGCGGTCCGGGGCGACCTGGACATCGGCCAGATGGCCGGTGTCCAGCACGATCCGGCCGACGGGGGTGCGGAGCTGGCCGTGGCCGGCGCCGCGGACGGTCAGCGGCACGCCCGTGTAGACGGCGGCGCGCAGCGCGACGGCCAGGTCGGCGGCGGTCACGGCGCGCGCGACCGCGTACGGCGCGTCCGGGCCGTACGGCCGCTCGACCGGCCCGGTGAAGTCGCTGTTCAGGATGCGCAGCGCGGACTCCGCGCCCACGCTGGTCCGGCGTTCGACGATGCTCATGACGGTCTCCCTCCGAGAACGGACGGCTTGAGCCTGTTCCGGGCGGGGGACGGGAACATCGGCCAGGTGGACAAGGCGGTGGCCGGACTCTAGGTTCTGGCCAGGAGCGACGCGCATGACCGGGACGGATCCGACCGCGTACGGCATTCCCGCGCAGCTGACCACGTTCATCGGCCGCGCGGGTGAGACGCGTGCCGTGGAACGGCTGGTGTCCGAGCGGCGGCTGCTGACGCTGACCGGGGCCGGCGGCAGTGGCAAGACCCGGCTGGCCGCCCGCGTCGGCACGCGGATGCTGGACGCCTGGCCGGACGGCGTGTGGTTCGTCGACCTGGGCGCGCTGCGCGACCCCGTACTGGTGCCGCGGCAGATCGCCGCGACGCTGGGCCTGCCGCTGGAACCCGGCCGCGACCAGGCCGCGGCGCTGGCCGCCCGGCTGCGGCAGCGGCGGCTGCTGCTGATCCTGGACACCTGCGAGCACCTGCTCGACGGCGTCGCCGAGCTGGTCGCCCGGCTGCTGCGGACCTGCCCGGACCTCACGATCCTGGCGACCAGCCGGCAGCCGCTGGGCGTCGAGGGGGAGACGGTGTGGGCGGTGCCGTCGCTGAGCGCCGACGAGGCGGCGCGGCTGTTCGCCGACCGGGCCGCGCTGGTGGCGCCGCGGTTCGACGCCGACGCGGCGCGGGCCGACATCGCGGCGGTGTGCGCCCGGGTGGACCACATGCCGCTGGCCATCGAGCTGGCCGCCGCGTGGGTACGGGCGCTGTCGCCGGTCCAGATCGCCGCCGGGCTCGACGGGAGCCTGCGGCTGCTCGGCGACGGCCCGCGTACGGCCGCGCCCCGGCACCAGACGCTGCTGGCCTCGATGGGCTGGAGCCACGCGCTGCTGGCCGACCGGGAGCGGGTGCTGTTCCGCCGCCTCGGCGTGTTCGCCGGCACGTTCACGCTGGAGGCGGCGGCCGCGGTCTGCGGGGACGGCGGCGCGGACGATCCCGGCTACGACACGCTGCGGCTCATCGGCGCGCTGCTGGACAAGTCGCTGGTCACCGTCCGCGAGGAGCACCGGGAGAGCCGGTACCGGCTGCTCGACACGATCCGGCAGTACGCGCTGGACCGGCTGGCCGAGGCGGGCGAGACCGACGCGATCCGCGACCGCCACCTGGACCACTTCCTGGACGTGGCGACCGCCGGCGAGGCCGGGCTCGACACCGACCAGGACGCCTGGCGGGAACGGCTGGACGCCCAGCACGACAACATCGCCGCCGCCCTGCAATGGGGCCTGGCCGGGACCGGCCCGCGCGCCGAGCGCGGCCGGCGGCTGGCCGCGGCGATGGCGCGGTACTGGATGCTGCGCGGCCGGACCGTCGAGGGCCTCGACGCCCTGGATCGCGCCATCCGGCTCGCCCCGGACGACCGGTCCGCCCTGCAGGCCCGGCTGTGGGCCGGTACCGCCATGGTGGCCGTGGTGAGCGGGCGCCGCGGGCTGGTCGCCGAGGCGGCCGAACGCGGGCGGGAGCTCGCGGCGGGCGCCGGGGTCGCCACCGGGGTCGCCACCGGGGTCGCCACCGGGGCCGACGCCGGGACCGACGCCACCGGTGCCGCCACCGGTGCCGACGCCGACGCCGACGCCGACGCCGATGCCG